>WBZY01000783.1_pt1 | contig 21160 bp, 13 predicted proteins | sample 5204191 | NCBI WGS metagenome assembly WBZY01 (sample SAMN12344363, study PRJNA552823) | activated sludge metagenome | biome: Activated sludge suspended growth; feature: Anammox Sidestream; material: Wastewater; isolation source: activated sludge from anammox sidestream of wastewater treatment...
TCCGGCTTGTATATGCACAGGTAAGTCCGGATTGGGTCAAGAAGGCTGCTCTTTGGGCATTTAAAAATTTACCTGAAGACATCGCAGTGGTGATAGGGAATAGGCGAAAGTACGGAAAATTATCGTCAGTCGAATGGGGAAGAGTAACTCAAATAGACTAATGATTGTTGTTTGGCAATCAAATAAACATCCTTGCGTCATAGATTCTCTTACGGGAATCTTACATACTTTAACTTGAATTTCACCTTTTGCATCGCTATAATAGCACAAATATTCTGGTATTGTTTTTAGTGAACTACAGGAGAATAGCATGGCAAAGTTGATTTTCTATCCATTAGGTAACGCAGATTCAACTCTTATTCATTTAAAGGATGATCGCTTGATTCTTAAGGATTATTACCGTCCAGAATTGGAAAAAGGCGATAAGAGAGTGGATTTAGCGCTTGAATTGGGTGATTATGTGAAGTCGCTGGACAGGGATTATATTGATTTAGTTGCTTTCTCGCATGCTGATGACGATCATCTCTGTGGATGTGATGAATTCTTTTGGTTTGAATGTGATCGAAAATACCAAAGTGAAGATCGCATCAAAATTAAAGAATTACATGTTCCGGCAAATCTCATTACAGAAGCAGGATTGGAAAATTCTGCTAAATCACTCCAAAAAGAAGCGCATTACCGGTTAAGAAAAGGTCAAGGCATTCGAGTTCATGGCTATCCTGAACAACTTGTAGAATGGTTCAAGTCCGAGAAGATCGACCCCAAAACCAGGGAAGGATTACTACTTCATGCTGGCGACCTTATCCCAGGTTATTCTGCCGAAAAAGGTGAGGTCGAAATTTTTATCCATTCTCCTTTCTCTTATAAACTTGAAGAGGAAGAAGAAAACCGAAATGACAATTCTATAGTTTGGCACCTAACTTTTTTTGCTGGTAGTGAGGTAAGGAAGGTTATCTTAGGCGCTGATGCCACACATCAGGATTGGGCAGACATTGTCAAGTTGACTGAAATTAATAAAAATGAAGATAGATTAGTGTTTGACCTATTCCGTATATCTCATCACTGTAGTTATCTGTCGCTCTCTGAGGACAAGGGGAAAACCATAACGACTCCCCGCGAAGAAGTCATTCGCCTTTTCGATAAAGGCAATTCAAAGTGTATTCTTATTTCATCAAGCTGGCAAATTCTAAATGAAGAATCCGATCAGCCGCCCCACTTTCAAGCAAAAGCCTTTTATAAGGAAGTAGTACAAGAAAAAGGAAATAGCGATAATTTTTATGTGACGATGGAATTCCCGGACGCAGAGCATCCGAAGCCGATTATTGTTGAAACAAGCATTTATGGCTTCACTGTAAAAAAGGCAGCGGGATTAAGCATTGCCGCTGAAATTACCCGAAGGCAACCTCCAAGAGTGGGATAAAAAAGAGAGAGACAAAGTGCCAACAGATCAATTATTATTTTCTTGGTCAAAAAGACTTGCTGCTGCTGTAGCAAGGAACAATTTCATAAAGTTACTCAATAGTTCCCGAGAACAAGATGCAGATCATCTTGTTATAGAAGTTGAAGTTGAACTGCCGCAAAATCCACCGGTTCCCATCAATCAATTCGAGCAAATTCTTGTTCGAGTTGAAAACGAAACAGACATCCCAAAAGTATTTGCCATTAGGAATGATTTTCCTAAAACCACCCACCAAAATATAGTTCCAGAAGACTCGCCAGTTTGGCTTTGTCTGTATGAAGATCTTTGGGAGGAAATAAAGCCGTATATAACACCTGAAATATTTCTCGAACGAATTAGAGAGTGGTTGCGGCGCGCAGCTGTTGAAGAGTTGCACTTAAGTAATCAGCCACTTGAACCTTTTTTGGTAACACCCCATAAAGTGCTTATTGATGAAGTCTATATGAAATCGGTGCTTCCCCAGGGACAAATCCTTGTAGGATATCAACAAGGATTTGTCCCATTAATGGCCCCAGTTCCTTTCGAAAAACTTGTGGTTGTTTCTAAAGATGCGAAGAAAGAGAAAAAAGGGAATTTTCTTGGAATTCAAGTATCCGCAGCACCAACATTTACCCAGGTCGTTCAACGCCTACCAAAAGATCTATCTCAGTTAATTGCTTTATTGAACAGTGTTAATATCGATTTGGAAATGGAGTTGAAGGATTTTTTTAGGGAGATGATGCAACATAAGACGATACCCTCTTTTAAGGAATATTACTTAATAGTTTTTCTACATCTTCCTAAATCGAGGATACACGGTGGCCCCCCAGAGACCCATGAGTATTGGGCATTCTATATAAATGCAACCATAGAGAAACTTGGAGACACTCTTGGTGTGCTCGCATCTGCGTCTGATGTTGGGGTAGGTTATCTTATTCAAGCGCCAACGTCGATTGAACAGTTGGGAGGCAAGAAGGATTATAGCCATCTACTCATTGAACCGATGTCGCCGGTCTTTACGTTTACACCTAATTTAGCCAGAAAGACTTCCGGGGTTATTGAAGAAGAAATTAAAGACCTAACAATAGGCGTCATAGGACTAGGAGCACTTGGTTCTCCGATTGTTACTAACCTGGCAAGACAAGGTTATGGAAAGTGGCTCCTCATCGACAATGATCTTCTTCTTCCTCATAATTTAGCGCGACATGCACTATCGGGGAATTGGATCGGACATCCTAAATCAACAGCAATGAAAATCAGTTTAGATATTGATTTTCAAGGTTCTTCTAATGTTGAAGTGTTTCCTATAAATTACTTAAGCACAAAAACTGATCTTGGCGAAATCTTTGACGAATGCCATAAAAAATTAACAGCAGCCAATCTTATATTAGATTTCTCTGCATCCACAGCAGTAGAAAGGAGCCTGTCATTTGATGATCTTCCTGCACCGCGATTGTCGGCTTATCTTGTTCCCTCAGGAAAGTTTTGTGTTGTGGCGTATGAAGGTTCAGGTAGATCTATTCGCTTAGATGAGATAAATCAACAACTTATGGTTGCAGCAGCACAGAATCCTGATTTACAAGATATTTTCAAGAAAGATAATAATAAGATTCAATATGCAGGTTCATGCCGTGATCTTTCCCAGGTTATATCCAATGATTGGTTCTTAGGATACGCAGGGGTTATTTCCAGATTTATTAAGCGGAATATAAATGGGCAAAACCCGAAATTGTCAGTATTTAAATGGGAGGAGAATCCTGAATGTATTCGGGAAATACCAATTCCACTAACAACTTATTCCAAAATCGAGGCTGATGGGTGGGAAATACGAACAGCGGATCATGTAATTTTGCTAATGAAAAGATATAGAGAGGATAGATTGCCAAATGAAACGGGCGGAATCCTGTTAGGAAAAACCGATTACAGCCAAAAAATCATATATGTATCCTATATCTTTCCATCTCCTTCTGACAGCAAGGAATGGCCAACAGCATACATTCGTGGAGTAAAAGGGTTACACAAGGAAGTTGAAAAATATCGCAACAAGACTAGCGATGAATTAACATATATTGGTGAATGGCATTCACATCCCAAAGGCGCTAGTGTTAATCCAAGCAAAGACGATAAAATTGCCCTGAACTGGGTTGGCGAATTTCAGTCCAGTATAGGTGCGCCAGGAATATTGGCTATACTTGGCGATGAAGGGCACCCCAATTACCTATTATCCTACTAAGGGTAACCCAGTAAATATGAATTTACATCTTGATCTGAGGATAAATCATGAAGGAATTTCTTGAAAAACTGGCTTCTTATCATTTATTCAATTATCTATTGCCAGGGGTGCTTTTCGTCTTTCTGGCGGATAAGTTCATAAATCTTGACCTGTATCAAGCGGATATTGTTTTTGGCTTATTTCTCTATTATTTCATTGGTTTGGTCATTAGCAGAATAGGTTCATTAATTTTGGAGCCATTCCTGCGAAGGTTGAAGTTCGTAGTATTCGCTGATTATAAAGACTTTGTTTCTGCTTCAAAAATCGATCCGAAAATTGAGCAAATTTTGGAAGCCAACAATATGTACCGAACTTTATTCACCTTGTTCTTGGTGTTGCTTTTAATGAAGTTGTATAAGCTTATCGAAGCAAGCATTCACTTTGTTGCAATCTGGGATGAATATCTAATCATGGGGATTCTTTTCTTTATATTTCTCTTTGCTTACAAAAAACAAAGCCATCTGATTTCAGAACGAGTAAAAGCGAACAAACAGACAAAAAAAACAAAACAGTAGTTCTGTGGCGAACTATGTTACTCAAAAGCCAATTGATGGAATAAGATTACCAAACTAAAGAAAGTCGTTCTCAGCAGAGAGTAAGCTTATTTAGCTTAATGCTTGTGATGACAAATATTACACTAACCCTTAAACCAATAAAATGCGGGGTAAATAATTAGATCGTGCCGGGTTACCGGCAAGCGGCATATTTCCGGGAACACCTGCCCACCAGACAGCGGCAGTCCCATTGGGGTATACGTAGGGACATTAAACGACCCACTAGACCGGTATGCCACATTCGGAAGACAAAAATGTATTAATGGTAAACTTGTTCTATAAATGATTTTCAAGGAGAAAATTGTGGGAACAAGCAATATCAAACCCATGTTTGGAGGGCATGAAAAGTTTGTTTTTCGGTATGGGTGGTTAAAAAAAGGAATAGATGCTATCAAAGATAACCCACTGGTTTTCACTGACGAAGAATCCTTGGCAACTCTTGGGGTTGGCAAGAATATGGTTCGTTCCATCCGCCATTGGTGTTTGGCAACTGGAATGGCCGAAGAGACCAAAGGGGTTTCTCTTGCAAAGCCACTAAAAGCTACCGAACTGGCTAGGAAACTTATCGGAACAAGGAGCAGTTGGGATCCATATTTTGAGGATATTGGGTCTTTATGGCTTTTGCATTGGCAGCTTACTAACAACATCGTTCGAGGTTACATTTGGAATTTAATTTTTTCTTCATACCTTGAAGCTGAGTTTGACAAAAAACAAATTCAATTTTTCTTAAAAAAACATATTGATCAAGCCGGCGTCAAAACCACAGATGGAAGTATCGAACGGGAGGTTGACTGCTGTTTACGAACGTACATTCCTTCTGTTCGTAATAGACCAGGTTCCATTTCAGAAGAAAGCCTAGATTGCCCTTTAGCAGAACTTGACATCCTGCGTTTTGTAGTAGACGACAATGTCTATCGCTTTAATATCGGACCCAAGCCATCTTTACCTGTAGGTGTCTTTGGTTACACCTTGTTAAAGTATTTACCTTCGGTTATTAATTCGAGAAGGACTGTATCTGTTGACGAATGTGTATATCGTCATGGAAGCCCTGGACAAGTATTTAAACTTGACGAAAATAGCGTTGTTGAATATTTAGAACAAATGCATAAAATAACAAACGGGAAGATTACTCTGCAAGAAACGGCTGGATTAAGACAAGTCTATCTTCAAAGTTCTGTGGCAGATGATTTTGATGCTTATGCACTGGAAATGCTAAGGGGTCACTATGAGCAAAAATAATCAAGATACTTTAGCGAAGGTCATTCGCATTCGTCAAAGTGGTGTTCGTTCCATAAATGTAGAAGCAGATCTTCAAAATAATTCTCTTTTGAATGAATATGTATTCACAGGTCAATCCCGGTCAAGTCTGGAAAGAATGCTGGTTCGTTTTGAGGGAAATTCCCCTGCAAGATCCTGGACATTGACTGGACCTTATGGCTCTGGAAAATCTTATTATGGTTTATTCCTTATGAACCTTATGGGAACTGCGCAACCTGGCCATAAAAATGTTCTAAGACAGTTGAAATCTGTTGATGAAATTTTGGCAAATCAAGTCAAACATGTCTTAAATCATGGGAGCACGCTAGGGTTACTGCCTATTCCAGTCACAGGGTTTCGGGCATCTTTGCAGGATTGTATTAAGCATGGTTTGCGCCAGTCCCTTGCCAAATTTCATAGTAATACAAACATCAAGCATTTATTGCATGAGTTAGATCATTGGAATGCTTCAATTGAAAGCCGTGTTATTACTCAATGGCTCAAGAAATTGACTGAGGTTTTGCACGAACAAGGCTATTTGGGCGCATTAATGGTCTTTGATGAAATGGGAAAGCCATTGGAATATGCAGCTTCCCATCCTGAAGTAACAGATATTTATTTGTTGCAGGAACTGGCTGAATTTGCAAACCGCAGCGGAGAAGCACCGTTTGTGTTCATTGGTATTTTGCACCAAGCGTTTGAGCGTTATGCAATTCATTTAGATAGCAAAACTCAGCGAGAATGGGCTAAAGTTCAAGGCAGATTTGAGGACATTGCTTTTCAGGAGCCTCCCACCCAACAACTACGATTGCTGGCAAAGGCAATCGAATATTTGGACGAAAAAAGCATTAAGGGAACTCTATCTTCCTTGAAGGAAATTGCGGGAAACATAGCCGGTAATGGTTGGTGTCCTCCTATGTTGAAAGCCGAGGAACTTACCAACCTTGCGATTCAATCATTTCCTTTTCATCCAACATCCCTGATTGCATTGCCTTATTTGTTTAAGCGTTTGGCTCAAAATGAGCGTTCTATTTTTGCGTATCTGGCATCGCATGAACCTGCTGGTTTTCAAGATTTCATTTCACAAAACTCAATATCATCTTTTGTCCGTTTACCTGACTTATTCGATTATCTCTCTGCAAATTTTCAGGGTAGGTTATATGCAACAGGCAGGGCACGCGCTATAACCGAGACAATGGATAGGTTGAGTAACACAATCAATCCTGAACTTACCCATATTGAAACCGATGTCTTGAAAACTATTGGTTTATTAAACTGGCTCGCCGAAGTAAGCCACCTTTATGCAAGTGAAGATAGCATCTTGGACGCTTTGCAATCTCAAGATGTGACAAAAGGTGAAATTCAGAAAGCACTCAAGAGCTTGCAATCCCGTTCACTGGTTGTTTATCGTCGCTTTAACAAAACGTATTCAATATGGCAGGGAAGTGATGTGGATATTGAAGAACGTTTACAAGAGGCTCGCCAGCAGTTAGGCGGAACTTTTAGTATTGCTGAAGCAGTGCAAAAATATCTACCACCACGACCTATAGTCGCACGCCGTCATAGTTACACCTTTGGCGTGACCCGCTATTTCGAGGTTCGTTATGTAGATGCGCTTACACACAAGCAATTAAATTTATCACCAGCGGCAGGAGCAAGCGGGATCGTGGTTGTATGCTTGTCTGCTAATTTTGTAGAGGCTGAGCAATTCGTCCAATGGGCTAGTTCAGCCGAAATTGCAAGCCGTACTAATTTAGTGATAGGGATCTTGGAAAAATCGGGACGGCTCACCGAACTGCTGTCTGAGATACGTGCATTACACTGGGTTCAAGACAATACTGGTGAGCTGCATGGTGATCCGGTTGCGCGTCGAGAGCTGCGCACCCGCTTTAGTGCGGTTGAAACGCTTATTCAAAATGAGATTGAAAACGCGCTAAGTTCTCATAGACTGACCGACGCAACTTTATGTAAATGGTTGTATAAAGGAAAAAGCCTTTCTGTTAAAAAGAATGAAGGGCTTTCACATTTGCTTTCAAAAGTCTGTGATGCTCTATATGATCAGAGCCCCGTCATCTGGAATGAAATCATTAATCGGCGCGCACTCTCCAGTCAGGGAGCAGCTGCAAGGCGCAACCTGATTGAAAAGATGATGACGCATTCTGTTGAATTAAATCTAGGAATCGAAGGCTTCCCCCCAGAACGAAGTATTTACGAGAGCCTCTTGAAGGCAAGTGGGCTGCATAAAGAGGTCAAAAAAGGACATTGGGAATTCGTCACTCCAAAGAACAACGACGTATTATCGATTGCGCCTGCTTGGAATGAAATCTCACGTTTTGTGTTTAGTGACACCTTTGAGCCGCGTAGTGTTGCAGAGTTGTTCCAGCTTTTAACCGCACCCCCATATGGAATAACAGATGGGGTTCTCCCAATTTTGCTCTGCCTTTTTGTGATCATTCATCAGGATGAAACCACGTTGTATCGTGAAGGATCGTTGCTTCCTGAGCCATCTATTGCCGACTGGGAAGTTCTTTTGCGCAGACCTGAACTCTTTGCAGTAGCAGGATGCAGGATTGCAGGAACGCGTCAGGCGATCATTGAGCGGTTTGCACGTGGATATCAGACCGACGCAGCGGTTATGCCTGTTGTCAGGATGTTGATCCGTGGTCTGAAATCTTTACCTGAACATACGTGGAAAACAAATCGTATTTCCAAGCATGCACAGGGTATTCGTACTGCTGTAGATCAAGCCAAGTCACCTGAAAAATTACTATTTTCAGATTTGCCCTTAGCGCTTGAGTTAGAGCCTTTTGAAGACAAGCGGTTAGATAAAGATAAGGTGGATCAATTCTTTACGCGTTTGAACAATGCACTAACTGAATTATCGAACGAGACCCCAAGGCTTTTAGAGTGGGGCAGAGATAAGTGGTTAGATGCTTGTGGATTGGGAGCCGGCGAAGACAATTGGAATCTGTTCCGCACTTTGGCGGGCGAACTTGCTCCTCATGTAACAAACTCCAATTTGTTGCCACTTCTTAAGCGTGCGGTTGAAACTCAGGATGGGCGCGCTGCCCTTGAGAGCACCCTTGCTTATATCGCCAATCGCCCGTATAAAAACTGGACAGACATAGACACAGACACTTTTGCTGAGAAAGTACCAGTTTTCGCTAAGACGTTCCGAGCAGCGCTAAAGGGTTATGCTCCAGAAGCTAGCTTGTCTCATGAACAGCGAAAACAAAGCCGTGTTATTGCAGAAAACCTTCGTCATCAACTAAAAAAGGCTAAATCTGACGATCCACAGGTTTTGAGGGTTGCTTTACAGATGCTGCTGCAAGAAATAGTGGATGACCAAGATACAAAATTGTAGGCAATTTCCTTGTATTTTCAGCGTATAATTTGACAAATTAACCCATGATTTTTAGTGGTATTTGAGAGGATTTATATGACCACAGAAATGCAAAAACCTATTCGCCACATCCTTTCCTTGTCAGGGGGGAAAGATAGTACTGCCTTGGCAATCTTTATGCGCGATAAAATTCCAAATGTTGAGTATGTTTTTTGCGATACCGGGGAAGAACTTCCAGAAACATACGAATACCTAGATCGCCTTGAAGTTTTCTTGGGAAAACCGATTAATCGCTTAAACCCTGATAGACCTTTTAGGCATTACTTACAAATATATCGTGGTGTTTTGCCTGATGCACGAACAAGGTGGTGTACTAGGAAATTGAAAATTGAACCTTTTGAAAGATTTGTCGGCGATGATCCATGTGTAAGTTACGTAGGAATTCGAGCGGACGAAGCGCATAGGAAAGGTTATATATCAACAAAACCGAACATTACTGCTGTATATCCATTTATAGAGGCCGGATTAACAAAAGAAGATATCTTCCGTTTACTAGAAGAGAGTGGCTTGGGTTTACCTAAGTATTACGATTGGCGCTCCAGATCTGGATGTTATTTTTGCTTTTTCCAACAGAAGGTTGAATGGGTTGGGTTGCTTGAAAACCATCCTGATTTGTATAAAAAGGCAGGTGAGTTTGAGAAAAAGGATGAAATCACAGGCGAAGTTTATACATGGGGCGCTAATGAAAGTTTGGAAGAATTAAAAGGTGCAGAAAGAGTGGCAAAAATAAAGATAGATCACGATCGTTTTCAAGAGCGAAGAAAAAGCCAAAATAAAAATCAATCCTTAAGTGATGTTTTTGGATTAGGTGAAGTAGAAGGTGATGATCAGTCTTGTTTAGTATGCCATTTGTAGGAAATACATATGAACGACGGCACTGCGAGTCTACAGGAAAAATTGGATCACTTTAAAAAAGAAATCCAAAAAATGCAAAGAGATGTTACTCATGGACATAAAAAGCCGCACAAATTGGTGATGATGCTTGCAGTTCTTGATTTATTTGACAAAAAAATCATTATTGAGAATAAAATCTACTTCAATGATGATCTCGCTAAAAGTTTTTCAAATATATTTAACTTGATTCGTATTGAAGGTGATTGGAATCAACCCGCTCCACCATTTTTTCATTTGAGGACATCAAGTTTTTGGAAACATAAAGTTAAGAGTGGGCGCGAAGTTCAATATGCTAACTTGTCGACATCGGGGGGAGGCACCAAAAGGATTGAAGAAAATATTGATTATGCATATTTGGATAGTTCTACCTATCAATTATTTTCAAATAAAGAGATGAGGCAGAGTCTTCGAGAATTAATAATAGCGATATTAAATCCTCTTTCTAATTTTGAAAATTCTGCGCCTATTGAATAGAAGGTCAAAATGCCGACCACACAAAAAACTCGAATTCCGACCATTTTTCATGAAGACATATCACTTTCCCGCCAATCATTGTCGAAAATTGTCAAAGCAGTTTTGGATAATCCAAATCTTCAATCCTTAAGCCAGATAACCCGAAGAGAGTTTTTTTCAGAAGCGACTTCCTTGGGAACGAATTACGTAAAAGCGATGCCTTATTACGCAAGAGGCTGTGGACTGATTACCCCAAAATATAAACTTACTAATTTTGGAACCTTTGCATTTCGAAATGATGAGCAATTCGATCTTGCTAATACACAATGGGCAATGCATTATCACTTGAGCGCACCTCACGGTCCAGGTCCTGCATTTTGGAATCAAGTTGTAATAAAATTCTTTTTTCCGAGCAACTTGTTCTCAAAAGAGGATGTTTCTGATTTTATTGGCGATTTTATTTGGCAATCTGAAAATAAAGTTATATCAGCAAGAAAAATTCAAAGCACAGCCACAAAACTCTTAAATGCGTACACTAATTCTGAAGGATTAGGAAAATTAAAAATTCTGGAAGCAACCGACAGTGGAAGATTTCGCGTACAATCCCCAGTTACTCCCTCTGCCTGGGTAGTAGGATATGCCTTGCTTGATTTTTGGAAGGCACAGTACCCCGATAGAATTGGGGTCAGCCTCGATGTGTTAATGAATAGTGGTTTTCCGCAACTTTTCTTAATGGCTAAATCTGACTTGGACGAAGTCCTGCGAATCATGCAAGAAAATCAATTTGTGGATGTTCATCGATCCGCGCCACCATATCAAGTCATGTTGTTGCGCCAAGATCAGGAATCCATCCTGGAAAAGATATATGGGTCAAACTGAGCCTGTTGAATTGGTTGAAAATCTCAAACGCGGTAATTTCCGTACTAATGTCGGAATTTGGCGCATGCCTTTGTCCCAAATTGGGCATGAGGCGGATATCGCCTTTCGCCTTGATCTTGGGATGCTTGACGCCAGCAAAGAATTTCTCTCAAAATTGCCTGCAAAAACTGAATATGCGCGACTATCCGTTACGCGCCTGTACGAGTTTTTAGATGAAACTGCAAATCGCAGCGACATTCGCGACTGCGTTTTAATTTGCAACTTCGACCTGCTTCTTGCAGGATTAAGAAAAGAACAGGATCGTAATCAGGTTTGGCAAGACTTATACAATCGTTTTCCAAACAGGCAACATGCCTTTTTAATCACAATTCCCGAAACCGCCAGCCATCTTTTACCAAGCGATGATATGCTTGAAAAATGGCAAAAAGATGGACGCCTATCTTAGCTTCCCACAGGAGGGAAAATGTTACTAAAAGATGTTGTCAAGATAGATACGCAAGGTAAATTCATCAGCGCCGTACAATTGAGTGATTATGACAAGCCTGAAGATAATCTCGCGCTGGTCAAATCGTACATCTTTGCTGAAAGCGCTCCAGATACTTACGGCGGTCAACTTATCTCGGTGGGTTCCATCGATCTACTGAAAAATCTTCGATTGAGCTTCAATAACAATTCAAGTAATTGCTTTGCAATTGTTGCCAATTATGGGCATGGGAAAAGCCATTTGGCTTTGGTTTTAGCAAATTACTTTGGAAAGCCAGCCCGTTCACCTGAGGTAAAGAAAATTCTGGAACGAATTGACCAGGCTGTTAATAACCCCGTCAAAACAGAAGATTACCATGAATTTAAGCGTCAAAACGATCGATTTCTTGTGGTTCGCTTAAGTGGCGACACACATAAAACTTTGCGCGAACAGTTCTTTCCTGCGATTCAAAAAGCACTGAAAGAGCACAAAGAAACGCAATCAATCGAATTACCGTTTTGGAATCAACAGGCAAAGATATGGCTAGAAGGAAAACTTGAGGACAAGCAGGCAAAGAAATTCTTGAAGGACAGCTACGGCACTGATGTCCCCGGTCTACTGGCAGATGTTGAAGAAAATGTTTCGACTGCATATGAACAATATGTAGAGTTATTCAAATATCTGAATAACGATGTCTCCCCAAGCGCGGAAGGAAACTTCGACTTCAAAGATGCAGTTAAGTGGATTGTAGAAGTGTGCCAAAAAAGTAAAGCGCTTTCAGGTGTGTTGGTTTTGTTTGATGAGTTTAGTCAGTTTGTGCAAAGATACAGCGAAGGCAAGGCAATTGGCGACCTGCAAAATCTTTTGCTAGGCATACAGGATCATCGAGGGAAAGCATTGTTTCTGGCATTTGCCCAGCATGACCCAGATGAAGTTGCGGATCAATATGCTGGTGGTCAGACACTTCAATCCATAAAACGCGAATTGAATCGCATTGAAAAGAAATACGCGTTGTACTCTTTGATGGAGTCTGTATTGGATTCCTATCTTTCCCAATCAGATAGTGCCTGGGACAAGATGATTGCATCCAATCCGCGCGCTCGTGGCAGTATTTTCAGCCCGACAGAATTAATATGGGAACTGTATTCAAAGAGATATGATCGGGAATTGCGGTGGAGAAACGACAAATTTAGGGATGTGCTTGCAAAAGGTTGCTTCCCATTACATCCCTTCACCACTGCCTTGCTAAGTCACTTGAAAATGCAAACCATCGATGACGATCCGCGCACTATTTTGCGATTCGTCCGAGATCGTTACGAGCAAAAACAAAACGAACCTATTTTTGACGATAATGGAAAACTAAACAGAATTTACCCGATTGAACTGGTGGATTATTTCCAGGGCAGAATTGCCACCAAGCAATTATTTGCCTCGTATGAAAATGCAACAAGAAATGTTGAACAAACTTTTGCAGGTACGCCAACCTATATATATCACGCCCTTCTAAAAGCGCTTTTATTGCAAGAAGCAGATCACCTTGTTGTAGGGGGCAGGCAGGTTGAAATTCTGGCTGAAATGGCAGGCTTGGACGAAAAAACAGCTTTGCAAACATTGAAAGAATTATCAAAGAAGAGCATTACCAAATACGACGAGAGCCTTGGCATTAATTCTTTCTGGCCCGTCTCTGTGGATCCACAGGCACTGGAAGATCGAATCAAGAATGAATTAGCAAACAAGAAATTTAATCCTGACACGGTATACAGTCTTAATGACAATTTGGAAGACCTGTTTACTGGTACTACCAAAATCCCAGTTCCTGTAGACTGGGGCAGTCCAGATGATTGGGCAGCGAAATCAGTTGTTATCACACGGGAAACGCTAACCAGTGACTTTTTGAAGCAGTCGTTGCAAGCATACTCACTCACATATCAAGGATTCAAAGACGGCAATCGCGGTTTAGTTTGCTGGTTGCTTGCATTAGATGAGACTGATATCGAATATTTCAATAAAACTGCGCCTAAAATTCTGCACGATACGTTTTCTGAAGAAACACCTCCTCCAGTTATCATGGTGCTTCCAAAGTCAGTAAATACCCTGTTGTCAAATTATTATCTACGTTACAAAGTTCTTGAGGATTTAAAAAAGGATCGAGATCTAATAAAGAAAGTCACTCAGGTTGGATTTGACAGTGACCTAGAACGCACCAAGAAAACTCTTATAAAGTCGCTGGGAAACCTGTTCGGTGATGAAGTAAATTACAGAAGTATCCCAAGAAAATCAACAGAGTTGGTTATTCATCAAAAATACAAATCCAACTTAACCGTCTTGGCTACAATAACAATAGATGGTGTATTACGGAAGCTTTACGACTTGGCATATCCATATCACCCGCCAAAATTCTTTGATGAGTTTGCTGCAAATCCGAAAAAAGGCGCTAAAACGGTTCCTGACAGCGTTAAGGTAGTCGCAAGAAACTTACTCCATAACAAAATAGGTTCCACGTTAGATGGAATGTCTCATTTTTCCCGCGATCGAGTTTGTAAGCAGCAACTAATGCAAAATTGGCGCATTTTAACAAACCGTTATTACATACAAGAGCCAGATGCGCCTTCCTTGCTGCGCGCATGGGAATATTTAGAAAATGAAGTCAAGATAGATGATAAGGAAGTTCCTGTTAAAACTTTTCTTCCCAATCTTTTTGCGCCTCCGTTTGGCTTTGATTACAACACAGCAACGCTGCTCTTTACCGCTTGGATTGGGAAAAACAAAACCAAACTCAGTTTTTCTGCCAACAATAAAATTGTAGGCATAGACTATCTTGAGAAATTGCTCGAGTCCGAATATCCTCAAGAGTTTTTGGGAAAGATATGCACACAAAACTTTACAATTACTAGGCGCGACGTAGAAAAAGCCGTCAAAGAGATACGCAAGTTAGTTGAAGAGATCCAGCGTTCTATTCCTCGAAGTCAAGAAGACGCGGACTCCCAAGTAACTTCACTAAAAGAGGTTCTTAATCAGGGCGTCTTGTCTGAGGATGAAAAAGAAGCCGTTACACAGGCATTGCAGGATTTAACAACGGCATTAGAGAGTGCCAAACTGTACGACGCTGATGTTAAGAAATTACGCGCTGCCTTTTCAAGGGAAGATAGTCTCAAAAAACTACTGGGGTTTGAGAACGATCTCAAACGATTGGTATCTGCTAATATAGTTACACCTACTCAACCGGGTGTAAGCGAAATTCAGAAAGACTTAGACGCTAAAATAGAAGAAGCTGCAAAAGAAACATGTAAAGAGAGTGTCAATTTAAGACACATCGAAGACGCTGGCATAGCACGCTCCGAAATACGGGATTACAAAAGCGACTTTGAGCGTAGAGGGCACAAGAAAATTGTTGCCTTATTCGCCCAAGCAGAAGAAGATTTAGAGAGACGAGTTGAGGTACTTAGAAACCAGGCAGCAGAATCGTCGGCTGTCGAACAACTTAATGCAATGACGTCAAAGGCGGATTTAGTTGTTTTATATCAATATCAAGATGCGATTGCGCAACTTAATGGCTCGTCAAGTAATTTTGAAAAAGTAAAGAAAAAGAAATTAGACGAGATTTCCACCGAAATTTTGGGACTGGAAACTTTTGCAGAGAATGTAGAGAAAACTGCGAAAGAAATTTCGCCTGAAGATCTGAGAGACTTTTACGAGTCAATGATAATCAGAGAAGGCAGATATTCAGGTTCAGACCACGAAAAAGATTTTCGTGAAGCAAAAAAGTATATTCAAGTATTACAGTCCTACTTTGAAGATTTAAAATCTGTAACTCTGTTACCTATCAGGAATCCAGAGGATGAGTCTGAAGCGCGTGAAAGATTGGGTAAGATCGAAAAAAATTATTTAAGCAAAGTCAGCAAAAAACACAAGTCTTATTTCCAAGATGTTAAAAATAAGATAGACGAGAAGATTCAAGAAGAATATGAGAAAGTAGAGAAAATAATCAAAGAAGTGGAGCGCGGAATTAAGGCGTCAAAAGCCGCAGACCTGCGTAGAAAGCTAGAAACCATATCTTTTACAAATAAGAGCATAGCTTCCAAAATAAAAGAGGTTTCTTCTAAAATCGAAGAAAAAGAAACTCAGGATGTGATTGGTCATATTGAAGACCTATTCAAATCCATCAAAGACCGAAAAAAACGAGAAGAGTGCATTAAACGTTTACAAAAGGTCGATTAATAAGAAAATGCCGAATATATTGCTAGATCGCGACGAAACTGCCGACTCTGTAAAAGGATACAGGATTATTGAAACAGAGGTTGACTTTCTAAACTCTGCATTGTCAGGAGATGCTCTCCTGATTCGCGGCTATGCGTTATGCGAGTGGGCTGAATCTTTTTACAGGGGTAGAAATATTACTTGTACCAGCGCACCGTCTATTGTTGGTGATTTGATGGGCCATTATAGCGATCTGTCGATTGAACAGGCGCAGTATATAAGCCAAAAATTGAAGGCGGCAAAAGTAAAGATTGCTGATTATTCTCCACAAGAGATATTGTCATCTCTGTTTCATACTTACTTATGGGACTCGTCGGCCACTAAGTCACATGCTGCGGATTGGCTGCTTTGGCTAGATGCGATAGAGTACCATGAAGCATTTGAGCCTGTACTCTCTCCTTTGGTTTTTGAGTGGAAAAAAGACCAACCAGAACTGAGCGAGTTATATGAGGCCAATACCCCTGAATCATCAATGTTATTGCTTCAAAAATGGTTTGGGGCAGAGATAACTCCCTTTTTAGATAAATACGGAGAATTCCCCGCTCAAGTGCCCGATAAATGGCTTGCCAAGTTGCAAGAGGCGTGGGCTGGCAACATGATAAAGACACGGGGAGAGTTTTTTATTGAGTTTTTCAAAGCCCCAACCAAAAGAGAACTCAAACAAGAAGCGGCTAAAGTTGCATTGGATTATTTTGAAAAGAACCCTGAGTTTGTTACTGCCGATGCATGTAACAAAATTTTCAGGTTTGCAACCGGAAAAGATGTTGAAAGAATCGCCAAACTACGACCGATACCAGAGCCAAAGCCAATGCCTCAACAGCCTGAGTCCGTAATTGAATGGTTTATGGAAGAATATCTACCCTACAAAGATTGGTGTCTTAATACTGGCAACAACACCGCATATGCCCACTCCCTATCTTTAGGCAGGCAATTTGCTGAATGGTATCTGAATTTTTACCCTACAGCCTTAAATTCAAAAGCTTATATAAGTTATTTTTATTCACAAAACTTGCGCGAAAAATACCCAAATTCGATCAATCTATTAGTCGTGTTAGATGGTCTCCATTATTTGGATGCAAAATTCTTAATGAACGCTTTGCTTGGTACTAAAGGGACTCATCGATTAGACATTGTAGAAAACAGCCCGTGTTTTGCTCCAATACCTACAGTAACCGAATTTACCAAAGGATCTCTTCTCCGAGGCGTACAGCCTTCAATGATGAAGGAAATAAAGATTCTTGGAGAAGACGTTTCAGAGCAAGAGACGCCAGTAAAAAACCTAAAACTTGCCCAACCAGGTGATCTTATCATTTGGCGTATTCAGGAGCCAGATAATACTTATCACAAGAAAAATAAGAACAATACATTAAAAACCGAAATAGAAGGTCAACTGAGAACGCAAGCCAAAAAGATTTTAGATGTAATTGAGCAAATTCCACTATCTATGGATGTAAAACTATTTATTTCAACCGATCACGGAAGATATTTAGGGACATCGAAAAGAGTCGTTCCTATACCTGAAGGCATGCTTGCTCACGGTCGTGCCGCCTGGGGCAAGACTGTTAATGAGGACTTTCCTAAATCTGGGTATGTTATCAATGAGAATGTTGCATACTTATCGCAACATCGCTTTGGTTTGGACACTTTTGGTATTGATGTTGCAGTTATACTAGACGATAGTGCTTTTCAAGATAAGCGCCACGAACAAGAGCTATACCCTCATGGCGGACTATCTCCAGAAGAGGTCATCGTTCCCTGGATGGTTTTTGCAAGAAATGTGGAAAGTCCCAAAGTTGAACTAGCTATAAGTGGCGATGGAGCTGCCAACCAACCTGGAAAATTGATATTGACGGCCATAAATTCAAGCCAGGTCAACTTGCATATTGTCCAATGTGAAATTGATTTTGGCGATAATAAAATGACAAGGCTTGATAAAAGGCATTTACTTCCGTCTTTAAGAGAGACAACAATTGAAATTGATATTTCATCTTGGCCGTCTAGCGAACAGGTGAAAATTGGTACTGCGTATGTTGTGTTGGCGTTGCCTTCAGGAGATGAATTTGAGCAGCGCCCCTCTTTGTCTCATTTGAAGGTAACAGAACTATATACCAGAGATAAATCTTTGCTTGAAGGACTTGATTTATGACAACTGATCATATTACAGACTCTGCGCAAGAGTTAAATGCGAAAGCGGTTAAGATCTTTGGAGATCTCGCCATAGACAAACGTCGTTTACCATTAACTAAGTTAGACAAACGTGGCATTCCTGCTTACGTGGCTGAATGGGTAATTGATACTTTATCTCCTGGAAGCGATGAACTTACAAAGGAAAAAATAAATAAAATCCAAGACTGGACAGATCGCTATTTGCCCGGACCTGAAGACGCGAATTCAATCAAAAACCGATTGTTTAATGGCGAAACCGTAAAAGTCTTGACGTCAATGCAGGTGGAGGTTGAGTTAAGGCGTAACAATCAAGATCGCGTCGCAAAATTAATGCAACTACAAATATTCGACGCCTTAATTGCCGATGGTATCGTAGAAAAATATCAAGATTTGCTCTCTTATGGAATGTGGGGAGTGACTGAATTAACAAATACTCCTGAGGGGGTAGAAGTTGTTAGTTTCAAACCTATGCAGGCTGTCTTTAATTTAGATTTGTACAAAAAAGCCAGACAGGAATTTTCATTAAAAGAGTGGATGTCTCTCTTAATAACGTCAATGGGATACAACCCCTTAGTGTTTACAGAAGATGAGCAAATATATTTGCTTTGCAGGTTACTGCCTTTGGTTCAGAAAAGTATGCATTTAATTGAACTTGCGCCTAAAGGAACTGGCAAAAGTTATCTGTATGAAAATATTTCACCTCGTGTGAGGCTGTTAAGCGGTGGGAATGTTTCGCCAGCAGTCTTGTTTATTAACAATGCTTCTGGGCAATGGGGACTCCTTGCTCGCTTTAAAGTGGTTGTCCTGGATGAAGTACAGACTTTAAAGTTTGAACGCCCCGAGGAAATTGTAGGTGGATTAAAAGGATTCCTTGCCAATGCACGATTAACACGTGGTGGTCTGCACGAGTCGTCAAGCGATTGTGGATTGGTTATGCTGGCTAATATTACTCTCGACACACACCAGCAACCCGTTGCATCACCTTTAGTTTCAGAACTGCCCGTGTTTTTACAGGAAACGGCATTCCTTGACAGAATAAAGGGTATTATCCCAGGCTGGAAAATTCGTAAACTGAGTGGTGATAGCTTTGCTAAAAGTGTTGGATTGAAAACGGACTTTTTCGGTGATGCACTTTTGGCGTTTCGTGACAACCTCGAAATTGACCAAATGTGCGCGCGGCGGATTCAATTAACCGGGAAAAAGTTCAAAAGAAATGAAGATGCCGTTCATGCTATTGCTAGTGGGATGACAAAATTGCTTTTCCCGCATGGGGTAATGTCCGATGGAGATTTTGAACATTACTGTGTTCGCCCAGCCAAGCAGCTTAGACAGTTTATCTGGGATCAACTATATATGTTAGATGCAGAGTATCGTCAATTTGAAAAAGATATTCAATATGAAATAACGCCATGACCACTAAAGTCTCACCGATTTACCTTGATTACAACGCGACTACACCCTGCGATTCCCGCGTTGTCGAAAAGATGTTGCCGTATTTTAATGAAACTTACGGCAACCCATCTAATGGGCTCCATATTCAAGGCCGGAAATCAGCAAAAGCAGTAGATATTGCGCGCGAGCAGGTCGCAGATTTGATTGGTGCAAGATCAAATGAAATTGTGTTTACGAGTGGAGCAACGGAAAGCAACAATTTGGCAATACTAGGATTAGCACGCTTCCGCCAAAATGCGCAACGTAAGCGCATCGTGACTTGCGTTATAGAACATAAAGCTGTTCTTTTGCCCTGTAAAAGACTAAAAGAAGAAGGTTTTGATGTTATTTTTCTTCCAGTCGACAAAAATGGCAAGGTTATTCTAGAAGAAGCAAGCAAAAGTATTGATGAAAACACATTACTTGTATCAATACAGGGGGCAAATAATGAAATCGGCACCTTACAGCCAATCAAAGAACTTGCTGAACTTGCTCATCAGCATGGCGCTTTATTTCACTCCGATGCGGCACAAGCAGCAGGCAAGATTCCTGTAAGTGTTGATGATTGGGAAGTAGACTTGCTTTCTTTAAGCGCGCACAAGTTTTATGGACCGAAGGGAGTTGGGGTACTTTATATTCGCGGCGGGACAGGTGCAATTCCCTTGGAACCAATTGGATATGGTGGAGGACAAGAAAGTGGTTTACGCTCCGGAACCACAAATGTACCCAGTATAGTTGGGCTAGGTGAGGCTTGCAGATTGACAAAGGCAACATTAAATGAAGAGGTTATTCGAGTACAAAGAATACGTGACCAAATCGAAACTCAAATAACTTCTAAAATTCCTTTATCTAAAATAAATGGTATTCTTGTTGAGCGACTACCTAACACCACTAGTATCACGTTTCAAGATTTAGATGCAGATGCACTGATTTACAATGCGCCAGATATCATGATTGGGACTGGGTCAGCTTGCACATCAGGAGCAATTGAGCCTTCGCATGTTCTAACAGCCTTGGGTTTGTCTAGGGAAGATGCTTCATCCACAATTCGAATTAGTCTCGGAAGATATAACAGTGAAGATGAAATAAATATCATTGTTAAATCTCTAGTAGATGCTTGGAGTAGTTTAGTAAAAATACAGTAATGTTCTTTTACTCAAAAACGGCTTTGGTAACTTATTAAAACAAAAAGTCCCTTGATTTTTACTGATCAGGGGACTTTGCTGTTTATATGAAGCGATACTTCACTAGGTATTGTTGTAACCGTTCGTGAGAAACTACCCTTCCGCTATAGGTTTCCTGCCATGAGCCATCTTCCAGCGGAGTATACACCAGCGGCTTTCTCGCTGGCAACACCAAACCACATTGGAAGGGCAATCGGGTCTCAAACAATCGTCGGCGTTCCTCCCTGCGTCTGCGGAACAACTCTCTCCTGCTAAGCCGCTTCTTTGGCAATTCACCCGTGAAAAGAGGTGCTTGCACCTGGATTAGCGACTTATCAGAATAAGCCGTGCGAGAACTTGGTTTGCTCTGGACACGAACACTTCTCCCAGAGGCGGACGTAATTCCCGCACACTTGGGACCCATGCCGATTGCAATACTCAGGGGAGATTTCAACCGCCGACCACATTTTTTGCATCTTGGTTGTTTTTCCATCATAACCTCCATTACAGGATAGCGCAGTCCGGGCTGC
>WBZY01000784.1_pt1 | contig 21143 bp, 25 predicted proteins | sample 5204191 | NCBI WGS metagenome assembly WBZY01 (sample SAMN12344363, study PRJNA552823) | activated sludge metagenome | biome: Activated sludge suspended growth; feature: Anammox Sidestream; material: Wastewater; isolation source: activated sludge from anammox sidestream of wastewater treatment...
CACTCCCTCCGCACAATCCGCACTTGATTAGGCCAGTCAGAAGATATTTCGAATCGAGGTTGCTGGCGGGGCGTCCCCACAGTTCCCCTTTGGTGCCCCGCAAGTACACGTTCCGCGTAGCACTTAGACGATTGTGGGCGGCATTCCAGTCGGCTTCGGACACAATTTGGAGCTGTGGCAGGGAAATTCTCACCCAATCCTTCTCAGGCCTTTTTTGCTGTTGCTGAATTCCCCAGGGATTTCGTTTCTTCGATTTATTCCAGATCATCTCCCCGAGATAGAGACGGCGGAAAAGGACACTTCGCACCGATGAGGGACTCCAAGACACCTTTCGCCCCTGGCTATTGCGAGGGGCGGGAAGGCCTTCATCGTTCAAGAGTCGAGCGACCGACACCATGCCTTTGCCTTCGGCGCACAGCCTGAATATTCTGCAAACGACGGCAGCCTGTTGCATATTAATTTTCCGCTCAACGTGATCTCGCTTGGGTCGACCGTAGGCATCCAGCACTGAGGAGACGATTTCAACATTGTCGTATCCATAGACTCTGCCTCCGGTGACGTGGCCAAGCAGTGCCTTGCGATGCATGGCATCAAAAGTTCGCTGTTGAGCCCGATAGCGTTCCCCTTCGTCCATAAGCCCTGTGAAGGCTAGGCGCATCTTGTCCATGAGGCTATCGAGCACGATTTCGCGATTGTCGAGGTAGGCAAAGATGCGAATGCCGGATAGTGAGAACTGCTTCAGGACGTGGGCGGTTTCGATTGATTCACGTCCAAGACGGCTTTCATCCATCACAATGAGTATTTGGAATGGCGCACGGCGTTTCAGAGCGCTTAGCAGGCGTTGAAACCCAGGCCGCCGGTCAAATTCTGCCCCGCTGATCCCGTCGTCTTCATAAATATGTTCGTGGAGGACCGACCATCCTCGGCCGGCTGCATACTCGCGCGCTCGGGCTTTCTGTCGTTCCACCGATCGGGCATCTTCATTCATTCCCGTTTGAGCCGTGGACTTTCGGACATAGATTGCGGCGTGCATTCGGACCTCTGGCCTGACAGGTGACTGAAGCTCCTCACTTGATGCCGCCATCACTTAAGCTCGTTTTTGGGCTGAGTCAACGAATATGTATGCTTTTGTCCTTGGGGGGATTTAACCGTAGCTTTCCGATGTGCTTGAAAATCTTGAAAGAGAGCCTCGGCAATCAGATCGGTTATCTCGTCGAATTGTTCAGCCGACCAGGCGCGAGCAGCTGGAGTGTTTGGTTTTACGGCTACGTGTAACTGTGTCTGCGGGGTTAGGTTAGTCATTTACGCGTCACATTACGCTTTTCAAACTGAACACCATCTACCAGCTGCCGCTCTTAATTTCCGAAACCTTTCACATCCTCATCGAGCCATTTACAAGGCTGCTAATACGGTCCCTATATGCTTGCAGCGGGTGCGCCCCGTGGCCGGGGAGCAGGGGACAGGCCTTCCCGGTCTCAGTTCGTCCAGGCCTGCCCGCTGCGAGAGCCCCGTGTCGCCTCCTTGGATTACGCCCCACCCTTGGTTGGTGAAGGGTGGGGCTAGAACATAATTTCAGAAGGAGGCGGACATGTCCGTTGATAGCTCTCTCGGTTCCTCGAACGGTATACGGCCACTGAGTCCCGTTCGGAAATACGCGGTCCCCCGGTACCGTGTCACCCTCGTGCGCGAGGGCCGTGCTATTCCGGCGGCGGAAACGGTGCATACGTCGGAAGGCGCTGCGGCCATCCTCCGGCCCTTGTTTGCCGGTTTGGACCGGGAACAGTTCCTCATCTGTGGTCTGGATGCGAAACATCGACTCATCGGGATCAATATCGTTTCCACTGGTTCGCTCAATCTGACCATTGTGCATCCCCGCGAAGTCTTCAAACCCTTGATCCTGATGAATGCCGGCGCCTGGATCTGCGGCCACAATCACCCCTCTGGCGATAGCACGCCCAGTCCTGAAGATCGTGTTCTGACCAAGAGGCTGCGCGAGGCCGGGGAACTCTTTGGCATCACCCTCCTCGATCATCTGATTCTCACCGACGAACGCTATTACAGCTTTGCCGACCAGGGCTGGCCCGGCGCTTAGCGCAGGAGCCGCAACACCCAAGCGGCGCCTGCGGCCACAAGCGCGAGCCCGATCGCAGCCGTCCCCCAGGCAACCAGGTCGGCAGCTAACGCATTGCCGATCGTTTGAATCTGCGACGCCGTCATGCTCCTTCTCCTTGGTCATATCCGTCGCGTTCTAGCCTTTGGATGAAAAAAGAGGCAGACTGCTGCCAGCCTGCCTCGATGGGCTTTCCTAGCCTACAATTGCGCGAACGCGCTTAAAGGCGTAGATCGCCAGCGCCACGCCAATCAAGGCGGTGGCCCACAAGAGCAGATCGGCCCGCACAGTGGCCACATCCGCCGAGACCGGAAACAACTGCGCCTGCGACAGCGCCGGGACACCCAAGGCGAACACGAACGCCATGAGCAGCCCACCAAGCCCTTTGACCCAACCCCATCCCTTCATACGGCACCTCCTTGTGCTGTTAGTGGGTCCGTCCACCCACGCCGCCGGATGACTCGCCGGCGGTCGAGCGCCTCAGTACTGCTGAGGCAGAATCAGTTTGATGATCAGTCCCACGGCAAATCCTCCAAGCCAGAAGATCGCCGTGAAATAGGTCATCGCTTCAATCGCCGGCAGGTCCATAGAACACTCCTTCGCCAATGAGGCGCATCGAGCCCTCCTCATAGACTTCCGAGACCGATAGCCCATAGCGACCGGTAATCTGTGCCGCCGTCAGGATCTCGCCGCTGTCCAGCAAGTACCGCCAGTCGTGCCGGTTCTGACTCATCCCAGCGCCGCCGAGGATTCGCACGGTGCGCTTCGGAGGTTTTGGGCTCGCTGTCGATGGGACAGACGCACCAAACGGATTCAGCAGACTGCCCGGCGCCGATGGAGATGGAAGGGGAGGCAAGCTCGCAGCGCCACTCACGCCAGTTGTCGGCATTCCTTTGGTACTGCTCAGGGACGACCAAGGCCGCCAGACCATGAGACCGATGGCAAAGAGGCCAGCTGCAATCCCAATTGCCACCCGCGCCGACTTGAAGACGGTATGGCTCCGCTTCTCTTCTTGAATGGCGGCCGAGGCGTAACTCGAATAGTAGGCGTAGATGGCTGGCGAGTAGGTTCCGACGAAGGCCCGGATGACCTCGTGGTCTTCCGGGTTCCCGCGCACCTTGCCCTGATATTTTTTTGAGAGTCCGACAAAGGCCAGTTTCCGGAACTTCACCGTCGCTTCAATGAGTCGCGTCACCCCCTGAGACATCTGACGAAAATCCTGGCTCATGAGCAGAATATCCACGCCATAGTGGCGATGCGTTTCGAGCCAGCGGAGCAGCCCCGGTTCCACCTTCTGCATAGACCGAAAGACGGTTTGCGCTTCGTCGATGATCACGGCTGATCCCGGCTCGACATGGGGGAAGGCCTGGATGACTTCGACGGAGTCCTTCCAGATGGTGATCTGTTGTTCGAGAGTTTGAAGGTCGATCCCAGTGAACAGGGAAAGCCGGTCCAGATAAATCCCATCGACCGCGATATAGAGTCGTCGGCCTTGTTTCACCCAAGGCAAAAACTTCTCGCAGATCGCGTGATAGGACTTCCCCGAGCCAGGCACCCCTTCATACAGTTCGATCATCGAAGACTCCTGAGATAGACCCAGATCCACACCGCCAAGATCACCGTCCACGCATAGGCCCACCCCATGACCAGCTGATTCATGATCCCCACCGGACAAAAGGAATGGTTTGCAAAATAAACCGAGTCCCCATGGCGCTCGCCACGATGGCCAGCGCCTGACTCATGCCCGTCGCGCCCAGCACCCACGCATATTGATCCGGAATCACCGGCAAGGTGAGGCCTGCCGTGCCGATGGTGGCGAGCGTGCTGTCCGCCACAGAGAGCAGGGAATCCCAGATCCCCAGGCCCCAATCGGTCAGGGAAAAGAAGAATTCCTGCAGCCAGCAATAGATCAGCGTGAGAATCGCGGTCATGCCGTTTGGCCTCCACCCACAAAGATGATGCGGTAGGCGGCAATGGAGGCCGTCGCAATGACCAAGGTTCGCAACACGGTGAAGAACCAGGCCCATTGATTGAAGTCCACTTGCTGACTGCCAAAGAAGGCCGACGGCAAGGCAATCACCGGCAAGGTCGAAGGCCAGGTGAGCGACTTCAACAGATTCAGCGTCCCAAGCAAACCACTGCTGGCCCAGATGGTCTGATGCGCCTGTAGTACCGTCCCAAACGTCCGGCTTTCATGACTTCCAGCAGTACAGGACGTGGTCGCTTGGGTTTCTTCCTGTTGCGTCGTCGAGCCGTCCGGATTCTGGGTCGTCGTCGTGGTCGTGGTGGTCGTTTGCTGTTGCGTGTTCTGCTGCGGCGTACTGGCCGGAGGCGGGACCGTGTCCACGACGACAATATCGCCAGCCGGCACGGGCTTCGGTTTCACGGTTGTCGGCATTTCAGTTGGCGTGACTGCTTGGGAGATCGTCGTATCAGCCGGCTGCGTCGTGCCCGTGGTCCCAACCGGATTCGTGTGAGCCTCGACGGACTTCGGATCACCGGCAGGAAGGCCACCGACATAGTTGGCCACCTGCTGCTGCGTCGGTGGAATCAAGGCATCTTGAACCGGTGCGGTCGAGCCGGGCACCCCTTTGCGATGGCAGACATACAGGCTGTAGCCGCCAACGGCCGGGCCATTCACGAAAAAGTTGCCGGTGAAGAAGACGGCCGTACTCAGACTCTGAAAGGGCCCGACGACCCAATCATGCTGGTATTCCGTATCGATCGCGCACAGCGGGACATTGGTCGGGCTGAATTGAATCGTCGCATTGGGATAGGCCGGATTCCCTGGGGTGTTCGTCCCAAAACCTGGGAACGTCTGCACGCCCGCATTCGTGCTGGCCACTTGCCAACCGCCGGGTGTAGACGCAGCGGTTTTGACCGCTGAGAGATCAGACTGGGAGTAATACATCTGGGCGAGGACCAAGCCGGCACCCACTCCCAGGGCCGCCCATCCCACGGGACCCGCCACCATGCGCACCGCCATCGAGGCGGTCGAGGGTGCCAGAGCAGCAGTCGCCACTTGATTGGCCAAGGCCGACCGTTGCGCGGCGAGATAGGCAATGCGTTCGGCTTGAGCGACGACCCTCGAATACTGCGTCGCGGTTTGCGCGAGGGATTCGCCCGGCGCAAGGCAGAGTGAGACAAGGAAGGCCCACACAAAACTGAGATACGTCATGAGCGACAGAAATCTCACAACCGTCCGACTCCCAGGCCGGTGAGGAAGGCCAGTAATAAGATCGCGACCAAAATAATCGTGAGATCCACTGACCTTCCTCCCTCTGCTGTTATTTCATGACTTCCAATCCGTACAGGTCGAAGAAGACCCGTCCGGTCTGTTCGAATTTCCGCACTTCGATGGAGACTTTCGCTTGCTTGCCCTCGGCTTGCTTGCAGGCGTCGACCAAGGGTATCTGATCGTCCGGAATCCCCAACCGAAGCACCCCCGGATCTCGGCCCTTCACATAGAGATCCACCGATCGGTAGACTTTTCCCTCTCGACTTCTCCGCTCCACATACCCCTGTACCGCACCCTCCGCTTTGACTTGCATCGTCGAGACCTCCTGAATAGTGAGTGAATTTCGAGTCAGCCAAGCGCCTGACCCACACGCCCCGGCCTTCAGACCGGGCTTTTGGCTTGAAACAGAATTCCGAATCGCATGCCGTGCAGCTCAGATACAGGCCCCCTGTATCCACTTGCACCGACAGCCTCGCGTGCCACATCCTGGACACATCCGTCGCCAAGACCCGTTATGAAACTCTAAGGACATAGGGAGTCCCTCGCTTGCGTTGTTTCAGCAACGCGTAGTGCTTCTGCGTCCATCGCTTCGTGCCCGCATAGATCATCTCCAGCAAAAACTGATCGCCGCGACAGGCGACTACCACCGCCAACATGGGACTAATGGCGTTCGCCAGCCAGGCGGCCACATCATCCAACCGCTGCTGAATGCGTTCGACCACCAGTCGGCATCGCATGAAGCCTTCCGTGAGGGCTTTCCACCAACTCACCAACGGCGCTCGGTACTTCTCATAGGATTCCGCCTCTCGTGTGGTCTCTCGGAAATCCACATAGGAACGAAGCACGCCCACGAGGAAGGCCCGCCAATCTTCGGGATCGAGCGTGAGTAAGGCTTTCGCGCAGGCTTGAGCGCGATCCTGTTTGAATTCCAACTCCCATCGGACGCCATACAATCCGGCGTCTTCTCTCCCACGACTCTGGAGTTCCAGCCGCTTGTCGTAGACCCGCAGCATGGTTTGACTCTCGCGACTGCCAAAGTAGAGCGTCTCGCCCGTACGGACGCCCTGGCGATGATTCGAGGCTTGGATGACTTTGAATTGTTTCGAACGGCTCACCACTTGTCCGGCCTCCACGGCCAGGCGGACCGTCTCCACGGCGACAGACGCCTCCCGGTCGTCCAGTGCCACGTCGATGCGAGTGACATGGCCTTTTTGTGCAAAGATCCACGCCAACACGGTCTTCAACTTGGTCTCGTCCCACTGGGAGACAATCCCGGCGGAGAGGTCCACATGCACTTCTTTCGGATTGCGAGGGGCACCTGTCCCCAGTTTGCCGACCCCGTTCTTGCCCTGGGTCATGAGCTGGGCGACGGGATAGCCGCGAAACCCGGTCTCACTCTGGAACCAATCGCCGCCAATCAGCGTGATCACGTCCTTCACATCAGCCTTTGGGAGTGTGAAGGCGAGCCAATCAATTGTTTGAGTGAACCCTCCGGAGACCGTCATTTATTCCCCCTTGGCTTCTGTGCAATAGACGCCCCCGTCTTACCCAGTCGGGGGCGGATCGGCTGCGCGCGCCGCCGGCTTTCTCCGCCGGTCGCGCGCAGGCCGTCCTCGTCACCGACAAGGGTGAGTCCGTTGAGGCGCATCGCATGGCGTACTTTTTCGAGATCAAACAAATACATTTTGCAGAGGCGTTCATAGGGAATCCGCCCGGTACGGTACGCCCGTCGAATGGTCGTGATATGCACATCGAACTCTTGGGCTAACTCTTTGGCCGTGAGTAACATCGGTCGAATCACTCCTTTCTCACTTCTCAACATAGTGGGGACAGTACGCGAGCAGGGGGACGTTGGGAACTATGCGTATGCATGCTTATGTGCGCTTTAGTGAGCTTTCCTGTGCTTTCGTGCGCATCGAACCCATGAGAGGATCTCCCTTGAGGCGGCACGACAGCGGACGGCATTTAACGTGATCAGAGATGAAGAACGCCAATGGGCAAGACGAATGGAAACAATCAGTCGCAGTTACGGCTGAAGTGTGACGGATAGTAATAGTAATGGGTGATAACCACCATGACTGGCGAGCAGTTAAGAGGCAGGGGAATCGGAAAGGAGCGCAAGATGAAAATGGCTCTGGACGATAAACTCGGAGAAGTTAAGGATATTTGGCCCTAAACCAACATTCGGTATCGCATACTTCGACCATTCATAAAATGTGAAGATCACAGACATCCTTTCAATTCTGCTAGCCGCCGATCGGCTGAAAAATCACGCACCTTGGCTCGTTCATGTTTGAGATGGTACTGGGCTTCCACTTCCTCTTGGTATGGAGTGGCCTCTAGGAGTTCACAGCAGCGTTCCATGGGTGTCTTGCCGCCCAATGCGCTGTGAGGGCGATGCCAGTTATAAAAGAACTGCGACTCCTCTAACAGGTCAGGCAGTGACGGATCCTCGAGGTTCACGTGGAATAAAATTCCACCCAATCGGTTTGCTGTGAACGTTCGACCTTTCCGTTGAGGTGGGGAGCTCGGGGGCGGTTGGGCCGGAACTTAATGCAGAATTGTGCAGGGCCTCTTGGAACGCTACCCCGAAAAATTCTCCACCGCGATCCGTTTGGACCCGCTGGATCGGAAATGGAAACTCTTCGATCATGCGATGCTCAAGAAAGTGAACCGCATTGCTGGCGGTGCGCCTGGGGTACAGACCAAGCACACGCAGGCGGGTGCAATCATCGATGGCGGTATACTGAAAACGGCCCGCGATGACCTTCATCGTATCGACCTGAACGCGATCTCCGGGCAGTGGCCGGCTGTATCGTCGTGGAGCCTCGGGCGGGCGCCTGCCCACGAGTGGGGCTCGCTCATGGGCATGAAGGACTTTCCATATCGTTGCAGTGGACAAGCGAAGGCCATGATGGCGCAGTAATTCTGCTTGGATACGTTTGGGACCGAGTTTGCGCTCATCACGTAAGCCTAAAATCAGGCCAATGTGTTCCTGATCCAGGACGCGGCGCGGGGAATGATGTGGTCTCCGGCTCAGGCTGACGAGTCCCGCGTCCCCCTTTGCTATAAATCGTTCCCACCACAGGCGTAAGGTAGGACGGCTGATGCCGCAACGCCGACAGACCAAGCCTGCATCCCTAGTTTCGGCATAAAGCTGAACCCACCCCAGTCGGCGTCGTTGCTCATCTTGAGCACTATTCACGGAGCCGAAATATACATCAGTTCATTGAATTGAAAGGATGTATGTGATCCCGACACATAAAAGAATCCGTAATAAATGACGGAATGGCCACAACTCATTGAATTAGCATCTCTTATGGCATATTGTTCACGACCGTTGATGCCGTGCCATCTATAGATGGTAGTGGATCCGGGTCTTGTGCGGATCAGCGGAAACATTTTCATGGCGCCACGTCGGCAGTGGACGCCCAGAAATTGATACTCCGGAATGCCTATATCGGGAAACGATGATACTTTCTGGTGTCTTGAGCATGACCATACTGCAGTAAGGCAGGCTGATGGCCAGGACTTTGTGAATCGAGTCTAACGAGAGCTTGAGATCATGATGGCGCCGCAGTTCGCTCTGAATTCGCCGTGCTCCCAGTTTACGCTCTACTCGCAAGCTGAGAATAAGCCGTCGTTCTTTCTCGAACACACGCCGATTGGGTGACCGCACGGGGCGGCGACTGTGACTGAGAAGACCGGCCTCTCCTGCCTCATGAAACCGGCGAATCCACTTCCGGAGTGTGGGGCGAGAGACCCCGCATCGTCGACAGACCAGGCCGGCATTACCGGTTCGCTGATAGAGCTGTACCCACAGAAGTCGCCTGCGAATGTCGGGGTCCATTGTTCTACTTTAGTTGAAACGATGTGTGCGAATCACACACATGAAATACGAGCGATGTCTTCCATGCTGAAGCGGGGCATGTTGTCGCAAGGCTCCACCGCATTGCACCACAGCCTCTTAGCCTGTAACTCGTACATCAAGTAAAGCCGATCCCCATTTGGTTTTATAAGCCCGCATGAGAGTATGTGAAACCATAGCCCAGAATTAAGAAAATGAGCCCGGCAGTGGTCGTGAGAACAAATCTCCCGCGGGAAGGGTTATGGGGCTGAATCGGTCGCCGCAAACACAGGCAGCCCATGGCAATTACAGGCCCGACCACTGGAATCAATGCTAGGAGGAAGCAGCCCTCTGGTTTCCAGCTGCGCGCTTGTGCCAGCATCCAAATCCCGGCGTCCGCGAGTGTGAAGATTAACAGAGCAGGGGCGGACGGCATCACCAATGGCAAATGGACGATAGGTTATTTTCCAGTACCAATATTGAAAATAAAAGCTCAGACATATCCAGGGTATGCCGTGGAGTCCTCCTTTGGTACGGCGAAACGTTATCTGACACACAGGGTAAAGTAGCGCACCGAGGGTCACTGCAAATGGCACCAGTAATACGACAGGGATCACGTACGGCATTGCGTCTAGCATGGAAACTCCTATGAAACGGGAAGGTTCCTGGCGCGATGGTCCGGCAGCGAATCGCTACGTTCCGTTACTAATTCTCAATACAAGTGTAGCACCAGAGTCTACGACCAGAAAAAAATCGAGGGACTCCGGAGGGAAGGCCTAGTCATGCATTGCTCAGATGGGACATGGAATGCACCATATTATAGGGAAGTGGGGAACGTCCCAGAGTTCAGGCTACGCCATTCCCCGGCCGCACCGGCCGGTACTGCGCAGAGCCCCCATTCTGGTGAACACCTCATTGAAGCGGGACTCATGACTCCCTATGCGATAGATTAAAACGGGTCTGCAGACCGGGGGAAGGTTCGAGGCAGTGCAACCTCACGTGATCGCGACTGTACTAGCCTTTCCACAGTGCCACTGCATCCTCAACAAGTCCCAAATTCCTTTCGCATTCGAACATACCTCGTAAATTCTGACCTTGGCGGAGAGACCTCAAGCGCGCGTGCTAAGACTGATCGTCCACTATTTACTCGTACAACCCATGAATAAGCGGGCCCTTCTCAGAATCCGATTGTCACCGGCGGCTTTTAGTACGAAGTTCTCCAGCGACACTTCAGGCAAGGAAAAGACGTACTGCTCAACGAAGCACATGGCATCGCGTCCGCGGAAAACTATGAAGGCCGCTACTAGGTTTATGCCTAGGTCCATTAGGCCATTGACAAGGAATTCAATCCAAATTAATTACAAGAAACTGATTATTGAAACCTTGCTAATCCTCAGGACGAATCAAAGGATCCTGGGTGGGATTTTACGGCTGGGATACAAATGTCGTACTTGGTCCATCTTTGAGAGCAAGGTCCTCCAGTGAAGAGGTCCCTTGTGTATTAGCGGTTCAACGTTCCGTTGACTTGATGCTACTCGGCTTCAAAAAGTTGAATGACTGGTGGCAGGAATGCGGCAAATTAGGCAAGGGGCGCAGTGATAGGAGGAATAAATGAAAAAGGCGATGTTATGTCTTCTTCCTTGCGTCGTTATTTTCAACAATGGTTTTTTTAGCGCTATTGCTCAACCAACGTTGTCGCCGGCTACATTCTACGAACTGCGTGGTGGAGGAATTGAAATAAAGTATTTCGCAACCGGGATCACCGGTGAGCCCTCCTTATCATACAAAGACGCAAATCAGGCTGTCACGTTCAATGGAGATAAGATCAGGACATTACATACGGAATTGGGTGACTTAGTCAGCGTCACTCTGATGCGTGGTCGCGAGGGGGGCGATACAATCTTCAGTCTTATTATTCCAAGGGTTGACCTGGCAGGTGAACGGGCACCTGTCCGCACGCACGGGATTACGACAAAAAATAAAATTGGCGTTCCGCGTGTCGCAGGGCAGCAAACCAAGAATACCATTACATTGCTGATGGGTTCGGGTTCATTGCTGCAGCCGTAAAGGGGGGGGCATGCAACTTCCTGAGAAATTAGAAAAGCGTCTGCGTCCCAATAGGCTTACTATTCCTGCTCCTATTTCAAAGGAGATGCCCTTAGGAGATGCCGTAAAACAATTTACGCATTTTCTAGGGATAAGACCTTGCGGGGGCTGTCAAAAGCGAGCTCAGACCCTTAATCGCTATGTGACGTTCGTTCCATACCGATAGGTTCGTCGCTACATGGTCCCGAGGTAGTCATTGAAAATGGCGTCTTCACTCGACGATATATGTAGTTCTATCGGATTGCCAATTCGTCCACAACTAGCTAACCATCCCATTGGAATTGCTATTTTGGACTCCACGATTAATTGCGACACTCGCACGTCAACAGAAAGTCCTCCCCATGGACTGTGCATGCTCCAAATCATCGAAGGTTTACTAAATCGAGCCAATGTATTGTTCGAAGTGTTTCCCTATAACGTGTGTAGCGAAAGCGCCTGCTATTGGGCTGATGTTGAGAAAGCACTCCAGCATATTGTTCATTCAAATGTTAGGGTTGTGCTTATGAGTCTTGGAGGTTTGTTACAGGAATTGCAGCAGGGTATTGTGGAGAATAGGGTGATTGACACCCTGGCCTCTGAAGGAAAGCTCATAGTTAGCGCCATGAGCAATTCCGGTCTTTATGTGCATACATATCCTGCATGTTATAGGAATGTTTTCCCTGTCGCCGCCGCTGATTCGTATGGCCGGAGATTGGCTAGCTCTTCATATTGCATGGATGTCCTGCAGCGAGGAGCGCTGGCTCCAGGATCAACAGAACTCGAAATAGGGGGCGCTTTATCCCCGATTGAGGGGACAAGTGTTGCTGCTGCTATTACTGCTGCCAGCGCGGCTGTTTTGATGAGTTGTAGACCACATCGAAACAGTGCAGAAATCAAATACGCATTAAGTAGGTCAACACGGGTTGCCCCAGGCACTCAGCGGACGTTGAATATATTCCAAGCGTTGCGCTTCACGAACTGAACCACTTACGTTTTATAGTGGGTTTTTTGTTGTGACAAAATAATTCGTGCATAACTCGGAGGATTATTCAATGAGGCTTCCCACACGTATTTTGCGGTCATATGTCAGCAATAAGGCCATACACCTACAAACATCATCTGAAGCAACTTTCAACATGCCTGCCACTCCCCCTGCTGATACTCCTTCTCCGTGCCAGACATGCCATCCAACCGCACTGCATCCAATTTATGCCATCGGATCGGTTCGTGCCGAATTCAGGTCTAATTCCATTCAACGCGAATTCCAATTCGAACGAAGCAGTATGGAACTAGGCACCAGAACGGAACGTGAGATGTTTTATGACGTTTTATCACGCCGACGTGATTTGGCAAGATCAATTTGTTGGATATTAACCGTTGAATCTATACCCGTGTATCACATAATCCCACGTACCGATCGCGATCTGGACGATTTCGTCAATGCATTAAAGCCGGAAGAGTCGGGAGACTGGTCCGATACTACTGTGGTCGTAGGAACTAAGGGGCCGGTACGTGAATGTGCCGGGTTTGCACTACCGGTTGTCTTCACTGAAACCCTATATGCTTTTCCCGAGCAGGCATTAATGGAATCTATGATAAGCAATATAGTCCCCGCACAGACCGGCGTGACATCTGAGCAATCGATCAGCATTGCCAAAGAAGTGTTCGAGCGGATAAGACAAATCAGCGACAACATGGGAGAGACTCCAGAGCATCGAGCAATTAATTACATAGCTGTGCGGTTCACCCCCCTTTACGAAACTGTAATGCGGTTGAAAGCTCGAAATTATTCATTGGCTTCTATTGATGTCAGGCAATCGCGACTTTATACAGATCTTCACCGAGTCTATGATGTAATTGTAACCTTCGAGCCAAATTTTGCAGCTGCTATCGAACAGTACTTTGTACGGGTCGACGTGACAGATATATACCCACACGTCCACTCGACTGCGATGCAGCCGTTTTTTGAACGATGAACTTACACAAACAATCTACGACCTTTTGGCGCCATTATTGATCCGAAAGTGGGAGCCCGTGTGGGACCGTAAATTTAGAAATGATCGAACTCACTAAACCACCATGAACCAAGTAACGTTCGATACCGAGACGAAATTTTGCAGGAGGCTTATTCACCTCAAAACCTCCCAAGCATGCGCCTTTGTCAAATGGAGGCCTGTTCATAGTGGATGGACCTTATCACTTCGAGTGAGCCCATAGCTGACGAGATGAGATGATCTGATTCCATTACGTCGTCGAGAATATTCGAACGATATGGAGGTATTATGAGACTACCGATGGCTATTCGCCCTCATGCCGGGTATTTCAAAACTCTTCGTTGTTTCCGAAATATAGATCCCGATAGAGGACCAGGTCTTCCAGGATCAGGATGGGACCCGTTTGGTGAGCAAAACTACCAGGCATGCATTGCACCACATTCCGCAAAACTTGGCGTTTGTACGGACATGTGTGAGCTATGGCCCGGGCCACCCGATCAGACCCCTCGCGAGCGTGCGCTCAGCGTTAGCCTATGTAAGTATGACTGCATGCGGGAATACTTGAAAGCGAGCGAACATTGCGGCGGCCGTGTGTTGACGTAAAAATTGGAGCAAACATCGGGGTTGATAAAAGTGGTTGAGGACACCGGAAGATCTTCGCATCATCGTTATAGTTTCCTAATGTGGGATCAATCTTACTGCACCATGATCGCTAAACAAATGCCGCCCAGAAAACTGAATAGGTCAGCGCGTTAGATGAGCCACCTAATGCGTATAGAATGGAATGGGAATAAGGAGGGCGGAATCGTCGAAGGGAGATAGACACCCCGATGGTACTCCGCGCTGAGCCGTACGAGCCGCAATCCACTTCGCTCGACGATGAGCAGCGCATGTAGGTCAGTATACGCCAAAGGAGCCGCCCTTTCCCACTGCCCGGACTAAACGCGGAACGAGCGGGAGAAGGTGTCGGAAGGAACGACCCATTCCACTGTGGTTATGCCAGATCGTCGCCTTGATGCTGCTGCATCGTTGCGAGGTCGCCGGTTTGCAGTTGTTCGTCATGATGTTTCCTTCTTCGTGGAAATGAAATTGGCTCTCACAGCCGAGGCGGTGAGCCAACGCACATTGCAGTTTCAGGAGGCACATTCAGAGCGAACAATATTGGTTCGGGTCTTTTAGCACCGGGGAAAACGGATGCTGTCATGGACAATGCGGACTCCCGATTTATACGAACGATTGTTTTTGGAGGACGACTGTTCAACCGGCCTCCCGCTCACCAAGTTAGAGCAAAGGGGGGAGCTTGACCTGCATGTTAGAACACCGCTTCAGAAGTTAATTGAATGATAGTGGTTGGGCAGGTTTGATCGCGATAAGGTTTTAATCTTGAGTGAAGCGTGACCTTCCCCCGATTTTACAGACACCTCTCTAAAGGAGGAGCATGATGAAATCGGAGGACAGCATGAGCACCAAGACACGACGGTCCTATACGGAAGCGTTTAAAGAAGAAGCGGTACGATTGGTGCGGGAGTCGGGGCACCCCATCGCGCAGGTGGCGCGTGATCTGGGGATTGCCGACCACCTGCTCTATCGGTGGCGGGCGGAACAGCAGCAGGCGGAGGGGCGTTGGGCAGACCCGTCAATCCCTGCGGGGCGAGCAGGCGGAACTGGCCCGGCTGCGGCGAGAAAATGCCCTGTTGAAGCAGGAGCGAGATTTTTTAAAACGTGCGGCGGCGTTCTTCGCGAAGGAGTCGCGATGAGATATCGGGTGATCCAGGAGCACGACCGTCGCTATCCGATCCGCCTGATGTGCCGCGCCTTGGCGGTATCGCCCGCCGGGTATTATGTCTGGCGCACTCGCCCCGCGAGTGCCCGAGCGGCTGCGAATCAGACGCTACTGACCGAACTGCGCCAGCTCCATCACGAGAGTCGCCAGACCTATGGGAGCCCACGGATGTGGCGGGTGCTGGTCGAGCGAGGCCGAACCATGGGGCGTCATCGCGTGGCGCGGCTCATGCGGTACGATGGGCTGCGCGCCAAAACCGTCACGAAGTGGCACGCCACGACCCACTCCCGGCATGCGTTCCCGGTGGCCACGAATCAGCTGAACCGGCAGTTTGCCGTGGCGGCTCCGAATCACGTGTGGGCCGGGGATATGACCTATATCTGGACCCTGGAAGGCTGGCTCTATCTGGCGGTCCTGCTGGATCTCTATTCCCGAGCTGTGGTGGGCTGGGCCATGGGGGCACGGCTCACGGGGGAGTTGGCGCAGCAGGCCTTACAGATGGCGCTGCAGCGACGGCAACCGAAACCAGGCCTGCTCCACCATTCAGATCGCGGGAGTCAGTATGCGGCCACGGCCTACCAGCAGCAACTGCGGGCCGCGGGCATGACCGGGAGCATGTCCCGCCGGGGGAACTGTTGGGACAACGCCTGCGTCGAGAGCTTCTTTGGCACCTTGAAACGGGAACTGATTCATCATCGCCAGTACCGAACGCGGGAGGAGGCCAAGCAGGAGATCTTTGAATACCTCGAAGTGTTTTATAATCGGCAGCGACGCCACTCAATCCTCGGCTATCGCTCACCGGCGGAGTTTGAAGCGAGGGCGGCTGTCGCGTAACCAAGTGTCCACGAAATCGAGGGAAGATCAAGCGTGTATGCTTAATATGTAACGGAGAATCTCTATGAAGTTACCAGTTCGGATATTAGAGAACAGTTTTAGTGTGCTGCTACAGCTCAACAATAGGAGACCATTCGGCAACATTAATAGGCATTTATGCCAAATCCGATGCGATTGGGTTTTTTCTGAGTGTCGTAATTTTTGCGGCATGGAAAGAGCCACCCGCAATTGTATGGCCGACTGTATGGCTGAGTATGCATCATGTTCCGCCGCATGCCATGGAAGCAGAAATGGGTGGCCTGTACGACCAGCATAGAAAACGACGATCGATTCAAGTTACACCTGGTTTGCGATATTGCGGATTATTAGATCTGGTTTCTGGTCACGAGGGAGGGAGAGGTGGCACATTCTATATTGGAAACGGCCTTAGATAGTGCGGCTAAGACTTCACTCGATAATAACAATCCTATGTTATTCCTCAACGGACTTGAGGCCATTCATACCAATTGGCATCGTCGTCGTTTTGATGCACGAGGGATGGGCTTTCTAATTTTTCACTGGAATGTCATAGAACGTTTCCGTCGGTGTAAGGGTCCCACCACGTGGAATGGGGGCGTTAAGAGTTTTCGGCCTGCCGACTTCACAAAATTCGGTGCAAGTTATACTGTAACGACGCATGCTAGAGAAGGAGATCTTGAGTCCGTGGCCGCATTTTCGTTAGAGGCGGAGCGTTGGCATAACGACGCGCACATGGCAATCGGAATGGAGTTTGGGATCGAAAATGAAATGATGGATCCAGCGGTCAATATATATTACCGGGAATTTTGGCGTCTGCATTACTTTATCAACGACCGTTTCGTTCGGGAGCTTAAGAAATTCGATCGGGCTGGGGCACCTCCTGCAAAAATAAGAGGGATTGAGGAGAATCATCATAACGACGTCCATAAGATATGATATCTGTATTCGTTTAGAGACGTCTCATCGTAACTATGCGATGAAGCAAATAGGTTCCTCTAATTGAAATAATCGGGCTATATAGATAAGGGAGGAGTTGGATGAAACTGCCTACTGCTATCCGAGAGCATGGCACAATTAGAGCCATCCGTCCTATGAGAAATATCGATCCCGACAGAGGCCCAGGTCTACCGGGTGGAAGAAAGCCGGAACAGCCAGATAGTGGGTTCCCTCCATTTTCAATCGCTTGGTGGATGTGCTTCGATAGGTGTAGGCGATGGAAGGACTCCTGTGACGCCACGTGTAACACACTGGAAGAAGAATCTCCATTGCAACGTAAATGCAGAGATATTTGCGCCAGTGGACAGGTGGAGTGTGGAAAGAGTTGCGGGTTATAGAATTACATAGCGCTGAGCAAGACGTCAATGCGGTTGGCGTAGATCATAGCCAAGTAGTTCAGCTGCCTTCTTTACACTGAAGAAAGAAACTACCCGCGCCATTCTCGACCTTGGCTACGGTTGACATCCTGCCAAAATACTGGACCAGCGAAAGCTATAACGGTGTGCTCGTTGACGTCCTCCCGAAAAACCGGACCAGCCTAAACTGGAAAACTTGTAGTGCTCCCCTGAAATCAAGCCACCTGAGTTGATTGTTCTGTCCGGTATTGAACCGGGCTCCGATACCCCAGCGCCTGATGCGGGCGATTGTGGTTGTACCAGTGCATCCAGTCCCGAATTGTAAGCTCCCCGTAACTCGAGACAGTCAAAAGGAGAACTTTCTGGCACATGACGTTGGCCCCGTTCTGAGACGGTCCTTAACCAGAGCAGACGACTTCTTCGACGATCGGTTGTCCCTGACGTTGTGCGACGAACTCGTTCGGGGTCAGGTGCACAAGCGAGCTGTGAGGCCGACGCTGATTGTAGTCCACGCGCCAGACTTCAATGAGGGCCTGCGCCTCGGCCAGCGAGGCGAACTGATGCACGTTCAAGCACTCGTCTCGTAGGCGCCCGTTAAACGATTCAATAAAGGCATTTTCCACAGGTTTGCCCGCTCGAATGAAGTCCAGGTGGACGCCTCGCCGATAGGCCCAATCCTCCAATGCGCGCGATTGGAATTCCGTCCCATGATCCACCGTGATCGAGCGGGGCACAGCTGGTGTGTCCAGTACACGATCGAGCACCTGACCGACCGTCTCTCCCGTCATCCGAAACCCTGCCTCTAGTATGGGACTGTGCCGACTCCAATTATCCACGACCGTCAAGATCCGAAACGGCCGCCCGTCGGCCAGCGTATCATGGACGAAATCCATGCTCCAGCGCTCGGTCGGGCCCACCGGGACCGGAGCCGGGCCTCGGTGCAACGCGATATGTTTCCGTCTCCGCATCCGCATGCGCAGCTGCAATCCATCGAGACGGTAGAGCCGACGGATGCGTTTGCGATTCACCGGCCAGCCTTCGCGACGCAGTAACACCCAGATGCGCTGGTAGCCAAACCGAGGTCGGGCATGGGCCAGATCACGCATGCGCAACCGCAACGCTGACTGATCCTTGGCCCGACTCCGTCGATACCAGGACGCGCGGCCGAATTGCGCCAACCGACAGGTCCGCGCACAACTCACCGAGAAGGTGTCCCAGAACCACTGGGCCAGTTCCCGGCGGCGCACGGGCCTCAGACTTTTTTTCGCAGGGCCTCCGACAGCATGTGCTTGTCGAGCGAGAGATCGGCCACGAGCCGTTTCAGCCGGCTATTCTCCTCTTCCACCTGCCGCAGCCGGCGGAGTTCGCTCACGCCCAGATGCGCGTACTTCTTTTTCCAGGCGTAGAACGTCTGCTCGGCGATGCCAAGCTGGCGGCAGAGATCGCCGACCGGGGTCCCACTCTCAGCTTGCCGGAGGGCATAGACGATCTGTTCTTCCGAGAACTTTGACCGCTTCATCGATCCACTCCTTTCGCAAGGGACCGCCGAAGCCGCCATTCTACTCTCGTTTTACGTTGCCGTCGTTTTCGGGGGAGACGTCACACAATCGTCACCCTAGCCAGGAGGTTCCCATGCGGCACTCGAAGTTCACCGAAACGCAGATTGTGTCCATTCTCAAAGAAGCCGATGCCGGCCGCCCCGTCAATGAGATCTGGCGGCACTATGGGATCAGCTCCGCCACCTACTATAAGTGGAAAGCCAAGTATGGCGGGCTGGAGGCCTCCGACGTGAAGCGGCTGAAGGAATTGGAGCACGAGAACAACCGCCTGAAGCGCCTGTATGCCGATCTGTCCCTGGAGAACGCCGCGCTCAAGGATGTCATCGCAAAAAAGCTCTAAGGCCTGCTGAGCGGCGGGAGGTCGTCACCCATCTGGTGACGGTGAGTGGCCTTCCGGTTCAGCGGGCGTGCCGCGTGGTTGGGATGGGCCGGGCGACGTACTACCGGCCCCTCGTGGATTGGGCCCGGCGCGATGCGCCGGTGATCGCGGCCCTCACGACGCTCGTGGCGGCGAAGAGTCGCTGGGGCTTCTGGAAGTGTTGCGATCGGCTGCGGCTCGATGGGCACCCCTGGAATCACAAACGACTGTGGCGGGTCTATTGCCAGCTCCGCTTGAATCTCCCACGACGGACGAAGAAACGGCTCCCCCTTCGGCTGCGTCAGCCGCTCGTGGTGGTGCCCCAACCCAATGCCGTGTGGGCCCTGGATTTTATGAGCGACACCCTGTATGGCGGCCGGCGGTTCCGCACCTTGAACGTGTTGGATGAAGGGGTGCGAGAGGGACTGGCCATTGAGATTGATACGTCGCTCCCGGCCGAGCGCGTGCTCCGAGTGTTGGAGCAGGTCGTGGTGTGGCGCGGACGGCCACAGGCGCTTCGGCTCGACAACGTACTATAGGCGGAACGCAAGCACGCCGTGCGGACAGATCTCCCCCGTGCCGTCGGAACGGCCACTCTGCACGAATCGGCACACACTCCCAATGGTCTTCCACGGTTTGTGAGGCACTGCTCACCATAGTGATACAAGATCCTGGCTCAGGCCTTGACCGTACTCCACACAGCAGGCAGCCCCCAGTGGAAGCTCCGAGCATTATCTACGAGGTCAGTGCCTGCCTCGACGGCCCACGCGAACGGAGTGTGGATTGGCAGCGCCTGATGGGGCCCTTCATTATCGAGACGCGGCCAATCCATTCAGTAGCCGACCGTTATCCGGGCCATATACTGGGCCGCCATGCCATGCGCAACGTGTTTGTCCGGTGGTCGGAAGATAGCTCGCGGGTGCTGGTCACAGCACCTACATCTCGACCGAGATCCATTGGACAGTTCACGTATGATGATCGACGGCCGACACGTCAAGATAGTTGATCAGCTCTATGTGATGTACGAAGTGAGGAGCGATCGACTATGGTGTAACGGGACGCCAAATTGTGACAAGCGGCCGCCATTCAGCGAAAATGATGTTGCCCACATCTCGTGGATTCCCAACCTGCACCTCCCTTCCAAGCAATATGGTCGCAGTTGGTGCCAAGCCGGTGCCAAAATACCCCGACACACCATGACCAATCATGATGTAAGCCATCACGAATCAGCCTCTTTTGCTGATGCTTCCTCTTGCTTAGCGTCCTGAGATTGGCTTTCGATTGGACTCTTCCTCGGAGCCGGCGTAGTTGGGAGAGGCATCGACCATTCTCCTCTCAGCCTACACAGTCATTGCTTCTTAACGACCGCAATGCCAGACGATTCCCAAGTGTACTGAAAACCTTTGGATTGTGTAGCCAGATACCTATTTGGACACGCAGTTGATTGATGAACTTGTTCATGGAGAGATAGCAGGGAGGATCTGAACCCATCCAGGTTGCTAGTTCCAGATCATGTGGCACTTTGCCTATGGTTGACAAGTAGGATATCAACGATACATTTGAGGAATGAAGTTAACTTCTTTTCTGATCAGGTTTGCCGCGATGCTCATCTTGTCTGCTCCTTGTAGCCTTCTGCCGCTCAATGGCAATGCTGCTAGTCCTCCACTCCCTAGTGATAAGTCCGCTGGGCAGAGCCTCGCGGCTCAAGTGAGAGTGGCCAAAGGCTTGATTGATGACTGGCACGGCGATAGAGGACCACTCCTTCGAGCTCAACAGATGCTCGTTGATCTAACGAAAAGGGACCCTGGGTATGCACCGGCCTACGTGCAGTTAGCTCGGGTGACGTTCAAATTGGGCTATATCATAGGTGACAACTATGACGAGCGTGGGTTGGAGTCGGCTCAAGAGTATGTATCCAAAGCGCTGAAATTGGATCCCACCTTGGGCGATGCGTATGTTACGTAT
>WBZY01000673.1_pt1 | contig 21091 bp, 17 predicted proteins | sample 5204191 | NCBI WGS metagenome assembly WBZY01 (sample SAMN12344363, study PRJNA552823) | activated sludge metagenome | biome: Activated sludge suspended growth; feature: Anammox Sidestream; material: Wastewater; isolation source: activated sludge from anammox sidestream of wastewater treatment...
CCGAGAACGAGGGCGGGCGCTTCGCCGAGGTGCTCGCCGACGCCACCATCGCCTGGCCGCTCGTGGTGCGGGCGGTGATGGAGCGCATCGACCGCGAGCGCGCGTAGCCGGGCGCCGCCCGCGAGGGCGCGTGGGCGCGCGTCGCCCGGGGCGCGCGCGGGCGCGCGCCGCGGGGCGGGCGCCGCGGGGCGGGCGCCGCGGGGCGGGCGCCGCCCGCGAGCGCGCGCGGGCGCGCGTCGCCCGGGGCGGGCGCCGCGGGGCGGGCGCGCGTCAGGCGTCGTCGTCGTCGCCGAGCGGAAAGGGGCCGGCGTAGCCGCGCGTGCTGCGCTGGAGCAGGTAGCCCCCGCAGTTGCCGGCGATCGCCGGGGTGCCGCTCGCCGCACCGGCGGCCCAGCCCTGGAGCGCGGCCATGACGCCGCCGTGGCTCACGACCAACACCTCGACACCGAGATGGCGCTCCGCGATCGCGTCGAGGGCCGGGCCCACGCGCGTGAACACCTCCTCGAGCGTCTCGCCGCCCGGGGGGCGGAAGCGCCAGCGGTCGGCCTGGCGCTCGCCGCGCAGCGAGGCGTAGGGCTGGCCACGCAACGAGCCGAAGTCCTGCTCGCGCAGCTCCTCGACCGCGATCGGTTCGAGCCCGAGCACGCCCCCGATCAGGCGCGCCGTCTCGAGCGCGCGCACGAACGGGCTCGCATAGAGCGCCACCGGGTCGAAGCGCGCCTGGATGCGCCGCGCCCGCGCGAGCGCCTCCTCGCGCCCGCGGCGCGACAGCGGCTCGTGCGGCCCGCGCGTGAAGCGCCCCTCCGCGTTCGCCACGCTCTCCCCATGCCGGATCAGGATCAGCCGCGCCATCGGTTTAGCTTAGCTGGGGGGACAGTCCCGGCGATTCGGCGATTCTTCCCTCGGCCTCCGCCAATCGCTCCGCCGCGTGAGAATCGCCGAATCGCCGGGACTGTCCCCTCTTACTCCGCGCGGGGGAGCCAGAGGGTGAACTCGGCGCCGCCGGAGGGGCGGTTGGCGGCTTCGAGGCGGCCGTCGTTGCGGCGCGCGAGGTCGTAGCTGAGCGAGAGCCCGAGGCCGGTGCCGACGCCGGGGGGCTTGGTCGTGAAGAAGGGATCGAAGACACGCGGCAGCACGTCGGCCGCGAGGCCGCAGCCGCGGTCGCGGACGTGCAGCGCCACGCCCTGCTCCGCCGCTTCCACCTCGACCTCGACGTCGGGCACGCCCGCGCTCGCCTGCACTGCATTCACGAGCAGGTTGAGCGCGATCTGCACCAGCTCGCCCTCGACCGCACGCACCGGCGGCACCCGCACGAGCCGGCAACGGATCGAATCCTCGGGCAGCCCGACCCCCGCCATCGCCGCGGCCGCCTCCGCCACCTGCGCCAGGTCCACGAGCGCGGGGCGCGACTCGCTCTCCGGCTCGCTGCGTGCGAAGCTGCGCAGCCGCGCCACGAGCTGCACGATCCGGTCGACCCCCTCCTGCGTATCGGTCAGGAGCTCCGCGCCCTCCGCCGCCAGCACCCGCACCTCGGGCGGCAGGCCGCCACCGAAGCCGGGGGCCGCCAGCTCGGCGGTCATCTTCTCGAGCTGCGCGAGGTTGGCCCGGATGAAGGCGAGCGGGTTGTTCACCTCGTGGGCGATCCCCGCGGTGAGGAAGCCCAGCGCCTCGAGCCGCGCCGCCAGGGCGAGCCGCCGTTCGGCGTTCTGTGCGTCGGTGCGATCGGCGAGGAACGCTGCGCTGCCGACCACCGCAACCGCGCTGCGCAGCGGGAAGCGCCGCACCTCGATCACCGCGTCGGCGCGGGCGCACACGCTCTCGATCAGCTCGTCGATGCCGAGCCCGCGCAGCTCGCTCGTGCCGGTGAGCCGGCGCGCGGCCCAGTTGGCATCGACGACGCGACCCTCGAGGTCGGCGACCACGATCCCGACCTCGACCTGCTCGAGCAGCTCGCTGCGCGCGAGCGGCAGGTAGAGCAGGAGCCCCGAGTCGACCACCGCGATCCGGATCATCAACGCGCCGAAGCCGAGCAAGATCGGCGTCGGGTCGGCAATCGGGATTCCCCAGGCGTTGGCGGCCAGGTACACCGCGTTCCCGACCAGCGGCGTCAGGGTCCCAGCGGTGAGCACCGCCAGGCGCGCGGGCTCGGCCCGCCGCAGCCGCACCGCGGCGCGTGCGAAGTAGACCCAGCCCGTCACGATCAGCAGCCAGGCGTAGCCCGCCATCGCCCAGAACAGCGGGCCCCGGCGCGGCGGCGAGTAGGCGGGATCGATGAACAGGCCGCCCGAGTCCCAGAACAGGCAGGAGTAGAAGAAGGCGAGCGGCACGGCCGCCGCAGTGAGCACCCATGACGCATGGCGCCACCAGCGCGGCCGCCCCGCCTGCGCCGCAACCGCCAGCCAGGCCAGCGGCAGCAGGCAGATCCCGAGATACTGGACCTGGAACGCAAGCTGCCGCTCCGCCGCCGTGCCCACCCGCGCGAACAGCAGCTCGCCCGTCGCGAACAGCCCACAGGCCACCGCCAGCACCACGACCCAGAGCGCGCGCCGCCGCGAGCCGGTCGCCGTCAGCAGGTCGAGCGCCAGCCAGCCGCAGATGGCAACGGTCGCGACGAGGCCGAGGTCGTAGAGCATCCCGTCGCTGCATCGGCCATGCCGATCCCCCTGTTGAGCGGCGCGGACCCCGGCGCCCCGGATCCGGCGCTAGAGTCCGCCGCGTGCCCGCCCCCCAGATGCGCGCCGCGGCGGTGCGCGGTCGCGGCCAGATCGAGGTCGCCCTGCGCCCCCTCCCCGAGCCCGGTCCCGGCGAGGTGCGCGTTCGCGTCGAGGCCTGCGGCATCTGCGGCAGCGACCTGCACCTCTACGAGCAGGGCTTCTTCCCGCCCGGCGCCACCCCCGGGCACGAGCCGGCCGGCCGGATCGACGCGATCGGCCCCGGTGCGGCGAGCCCCGCCCTCGGCACCCGCGTCGCGATCGAGCCGATCCGGGGCTGCGGCACCTGCGCCCCGTGCCGCTCGGGCCGCTACTCGATCTGCCGCGACGCCAAGCTTGCAGGCGTACACGTGCCCGGCGGCCTCGCCGAGGCGATCGTCGTCCCCGCCGCCAACGTCTACCCCGTGCCCGACGATCTCGACCCGCGCGTCGCGGCCCTGGTCGAGCCGATGGCGGTGGTGGTGCACGCCCTGCACCGGATCGCCTTCCAGCCGGGCCAGCGCGTGCTCGTGCTCGGCGCCGGCTCGGTCGGCCTGCTCGCCGCCGCCGCCGCGCGCCGGCTCGGCGCGCGCGAGGTCTGGGTGAGCGCGCGCCACCCGCACCAGGCCGCGCTCGCCCGCGCCGTCGGCGCCACGCGCGTGCTCGACGAGAAGGAGGCGAGCCCGGAGGCGCTCGACGCGCTCGGCCGCAGGACCCCGATCGACGCCGTCCTCGAGACCGTGGGCGGGCGGGCCGACACGCTGCGCACCGCGGCGGCCGCGGCACGTCCGGGCGGCGCCGTCGCGGTGGTGGGCGTCTTCTGGGGATCGCTCGCGCTCGACCCGATGCCGCTCCTGCTGAAGGAGCTGACGCTCGCCTGGTCGTACTGCTACGGCGAGGATCCCGCCCACGGCGCGGACTTCGCCGAAGCGGTCGGCATCGTCGCCGCCGCGCGCGAGGCGCTGGCACCGCTCGTCACCCACAGCGTCCCGCTCGCCGACGTCGAGCGCGGCTTCGCCCTCGCGGCCGACCGCCGGGCGGGCACCCTCAAGGTCAGCGTGATCCCGTAGCCCCACAAGGAGCAGCAATGGACTTCGAGCCCTCCGACAAGTGCAAGGCGATCCTCCGCGAAGTCGAGCGCTTCATGGACGAGAACGTCTACCCGAACGAGCGCGTCTACCAGGAGCAGGTCGAGGCCGGCGGCGACCCGCACGCCGAGCCGCCCGTGATGCTGGAGATCCGCGCCAAGGCCAAGGGCCTCGGCCTGTGGAACCTGTTCCTGCCCGACGCCGAGTACGGCGCCGGCCTCACGAACCTCGACTACGCGCCGCTCTGCGAGGTGATGGGTCGGAGCCCCCTCGGCGCGCGCGCCTTCAACTGCCAGGCGCCCGACACCGGCAACGCCGAGATCCTCGCCGAGTTCGGCACGCCCGAGCAGAAGCGGCAGTGGCTCGAGCCGCTGCTCGACGGCACGATCCGCTCCTGCTTCTCGATGACCGAGCCCGAGACCTCGGGCGCCGACCCGACCGGCCTCCAGACCCGCGTACGCCGCGACGGCGACCAGTACGTGATCGACGGCCACAAGTGGTTCACCTCGGGCGCGATCGGGGCGCGCTTCGCGATCGTGATGGCGGTCAACGACCCGCAGGCGCCGATGCACGAGCGCGCCACCATGGTGATCGTCCCCACCGACGCGCCCGGCTTCCGGATCGCGCGCGCCGTCTCGGTCATGGGCCACGCCGGCGGCGGCGGCCACTGCGAGATCTACTACGACGACTGTCGCGTCCCGGTGGCGAACCGCCTCGGCCCCGAAGGCGGCGGCTTCGTCATCGCCCAGGCCCGGCTCGGCCCCGGCCGCATCCACCACTGCATGCGCGCCATCGGCATGGCCGAGCGCGCCTTCGAGATCATGTGCCGCCACGCCAACACGCGCCGCGCCTTCGGCACGACGCTCGGCGAGAAGCAGTTCGTCCAGGAGTGGATCGCCACCTCGCGGATGGAGATCGACCAGGCGCGCCTGCTCACGCTGTACGCCGCCTGGAAGATGGACACCTACGGCAAGAAGGTCGCCCGCCAGGAGATCTCCATGATCAAGGTGGTGGCCCCCAACATGCTCATGAACGTCCTCGACCGCGCCATCCAGTGCCTCGGCTCCCTCGGCGTCTCCGACGACACCCCGATCGCCGCCCTGTGGCGCCACGGCCGCACCCTGCGGCTGGCCGACGGGCCGGACGAGGTACACAAGATGGTGATCGCGCGGCGGGAGCTGCATCGGTTCGCGTGAGCGGCGGCGCGAATGCGCGCGACGCACTGCGCCGATGCGGTGCGGCATTGCTGGGTGTGACCGGATCTGTCGCAGGGTGATCGAATAGTCCCGCCAATGAACGCGGGATCGCTTGATCTTGAGGCGGCAGGGGCCACGAGGACTCGCGAGGGAGGCGGTCGTGACGAGTGACCCGCGCGAGGACTCCTTCAAGGAATTCTTCGAGCTCGCGACCAACGGGTTCGCGCCCTACGGGTGGCAGCTTCAGGTTGCGATCGATGGCCTGCCTGATGTTCTCCTGGTTCCCGCGGGGCTCGGCAAGACGGAGGTCGCGCTCGCGTGGGCGTGGCGCCTGCTCGTCGACGAGAAGTCGGAGCCCCGGCACCTCGTGATCTGCTTGCCGATGCGAAGTCTCGTGACCCAGACCGTGCAGCGGCTGAAGACCTACTTCGAGGCGCTCGAGGCAAGGAAGCCCGAGATCGCCGTCGCGGTCCATCAGCTCATGGGCGGCGCGATCGACGACGAGTGGGTGGGGCAAGCCGACAAACCTTGGGTACTCGTCGGAACGCAGGACCAGCTCCTGTCGCGAGCGCTCAACCGCGGCTACGCGATGAGCCGCTTCGAGTGGCCGGTACACTTCGGCCTGCTCAACAACGATTGCCGGTGGCTCATCGACGAGGTCCAGCTGATGGGGCCGGGGCTTTGGACCACCTCCCAGCTCGACTGGATGCGGCGCAAGCGGTTCCCATCGCTGAAGCCGTGTCTCACGACGTGGATGAGCGCGACCGTCGGCACCTCCTTCCTGAGCACGACGGATCGAGTTCGTGAGCAACTCGCAACGCCGTCCTCGGAGCAGATCGCGTTCGATAAGAAGCTCCAGATCGCGCTCGATAGCGATACCGGCCTCGAGTGGTGGCGCCATGCAAAGCGCCCGCTGGCGTGGTGGCAACCCGATGCATCGGGTTCGAAGACTGGTGGAGGCAAGAAGCGAGGCGCAGCCAAGTCGGCCACAGCAGCGACCGTCACGCCCGACGCCATCGCCGCCTCCGTGAAGGCGAAGCACGTGGCGGGCACGCTCTCGCTCGTCATCTGCAACACCGTCGACCTGGCGCGCGCGGTCTTCGCCGCGTTGTCCTTCGTCGATCACAAGGTGCTTCTCACGTCGCGGTTCCGCCGCGAAGACCGGGCCCGACACGAACGGCGACTCATCGACTTCGACGCCAACCGCAAGGCTGGCAAGCTGCCGAAGGATGATCCTGGCCTCATCTGCGTGAGCACACAGGTAATCGAAGCCGGAGTGGACATCTCGGCGCATCACCTCTTCACCGAGCTCGCGCCGTGGCCGTCGATGCTGCAACGACTCGGGCGTCTCAACCGAAAGGGAGACGACCAAGCTGCTCTGGCCTGGGTCTGGGAGACGCCGAAGGAAGGGGGCAACAAGAAGGTCGAGCGCATCGGACCCTATGAAGCCGCAGACATCGAGCGCGCCAAGAAGCTCGTCGACACCTTCGCCCCTCTCTCTCGGAACAAGGCGTTCGCGGAGGCCATCGTCGAGCTGAACGCGAGCAAGCAGAAGGAAGTGACCGAGGCCTTGCAGCCCAAGCCGAGCCCCCTGCCACGCGCGCTCGACGTCCACGGGCTCTTCTCGACGGAGCGTGACGTTCACGGCGGCTTCACCGACGTCAGCGCCTTCGTGCGCGGCACCGACCCCGACCTCGACGTGACGGTGTTCTGGCGCGAGTGGTCTGGCGACAACCCTCCGCGGGGCGACGCACTCGACGGCCCGTTGCTCGAGCCGGCGAAGGAAGGCTGCCCTGTCTCCTTCGTTCGCGTTCAAAGGATGCTCGAGCGCAGCAAGGCCAAGGCGTGGCTGTGGGACGACGAGGCCGATCGTTGGGAGCGCGTGAACCACTGGGGTATCCGCCCCGGCATGCTCGTCATGCTGAAGCGCGAGGTCGGCGGCTACGACGAAGGCGAAGGGTGGACTGGCGACAAGTCGAACATGCTCTCCGAAGTGCCGCGCGCCGGGCGCGGCGCGACCCTGCGAGACGATGCGTGGACCGAGGCCGGTTACTGGTCGAAGCTCGAAGACCACCTCGAGGACGCAAGAGGTGAGGCCGAGAAGCTATGCGCCGCGCTCTCGCTGACCGGCGACGAGCAGAGGGCCATCGTCGAAGCCTCGGGGCTCCATGATCTCGGCAAGGCCCATCCGCGGTGGCAGGCTGCGTTGCCCGATCGCTCTGGTATCCCCGACGCGTTGCTCGCCAAGAGTCCGCGCGTCGTTGCCGCCGATGTGGTGGACGATGCAGCGGTCGTCCGCGCAGCGTTCGCCCAGCTTCGATCACAAGCGCATGCGCTGCCCGATGAGTCGCGTCGGCGCGGTCGTGAGGACGTCGTTCGCCTTCGGTGGGCCATCGACGACAGGCTCCGCGACGCCGAGCTGAAGTCGCTCCGCGCCGTCCCGGGTGTTCGCTGGGCGGGCCACCTCCAGTTCCGCCCGGGCCTGCGCCACGAGGTCGCCTCTGCCCTTGCGATGTGGCGGAAGTACAGCGACAGCGAGACGAAGCCATATCCGGCACTCGCGGTCTACCTGGCGGCTACGCACCACGGCAAGGCGCGCACGGTGATGCGCTCGACGACCGCCGAAGGCGATGACGTCTTCGGCGTGCGGCGCGAGCCGAGCTCGCTCGTCATCGGCGGCGCTCAGTGGCCGCTCGACTTCTCGATCGCCAAGGACGGCGCCGAGGGCCGCTGGGAGGGCAGCGAGTTCGTGTTGACCGGCCATGGCTGGACCGGTCTCGTCGCGGATCTGCTGGGCCCGTGGCGGCCAGAGGAGAAGAGTGACGCCGGCGCTGTGCCAGAGGGCGAGCCGAGGCATCTCGGTCCCTTCGCCCTCGCATATCTCGAAGCGCTCGTCCGCATCGCGGACTGGCGCGCGAGCGCGCATCCGAACGCGAGCACCAAGCCGAGCGAGGTCCGCGATGGCCGCTGAACTTCGGGTTCCGGTCCTCGCGCTGCCCGGTCTGTCGCCCGATAGCCTCGGCAACTACCTCGCGTCGCTCGGTCTCTTGCGGGTGCTCTCTCGAAGGTGGCCGACCACGCGCATCGCATGGCGCGACGAGGTGCTGCAGGTGGTCGGCGGCCCCGCGACGCTCGATGAAATACTCGACGAGATGGTGCGGATCGCAGATACGCAGGTCGACTCGAACGTCAGCACGCGCGAGTGGACCCAGTATGACAAGGCCTGGTCTGACGATCAGGAGAAGGGCAAGAAGGCAAAATCGGGCACACCGCTCGCCCTCTGGCAAGCAAAGGCCCAGGAGGGCCAGCTTCCGTTCTTCGCTGCCCACGCAGTGCCCCACGCTCGCGTGAGCTTCAACCCGCTTCTTGGCAGTGGCGGCAAGGCGGCGCGCCGGGACTTCGCGGCGGGCTGGAAGAAGGCCGTCGACGCGCTCGCGGCCGCGCCCAAGCCGACGAAGGGACGTGGAAAGAGGACCGCACAGCGCCTGCGGACGAAAGAAGGAACGCGCTGCAGGCCCTTCTTCTAGGACACCCCGTCACGTGGATGGTCGAGAAGCTAGCCGCAGGCTCTTGGTTCAGCGAAGCAACGAAGCTCTACAACAGTGGTCAGTCACCTGCGCGTGAGGGACAAATCTCCCCGTGGGCGATGGTTCTTGCCTGCGAAGGCCTGACCTTCCTCGCAGGCGGCGCATCTCGGCGACTCGGAGCTCGTTCGGCACGCGCCGCCGGCGCCTTTCCCTTCGTCACGCAGCCTATCGCTGCGACTGCAGAAAGGGAAGCGGACCGCCTTCGCGGTGAGATCTGGACGCCCTTGTGGAGCCGACCGATGTCACTCGCCGAGACGAGTACGTTGTTCTCGCGTGGACGCGCTGAGTTGCATGGGCGTGGAGCGCTCACACCCGCCGCATTCGCGACGGCCATCCGGGCACGCGGTGTGGACGCTGGGGTCAGCGAGTTCCGCCGCTACACCCTCGGACGAACGACGAGTTCGCACACGTTCGAACCCCGGCTGGAGGCTCGCTTCTCGATCGAGACCGGGACCGACGCACGCCCGGCCGTCTCGTCGATACTCGAGCGCTTCACCTCCCTGATCGAGCAGCGAGGCTTTCCGCGAGACGGCAAGCGCTTCGTGGGACTTCGCGGGCCCATCGAGTCAGCGCTCCTCGATGTCGCTGCCGAGCCGGGCAACCCGGAACTGGGTATCGCGCTGCTCGACGCGGTCGTCAGCGCACTGGATCGCATCGACCGGAACCGCAGCTTCCGCGAGGGCAAGGTGCGCTGGGAGCCGCTGCCCCTCGAGTGGCTCTTGTCGCTGTTTGCCGAAGAGCGACCCAGCCTCGAGGCACGGCTCGCCTTGTCGCTCGTGTCGGCCTTCCCGGTTGCACGGCCCTTCGCTGCGTACCGTTTCGGCGTCGACTGGAAGTACGGGCAGATCTACGCGGCCTACACGCACACGGAACGTCCTCCGGCGCGCTGGGTTTGGGGACCTGGCGCGCTGGCTCGAGTCCTTGGCGCTGTCTTGTCGAGAAGTCTCCTCGAGCGAGAGGCGGACGCGGACAAGACCCATCAACGTGGCTGCGCCCCCCTACCGGCGACCGCGTCGCAGGTGCGGCGGTGGCTTGCCGGTGCTCTCGATGAGGCACTCTTCTCGTCCTGGCTCTCGCGACTCGCGCTCTTCGATTGGAGGAAGATCCCGCGGGAGGTTCGCGTACTCATCCGAGAGGAGGCCAACCTGCCTCGCGTTGATGGCGAGCTGGCCTTGCTGGGGCTCCTCCATCCGCTCATCGCCCAGCGCCCCCTCGTCATCCGTTCCCTATCTCTGGACGACCTCCTGTCGGCGGAGACGGGCGCTCGAACGACCGAAGCCGCGCGCTCGCTCGTCATGCTGCTCCGGGCCGGCAACCTCGACGCCGCGCTGAGGCTCGCGAGCAGCCGCTACGCGATGGCTGGTGTGCGCCTCGCGTCGTTCGACGCGACGTTCTCCACTCACGCCCCGGACCGCCTCGTCGCGGCCCTGCTGTTCACCCTTTCGGACCGCGACAGGACGGTCTTGTTCGAACGCTGGCTTCGTCCTCGACGCCGGCCACAAGGAGGAGAAGCACATGTCTGAAGCAGAGAAGAAGAGCCCCCCGAAGAAGCTCACGCCCGCCGACGTTCTGAGGAGCGAGTCGCCGCTCGTCCTGACCGCGACGCTCGAGCCGATCGGCGGCGACCGGTTCCAGCCCGCCGGATTCCCCGAGATCGGGCACGTCATCTACAAGGCGCCACGCAAGGGCGGGAGCACCGAGAACGTCTGCATCGTCGACAGCGCGGCGAGCATGGCCAACCACCTCGAGACGGTCTGCCAACGTGGCGCGCACGACCTCGACCTCGTCGATGAGCTCAGCGGGATGCCCTACATCCGCTGCGTCACCGGCGATCTCGTCGATGGCAAGCTTTCGAGCGACAAACGCGAGACCATCGTTACCAGCCTTACCGAAGGCCACCGCATCGCGTCGTCCTACTTCTTGGATGGCGCAGCACTGACGAGTGATGGCGCCAAGGGTGATGGCAAGTTCGAGAGCGAACTCATCAAGAAGTTCGGGATCATCTTGCCCGGAAGCTCGAAGGCGCACCCGCCGCCCGAGAGGTGGTGGGACGTGTTCAAGAACATCTTCGCGATCGATCCGAACTCCCTCGTCCACGGTGTGCTGTTCCCGCAGTGGCAGATCAAGATCCCGCGTGCGCTCACGGCTCACCTCGAGGCCTTCGGTGCTGGCCGCGTCGACCGCTCCGGCGTGAAGTTCGACCGTCTCGGCAAGACGACCTCGGGGCAGCCGATCTTCGCAGTCGATGACGCGACCGCCGAGTCGATCCGCGCCACGTTCATCATCGATATCAGCCTCGTTCGCTCGTTCGGTCGTGAGAAGGCCTCGTCGCAACTCGGCCTCTCCGAGAAGCAGCAGGAGTTTCTCGTCGCGCTCGCGCTGTGGAAGATCCAGAAGCTCCTCGCGTCGCCCTTCCGCTTCCGGTCCGGCTGCCACCTCCGTCGAACGTCGCTCGAGAGCGACGAGCAGGAAGTGGAGATCGAGGTCGACATCGCGCAGGCGCTCAAGGATGCTGGCCTCGACAAGTTGCCCCGCACCGACGTGTTCTGGCCGCGAGAGGAGCTGTATCGCGAAGGCCAGGCTGAGGCGCCTAAAGGCATCGATGAAGACGAGGGCTCGGAAGAGACCGAGGGATGAGACTCGTTCTCCGGCAGGCGTTCCCGCTCGGGCGCTTTCACGCGACGCCGTGGCGCGTGAACCCGTTCGACGATCCGCACGGCGAGTGGCCGCCGAGCCCCTGGCGCTTGCTGCGCGCCGTCACTGCGCGCTGGTACCAGTGCTCCCGCGAAGCCGATCAGGATCCGGATCCTGCTCAGCTGGAGAAGCTGCAAGGCGCGCTCTGCACGAGCACCTACGCGTTCCATCTGCCGCCCGGCGCAAGGAGGGGAAGCCCACTCAGGCAGTACCACCCGACCGAGTTCGGGTGGCGACCCGCCGAAAAGAAGAAGGCTGGGACTCGTAGCTACGGCACGAGCCTCGTGCAGGACAACTACTGGTGTGTGCCGCCCGAGGCTCCCGTGTGGTGGTTCATCGAGGGTAATGACTGGACCGACGAGCTGCGCGCGTTGCTGGCCCAGTGCCTTTCGCGCATGACCTACTTCGGACGTGCCGAGACGCTCACGCACATTCGCGTGGCGGGCTCGACCGACGAGATTCCTCCGGCCAACTGCACGCTCGCAGACAAACGCACGGCAGGCGCAGTGCCCGTGCTGTCGCCGCTCCAGGATGCCATGCGTGAAGACATCGAACGCACGACCGACAACCCCGAGGCCGTGAAGCGAGCTGTTCCGCCCGGCGCGCAGTGGCTCTACGCGGTGCGACCGCAGCGGCCCGCAGCCCGCGAGCGCCGTCGCGTGCCGGAGCATCGCCCTGACTGTCACCTGATGCAGTTTGCCATCGGCTGGAACGTCGCACCGGAGCGACGCGGGATCGTGCGACTCGCATCGCGGTTTCGCGGGGCCGTGCTCCGTGAGTTGCTGCGGTTGAAGACGGATGACGCTTCGGCCACCTGGACGAGAGCCAGCCGCGATGTGCGCGAGCGGGTCGCCGACATGACCGGCAAGGATGCGAACGGCGACACGTTGAAGGGCCATCGCCACACGGAGTTCCTGGTGTGGTGTGAAGACGACCAGCCGACGCGCCTCCTTGTCTGGCGCGGCTCGCGCGCGTTCGATGCCGACGAGCAGGAGGCGATCCTGCTCGCCGCCACGCGCGACGTGTCGTGGGCAGCGGCAGGCTCGGACTCCGACGAGTGGAAGGTTCGTCTTGTCCCTCTCGATCGCGCGGTGGCGCCACCATCGGGATTCGGCAACCAGTCGTCGAAGGTCTGGGAGTCGGTGACTCCGTACGTCCCGCCGCGCCATCACCTTCGAGGTGGCAAGGAACGGAAGGGCGAGTCGATGGCTGAGCAGATCCGGCGCGAGGTTCAGGGGCGAGAGATCGCGCAAGACGTCGAGGTCGAGCTCCTGGGCACGCCTCAGTGGGTATCCGTGCACGTGCCTCGACGAGAGGCGAGCAAGCGCGCATTCATCGGGGATCGCCGAGGTCAGATGATCCGCTTGCGCTTCCTAGCGCCAGTCGCCGGTCCCATCCGCCTCGGGCACTCCAGCAGCTTCGGCATGGGGCTCTTCCGGCCCGTCGAGGAGGCTGCCCAGCCGTGACTGCCGCGCTCGCCACGCTCCAGCCCATCATCGCCCAGGGCGAGTCCGAGACGCCGACGGCGGGCGGGTGCTGCTGGGCGTCGGTCCCAAGGGGCAGCTCGTCGGCCAGCAGGTCCCGACATCACGATCGAGAGCCGTTGACTTTCGCCTTTCATTCGTATAGCGTCCATTCGTCGTGGGCTGGAAAGAGTCGCTTCGATGAGCATCGGGGTCAGCGTCGTTCCTCCCGTCCAATCCAGTGAAGACTCCGAGACCACCCTCGCCCACCTCTCCGCCGCCACCGGCCCCCTCCGCCACGCCCTCGCCGCCATCGCCGCGCGCCTGCTCGAGACCCGCGCCTACGAGCCCCTCTGCTACGCCCGGATCGGCGACTACGCGCGTGAGCGCGTCGGTCTCTCCGCACGCCAGCTCCACGACCTTGCGCACGTGCACCGCACGCTGGCTGCGCTGCCGTCCCTCGAGCGTGCCCTGCTCGGCAACGAGCTGCCCTGGAGCAAGGTCAGGCTCGTCGCCCGGGTGGCGACGCCGGCCGACGAGGAGGCCTGGATCGCGCGCGCCCGCGTGCTGCCGATCCGCCGGCTCGAGGCCGCGGTGCGGGCGAGCACGCCCGCCGGGCCGCCGGTCGAGCCCGACGACGGCCTCGCCTGCACGCGGCTCACCGTGCGCTGCACGCTCGCGGTGCGCGAGAAGTGGCGCCTCGCCCACGAGATGGCCGAGCGCGTCGCCGGGCAGCGCCTGCGGGCCGACGAGGCGCTCGAGTGGGTCACGGCGGAGGCCTGCTCGAGCGCCGCGATCGATCCGGCGCCGGAGCCCGACCCGGTGGACTACGAGCGGTGGAGTGCCGGCGCGGCGGACCAGGAAGGCGCACCAGACCCTCTCGACGACGTCGGGGACGCCAGGGCCCTGCCCGCGCTCGAGCTGCCCGCGATCGCGTCCCTCCGTGACGGGCTCGACGAGGCCGATCCCATCGAGCTCGATAGGCGGCTGCGCCTCGCGGTCCGGCTCGAGCAGACCCTGGACGCGGCGATCGCGCCGCTGCTGCGCATCGTGACGTCGGCCGAGTACGAGTGGAGCGGCCCCTCCTACCTGACGCTCGCGACCTACGCGACCGAGCACCTGGGCATGTCCGCCAGCAAGGCCCGCGCCCTCCTCCGCATCGAGCGCGCGGGTGACGTCTGTCCGGAACTGCGGGAGGCCTTCCGCACCGGCCGCCTCTCGTGGGCCAAGGCGCAGTGCCTCCTGCCGCTCCTGCTGCTCGACGTTCCGGGCGAGTGGCGCCCGCGCTGGGTGGCATGGGCCGAGCGCGTCACCGTGCGGCGCCTCGAGGCCGACGTCGAGCGCGCACTTCTGCTGCGCGCCGGCACCCACTTCGCCTGGCAGCGCTGCAAGTACCACCCGGAGCAGGCGCAGGATCCGATCCCGGAGCACGAGCAGCAGACGTGTGCAGAGGAGATCGACACCGAGGCGACCGAGACGCTCCGCTGGCGCGTCGCGCGCGAGGTCGCCGGGCTGTTCCGAGCCGCACACCAGACCTTTCGCGTGCAGTTGCAGTCCTGCGGCCTGCGCCATCCCTCCGGCGGCCAGGCCTTCGAGGCCATGATCGACCACGCGATCGTGTCGTGGAGTCGCTCGGATCCCGATGGCCCTCGCCCCGATCCCGTGATCGAGCGCGACGGCTACCGGTGCGCGGTGCCCGGGTGCTCGTCCCGGCGCAACCTCCACGATCACCACATCGTGTTCCGCTCGGCGGGAGGCTCGAACGCGCCGGACAATCGCATCACGCTCTGCGCGTTCCACCACCACCGCTGCCTCCACGCCGGCCGCCTGCGGGTGCGTGGCCACGCGCCGGACCACCTCGTGTTCGAGCTGGGTGTGCTGGGAGGAGAAGGGCCGCTCGCGCGCTATCGCTCGGGAGACATCGCGGTCGGTCTGCACCACGCCGACAACCTTTCGCATCGAGCGGGTCGGTTCCTGCCGGCGCTCGCGGCCGCGGTCCCCGCAGCCCCGTAGCGACCTCCCCGCAGTCGGACGGCTCCATCCATCTGCGCGGATGGCCGAAGAATGGGCATCGGCCACCTCTCCGCCTTGCGGAGGCCCGCGATGCCCGATCTCGACCCGCCCCTCGTCCCCGCCCGCATGCTCAACGAGTTCGTGTACTGCCCGCGCCTTGCCATCCTCGAGTGGGTCGATGGCGAGTTCGCACCGAATGCAGACACGGTGGAGGGCGCGGTTCGCCACGCTTCGGTCGACCGGCCGGGATACAGGGTCCGCCTTCGCCAGCGGACGCCCAGCGACGACCCCGGCGCGGACCAACGGGCCCGCGCCCCGATCGAGCAGATCCGATCCCTCGAGCTGTCGGACGCCGGGCTCGGCCTGATCGCGAAGATCGACCTGGTCGAGATCGATCGCGATCGCGTGCAGCCCGTCGACACGAAGAAGGGAAAGCGCCCGCACGTCGAGCGCGGCGCCTACGAGCCCGAGCGCGTGCAGGTCTGCGCCCAGGGGCTCCTGCTGCGCAGCCACGGCTACCCGTGCGACTCGGGCATCCTCTACTTCGCTGGCTCGAACGAGCGCGTGGAGGTGCCCTTCGACGACGAGCTGGTGTCGCTCACGCGGAGCAAGCTCGGCGAGCTCCGCGATGCCGCGAATGCCGGCGTCCTTCCTCCGCCGCTGGTCGACAGCCCCAAGTGCGTGCGCTGCTCGCTGGCCCCCATCTGCCTGCCCGACGAGACGCGCTTCCTGCGTGATGCCGGCTCTCCTCCCCGCCAGCTCCTCCCGGCCGCCGATCACACCTTCCCCCTCTACGTCCAGCAGCCCGGCGCGACCGTCCGAAAGGACGGCGACCTCCTCGTGGTCTTCGACAAGGACGACAAGCTCGGCGAGATGCGGATCCGGGAGGTGTCGCAGCTCGTCCTGATGGGCCGCGTGTCGGCGACCGAGGCCGTCTACCGCGAGCTCCTGCGCCTCGGAAAGCCGATCGTGCACCTCTCGAGCGGAGGCTGGCTCGCTGGCGTCACCGACGGGCTTCCCCACGCCAACGTCCGCCTCCGCCAGGAGCAGTACCGGACCGCGGACGACGCGGCGAAGTGCCTCCGGATTGCGCGCTGGATCGTCGTCTCGAAACTCACGAACCAGCGCGTCCTGCTTCGCCGGAACGGCGGTGACGAGATTCCCGAGTCAACGATCGAAGGCATTCGGCACGCGGCGCAGGCTGCCCAGCGTGCGGAGACCATCGACACCCTGCGCGGGCACGAGGGCAACGGCGGACGCCTCTACTTCGGCCACTTCGCCGCGTTGCTCCGCCAGAGCCCGTTCCGCGAGCGCTTCGACCTCGAGGGGCGCAACCGCCGCCCTCCTCGCGACCCGGTGAATGGGCTGCTCTCGTTCGCGTACTCGATGCTCTCGCGCGAGTGGATGACCACCTGTCGGACCGTCGGCCTGGATCCGTTCCTCGGCTTCTACCACGCACCCCGCTACGGAAGGCCATCGCTGGCGCTCGACCTGATGGAGGCCTTCCGGCCGATCTGCGCAGATTCCACCGTCGTCCGCGCCATCAACAACGGCGAGATCGGGCCCACCGACTTCGTCGAGCGCATGGGCTCCGTCAACCTGACCGACGGCGGGCGGCGCAAGTTCCTGCGCAGCTTCGAGCAGCGCCTCGCGCAGGAGGTGGTCCATCCGGTGTTCGGCTATCGGCTGAGCTACCGGCGCGTGTTCGAGGTCGAGGCGCGGCTGCTCTCCCGCTACCTGCTCGGCGAGATTCCGACCTACGAGCCCATGACGACCCGGTGAGCGGATGCGCAAGCTCCTGATCGTCACCTACGACATCTCGAACCCGAAACGGCTTCGCAAGGTGTTCAAGGCCATGAAGGGATTCGGCCAGCATCTCCAGCTCTCGGTCTTCCGCTGCGACTTGACCGACATGGAGCGTTTCGAGATGATCGGCCTGCTGCAGGGGCTGATCCACCACGACGAGGATCAGATCCTGTTGATCGACCTCGGCGCGAGCGATGGCCGCACGCATCGCGTCGACTCGATCGGTCGCGTCGTCCCCCGCGAGCGGCGCGAGCCGCGGATCTTCTGACGCGGAGGAGCCCCCCGAGCCGTGGAAGCCGTGAGAGACGATTGCGCCGACCCCTCGCGAGGGCTCCGTTTGGCAGCGAGGAACGGCGAGCGCTCGCATGCCAGCCTTGCCAGCATGGACGGCAACCTCCAGCGTGAGTTGCGAGTCCAGGGGCAACCGCGCCCCCTGCCTATCCACGCCACGAGGCCAGCACTCGCGAACTGGCGCGATTCCGCCCGCGTTCCGGTACCTTGCGAGGGCGCGGTTTCCGCGGCTACCAAGCCGCGGCTCCATTGAAGCCAGCTCTCGCAGCTCGCGCGCCTTGCTTGCCAGCGAGGCGTTTCCGCGGCTACCAAGCCGCGGCTCCATTGAAGCGCGCATGGAGACGCCCGCCACCTTCGGCGTCGGCGGGTTTCCGCGGCTACCAAGCCGCGGCTCCATTGAAGCCAGATCAGCGCAGCGCCGAAGTGGAAGGGGAGCGTAGTTTCCGCGGCTACCAAGCCGCGGCTCCATTGAAGCCGTCCCGTTCGACCTCGTAGATCGGAGCGCACACACGGTTTCCGCGGCTACCAAGCCGCGGCTCCATTGAAGCCAGCGGTCGACCTCGATCCCCATGCGGACGACGCGCGTTTCCGCGGCTACCAAGCCGCGGCTCCATTGAAGCGAGCCCGTGACCTCGCAGGACACCCCTGGCGGCGTCGTTTCCGCGGCTACCAAGCCGCGGCTCCATTGAAGCTTCTCGAGCACCCAGCCCTTGAACTCGGCGGCGGCGGTTTCCGCGGCTACCAAGCCGCGGCTCCATTGAAGCCGGTCTGCGGCGGACTTGCCGAACACATCATCGAGGTTTCCGCGGCTACCAAGCCGCGGCTCCATTGAAGCGCGATGTGCGCCTCGACGGCGCTCACGACGCGCTCGCAGTTTCCGCGGCTACCAAGCCGCGGCTCCATTGAAGCGAGGGGGATCTCGCTCACCCGGTCGGCAATCTTGCGGTTTCCGCGGCTACCAAGCCGCGGCTCCATTGAAGCCGCGTCAAACTGTATCCGATCGCCCCGCCGAGCGCGGTTTCCGCGGCTACCAAGCCGCGGCTCCATTGAAGCACGTTGAGGACGTTCGACTGATTCACGGTCATCCAGGTTTCCGCGGCTACCAAGCCGCGGCTCCATTGAAGCACCTCGAAGCGCCCGAACCGCGGCACATAGTCGCCGAGTTTCCGCGGCTACCAAGCCGCGGCTCCATTGAAGCGCGACGATGTCGCGGCGGATCTCGGCCTGCTCGCCCTGTTTCCGCGGCTACCAAGCCGCGGCTCCATTGAAGCTCGTGGAGCTGGCCGCGCAGCTCGCCGCGCTGATGGGTTTCCGCGGCTACCAAGCCGCGGCTCCATTGAAGCGAGGCGCTCTACGAGCGCACCGGGCTCCCGGCGGAGTTTCCGCGGCTACCAAGCCGCGGCTCCATTGAAGCGGAGCCCTGAGCGGCCTCCTCGGACCCGTCTCGAGTTTCCGCGGCTACCAAGCCGCGGCTCCATTGAAGCTTCAGCTCCGAGAGCAGCAGGAACGAGACGTGCCCGTGTTTCCGCGGCCACCAAGCCGCGGCTCCATTGAAGCGGCGTGATGGCCGCGGGGACGCCCTTGCTTCGAATGAAGCCCTTGCCTGCCGCCGCCTCCACTGCTTCGACGCCGCTGGCGCTCGTCCCCGCGGCCATCACGCCGCTTGGTGGAGGAGCGGATCGGACCGGAACGGAGCGGCCGCTACGCATCGCCCCGCGAGAACAGGGCGCCCCGAGGTGGTAGAGTCCGGCGAGCCCGGAGCCCCTCTTGCAGCTCGATCTCTTCCAGGGTGCGCATCTCCCGCTGGTCCGCGCGCGCGTCGCGCTCGAGGCGGGTGACATCCGCGGGGCGTGCGGTGCGCTGTCGGGCGCTTCGGACCGGGAATCGGCGCAGCTCTCTGCACGGCTGGCCCTGCTCGAGCAGCAGCTCCTGGGAAGGCCGGGCTCTGGCCCGCACCCGAGCCCGGAATCGAACGCGGACTCGAACTCGGGCTCGAACCCGAACTCGCCCTCGGCCGAGGAGGTCCACGCGGCCTTCGCGGCAGCTTCGGAGAGAGAGCTGACGCCGGCGCCACGACCGGGGCCGATCCCGCCCTCCGAATGGTTCCGCTTCTACGCGGGTCAGGTCGCGGAGGCGCTCGCGGCGGCGCCCGATCGGCGCTTCCGCGGGTGGTGCGGTCTGGACTGGGAGCTGGCGGCCGGGCGGACGCGCGCCGCGCTCGCGCGGGCGGAGGCGCTGGGCGACGCCGTGGAGCCCTGGACGCGGCTCGAGGCGGCGCGGGCCGCGCAGGCGGCCGGCGACGACCGGCGGGCCCGGGCCTGGATCCTGGCCGCCTGCCTGCGCTCGCGAGCGCCCCTCGATCCCCTCCCGCCGGCCCTCGCGGCGAGCGGCTGCCGGGCGCTGGACGCACCGGACGCTGCGCTCCCCCGGCTTCCGGCCCCGATCGAGGCGCTGTGGGTCGATGCCGAGGATCTCGGGCTTCCGGAGCCCGCGAGCGCCTGGATCCCCGCGCTCGGGGTCCTCGAAGGGGTGTTCCCGATCGCGGAGCTCTGCGCGCCCGAGGTCGTCACGGCGGCCGCCTTCGATGCCGGCGGCCCGGCCCCGGCTCGAGAGCCCGCCGCCCACGGCTTCCTGCGCGCGCTGGTCGCGGCCCGGGCCGCGCGCGCGCGCGAGCGGCCCGGCGGTTCGGGCTGCGGCGCGGCCGAGCTCGAGGCGCGGGGGCGCATGCGCCGCGCGGCGGGGGCTCTGCTCGAGCGCTACCTGGAGCAGCTCGGACTGGGGTTCCCGTGAACGCTGCGATCGGCGCCGTCCACGCGCCCGTCGTCGCCTGCCTCGCCGTCTCCAAGCGCTACGGCGAGCGCCTGGCGGTCGACGGCCTCGATCTCGGGGTGCCGCCCGGCACCTGCTTCGGGCTGCTCGGGCCGAACGGGGCCGGCAAGACGACGGCGCTGCGCATGATCTACGGCGTGACGCGGCCGACGGCGGGGCGCATCACGGCGTTCGGGCTCGACGTGGCGCGCGACACCCGGCGCGTCCGCGCGCGGCTCGGCGTGACGCTGCAGGAGAACGCGCTGGTGGAGGCGCTCGACGCGCGCGAGAACCTGCGCATCTTCGCGCGCTACCACCGGCTCCCGCACGCGGAGGCCGAACGCCGGATCGAGGAGCTGCTCGACTTCCTCGAGCTGCGCTCGCACGCGGGCCTGCCGGTGCGGGCGCTCTCGGGCGGGTTCCAGCGGCGGCTGGCGATCGCGCTCTCGCTCGTGAACCGCCCCGAGCTGCTGATCCTCGACGAGCCCACCACCGGCCTCGACCCCGCCGTGCGGCTGGCGCTCTGGGAGCGCGTGCGCGAGCTGCGCGCCCGCGGCACCACGATCCTGCTCACCACGCACTACATGGACGAGGCCGAGCGCCTGTGCGACCGGCTCGCGATCCTGGCGGCGGGCCGCGTGGTGGCGGAGGGCGCGCCCGCGGCGCTGATCCGCGAGCACCTGGCCGCGCAGGCCCTCGAGCTCGCCGTGGCACCCGCCGACGAGGCACGCGTGCTCGCCGGTCTCGACGGCGTGCGCCGGCTGCGCAGCGGCCGCCGCCTGGTGCTCTTCGCGGACGACGCCGCCGGGCTGCTGGTGACGCTGCGGGCGCGCCGCGCAGCGGGGGATCCTGCCGCCGTGGTCGTGCGGCCCGCCAACCTGGAGGACGTCTTCCTGGCCCTCACCGGTACCGGCCTGGAGGCCGCATGAGCCCTCGGGAGCTGCGGAGATGAGCGTCTCACGCTACGCGCTCGCGGTCTGGTGGCGGAACTTCTCGATGTACCGCCGCACCTGGAAGATGAACCTGCTGCCGAACTTCTTCGAGCCCCTCCTCTACCTGCTCTCGATCGGGATCGGCGTCGGCGCCTACGTGAGCCAGATGGGGGGCGTCTCCTACGTGGAGTTCCTGGCGCCCGGCCTGGTCGCGGTGGCGGCGATGAACGGCGCGAGCTTCGAGGTCACCTACAACGCCTTCGTGCGCATGAACTTCGAGAAGACCTACGCCGCGATGCTGACGACCCCGATCCAGCCCGACGACGTGCTGGCCGGCGAGGTGCTGTGGGCCGTGACGCGCGCCACGATCTACGGCGGCTGCTTCCTGATCGTGCTCGGGGTGGTCGCCGGCGTCCGCGGCCCGTTGCGGCCGGCGAACGGGTCCTCATCAACGGGGCGGGCGGGGGCGTGGGCACGTTCGCGGTGCTGCTGGCCGCCGCCGCGGGCGCCGAGGTGACCGCGG
>WBZY01000785.1_pt1 | contig 21078 bp, 17 predicted proteins | sample 5204191 | NCBI WGS metagenome assembly WBZY01 (sample SAMN12344363, study PRJNA552823) | activated sludge metagenome | biome: Activated sludge suspended growth; feature: Anammox Sidestream; material: Wastewater; isolation source: activated sludge from anammox sidestream of wastewater treatment...
GCGCGACCATGCCAAGGCCACGGTCTACGAGATGTCGCCGCTGGGGCTGGTCGAGATGACGCGCAAGCGCACCACCGAAAGCCTCGAACGCCAGTTGTGCGAGACGTGCCCGGCCTGCGCGGGCCGCGGCAGCATCAAGACCGCGGAGACCATCACCTACGAGATCTTTCGCGAGATCACCCGTGCGGTGCGCCAGTTCGAAGCCGCCAAGCTGCTGGTGCTGGCCGCGCCCAAGGTGGTCAATCGCATCCTCGAAGAGGACTCGGCCGCCGTGGCGGAGCTGGAAGAGTTCATCGGCAAGACCATCCGCTTCCAGCCCGAGGAGCACTATTCGCAGGAACAATACGATGTGGTGCTGCTGTAGTCCGGCGCGGGAGCAGCGCGCATCGTGAGCATGTCCTGGCGGATGCGCCTGCGCCGGCTGTATCGGGCGCTGCTGGGCACGCTCGCGATGGGCGTGATCCTGCTCGGCGTGCTGGCCGGCATCACCCACCTGGCGATGCCGTGGCTGGCGCGCAACCCGCACGGCGTCGCGCGCTGGCTCGGTGAACGGATCGAGCGCACCGTCAGCATCGGTCATCTCGACGGCGCATGGTATGGCGGCGGACCGGTCCTGACGCTGCACGATGTGCGCATCGGCGCGCGCGATCCCGCGCAGCCACCGCTGACCCTGCCCAGCGCCCAGCTCGCGTTCGACCTGTTGGCGCCGCTGCGGCGCGGGCGCGCGTTTTCCGAGTTCCGCATCGACGGCGTCGAGTTGCAGCTGAGCAACGAGCAGGGCCAGTGGCGCCTGCATGGGCTGGAAGCGGCCGCGGACGCCGGCGCCGCGCAGCAGCCGTTCTCGCTCGGCGCGCTCGGCGCGCTCGAACTCACCCACGCGCGCCTGCGCATCGTCGATGCACGCCACGGACTGCAGACGCAGCTCACGCTGCCGGTGCTGCGCGTGCTCAATCGCGGCGAGCAGCTGCGCGTGCTCGCGCGCGTGGCCCCGGGCGAGGGGGACGGTGGCGGCGAACTGTTCGATGTGGTGGCCGACATCGCGCCTGCCGCGCTGTCGGGCACGCTCTACGTGGGTGGGCGTGACGTCGACCTCGCCGCCGCACTGGCCGGCCATGCGCCCGCGGGGTTGCGCCTGTCACGCGGGCGCGGCCTGCTGCAGGCGTGGTTGCAGCTGCGCGAGGGCCGGGTCGAGGCCGTGCGCACACGGGTCGATCTGCGCGAGGTGGTGGCGGGCAGCGCTGACACGCTTGCGCCGCAGCCGCGGCTCGCGGTGGAGCCACGCGCGGCATTCGACCGCCTCGCCTTCAGTGCGCGCTGGTTGCGCGCATCCGGGGGCTGGACGCTGGACCTGGCCGATCTCGTCGCCGGCGCCGGCGATGCGCCGCCCGCGCGCCTGCGCGTGCAGCGGCGGGGCGAGGCCGAAAACGCGCAATGGTCGGTGGCCGCACGCGCGCTGCCGCTGGAGCCGCTCGGAGCGGTCGCGATGCTGGGCGAGCCGGTGCCGCCGGCGCTGCGACGCTGGCTGTACCTGGCCCATCCGCGTGGTCGGCTCGATGCGCTCACGCTGCACTGGAACGGCGCCAACGACTACGAACTGCAGGCGAGCCTGCGCGAGGGCGAGCTTGCGAGCGCGGACTTCGTGCCGGGCGTGGAGCGGCTCGACCTCGACGTGCTCGGCGATGCGCAGTCGCTGTTGCTGCAGCTGCCGGTGCAGGCCACGCGCGTGACGCTGCCGGCGATGTTCCGGAGGCCGTTCCTGTTCTCGCAGTTGGGCGGCGATGTGGTACTGCGCCGCGCCGACGCGGGGACATGGCGCATCGAGACCGACCGGATCGTGTTCGAAGGCGAGGGCTATGGCGGCGAACTGCGCGGCGCGGCCGAACTCGCAGCCGGGCGGCGCCCGTTCCTCGACCTGTACGCGGTGACGCACCACGGCGAGGTTCCCGCGGCCAAGCTGTTCTGGCCGGTCAACATCATGCCGCGCACGGCGGTGGCCTGGCTCGACCGCGCGCTGGTGGAGGGGCGCATCGTCGACGGCCGCGTCGCAGTGCGTGGCGACCTGGCCGACTGGCCGTTCCACAACCTCGCGGGCCGCTTCATCGCGCGCGCCGAGGTCGACGACGCGACGCTCGACTACCACCCGGCCTGGCCGCGCGCGCAGGACCTGCACGCGGTGGCGTACTTCATCAATGACGGCATGCAGGCCGATGCGAGCGCCGCCAGCGCGCTGGGCAATACGGTGCAGGCCGCGAGCGCCACGATTCCAACGTTCCGCGACGCGGTTCTCGATCTGACGGTGAAGGGTGGCGGCAGCGCGTCCGGCCTGCTCGGCTTCCTGCGTGCGACACCGGTGGGCCGGCGCTGGGCCGAGCCGCTGCGGGAACTCGCGCTCGACGGCAGGGGCGCGGTGGAGTTCAACCTCAAGCTGCCGCTCGACGACGTGGACCAGCTCGCGCTCGATGGCAAGGTGCAGCTGCAGGCGCGCAGTCTCGACCAGGCGCGCTATGGCCAGCACTTCACCGACGTGAGCGGCCTGCTGCAGTTCAGCGCGCAGGGCCTGGCGGCGCACGGGCTCGCGGTCACCTACCGCGACCGGCCGGCCCTGCTGTCGATCGACATCGGCAACTCCGTGAGTGATCCCGCGCATGCGTTCGAGGCGCAGCTCGATGGCATCTACACTCCCGCGCAGGTGTTCGCCGATGCGTCCGTGCTCGCGCCGCTGGTCGCGCAGTTGCAGGGCGAGTCGGCATGGACCGCGCGCGTGGCCGTGGCCAGGCCCGAGGACGCCGCGACGCCGGTTCGGCTCACGCTCGCGAGCGATCTGGTCGGCACCGCGATCGACCTGCCCGCGCCGCTGGCCAAGCCGGCCGCCGCGAGCTGGCCGTTGCGCATCGCGCTCGACCTGCCGTACGCGGGGCAGAGAGTGGACCTGCAACTGGCCGACCTGCTCGCGGTCAGCGCGCAGTTGCCGGCGGCCGACAAGCCGTTCGGCCTGCGCCTGCGGTTCGGCGCCGCCGACGCGGGCGTGCCGCCGATGGGCATCCAGGTCGATGGCAAGCTGGCGCGGCTCGATATCGGGGCGTGGCTCGAACTTGCGCTTGGCGATGTGGGCGGCGGTGGTGGCGCCTTGCAGACGATCGATCTGCAGGCGGATGAGGTCGTGCTCGGCGGGCGTCATTTCAGCGACGTGCACCTCGCGATCGACAACCAGCCGGCCACCACGCGCGTGACGATCGACAGTGCGGCGCTGGCGGGGCAGCTCGACATCGCGCGCGCCGACGCCTCGCGCGGCATCGAGGCCCGGTTCGCGCGCGTGCACTGGCCCGAGGCGCCACCGGGCAAGGACGCCGCGGCCACGCCCACGGCGGTGGCGCCGGCCGCGCTGCCGCCGCTGCATCTGGTGGTCGACGACCTGCGGCTGGGCAGCGCGAGCTTTGGCAGCGCGCGTTTCGACAGCCACCCGATCGCCGATGGCATGCAGATCGACCTGCTGCGCACCGATTCGCCCAACATCCGCATGCAGGCGCAGGGCGAGTGGACCGGCAGCGCCGGTGCCAACCGCTCGCGCATGTCGGTCCGGCTGGATGCGCAGGATGTGGGGCGCATGCTCGATGCGTTGGGCTACGCCGGACTCATCGAGGGTGGTGCAACCACCGCGCACATCGACGCGAGCTGGCCGGGTCCGCCGTCGGCGTTCGCGCTGGCCGACCTCGACGGCAGCCTCACGATCGAGATCGCCGACGGCCGCATCCCAGACGCCAAGCCGGGCGCGGGGCGCATCTTCGGCCTGCTCTCGATCACCGAGATCCCGCGCCGCCTGAGCCTGGACTTCAGCGACTTCTTCAAGTCCGGTCTCGGTTTCAATTCGATCAAGGGCACGTTCAAGCTCGGCGATGGCAACGCCTGGACCGAACGCCTGTACGTGGACAGCCCAGCGGCCGAGATCACCGTGAGCGGCCGCACCGGCCTGCGCGCGCGTGACTACGACCAGCGCCTCGTGGTCGAGCCGCGCGCCGGGGCGACGTTGCCGCTGGTGGGCGCGATCGCGGGCGGTCCGGTCGGCGCCGCCGCCGGCCTCGTCGCGCAGGGCCTGCTCAACAAGCCGATCGGACAGGCGGTCAAGCGCGAATACACGGTGACCGGTTCGTGGGACCATCCCGAGTTCACGCCCGTGGTCACCGCCCAGACCGAGCGCAAGCCGGGGCCGACGCGGCCACAGCGCTGATTTATCTTAGGTTTTCGCCTGCGGTGGTTGTGCAGCCGGCGACGCGCCCCCATTGAGCATGCGTCATACTCGCGCTGCGCCCGCAGTGCGTCCCGCCCGTCGAGTGAACCCTGCCCATGTCCGACCTCATCCGCACCGCCGAACGCCAACTGCTCACGCCGGGTGGCCTGGCCACCCGCGATCTCGATCGCGTGTTCGCGAGCCTCATGGGCCCTGCCATCGACGCCGCCGACCTGTACTTCCAGCATTCGCGCAGCGAGGCCTGGGTGCTTGAGGACGGCATCGTCAAGGACGGCAGCCATTCGATCGAGCAGGGCGTGGGCGTGCGCGCACTGTCGGGCGAAAAGGCGGGTTTCGCCTATTCCGACGAGATCGTGCTGCCCGCATTGCTCGACGCCGCCGGTGCCGCGCGCGCGATCGCGCATGCGGGCGCCAACGGCGTGGGCAAGCCGCTGGCGATCGCGCCAGCGCGCGCGCTGTATCCGCCGGTCGACCCGATCGATACGCTCTCCAACGAGGCCAAGATCGCGGTCTTGCGCGAAGTCGATGCGTACTGCCGAGCGGCAGATCCACGCGTGCAGCAGGTCATCGTGAGCCTGGCGGCCACGCTCGACACCGTGCTCATCGCCCATTCCGACGGCACGCTCGCGGCCGACGTGCGCCCGCTGGTGCGCCTCAACGTTCAGGTGATCGCCGAAGCCGACGGCCGCCGCGAGAGCGGCAGCAGCGGCGGCGGCGGGCGCTACGGCCTGGACGAACTGCTGGCCGGTGGCCGCGCGCGCGAGTTTGCCCGCGAAGCCGTGCGCAGCGCGCTGGTCAACCTCGAGGCGGTGCCGGCGCCGGCCGGCACCATGACCGTGGTGCTCGGCCCGGGCTGGCCGGGCGTGTTGCTGCACGAGGCCATCGGCCACGGCTTCGAGGGCGACTTCAACCGCAAGGGCACGTCGGCGTTTGCCGGCATGCTCGGCGAGGCGGTGGCGGCGCGCGGCGTCACCGTGGTCGATGACGGGGCGCTGCCGGGACGGCGCGGCTCGCTGTCGATCGACGATGAAGGCACGCCCACGCGGCGCACCGTGCTGGTCGAGGACGGCGTGATGAAGGGCGTGATGCAGGACAAGCTCAACGCCCGGCTCATGCGCGCGCAGCCGACCGGCAACGGCCGGCGCGAGTCCTTTGCGCACCTGCCGATGCCGCGCATGACCAACACCTACATGCTGCCCGGCGCACACGATCCGGGCGAGATCATCGCCTCGGTCGGACGTGGCCTGTACGCGGTCAACTTCGGTGGCGGCCAGGTCGACATCACCAATGGCAAGTTCACGTTCTCGGCCAGCGAGGCCTACCTGATCGAAAACGGCCGCATCACGCGCCCGGTCAAGGGCGCGACGCTGATCGGCGCGGGCGCCGAGGTGCTCAAGCGCGTGTCGATGATCGGCAACGACCTCAAGCTCGACGAAGGCGTCGGCGTCTGCGGCAAGGACGGCCAGAGCGTGCCGGTCGGCGTGGGCCAGCCCACGCTGCGCATCGATTCGATGACGGTGGGCGGTACCGCTTGAGCGCCGTGCCGGGCGTGGCCGAGGCGCAGCGCACCGGCGGCGCCGCCACGGGCACGCGTTACCCGGCGTCGGCCTGCGCTGCGCGCACGATCATGCGGAACAGTTCGCGCTGGGCGTGGGGCGGGTTGCCCGCCGCGCGCTCACGCAGCGCATTGCGTACGAGTTGGCGCAGCTGCTGGCGATCGGCTGCGGGATGCTCGGCGATGAAGTCGGCCAGTGCGCCGTCGCCCTCGTCGAGGAGGCGCTCGCGCCAGCGCTCGCTGCGGTGCAGTGCGGCGGCTTCACGCTGGGCGTGGCCGCGGTCCTCGACGAGCACGCCGCGGATGGCCGCCAGCGCTGGCTCGTCGAGGCTGCGCAACTGCTTGGCCAGGTACTGGGTCTGGCGCTTGCGGGCGATGTGCGCGCTGACCGCGCGCGTGCGCTGCACCTCGGCGCGCAAGTCCTCGGTCAGCGGCACGCGGGCGAGCTGCGCGGGGCTGAGACCGGCCAGGGTCGCCGCCAGCTGCAGCACGTCCAGCGCCTCGCGGCGGCGCTGGCTGCGACTGGGCGCGTCGTGGCTGGGCGAATCGTGCGGGCTTTCGCTATCGTGCATCGGAATGGACGGGACATCACAGTGAACTTGAGCGTCGACGACAAAGATACCAGCTTGGCCGATCTCGACCGGCTCGCGCAGATCGCCCAGGACGTGGTGGCGCGCGCGCGGCGCAGCGGCGCCAGCGCGGCCGATGCCGCGGCCAGCATCGACACCGGGCTCGCGGTCGGCGTGCGCCTGGGCGAGGTGGAAACCGTGGAACGCACGCGCGATCGCGCCGTGTCGGTGACGGTCTACTTCGGCCAGCGCAAGGGTTCGGCGACCACCGCGGACCTCGATCCAGCCTCGATCGGGCAGACCGTCGAGCATGCCTGCGCGATCGCGCGCCACACCGAACCGGACCCGGCCAACGGGCTGGCCGACCCGGCCCTGCTCGCGAGCACGATCCCGGACCTCGACCTGTGGCATCCGTGGGACCTCACGCCCGCGCAGGCGATCGCGCTCGGCGTGGAGATCGAGGCGGCCGGCCGCGCGCAGGATGCGCGCATCAGCAATTCCGACGGCGCGTCGGTGCAGTCGGGGGGCTCGCTGACGGCCTATGCCAACAGCGACGGCTTCATCGGCTGCGAGCGCGCCACCCATCATTCGGTGTCGGTCGCGCTGATCGCCGAAGACGACGCCGGCATGCAGCGCGACTACTGGTACGACAGCGTGCGCCGCGCAGCCGATTTCGCCTCGCCATCATCGATCGGCGTCAAGGCCGCGCAGCGCACGCTGGCGCGGCTGGGCGCACAACGTCTGTCGACGCGGCAATGCCCGGTGCTGTTCGCGCCCGAGGCTGCACGCAGCCTCATCGGCCATTTCCTGTCGGCCGCCAGCGGCGGCGCGCTGTACCGGCGTGCGAGTTTCCTGGTCGACCAGCTCGGTCAGCGCCTGTTTCCGCCGTGGCTGCAGCTGGTCGAGCGGCCGCACATCCCGCGTGGCCTGGGTTCGACCGCGTTCGATGCCGAGGGCGTGGCCACGCGTGATTCGGACCTCGTGCGCGATGGTGTGCTGGCGCGCTACATCCTCGGCAGCTACTCGGCGCGCAAGCTCGGCCTGCAGTCCACCGGCAACGCGGGCGGCGTGCAGAACATCGTGCTCGAACCCGGCGCGGACGACCTGCCGGCCCTGCTGCGGCGCATGGGCAGCGGCCTGCTCGTGACCGAGCTCATGGGCCAGGGCGTGTCGCTGATCACGGGTGATTATTCGCGAGGCGCGAGCGGGTTCTGGGTCGAGCAGGGCGAACTGGCCTATCCGGTCGAGGAGATCACCATCGCGGGCAACCTGCGCGACATGTACGCCAACCTCGTTGCGGTCGGCAGCGATGTCGATCCGCGCTCGCACATCCTCACCGGCTCGCTGCTGCTCGAACGCATGACGATCGCGGGCGAGTGAGGCCATGACCTCCAGCCATTGACGCCGCGCGTGGATGCGGCACCATGGCAGGCATCATCCACGCGGGAGATCGGTGATGAGCGAGCTCGACAACCTGACTGCGGCACCCCCTCCGCCCGATTCGGCCACGCCACCGTCGGGGGACGAGCGCACCTGGGCGCTCATGGGCCACCTGTCGGCATTCACCGCCTTCGTCACCGGCGGCCTGGGCAGCATGCTCGGGCCGCTCGTGGTGTGGCTGATCAAGCGCGACACCATGCCGTTCGTGGCCGACCAGGCCAAGGAAGCGCTCAATTTCAACATCACGGTGTTCATCATCGGCTGCGTGCTGGTGCTGTTTTCGATCGTGACCTTCGGCATCGGCCTGCTGCTGGCATGGCCGCTGGGCATCGCGCTGTTCATCGGTTGGGTGGTGCTCACGATTCTCGCCGCGATCAAGGCCAACGAGGGCGTGGCCTATCGCTATCCGTGGACGCTGCGCCTGGTGAAGTAGCGCTTGGGGCCGGCGCGCACTCGCGCGTCTGGCGCGAGTGCGCGCATGGCGCGGGGGCGGTCGTGGACCGGGTGTCTATCCGGTCGCCGCTGGCGCTCAGCTTGCGCGTTCGGCGACGAAGCGGGCGAGGTCGCGCAGCGCGCAGGCGGGCGCACCGAGGGTGGCCGCCGCGTCGAGCGCGCGCGCCGTGAGCGCGGCCAGCTCGGCTCGCGAGGCGGCCACGCCGAGGATCGCAGGATAGGTCGGCTTGTTGGCGGCAAGGTCCTTGCCTGCGGTCTTGCCGAGCTGGTCGGTCGCGCCTTCGATGTCGAGCAGGTCGTCGCGGATCTGGAACGCGAGCCCGACCGCGTGGCCGTAGTCGTCGAGGGCGGCGAGCGTGGCCGCGTCGTGGCATCCGGCCGCAAGCGCGCCCAGCCGCACCGAGGCGCGGATGAGCGCTCCGGTCTTGTGCACGTGCATGCGCTCGAGTTCATCGTGGGTGAGCGCCTGGCCGACCGCGGCCAGGTCCAGTGCCTGGCCGCCGGCCATGCCGTGCGAGCCGCAGGCGGTGGCAAGCACGCGCAGCATGTCGAGCTGCGTGGCAGGCGCATGTGCCAGCAGCGCATCGGCCGCGAGCACCTCGAATGCGAGTGCCTGCAGCGCATCACCGGCCAGGATCGCCGTCGCCTCGCCGAACGCGACGTGGCAGGTCGGCCGGCCGCGCCGCAGCGCATCGTCATCCATCGCCGGCAGGTCGTCGTGCACGAGCGAGTAGGCGTGGATCAGCTCGACCGCGACCGCGCTCGAATCAAGCCGTTCCGGCGCGGCGCCGAAGGCGCGGCCGGTCGCATACACGAGCAGCGGACGCAGGCGCTTGCCACCGCCGAGCACGGCGTAGCGCATCGCACGGTGCAACTGGGTGGGGACCTGCGTGGCGTCGGGCAGCGCGGCTGCGAGCGCCTCATCGGCGCGCGCCGACAGCGCCAGCAATTCGGGGGTGAGTTCGTTCAAGGCGCGATGTCTCGGGGCGTGGTGGCAGGGGCTGGGGTGGCGGCGCCGACCCCGGGTGTCGGGCGCGGGCCCGCAGGTCGCGCGCGGGCGCGGTGTGGGGGAGTGGCGGCTGCCGCGGCACGCTCGCGCCAGATCAGGCCGGGGCTGCGCGATGCTCAGGGCGGATCGTGCAGGTCTCCCTCGAACGGCCGCGCCGATTCGGGCGCATCGGCGTCGAGCAACTGGTTCACGCGCAGCTTGGCGCGGTCGAGGGCACCCTGGCAATCGCGATACAGGGCGATGCCGCGCTCGAAGGATTGCAGTGAATCATCGAGGCTGAGCTCACCCTGTTCCATGCGCACGACCAGCTGCTCGAGTTCGTCGAGCGACTGTTCGAACGAGGCGGGAGCGGGCGGTGCGGCAGGCTGCTTCGGCATGGGCGCGAACGCTAGCGCAGCAGCGCGGCAAGATCAATTGAGCGAGCGCGGCGCTGCGCTGCTGGCTGTCGCCGCGGTGTCCCATTCGATGCCTGCGGTGCGCGACGGCAGCAGCGCGCTCGCCGCTTCACTCAGGTACAGGTCGGCCACTGCGAGCAGGCGATTGTCGGCATCGAACAGCAGCGGCAGGCGTGCGCGCTGCCAAGGTGGCATGCCCGATTCCTGCAACAGGTCGCGCAGTTCGCGCGTGGGGCCGTCGCCGGTCAGGCGCAGGCTTTCGCCGCCGCGGCGGAAGCGGACCTTGAGCGGCGTCGCCAGGCGCGCCTGTGGCAGCGCGCCGCGCAGCCGCAGCACGCCCAGGTCGAGCGGCAGGCGCAGGTCGCTGCCGTCGAACTGGGCCTGCCAGTCCGGGGGTGGCAGCTGCAGCGGCGGCATCGCGTACAGCAGGTCGCGGTAGCGCCGCATCTCCACGCCGGGCCAGCGCACGCAGGGCTGGCGGTCCTCGCCGGCCTCGCTGAGCTGGCGCACCAGTTCGCTGGCCTGGTAATGGGTGGGTTCGGACAAGTCCAGCGCGCGCAGCCACAGTCGCAGCACCGGGTCGCGCAGCGCCGCGGGCAGGTCGAGCCAGCCGCGGAAGCGCAGTGTGGCCGGATCGTGGCCGCGCAGCAGGTCGAGCATGCGCCGCGCGTGGTCGTCGATGAACTCGGCCGCGTTGCGCGCCCAGGCCGCGCTTTGCGCGATGCTCGCGGCGGCCTCAGGCCAACGCGCGGTGATGCGTGGCAGCACCTGCGTGCGCAGGTAGCTGCGATCGATGTTGCTGTCCTCGTTGCCGGGATCGGCCAGCCAGTCGAGCCGATGCGCGATCGCATACTGCTGCAACACGCTGCGCGGCAGGCCCAGCAGTGGTCGCCAGGCATGGCCGCGTCCGAGCCGGCGCATCGGCCGCATCGCGCCCAGGCCTTCGGGCCCGGCACCGCGCAGCAGCTTGAGCAGCACCGTTTCGGTCTGGTCGTCGCGGTGGTGGGCGAGCGCGACGAACTCGCCCGGCGACAGCAGTGTTTCGATCTGGGCATAGCGCGCCAGCCGCGCGCTCGCCTCCAGCCCGAGATCGGGCCTGCGCACCACATTGACGCGCCGTACGCACAGTTCGACCTTGAGCGAGCCCGCGAAGGCTTCGCAGTGGCGGGCCCACGCGGCGCTGTCCTCGTGGATGCCATGGTCGACGTGGACCGCACGCAGGCCGCGATCACGCGCGGCATCGCTGCAGGCCAGTGCATGCAGCAGGGTGGTCGAGTCCAGTCCGCCGCTGTAGGCGACGAGGATGGGGCCCGGCGGCAGCGCCTGCAGGGCGGCGTCGATGACTTCGCGCAGCCGCTGCGTCACGCGCGGCGATCCGCGGCGCGCCTTCGCCGTTGCCGGCAGGTCGCGGCCGTGGGGACGTTCAGTTCCACGAGCACACGACCTTGCCGCAGTTGCCCGAATCCATGAGGTCGAAGCCCTTCTGGAAGTCGTCGATGTGGATCTGGTGGGTGAGCGCCTTCTGCAGCGGGAATCCGGTGAGCACCATCTGCGTCATCTTGTACCAGGTCTCGTACATGCGGCGGCCGTAGATGCCGTGCAGCGTGAGTCCCTTGAAGATGACCTTGTCCCAATCGATGCCGGAGCCGTTGGGCAGGATGCCCAGTAGCGCGACCTTGCCGCCGTGGTACATCACATCGAGCATGTCGGCGAACGCGCGCGGGTTGCCGCTCATCTCCAGTGCGACATCGAAACCTTCCATGTGCAGGTCGCGCACCACATCCTTGAGCGACTGCTTGGAGACGTTGACCACGCGCGTGGCACCCATGTCGGCGGCGAGCTTGAGGCGGTAGTCGTTGACGTCGGTGACGACCACGTTGCGCGCGCCCACGTGCTTGCAGATGCCGGCGGCGATGATGCCGATCGGGCCGGCCCCGGTGATGAGCACGTCCTCGCCGATCACGTCGAACTCGAGCGCGCAGTGCGCGGCGTTGCCGTAGGGGTCGAAGAACGCGGCCAGCTCGCTCGGGATCTGGTCCGGAATCGGCCACAGGTTGGAGGCGGGCATCGCTATGTACTCGGCAAATGCGCCATTGCGGTTGACGCCGATGCCGACCGTGTGCGGGCACAGGTGCTGCTTGCCGGCGCGGCAGTTGCGGCACACGCCGCACACGATGTGACCCTCGGCCGACACGCGTTGGCCCGGTTCGTAGCCGCGCACGCCCGCGCCGATCTCGACGATGCGGCCCACGAACTCGTGGCCGATCACGAGGCCGGGCTTGATCACGCGCTGCGACCATTCGTCCCACTTGTAGATGTGCAGGTCGGTGCCGCAGATCGCGGTTTTTTCCAGTTTGACCAGGACTTCGTTCGGGCCGATCTCGGGGACCGGCACCTGTTCCATCCAGATCCCGCGCGCGGCCTCGCGCTTGACCAGGGCTTTCATCATCTGCGGCATGGGGTGGCTGGGTCCGCCGGAAAGCCCAAGTATACGTCGCGCCAGGCCGCCTGATGACGCCTGCGGCGGCCATCGGCAGCAAATGTCATGAGCCGGGCGCTTGTATGTGGCGCAGGCACGCGGGACACTAATGGGCGCCGGCGAGGGGCCCGGCAGGGGAGTGGGCCGGATGTTCGGATTCCTGAAGCGACTGTTTGCGGGCAAGCCGAAGAACAGCTTCGATGGTGCGCGCCGCCAGCATCAGCGCGTCAATGCGCGCAGCGGCATGCGCGTGCTCGTGGTCGACGACTCGACCACGATCGTGGCCACGCTGCGCCGGATGCTCGAACAGAACGGTTACGAGGTGCTCGAGGCGCTCAACGGCGAGAAGGGCGTGGAGATCGCCACCGCCGATCCACCCGACCTGATCTTCCTCGACATCATCCTGCCCGGGATCAACGGCTTCGCGGCGCTGCGCCAGTTGCGGCGCAACGCGGCCACGCGCGAGGTGCCGGTGATCATGATGAGCGGCAACGAGCAGGCGACCGAGCAGTTCTACGCGCAGCGCATCGGCGCCGACGACTTCATGAAGAAGCCGTTCTCGCGCGCCGAGGTGTTCTCGCGCATCGAGAAGCTGCTCGACATCTCGCTGATGCCGCGGCGCCGCCAGCACGTGGCGGCCGACGCGCGCTCCACGGCCTGAAGCGCGCGCATCCGTCCGCGCGTGGCGGCGTGGCCGCGGCCGACCGGCGCCAACCACCGGCGCGTGCGCGATGGCGGCCGCGCGAGGGCGCCACCCGTTGCCGCTTGACCACGCCGTGGCGCGCGGCTGCAATGGGCTGATGCACGGCGCCGATCGACGCCCACCCGCAATCTTCCTCATGGGGCCGACCGCGAGCGGCAAGACCGCGCTCGCGTGCGAGCTGGCCGGCCGCTTCGCGCTCGGACTGGTCAGTGTCGATTCCGCGCTGGTCTACCGTGGCCTCGACATCGGTGCGGCCAAGCCCGACCCGGACACGCTTGCGCGCCATCCACACCGCCTCATCGACATCCGCGAACCGACCCAGCCGTATTCGGCCGCGGACTTCCGCGCCGACGCGCTCGTGGCGATGCGCGAGATCACGGCCGCCGGGCGCATCCCGCTGCTGGTCGGTGGCACCGGGCTGTACTTCCGCGCCTTGGCGCAAGGCCTGTCGGCGTTGCCCGAGGCGGCGCCGCAGGTACGCGCCGGGCTGGCCGACGAGGCCGCGCGCGTGGGTTGGCCGGCGCTGCACGCGCGGCTGGCCGCGCTCGACCCGGCAGCGGCAGCACGCATCAAGCCGGGTGATGCCCAGCGCATCCAGCGTGCGCTGGAGATCATCCAGCTCACGGGCCAGGCCCTGTCGCAGCTGCATGGTGCGACGCTGGCGCGGCCGCCGTGGCGCATCCTCAAGCTGGCGCTGGTGCCGACCGTGCGGGCCGGTCTGCACGCGCGCATCGCGGCGCGCGTGGACGCGATGCTCGCCGCGGGCCTGCGCGATGAGCTGGTCCGGCTGCGCGCGCTCGCGGGCTGGGACGCGCAGTTGCCGGCGATGCGCGCGGTGGGCTATCGCCAGGCCTGGGGCTGGCTTGCAGGCGAGTACGACCAGTGCGGGTACCGCGAGCGCGCGGTGGCGGCGACGCGCCAGCTCGCCAAGCGCCAGCTCACCTGGCTGCGTGGTGAGCTGGACGCACAACGGCTCGACCCGGATGCGGGCGCGGTGACCGCGCGCGCGAGCGCCCTGGTCCAACGCTTCCTCGGGTCGTGGCACGCCGCGGGTCACGAATCGTGATCGGCATCATTTCTCTTTGCACGGGCAAACGCTTAAGATCGGTCGCGCGAGTTTGGAACCGGGCGTGCCGCACCACTCGGGGCAGGGTGGCGTGGAATCCTCGGGGCAACGCAGTGCACACGCGATTTGGCCGGTTCCGGGGTGAATCCAATCGGAGAAGAAGACTCATGTCCAAGGGGCAATCGTTGCAGGATCCGTTCTTGAATGCGCTGCGCCGCGAGCGTGTGCCGGTGTCGATCTACCTGGTCAATGGCATCAAGTTGCAAGGCACGGTCGAGTCGTTCGACCAGTTCGTGGTGCTGTTGCGCAACACGGTGAGCCAGATGGTTTACAAGCACGCGATCTCGACCATCGTGCCCACGCGCAACGTGCGCATGGGCACCAACGAGGGCACGCCGGGCGCGCATGCGGGCGAAGCCGCGGGCGCGAGCAACGAGACTTGAGGATTGCGGCGGGTTGGGCGTGGACCGCGCATCGGGCATGGCCCGTGCCGCTCGCATGCGGATGCCTGATCCGGCGGGCACATCCAGGCCCGACGCGCGGGCACGAGGCACCACGCCACGGCCGGCACGCGGGTGTCCGCGGTGGCACGGTCGGCGCAGCACGAGCTTGAAACCGCATGCCGGCGGCCGCATACAGCCGTGGTCCGATTGACGGGTGAACGGCGCTGTTCGAACGGTCCAAAAAGGGTGAGCGGGCGCTGCTGCTGCAGCCACAGCTGGCGGGGCGGTCCGATCCGCAGGCGCTGGAGGAGTTTGCCGAGCTCGCGCGCTCGGCCGGCGCGACCGTCGCCGGCCACCTGCTCGCGCGCGTGGAGCGGGCCAATCCGCGCTATTTCGTCGGCAGCGGCAAGGCCGAGGAGCTGCGTGAACGCAGGCACGCGCTCGACGCCGACCTCATCCTCGTCAACCACGCGCTCAGCCCGGTGCAGGAGCGCAACCTCGAGGCGCTGACCCAGTGCCGCGTGGTCGATCGTACCGGCCTCATCCTCGACATCTTCGCCCAGCGCGCGCGCTCGCACGAAGGCAAGCTGCAGGTCGAGCTGGCCCAGCTCAGGCACATGGCCACGCGCCTCGTGCGCGGCTGGACCCACCTCGAGCGCCAGCGCGGCGGCTCGATCGGCCTGCGCGGCCCGGGCGAGACCCAGCTGGAACTCGACCGGCGCCTGCTCGGCGAGCGCGTCAAGCAGCTGCAGAAGCGCCTCGACAAGGTCGAGACCCAGCGTGCCACCGCGCGGCGGGCGCGCCAGCGCAACGCGCTGCCCGTGGTGGCGCTGGTGGGTTACACCAACGCGGGCAAGTCCACGCTGTTCAACCGCCTGACCGGCGCGCAGGTGTACGCGGCCGACCAGTTGTTTGCGACGCTCGATCCGACCCTGCGCCGGCTCGACGGCCTCGACTGCGGTCCGCTGCTGCTGGCCGATACGGTGGGCTTCATCCGCGACCTGCCGCATGACCTCGTGGCGGCATTTCGGGCCACGCTGGCCGAGGCGCGCGAGGCCGACCTGTTGCTGCACGTGGTGGATGCCGCCGATCCCGAGCGCGCCGAACGCATCGCCGATGTCGAACGTGTGCTGGCCGAAATCGGTGCCGCCGAGGTGCCGCAGGTGCTGGTGTTCAACAAGATCGACCTGCTGCCCGACCAGGCGGCCGGCGACGGCGCGATGGGATCCGGCACCGCACCGTCGACGTATCGGCTGGATCAGCTCGAGGGCGGACAGCTGCTGCGGGCGTGGGTGTCGGCGCATACCGGGGCGGGCCTGGACGGGTTGCGCCGCGCGATCGCGCAGCAGCTCGGCAGCGAGCGCGTGCGCGTCGACCTGCTGTTGCCGCCCCGCGCCGGGCGTCTGCGCGCGCGCCTGCACGCGCAGGGCCTGGTCGCACGCGAGCGCAGCAGCGAGCAGGGCTGGCACGTGCACATCGACGCGCCGCGCGCGCTGGTGGAACCGCTGTTCGGCATGCCCGACGGCGATGGCTCGTGGTTGCGCGAGCACTTGCTTGCCGCCATGCAAGGGGCTACCTACAATCCCGTGGCAAGCGCGTCCTGAAGCTCGACCCATGCACCGCGGCCGCGCCGATGCGCTCGCGTCCGTATTGATCTCACTGGCGTTGCGGCTGGCGACATGGCGTCGCCCGCGCTCGCGCGACAAGGCACGAAGATGGCTTGGAACGAACCCGGCAGCGGCAAACAGCGCGATCCATGGAAGGATGGCGGCGGCGATGGCTCTTCGCCCGACTTTGACGCGTGGCTGCGCAAGTTGCGTGACACCTTCAGGCGCATGTTTGGCGGCGGCAGCGGCGGCGGCATCGGCGTCGCGCTGCTCGGCGTGGTGCTGGCGTGGGTCGCCTTCGACAGCGTGATGCGCGTGAACGCGGGCGACACCGGGGTGGTGCTGCGCTTCGGCCGTATCGCGCGGCTCGCCCCGCCGGGACTCGGCTTCAAGTTTCCGCGCCCGATCGAGACCGTCACCAAGGTCAATACCGGCAAGACGCTGCAGACCAGCGACCAGGTGCGCATGCTTACGCGCGACGAGAACATCGTGCTGGTCGATTTCTACGTGCAGTACCGCATTTCCGACGCGCGCCAGTTCCTGTTCGACGTCAAGGACCCCAACGAGACACTCGGCCAGGCCGCCGAGAGCGCGGTGCGCTCGGTGGTCGGCAGCAACGACATGGACGCGATCCTCACCGGTCAGCGCAACGAACTGGTGGCCAAGGCGCGCGACGTGCTGCAGGGCACGCTCGAACAGTACCGCACCGGCCTCGTGCTGATCGACCTCAACATCCAGAACGTGCGCCCGCCGGCCGAGGTCAAGGACGCGTTCGACGATGCGAGCCGCGCGTTGCAGGACAAGTCGCGCCTGGAGGAGGACGCGCGTGCCGAAGCCAGCCGCATCGTACCCGAGGCGCGCGGCGAGGCGGCCGAGATCCGTGCCCGTGCCGAAGGCGACAAGAGCGAGCGCATAGCGCGCGCGCAAGGTGACGCGCAACGCTTCAACCTCGTCGAGGCGCAGTATCGCGCGGCGCCGGAGATCACCCGCAAACGCCTGTACATCGAGACCATGCAGGAAGTCCTGCGCGACACGCCCAAGATCATCGACGGCAGCGGCGGCAAGAACCTGCTCAACCTGCCGCCCCCACTGCAGGCGCCACCGACCAAGCCCACCACGCTGGGCGCCACCGTGATCACGCCGGACACCGGCAAGGCAGGCAACTGATGCGCAACACACTGCTTGCGGTCGTCGCGATCGCACTGTTCCTGGTGGGCAATTCGGCCTATGTGGTGACCGAAGCGCAGACCGCGATCCTGTTGCAGTTCGGGCGCATCGTGCGTACCGACATCGCGCCGGGCCTGCATTGGCGCATCCCGTTCATGCAGCAACCCAAGCGCTTCGACAAGCGCCTGTTGAGCTTCGACTCGCAGCCCGAGCGCTCGCTGACCGCCGAGAAGAAGGACGTCACCATCGACTTCTTCGTCAAGTGGCGCATCATCGATGCCGCGCGCTACTACGTGGCTGCCGCCGGCGACGAGCTGCAGGCGCGCGACCGCATCGCGCCCAAGGTCAAGGAAGGGCTGCGTCGCGCGGTCAACACGCGCACGCTGCAGGAACTGGTGGCCGGCGGGCGCGTCGACCTCACCAAGGAACTCGTGGCCGACGCCAACAAGGGCACCCAGGAGCTGGGCATCGAGATCGTCGACCTGCGCATCAAGCGCATCGACCTGCCCGAGGACGGTACCGTGATCGGCTCGGTCTACGAGCGCATGAAGGCCGAGCGCAAGAAGGTCGCCTCGCAACTGCGAGCCGAGGGCGAGGAACTTGCGCGCACGATCCGCGCCGACGCGCAGCGGCAGGTGCAGGTGATCAAGGCCGAAGCCATGCGCGATGCCGAAAAGACCCGCGGCGAGGGCGATGCCACGGCCTCGCAAACCTATGCCGCGGCCTACGGGCGCAACCCCGAGTTCTACGCGTTCTATCGCAGCCTGGAGGCCTATCGCGACGTGTTCGGTGCCGACAACGCGACCCTCGTGCTCGACCCCAGGTCCGAGTTTCTGCATTACCTGCAGGACAGCAAGTGAGCGCCTGCACGCTGGCCTGAACGCGGCGAAACGCGGATAATTCAGCAAAGCCGGTCGAGGCCCAGCGCCTTGCCGGCTTTTGTCTTGCGTGGGGCCGCGAATGCGACGCCACGCGGCCGACGCCCGGGCAGGATGCCGCGGGCCGGGTGGCGGGCGGGCGAGGAACGCGAGCCTGCACACCGACGTCGCCCCGGTGCGGGGCGTTGAACCGGAGCGAGAAGGTCATGGGTCAATCAGTGGTGGTGCTCGGCGCGCAGTGGGGCGACGAAGGCAAGGGCAAGATCGTCGACCTGCTGACGCAGGACATTGGTGCGGTGGTGCGCTTCCAGGGGGGGCACAATGCCGGCCACACCCTGGTGATCCACGGCAACAAGACCGTGCTGCACCTGATCCCGTCGGGCATCCTGCGTGCCGACGCGCTGTGCCTGATCGGCAACGGTGTGGTGCTGTCGCCCGCCGCGCTGCGCAAGGAAATCGAGGAACTGGAGGCCGGCGGCGTGGAAGTGCGTTCGCGCCTCAAGATCAGCCCGGCCGCGCCGCTCATCATGCCGTACCACATCGCGCTCGACCAGGCGCGTGAAAAGGCCGCCGGTGGCAAGGCGATCGGCACCACCGGGCGCGGCATCGGTCCCGCCTACGAGGACAAGGTCGCGCGCCGTGGCATCCGCATCGCCGACCTGCACTATCCACAGCAGTTGGGCGAGCTGCTGCGGACCGCGCTCGATTACCACAACTTCGTGCTCACGCGTTACCTCGGTGGCGAGGCGGTGGATTTCCAGCGCACCTTCGACGAGGCGCTCGCATTCGGCGAGTACGTGCAGCCGATGAAGTCGGACGTGGCCGGCATCCTGTACGAGTTGCGCCGGCAGGGCCGGCGCGTGCTGTTCGAGGGCGCGCAGGGCGCGCTGCTCGACATCGACCACGGCACCTATCCCTACGTGACCTCGTCCAACACCACGATCGGCGGCGCGCTCGCGGGCGCGGGCGTGGGCGCCGATGCGATCGACTACGTGCTCGGCATTGCCAAGGCCTACGCCACGCGCGTGGGCGGCGGGCCGTTCCCGACCGAACTGGACGATGCGATCGGGCAGGGCCTGCGCGACCGCGGTCAGGAATACGGCGCCTCGACCGGGCGGCCGCGCCGCTGCGGCTGGATGGACATCGTCGCGCTCAAGCGCGCGGTTGCGATCAACGGCATCAGCGGCCTGTGCATCACCAAGCTCGACGTGCTCGACGGCATGGACAAGCTCAAGGTCTGCATTGCCTACGAATACCGCGGCAAGCGCACCGAGTATGCACCGCTCGATGCCGGCGGCTGGGCGGAATGCACGCCGGTGTATCTGGAGTTTCCGGGCTGGAGCGAATCGACCCACGGCATCACCCAGTGGGACCGGCTGCCGCCGGCCGCGCGCGCCTACCTGCGCGCGCTGGAGGAACTGGCCGGCTGCCCGCTCGCGATCGTGTCGACCGGCCCCGATCGCGACGCCAACATCGTGCTGCGCGACCCGTTTGCCTGAAACCCGCTCGCGCGCGTCAGCGGCGCGCGTGCCAGCACCAGTGCCACGGTTCGTAGGCGATGCCGTGGCGATTGCCGCGCGGGTAGGACAGGGCAAAGCCGAAGCGGGGCGCATGGCGACGCAGCCACGCATAGGCGGGGGAGCGTTCGAACTCCTGCTCGAGCGCGGCGAAGCCCGGCGTGGTCAGGTCGAGTGCACGGCCACTGTGGTGTTCGCTGTAGCCGGGCGCGGCGCTGACCGCGAGGATCTCGTCGATGCCCAGGCCACGCTCGCGCTTGCGCACGAGGATGTCCAACTGGTAACGCGCCGAGCGGAATCCGGACACCGGCTGCAAGCTGACGCCCTGGTCGCGTGCCGCCGCCTGCATGCGCAGCCAGGCCTGTGCCGCGCGTGGCGCAAGCCACTGTTCGCGACCGTGGATGTCGGCTCCGATCGATGCGAGCCGGATCGGCTCGCGCACGAGGCGCAGGCCACGTCTGCGGCCGTAATCGCGCGGCACGCCCAGGGCGATGGCCTCGCGCACGATCGCGGCGCGCTCGCGCGCATCGCAGCGTGGCGGCGCCGGACCGACCGTCATTGCGCGCCCGCCGGCAATGGCTTGATGTAGAAGCCGGCAATACGGCCATCGCTGCCGCAGGTGACCTGGGCATACAGGTTGCCGTTCTCGAACAGCAGCGGAACGGTGATCGCGAGGTAGCCTTGCAGTTCGGCCGCATGGCTTTGTCCTCGTGCCTGCAGCGCGCCGAACCGCGACAGCGACTGCCAGGCCGCACGCAGCTTGTCGGGGGGCAAGGCGCTGAGCATGGTGGCGTCGAAATCGCGCGTGGCTGCGGCGAAATCGCCGGCCTGGGCCGCATCGAGCAGCGCGCCCGCGCGTGCCTCGCAACTGCGTGCGAGCGACTGCGCGGCGTCGGCAGGCGGCGCCAGCGGTGTGGGGCGCGCGGGTGGTGCGGTCGCCGCGGTCGGCGCACCCTCATCACCGGCGGCTGCCGCAGCCTCGCCGCCCGGTTCGGCTGTCGGCCCGGCAGGCGCCACGCTCGCCGCCGGAGTGCCGGCCCCCTTCGCGGCGTCGGTGTCGGACTCGCGCGCGGCATCGCTGGCCGTCTGGCTGGCCGTCTGGCTGGCCGTCTCGGCGGCAGGCGCGGTGGCAGGCGCGGTGGCAGGCTCTCTTGCGGGTTTGGTTGCGGGTTCGATTGCGGGTTGGGCTGCAGCTTCGGATGCCGCTTCAGCCGGCGCTTCAGGTGCAGCTTCGGGGGTGGCGTCGGCTCGATCGGCCGCGTCCGTGCTGGGCCTGTCCGTGGTCTGGTGGTCCGCGCCGGGCTGCGCGGGCGCGTGCTGTTGCGTGGCAAGCGGAGCCGCGGCTTGCGCGGCCGCGCCCTTGTCGACGGGTTGAGGCGGCGCCGATTGCGTGCGCTTGGGTGCAGGCGCACTGGGTTTGCCGTCCTTGGCGCGCGCGAGCGCATCGAGGTCGAGTTCCTGCGCTTGGCTGCCGGTCGCGGCGGCGGCGCTGGTCGTGCTCGTGGCATCGCCGGTCGCATCCGGTTCGCTGGCCGTATCTTTGGCCGGCTC
>WBZY01000443.1_pt1 | contig 20950 bp, 22 predicted proteins | sample 5204191 | NCBI WGS metagenome assembly WBZY01 (sample SAMN12344363, study PRJNA552823) | activated sludge metagenome | biome: Activated sludge suspended growth; feature: Anammox Sidestream; material: Wastewater; isolation source: activated sludge from anammox sidestream of wastewater treatment...
TGCCCCCCGCTGGTGAGGTCTCGAGGTACCTGACGAACGAGACCAACAGCGCCGGCCTCCATGGCCAGCACTAACCTGCAGATGATGAAATCGCCAGATTTACGCGGATTTGGACCGCCATCGACAGCAGCGGAATGCTGAGAGTTACCTCATGGTGGAGGTGACCTGTTGCACTGGACCAAGAGTTGGCTCATCAACCAGGCGTTGAGGGAGTACCTCCAGCGCCAGGCGCGGGCGTCGCGCTCAATCCAGCAGCACCGAGGCTTCGGGCCGATGCGCGCGGACCTCGTCGGGCTCGAGTCCGCACAGTTCGTGCGGGAAGACGAGCCAGTCGGCGGTCTGGTGGATCCAGTAGTCGGGGGTGAGCGTGCTGCGGTTGCGCGTGGGCTTCCACCACACGGTTGCCACGCGCAGCTCGGCCGTGCGCGGGCAGTCGAGCGCGCGCAGCGCCGCGACGGTGTGCTGCACGGTGATGCCGGTGTCGAACACATCGTCGACCAGCAATACGCGGCGGCAGTCGAAGCCCGCGGACTCCAGCGCCGCGAGCCCGTGGATGCGCACCCCGGGCGCGCGCTCGTCGATGCCGGAGTACAGCGTGGTGCGCAGCGGCAGGTGCTCGCAGCGCTGCCCGCGCCAGGCGAGCGCCTCGTGCACGGCCACCGCGATCGGCGCGCCACCGCGCCAGAGCCCGATCAGCAGCGTGGGCGCATAGCCGCTGTCGATCACGCACCGCGCGAGCCGCCACGCGTCCTGCAGCAGCTCCGCGGCGCCGATCCAGCGCTTCGCGTCGCTCACGGCACGCCCGCGCCGGCCACCGGGACCTGCACGCGCTCGATACGCCCCTCGCGGGTGCCGTGCGCGGCGCGCAGGCTGAGCGTGGCGGAGGTGATCGCGTAGAGCGTGCGGCGGTCGGCGCCACCGAGCACGCAGGCGATCGCGTGGCGTTCGCCGGTGGGCACGCGGTGCGTGATCGTGCCGCCGCGCTCCATGCGCAGGAACTCGCGCGTCGTCGGCGAGGCGATCCACACCGCCTGCGCGCTGTCCACGCAGATGCCGTCGCACACCGCCTGTCCGGGCAGGCGTCCGAACACGCGCCGGTTGCGCAGCACGCCGCGGGAATCGATGTCGTATTCGAGCACCTCGGGCGAGGCGCTCTGGCCAACGAACAGCAGCTTGCCGGCGGCGTCGATCGCCATGCCGTTCGGGCACCAGAGATCGTCGGCCGCAAGCACGGCGTGTCCGTCCGGCTCGATGCCCACCAGCACGGTGGCGCGCGGCGCTTCGGTCTCGTAATCGAAGCCGAAGTTGCTGACCCAGGCGCGGCCGTTGCGGTCCACCACCATATCGTTGAGCTTGCCGTGCGACATCGGCGCGGTGCCGGAGTAGCGGCCCAGCTTGCCGTTGGCGAGCCGCCAGACCTCGTGTTCGGCCATCTGCACCACCAGCAGGCTGCCGTCGGGCAGCCAGCCGAGCCCGGACGGCTCGCCCGGTGTCCTGAGCACGGTCTGCGGCTCGCCGTCGGCGCCGACGCGCAGCACGCTGTGTTCGGTGATGTCCGACAACCACAACGCACCGTCGTGCCAGCGCGGGGCCTCCCCGAAGCCGAGCCCGGAGACGAAGGGGGTGAGGCTCAGTTGCTCGGCATCCACGGTGTCCTTCCTGATCGGTGGCGGGTTGTTGGTGGTGCCGCCGGCGCGGCGGCGCATCGCTTCCATTTCAGGCAGCGATTGCGCACCATAGCGCCCGGATCGACCGCCGCCAACAGGAGAACACCAATGAAGGATGCGCCCGCGAAGATCACCTGTCTGGTCTTTTATTCGGCGACGCTGCTGTCGCTGCTGTTCGACTGGCCGCCCGTTCTGGAGGCCATCCTCCAGTACGGCAGCGCGTTCCTGCTGGTCGCGCACGCGGTCGAGGTGCTCGTGGCATGGCGCTGGATCAGGCTCTACGAGGGACCGCTGGTGCTCAGCGTGCTGTTCACGCTGCTGTTCGGTTTCGTGCACTGGATGCCGTACAAGCGCCGCGCGCTGGCCGAAGGTGCGCGATGAGGCACGGCTTGGCGCGGATGCGCCGCGTCGTCCTGGGCTGCGTGGTTGCGCTGCTGCCGCTCGCCGGCGCGCAGGCCGGGGCCCCACGCTGCCCTGACCACAACCCGCTGCGCAACGTCTACGTCGGTGATCTGCACGTGCATACCGCGCTGTCGCTCGACGCCGCCACCCAGGACACCCGTGCGCGGCCGGCCGATGCGTACCGTTTCGCGCGCGGCGAGCCGATCGGCGTGCAGCCCTACGACGCCGACGGCAAGGCGCTGCGGCAGCTCCAATTGAAGCGGCCGCTCGATTTTGCCGCGGTGACCGACCACGCCGAACTGTTCGGCGAAGTCGAGCTGTGCCGCACCCCGGGTTCGGCCGGTTACGACGCGTGGCAGTGCCTGGTGTACCGCCACTTTCCGCGGGCCGCGTACTACCTGTTCAACGCCACCGCGAGTGCCGGCAGGCGGCTCGGGTTCTGCGGCGAGCAGGGCGAACTGTGCCGCACGGCGGCCGCGGGGCCATGGGGCGAGGTCAGGACCGCCGCGGCCGAGGCGCTCGATGCAAGCGGGGCGTGCCGCTTCACCAGCTTCGTGGCCTACGAGTGGACCGGAACGGGTGGCGACAACGCCGGCAACATGCACCGCAACGTGATCTTCCGTGGCGATCGGGTTCCGGAACTGCCGGCGACCGCCATCGATACCGGCAGTCCCGAGGGCCTGTGGCGGGCGCTGGAGCGCCAGTGCCGTGACGCGCTGCCCGGCTGCGAGGCGCTGGTGATCCCGCACAACTCGAACCTGAGCGACGGGCTGATGTTCGACGGAAAGGCGGCGGACGGCAGCGCGTACACGGCCGCGGACGCGGCGCTGCGCGCGCGCACCGAGCGGCTGTTCGAGATCGTGCAGCACAAGGGCGCCTCCGAGTGCTTCGCGGGCGCGCTGCCGGGAATCGCGGCGGACGAGGACTGCTCGTTCGAACAGCTGCCGTACGACTCCTTCGCGGGCCAGAACTTCTCCTGGAAGCGCAAGCCGCCGACTCCTGCCACCGGTTTCTACCGCGAGATCCTGCGCGACGGGTTGCGGTTCGAACGTACGCTCGGCGTCGACCCGTACCGCATGGGAGTCATCGGCAGCACCGACACCCATATCGGCGCCGCCGGCGCGGTCGCCGAAGACACTTTCCCGGGGCACGGTGGTGCCGGTGTGCCGGCGCGCGAGGGCGTGCCGGCCGGGCTGCCGGACCGCCCCGAGTTCGGCCCCGGCGGGCTGGCGATGGTCTGGGCCGAGGAGAACACGCGCGAGGCATTGTTCGCCGCCATGCAGCGGCGCGAGACCTACGCCACCAGCGGCACGCGGCTGCAGCTGCGCTTCTTCGGCGGCTGGGACTTCCCCGGCGATTTCTGCGAGGACCCGGAGCTGGTGCGCAGTGCCTACGCGCGCGGCGTGCCGATGGGCGGTGAGCTGAGCGCCGCCGACGGTGCGGGCCGCGCGCCGGTGTTCGTGGTGGCGGCGCTGCGTGATGCCATCGAGGGCTCGCCGCTCGCCGAGGTGCAGATCGTGAAGGGGTGGGTCGATGCCGACGGTGCGTCGCGCGAAACGGTGCTCAGCGTCGCCGGCGCGAGCGAGGGCGCCGAGGCGCTGTGCGCGGTCTGGTCCGATACCGGGTACCGCCCGGATCAGCACGCGTGGTACTACGCCCGCGTGCTCGAGCTGCCGGTCGCGCGCTGGAGCGAGCGCATCTGCCGTGCCAACGCCATCGACTGCGCCGACCGCGGCGCGGTGCCGGAGGAGTTCGCCGCCTGCTGCGCGGCCGATCATCGCGCCACGATCCGTGAGCGCGCCTGGAGTTCCCCGATCTGGGTCGGGTCCTGAGGTCAGTGATGCCGTCGTTTCCACTCGTGCGCTGGCTGCGCCATCGTCCGCTGCATTTCGTGCTCGCTGGCTTCCTCGGCTGGTGGCTGTTCGCGCCGTCGCTGCAGGAAGTCGAGGTGCGCGAGCCGGTCGTGCTCGACGCCGCGCGCATCGCCGCGCTGAAGGAGGGCTGGGTCGCCGCGATGGGGCGCGCACCGGACGCCGCCGAGATGCGCGCGCTCGAGCAGCGCGAGATCGACGACGAGATCCTGTTCCGCGAGGCGATCGCGCACGCGCTGCACCGGATCGACCCGGTGGTGCGCCAGCGGCTGCTGCTGAACATGCGTTTCCTGGACCCGGGCACCGAGGTGGCCGAGGAACGTCTGTTCCAGCAGGCCCTCGAACTCGGCATGCACCGCAACGACCTGGTGGTGCGGCGGCGGCTGGTGCAGATCATGGAGCTGTCGTTGCAGGAAGGCAGCGACCGTTCGGCGCCGGACGCGGCGGAACTCGCGCGGATGTACGAACAGCGGCGCGCGGAGTTCGCGCTGCCGGCACGCTGGCGCCTGCGGCATGTGTATTTCAGCGCCGATCGGCGCGGCGAACGGGCCGCGGACGATGCGCGCGCCACGCTGCGGCTGCTGTCCGGGCAGGACCCCGACGCCTTGCCCGAGTCCGCGCGCGGTGATCCGTTCCTGGGTGGGCTGTCGCTGCCGCTGCTCGACGAGCGGCAACTGGCGGGGCAGTTCGGCAGCGCGTTCGCGCGCGCGGTCGCGGACTGCGAGCCGAGGCGCTGGTGCGGTCCGTTGCGTTCGAGTTACGGCGAACACCTGGTGCTGGTCGAGGAAAGCGTGCCCGAACGGGTGCCCGGCGTGGACGACCCCGAGGTGCGCCGGCGTCTGGAGAGCGACGTGCTGCGCGAACGGGCGAGTGCGGCGCTGGCACGCGCCATGGTCGAACTGCGACGTCGTTACGGAGTGCCCTCATGAGGCGTGGCTGGCATCTGCTGCTGTCGATGCTGCTGTTCGCGGCGATCGCGCCGGCGTGGGCGCACAAGCTCGCGCCCTCGCTGCTCTCGCTGGTCGAGCTCGACGAGGACCGGTACGCGGTGACCTGGAAGACGCCGCGTTTCTCGTCGACACCGGTGCCCATCGAGCCGGTGCTTCCGCAGGCCTGCCATGACACCGACGAGCGCCGCTGGGCCTACGAAGGCACCGGTGTGCGCATCGACTGGAACGTGCGTTGCAACGGACCGCTGCACGGACGCGAACTGCGCGTGAACGGGCTGGCGGAGAACCAGTCGGCCGCGCTGGTGCGTATCGAGTGGAACGACGGCGCCGTCACGCAGGGAATGCTGAACGCGGCCGAGCCGGTGCTGCGGGTCGCCGAGCGCATGAGTGCGTCGGCGGTCGCGGCGAATTACGTGAAGATGGGTGTCGGGCACATCCTCGGTGGCATCGACCACCTGCTGTTCGTGCTCGGATTGCTGTTGCTGGTCAACGGCTGGAAGCGCCTGCTGTGGACGATCACGGCGTTCACGGTGGGGCACAGCGTGACGCTGGCGCTCGCCGCGCTCGGCTTCCTGGACTATCCGGTGGCGCTGGTCGAGTTCGCGATCGCGTTCAGCATCCTGGTGATCGCGATCGAGCTGACGCGCGAGGCAACCGATCGCCACTGGCTGAGGCGCCGCCCCTGGCTGGCCGCCGGCGGCTTCGGGTTGCTGCACGGCATGGGCTTTGCCGGGGCGCTGCGCGAAGTGGGCTTGCCGCCGCACGACATTCCGCTCGCGCTGCTCACGTTCAACGTCGGTATCGAACTGGGGCAACTGCTGTTCGTCGGCGTGGTGCTGGTCGCGCACCGGGCGTGGGAGCACTTCGCGCTACCGCGCTGGCTGTGGTTGCGCTGGCTGCCGGTGTACCTGATCGGCTGCGCCTCGGCGTACTGGTGCTTCGAGCGCGGCTGGGCGGCGCTGGGCGGGGCGTGATGCAGCCGAAGCGCTGGTCCATCGCTCGCCTGCAGCGTCCGTGTCGCGTGGCGCTCGGCATTGCATTGCCGCTGGTCTTCGTGCTGTCGCTGCTGCCGGACCAGCCGGGGCCGCAGTTCAGCCACGGTGACAAGCTGCTGCACGCGCTGGCGTTCTGCATGTTCGCGCTGCTCGCGCGGGGCGGCTGGCCGGAGCGCGCGGCGGCACGCTGGTTGTGGATGCTGCTCGGCTACGGAGCGGCGATCGAGCTCGCGCAATCGCTGTTGCCGTGGCGCCAGGCCTCACTGCTCGACTGGCTCGCCGATGCGGCAGGCATCGCGCTCGGCGCGGCGCTGTTCGCCTGGCAGGCGCGCGCGCGGCGCGCGGTTGCGCCGGTGTGAAGAAACTGCTGATCGTCTACCACTCGCAGAGCGGCAGCACGGAGCGGCTCGCACGCAGCGCGGCGGCGGGCGCGCGCGAGGAGGAAGAGGGGGTCGAGCTGCGCCTGCTGCGCGCCGCCGAGGCGGGTGCGGCGGACCTCGCGTGGTGCGATGCGCTGTTGCTCGCCACGCCCGAGAACTTCGGCTACGCTGCCGGCGCGCTGAAGGAGTTCCTCGACCGCACTTTCTACACGGCGAGCGCGCACGAGCTGAACCGCGCCTACGCGCTGATCATCAGCGCCGGCAACGACGGCAGCGGTGCGGTGCGCCAGCTCACGCGCATCGTGCGCGGCTACCCGCTGCGTGAGGTGGCCGAGCCGCTGATCGTGCGGGGCGAACCCTCGGCGGCGGATCTGGAGCGCGCGCGCGAGACCGGGCACGCGTTGGCGGCGGGACTGCAACTGGGAATCTTCTGACATCGGGAGCACGGGACGGGGCATGGAAATCGGATCGGCTGAACAGGAGGTGCTGTCGGCGCTGGCCGGCTGGTTGCGCGAGGGGCGCGAGGCCTGGCTGTGCACCATCGTCGAGATCGTCGGTTCCTCGCCGCGTCCGCTGGGCGCGATCATGGCCTGCAGTCGTGACGGCCACGTCTGCGGATCGTTGTCGGGCGGCTGTGTCGAGGAGGACCTGATCGAGCGCCTGCGCGCGGGTTCGCTGGCCTGCGACGGACCGGAGCTGCGCACCTACGGACTCAGCGCCGAGGAGAACGAACGGCTGGGGCTGCCGTGCGGCGGGCGGCTCTCGGTGGTGGTAGAGCCATGCACCGCCGCCACCCACCTTGCGCACGTCGAGGCGCTGCTCGCGGCACTCGGTGCGCGCGGCTGCGTGCGTCGCACGCTGGAGCTCGGCAGCGGCGCCTGCAGTGCCGAGCCGGTGGACGCCATGGAGGCGCTGCGCTTCGCCGACGGTGTGCTGAGCCACACGCTGGGCCCGCGCTTCCGGCTGCTGCTGATCGGCGCCGGGCAGGTGGCGCAGTGCGTCGCCACGCTCGCGACCATGCTCGACTACCGCGTGATGGTCTGCGACCCGCGCGCCGCGCAACTCGCCGACTGGCGTGGTCCGGACGTCGAACTGGTGCAGGATTTCCCCGACGACTTCCTGCGCGGCGCGGCAGTCGACCGGCACACCGCGATCATCACGCTGACCCACGATCCGCGCATCGACGACATGGCGCTGATGGAAGCGCTGCACATGGAAGCGTTCTACGTCGGGGCGCTCGGCAGCGTGCGCACCTCGGCGAAACGCCGCGAGCGGCTGCGCCGGCTCGACGTCGACGAGCAAAGCCTGGAGCGGCTGCATGCGCCGGTGGGCCTGTCGATCGGCAGCAAGCGGCCGATGGAAGTCGCGATCGCGATCATGGGCGAGCTGATCGCGCTGCGCCGCGGCAGCCTGCCGCGGTGAGCACCGCCGCGCCGGCGCGACGCATCGGCGCGCTGCTGCTCGCCGCCGGCGTGGGCCGGCGCTTCGGCAGCGACAAGCGCGAAGCGCGCCTGGCCGACGGCACGCCGATGCTCGAGGCGGCGCTGCGCACGCTGCGCGCGTGGTGTGACGAGGTGGTCGTGGTGGTGGGGGCGGCCGACAGCGTCCCTGCCTTCGCGGCACGCTGTCCCGGCGCGCGCGTGGTACGCGCGCCGCGCAGCGCTGGCGGCATGGGGTATTCGCTGGCCGACGGCATCGGGCACGCCGCCGACTGGGACGCCTGCCTGGTGGCGCTCGCGGACAAGCCGTTCGTGCGCGCGGACTCGGTGCGGCGCGTGCGCGAACTGCTGGCGACGCACGATCTGGTCGTGCCCACCCACGGTGGCGCCTGGGGACACCCGGTCGGATTCGCGCGGCGGCTCTTTCCCGCGCTGGCGCAACTCGCCGGCGACGCCGGAGCGCGCGGTGTGATCGTCGCCGAACGCGAGTGCGCGTGTTTCGTCGAGCTCGACGACCCCGGAGTGCTCACCGACGTCGACACCCCCGCCGATTTAATGGGGTCAGAGTCGAATTAATTGCCCCCACGCCCTGAGTCGGTTCGCCCGCCGGCCGTTTCCCGCTCCAGCAACTCGATCATTGCCCGCGCCGCATTCGACAGCGTGCGCTCGCGGTGGAACACGTAGCCGAGCTGGCGCGCAAGTTGCACCCCGGGCAGTTCCAGCGCGACCAGTTCCTCGGTCAGCATGCTGTCGGGCAGCACGGTCCAGCCCAGCCCGATCGTCGCCAGCATGCGCAGCGTTTCCAGATAGTTGGTCGACATGCCGGTCTCCAGCGCCACGCCGGCGGCATCGAAGAGTTGCCGCAGGATCTGTCCGGTGTAGGTGCCGGTACCCGGGAGCACCGCGGGGTAGCCCCCGAGTTCAGCCACGCTGGTCCGCCGGCGCGCCGCCAGCGGGTGTTCGCGTGCGACCATGACCGACAACGGGTCGGGCCAGACCGGCTGCGATTCGAGGCGTGGCGTCGAACCGTCGGGCGCCAGCGTGATCACGGCGAGTTCGTAGTCCCCCTGGGCCACGGCATCGTGGGCCTTTTCGGAATCCATGAACTCGATGGCGAGCCGGACCGAGGGGTAACGCTGCGAGAAGGCGCGCAGCACCGGCGGCAGGCGGTGCAGCCCGATGTGGTGGCTGGTCGCGATCACCAGCGGCCCGCTCACCGCACCGCTGAGATCCCGGATCGCGCGTTCGGTGTCTTCGAGCTCGCGCACAATCCGTTGCGCGCGCGGCAGCAGCCGCCGTCCGCCCTCGGTCAGCGAGATACGGCGCCCGATGCGGTCGAACAACCGCACGCCGAGGCGGGCCTCGAGCGCTGCCACGCGCTTGCTGACCGCCGGTTGCGTCAGGTGCAGCCGCTCGGCGGCCAGCGAGAACGATTCGTTGCCGGCCACGGCCAGGAACGCACGCAGCAGATCGGTGTCCATGAGAGGTGCTCCCTGATACATAACCAGAAGGAATTTGAAGAATGAAAACAATGAATTTGCGGCATTGCAAGCGGGCTCCCTAGAATGGGCACCGACACCGACCGGAAACCTTGCGCCATGGCAGCACGCACGCTCTACGACAAACTCTGGGCCAGCCACCTCGTGCAGGAGCGCGAGGACGGCACCGCGCTCCTCTACATCGACCGTCACCTGATCCACGAGGTCACCTCGCCGCAGGCCTTCGAAGGCCTGGCGCTGGCCGGCCGCGCACCGTGGCGGCTCGAAGCGAATCTCGCGGTGCCCGACCACAACGTCTCCACCGACCCCGAGGAGCGCAAGGGCGGCTACGCGGTGATGAAGGACGCCGTGTCGCGGATCCAGCTGCAGACGCTGGACGAGAACTGCGAGCGCTTCGGCATCCGGGAGATCCGCCTCGCCGACCGCCGGCAGGGGATCGTGCACGTGATCGGACCCGAGACCGGCGCGGTACTGCCGGGGATGACCGTGGTCTGCGGCGACTCGCACACCTCGACGCACGGTGCCTTCGGTTGCCTCGCGCACGGCATCGGCACCAGCGAGGTCGAGCATGTGCTGGCCACGCAATGCCTGGTCACGCGCAAGATGAAGAACATGCTGGTGCGCGTGGACGGGCGGCTCGGGGCCGGTGTCTCGGCCAAGGATCTGGTGCTCGCGGTGATCGGGCGCATCGGCACCGCGGGCGGCACCGGCTATGCGATGGAGTTCGGCGGCGAGGCGATCCGCGCGCTGTCGATGGAAGGCCGGATGACGATCTGCAACATGGCGATCGAGGCCGGCGCGCGCGCGGGGCTGGTGGGCGTCGACGACACCACCATCGAGTACGTGCGCGGACGCGAGTTCGCCCCGCGCGGGGAACTGCTCGAGCGCGCGATCGCCGCGTGGCGAGGTCTGGTCAGCGACGCCGACGCCGCCTTCGACCGCGTCGTCGAACTGCGTGCCGGGGACATCGAGCCGCAGGTGTCCTGGGGCAACTCGCCCGAGATGGTGGCGCCGGTGTCGGGGCAGGTGCCGGACCCGGCGGCGATCGGCGATGCCGGCAAACGGGCCGGCGTCGAACGCGCGCTCGCCTACATGGGGCTCACGCCCGGCATGCGCATCGGGGACATCCGCGTGGACCGCGTGTTCATCGGCTCGTGCACCAACTCGCGGATCGAGGACCTGCGCGCGGCCGCGGCGGTGGTGCGCGGGCGGCGCAAGGCGGGCAGCGTCAAGCAGGTGCTGGTGGTCCCGGGCTCGGGGCAGGTCAAGGCGCAGGCCGAGGCCGAGGGGCTCGATCGCGTGTTCGTGGAGGCCGGTTTCGAATGGCGCGAACCGGGCTGCTCGATGTGCCTGGCGATGAACGCCGACAAGCTGCTGCCCGGCGAGCATTGTGCCTCGACCTCGAACCGCAACTTCGAGGGGCGCCAGGGCCACGGCGGGCGCACGCATCTGGTGAGCCCGGCGATGGCCGCGGCGGCCGCGGTGGCCGGGCATTTCGTCGACGTGCGCCGGCTGGCGAACTGAACAGGAGGACAACCATGCGTGCATTCACCGTCCACACCGGCCTCGTCGCGCCGCTCGACCGCGCGAACGTCGACACCGATCTGATCATCCCGAAGCAGTTCCTGAAGTCGATCCGCCGCAGCGGCTTCGGCCCCAATCTGTTCGACGGCCTGCGCTACCTCGACGAAGGCGTTCCCGACGCGGACTGCAGCCGCCGTCCGTTGAACCCGGACTTCGTGCTGAACCAGCCGCGCTACCAGGGCGCCAGCGTGCTGCTGGCGCGGCACAACTTCGGTTGCGGCTCGAGCCGCGAGCACGCGCCGTGGGCGCTCGACGACTACGGTTTCCGTGCGGTCATCGCACCCGCCTTCGCCGATATTTTCTTCAATAATTGTTTTCAAAATGGTTTGTTACCCATTGTTCTCGAAGAGAAAATAGTCGACAAGCTGTTCGCCGACGTGGCGGCGCGCGAGGGCTACGCGCTGACCATCGACCTCGAGCGGCAGGAAGTGCGCACGCCCGGTGGCGAGCGCTTCGGATTTGCCATCGACGCGTTCCGCAAGCACTGCCTGCTCAACGGACTGGACGATATCGGGCTCACGCTGCAGCAGGCGGAGTCGATCCGCACCTTCGAGGCACGCCAGCGGGAGCAGGCGCCGTGGCTGTGGGCCGGCTGATACTGGAAAGAATGCAAGACATCACAAAGTACGTGTAACACTATGAATATTCTGACTTTGCCTGGCGACGGAATCGGACCCGAAGTGACCGCGGAAGCGGTGCGGGTGCTGCGGGAGGCCGACCGGCGTTTCGGACTCGGCGTGCAGGTCGGGGAGGCGCTGATCGGCGGCGCGGCGATCGATGCGCACGGCAAGCCGCTGCCCGACGAGACGCTGGCCGCCGCGCGGGCCGCCGACGCGATCCTGCTCGGTGCGGTCGGCGGGCCCCGGTGGGACAACCTGGAACGGGCGCTGCGCCCCGAGAAGGGGCTGCTCGGGATCCGTTCGGCGCTCGGGCTGTTCGCCAACCTGCGCCCGGCGATCCTCTACCCGCAACTGGCGGATGCCTCCACGCTGAAGCCCGAGGTGGTGGCCGGCCTCGACATCCTGATCGTGCGCGAGCTGACCGGCGGCATCTATTTCGGCGAGCCGCGCGGCATCCGCACGCTGGACAACGGCGAGCGCCAGGGCTTCAACACCGATGTCTACAGCGAATCCGAGATCCGGCGCATCGGGCGGCTCGCCTTCGAGCTGGCGCGCAAGCGCGGGCGGCGGGTCTGTTCGGTCGACAAGGCGAACGTGCTCGAGGTCACGGTACTGTGGCGCGAGGTGATGGAGCAGCTGGCGACGGACTATCCCGACGTGGAACTGTCGCATATGTACGTCGACAACGCGGCGATGCAACTGGTGCGCGCGCCGCGGCAATTCGACGTGATGGTCACCGGCAACCTGTTCGGGGACATCCTATCCGATGCCGCCGCGATGCTCACCGGCTCGATCGGGATGCTGCCCTCGGCCTCGCTGGACGCCTCCGGCAAGGGGATGTACGAGCCGGTGCACGGTTCCGCGCCCGATATCGCGGGGCAGGGCAAGGCGAACCCGCTGGCCGCGGTGCTGTCGGTGGCGATGATGCTGCGCTACACCTTCGGCCACGCGCGAGCAGCCGATGCGATCGAGGCGGCGGTCGGGCAGGTGCTCGACGCCGGACTGCGCACCGGCGACATCATGACGCCGGGCTGCCGGCAGGTGGATACCAGGGGCATGGGCGAGGCGCTGTGCGCGGCGCTGCGCGGAGACTGATAGGCATATTCCAGGGGAGACGATGACGATGGCCAGGACTTTCGACGTGGCGGTGGTGGGGGCGACGGGTGCGGTCGGCGAGTGCATGCTCGAGATTCTCGCCCAGCGCCGGTTCCCGGTCGGCAAGGTCTACGCGCTGGCGAGCGAGCGCTCGGTGGGGCGCACGGTGAGCTTCGGCAACCGGGAGCTCGAGGTGCAGAACCTCGCGGATTTCGACTTCGGCCAGACGCAGATCGGGCTGTTCTCGCCCGGCGCCAGCGTGTCGGCGATCTATGCGCCGAAGGCCGGTGAGGCCGGCTGCGTGGTGATCGACAACACCTCGCAGTTCCGCTACGACGACGACATCCCGCTGGTCGTGCCGGAGGTGAACGAGCATGCGATCGCGCACTACCGCAACCGCAACATCATCGCGAACCCGAACTGCAGCACGATCCAGATGCTGGTGGCGCTGAAGCCGATCCACGACGCGGTGGGCATCACGCGCATCAACGTCGCGACGTATCAGGCGGTTTCGGGCACCGGCAAGGAAGCGATCGAGGAACTGGCCACGCAGACCGCGAACCTGTTGAACGGGCGTCCGGTCGAGCCGAAGGTGTATCCGAAGCAGATCGCCTTCAACGTGCTGCCGCACATCGACGCGTTCCAGGACAACGGCTACACCAAGGAAGAAATGAAGATGGTGTGGGAGACCAGGAAGATCATGGGCGACGAGGCGATCCAGGTGAACGCGACCTGCGTGCGCGTTCCGGTCTTCTACGGTCATTCGGAGGCGGTGCACATCGAGACGCGTGACAAGATCTCGGCGGCCGAGGCGCAGCGCCTGCTGGCGGCGGCGCCGGGGGTGGTGCTGCTCGACGAGCGCAAGCCCGGCGGCTACCCGACGCCGGTCGGGGACGCCAGCGGCACCGACCCGGTCTACGTCGGACGCGTGCGCGAGGACATCTCGCATCCGCGCGGGCTGAACCTGTGGGTGGTGTCGGACAACGTGCGCAAGGGGGCGGCACTGAACAGCATCCAGATCGCCGAGTCCTTGATAGAACGCTATTTGTGACCAATACTCGAAGCCGGTATGGGCCCCCGCGGGGGGCCGCGCGCCGGCATTCCGGGGGCGTTCAGATGAAGGACCGTCGATGATCAGGAAGCACGCAGCATCCGCACTTCTCACGGCGGTCGCCCTGCAGGCGTCGCTGGCCCACGGGCTGGGGCTCGGCGACATCACGCTCCGCTCCGCGCTCGACGAACCGCTCGACGCCGAGATCCGCCTGCGCGGCGCCGGGGATCTTGGCCCCTCGCAGATCCTGATCCGTCTCGGCTCCGCCAGCGATTTCGACCGCGCCGGCGTCGATCGCGTGCAGTTCCTGTCGGACCTGCGCTTCGAGGTGCGCCTCGATGACCGCGGCGACGGCGTGGTGCACGTCAGCACCGACCGTCCGGTCGTCGAGCCCTATCTGGATTTCATCGTCGAGGCACGCTGGCCGAGCGGACGCGTGCTGCGCGAGTACACCGTGCTGCTCGACCTGCCGACCTACACCGAGGCCAGCAGCGCAGCCGCGAGTCCGCCGACGGCGGCGCGTCGCGTGGAGGGCGGTCTCGCGGACGACGGTGGGCTGGCGCCCGGCGCGGACCAGTACCGCGTGCGCTCCGGCGACACGCTGTGGCGCATCGCGAGCCGCGCACGCCCGGGAGGCGTGTCGGTGCAGCAGATGATGAACGCGATCCACCGGGACAATCCGCAGGCATTCATCGGTGGTGACATCGACCGCTTGCGTGCGGGCGAAGTCCTGCGCCTGCCGCAGGGCAGCGCGATCACGGAGTTGTCGGACGGGCCGGTGGCACCGGCTGCTCAGGCTGCTCAGGCTGCTCAGGCGACATCGACCGGGGAACCGGCGACGGTACCGGTAGCGACCCAGGTCCCCGAAGCCACGTCCGCCGCGGGCGACGCGCCGGCCGAGGAGCCCGCCGGCGACGGTTATCTGGCGATCACCGGTGACGCGCAGGTACCGGCCGGCGAGGCGGCGGCGGGTGGCGAGGCCAGCGATCCCGAGGCAGCGGCTGCCGACGGCGTCGCAGCAGCAGGCGAGGAACTGACCGCCGCGCAGGAGAGCCTGTTGGCCGCCGAGCGCGCGAACGCCGAGTTGCAGGCGCGCGTCGCCGCGCTCGAGGCGCAGGTCGCGGACTTCCAGAAGCTCGCCGACATCGAGAAGAAGGGGCAGGAACACCCCGCGGCAGCCGCCGAGCCGGCCGGTTTCGTGCAGCGGATCCTCGACAGCACGCTGGCCTGGCTGGTGCTGGCCTCGGTGATGCTGGCTGCGATGGTGGCGTTCCTCGCGCGCCGGCGGCGCACGGTCAGCGACTTCGTCCCGGCCGTGTTCGGTGCAACCCGCGCCGGGACTCCCGCGGCGGAACCCGTGGCACGTGCCACGGGTGCCGGTGGTGCCAGCGCAACGAAGGGCGCGGCATCGAGTGCCGCCGCGATCCCGGCGCCGCCCGTGCCGGCGCCGCCCGCGGTTGCCGACGCCGGGGACGTCACCGACCCGGTGTCGGAGGCCGACATCTACCTCGCCTACGGGCGGGCGGATCGCGCCGAGGAGATCCTGCGCGAGGCGCTGCGCAGTCACGCCGATGATGGCGAAGTGCGCCTGAAGCTGATGGAACTCGTCGCCGGGCGTGGCGACGAGAGCGAGTTCCTGCGTCACTACGGCGCACTCGAGGGCAACGTCAGCGCACAGCAGGCGGCGCGCACGATCCTCGAGCAGCACGAACGGTTGCCGTGGATCGATGCAGCGGCTCCGGCCGCTGGCGCCGCGCTGGCGGCGGTGGCGCTTGAACCCGCACTGAACCGGGATCAGCCGCTGCAGATCGATCTGGCGGCGGAACTGCAGCAAGTCGCCGACACGCTGGGGGGCACCGATGCCACGCCGGCGACGTCGGCAGGCGGCGAGCATCGCGTGCTGCTCGCGAAGACCGAGCAGGCGATCGCGCGAGCGGCTGCCGAGCTCGATCTCGGCGCCGAATCGCTGGCGACCGCCGATACCTTCGACGGTGAGCTCGGCGAACTCGACCTCTCGCTGGATCTCGACGATCTCGGCGCGGCCGAAGGCCCCGATGTGGAGCACGGTGGTGACGAGCTGCCGGAGTTCGACCTGCCGCTCGGGGAACTCGAACTCGACGCGTCGGCCACCGCGACCGCGGATGCAGCGCTCGATGCCGATCTGGCGCTGCTCGACGGCAGCGACGAGACGACGACCAAGCTCGATCTGGCACGGGCCTACCTCGACATGGGCGACCTCGACGGGGCGCGCGACATCCTCGAGGAGGTCGCACAGGAGGGCAACGCGACGCAACGCGAGGAAGCGGCGACGCTGCTCGCGCGCGTGCGCGGCAACCACTGAGGTCATGACGCACGCCGCGGCGCGCCAGCGCATCGCACTGGGGCTCGAGTACCACGGCGGCGCTTTCGCGGGCTGGCAGGCCCAGCGCGAGCCAGGGCTCGCCACCGTACAGGAAACGCTGGAAGCAGCCCTCGCACGCGTGGCCGCGCGTCCCGTGAGTACGGTCTGCGCCGGGCGCACCGACGCCGGTGTGCATGCCAGCGGCCAGGTGGTCCACTTCGATACCGATGCCGAACGCCCGTTGCGCGCCTGGGTGCTGGGTGCCAACGCGTGGCTGCCGCAAGGCGTTGCGGTGCAGTGGGCGCGCGCAGTGGCGCCCGCGTTCCATGCCCGCTTCTCGGCCGTGCACCGTCGCTACCGTTACCTCATTCTCACGCGCGCGCAACGCCCCGCGCTGCTGGCGGGCGCGGTGTGCCACGAGCGGCGTGCGCTCGACGCCGGCCGCATGCACGAGGCGGCCCAGAGCCTGCTCGGGGAGCGCGACTTCAGCGCCTTCCGCGGCGCCGGATGCCAGTCACGCACGCCGATGCGCCGCGTCGACCGCATCGCGGTCGAGCGCGACGGCGATCTGCTCGCGATCGACATCATGGCCAATGCCTTCCTGCTGCACATGGTGCGCAACATCGTCGGCTCGCTGCTCGCGATCGGTCGTGGCGAGCGCCCCGTCGACTGGCTTGCCGAAGTGCTGGAAGGACGCGACCGCAGGTGCGCCGGCGTCACCGCGCCGGCGCAGGGGCTGTATCTGGTCGAGGTGGGCTATGACGCCCACTGGGGCCTGCCGAGCGCGGGCGCGACGCCGCTGATCGCACGCTGAGCGCCGCGGCGCGCTTCTGCTAGAATTCGCGCCCTGCGCCAGCACGGGACCACACGACGTTGCGAATCCGGGTCAAGATCTGCGGCATCACCCGTGAACACGACGCGCTGCTCGCCGCCGCGGCGGGGGCCGATGCGATCGGCTTCGTGCACTGGGCGCGCAGCCCGCGTGCGGTCAGCGTGGAACGCGCGCGCGCGATCGCCGCGGTGCTGCCGCCGTTCGTGAGCACGGTGGCGTTGTTCGTCGATCCCTCGGCGGACGAGGTCCGGCGCGTGATCGACGGTGTCCGGCCGGATCTGCTGCAGTTCCACGGCGACGAGGCGCCGGCGTTCTGCGCCGGTTTCGGTGTGCCGTACATCAAGGCGCTGAAGATCCGCGACCGCGCGCCCGATGCGGCGGTGCTGGGCTATCATGCCGGCGCACGCGGACTGCTGCTCGACACGCACGACCCGGTGGCGGTCGGCGGCACCGGGCGCAGCTTCGACTGGTCGCTGGCGCCGAGCGATGCCCGGCGGCCGATCGTGCTCGCCGGCGGGCTGGACGCGGGGAACGTGGCGCAGGCGATCGCGGCGGTGCGGCCCTGGGCGGTGGACGTCAGCAGCGGCGTCGAATCCGCGCCGGGGATCAAGGACGAGGCGCGGCTCGGCGCCTTCATGCGGGCGGTCGCAGCCGCCGGCGGCCACTGACACTACAGGAATCCGACGATGAGCTGGCTCGACAAGATTGTACCGGCGGTGGTGCGCCGCGGTGAGCAGGACCGCAAGAGCACCGTGCCCGAGGGCCTGTGGGACAAGTGCATCAAGTGCGAAGCGGTGCTGTACGGCCCGGAACTCGAGCGCAACCTCGACGTCTGCCCGAAGTGCGACCATCACATGCGCATCGGCGCGCGCCGGCGGCTCGACATCTTCCTCGATCCCGAGGGGCGCAGCGAGCTGTTCGCCGACGTCGAGCCGGTCGACCGCTTGAAGTTCCGCGATCTCAAGAAGTACCGCGACCGCCTGACGCAGGCGCAGAAGGCCACCGGCGAGCGCGATGCGCTGGTGGCGATGCGCGGGCGCGTCGTCGGTATCCCGGTGCACGCACTGGCCTTCGAGTTCGCGTTCCACGGCGGCTCGATGGGTTACGCGGTGGGCGAGAAGTTCACGCGCACGGCGCATGCCTCGCTCGAGCAGCGCGTACCGCTGGTGTGCTTCTCCGCGAGCGGCGGCGCGCGCATGCAGGAGGCGCTGATCTCGCTGATGCAGATGGCCAAGACCAGCGCCGTGCTGCAGCGCCTGAAGGAGGCCGGCGTCCCCTACGTTTCGGTGCTGACCGACCCGATCTACGGCGGCGTGTCCGCGAGCCTCGCGATCCTCGGCGACATCAACATCGCCGAACCGCAGGCGCGCGCGGGCTTCGCCGGGCCGAACATCATCGAACAGACGATCCGCCAGAAGCTGCCACGCGGATTCCAGCGCAGCGAGTTCCTGCTCGAGCACGGCGCGATCGACATGATCGTACACCGCGGCGAACTCAGGCCGCGCATCGCGGCACTGCTGGCCAAGCTCGGCCAGCTGCCGGCGCCGGAGGCGGGCTGAGCACGACCGGCGACGGGGTCGGGTCCGTGCCGCGGACGCTGTCCGACTGGCTGACGGCGATCGAGGGGGCGCATCCCGCCGGGATCGCGCTCGGGCTGGAACGGGTGGGAGCAGTTGCGCGGCGCATGGGACTGGCGTCGACAGCCGCGCGCGTGATCACGGTGGGCGGCACCAACGGGAAGGGATCCTGCGTCGCGGTGCTCGAAGGGCTGCTGCTCGCCGCCGGTGCGCGCGTCGGTGCCTACACCTCGCCGCACCTGGTGCGGTACAACGAGCGCGTGCGGGTGCAGGGCGAGGAAGCGAGCGACGAGGCGCTGTGCGCGGCATTCGCGGCGATCGAGACGGCGCGCGGTACCACGGCGCTGACCTTCTTCGAGTTCGGCACGCTGGCGGCGCTCGAGGTGTTCCGCCATGCCGGCTGCGGCTGGCTGCTGCTCGAGGTGGGGCTCGGCGGGCGGCTCGATGCGGTGAACCTGATCGACCCGGACGTGGCGGTGGTGACCTCGATCGCGATCGATCACACCGACTGGCTGGGCGCCGACCGCGGGTCGATCGCGCGCGAGAAGGCCGGGATCTTCCGTCACGCACGCCCGGCCGTCTGCGGGGACCGCGATCCGCCGGCCGCGCTGCGTGCCAGCGCGCGCGCTCTGGACGCGCCGTGGTACGGAATCGGCACCGAGTTCGACGCCGCCGTACAGGCCGGTGACTGGTGCTGGCACGGACGCGCGGCCGACGGCACGCGGCTCGAACGCGCGATCCGCGGGACGCCGGCGCTGCTGGGTGAGAACGTCGCGTGTGCGCTGCAGGCGCTGGCGCTGCTCGATGCGCTGCCGCCGAACGAGGTGCTGCAGCGGGTGTTGCCGGGGCTCGCGCTGGCCGGACGGCTGCAGCGGCGGCGCCTTGGCGCCGGGGAATGCGTGCTGGATGTGGCGCACAACCCGGCCGGGATCGCCTGTCTGGCGCGCCGGCTCGCGGCCGAGCCGGTACGCGGGCACACGCGGATCCTGTTCGCAGCGATGCGCGACAAGGACGTGGGCGCGATGCTGGCCGTGCTCGCGCCGCTGGCCGACGCGTGGACGTTCGCGACGCTGGCGCAGGCGCGTGCGCTGCCGGCGCAGGAGGCGGCGGCCGCGCTGGGCGATGCGTGCGGGGGCCGGCCGCTCGGGTTCGCGCCCGGGGTGGCAGCCGCGCTGGCAGAGGCCGAGCGCGAACTGGCGCCGGGTGACAGGCTGGTGGTATGCGGGTCGTTTCACACCGTGGGGCCCGCGCTCGAATGGCTGGACGCGCGCCAGGCGCGGCGCGGGGAGTGAACGTGACCGAGGCAATGAAGCACAGACTGGTCGGTGCGGCCGTGCTGATCGCGCTGGGCGTGATCGCGTGGCCGGTGATCTTCGACAGTTCGCCGGTGCGCGAGATCAGCCAGCGCAGCCAGATCCCCGAGGAACCCGTCAGCGAGCGCTTCACGGTTGCCGAGCCCGGGCGCCCGCAATTGCCGCCGGAACCCGACTGGTCGGCCGAGCGCGAGTCCGCGGCCGCCGGCGCACCGTCTGATCCGCAGACGGCAGCTGCGCCGCAGCAAGCTCTGCCTGCCGTCACGGCTGCGGACACCCTGCCGGCGTCCGCAGCCGGGCCCGCGCGCGCCCCCGAGGCTGCCTCCCGGCCGGCACCGAAGGAGCTGCGGCCCGTCCCGCCGGTGGCGACCGACGCGCACGGCCTGCCGCAGCAGTGGGCGGTACAGCTCGGGGTGTTCTCGCAGATCGCCAACGCGCGCGAGATCCAGCAGCGCGCGAACGCGGCCGGTTTCCACGCGATCCTGCAGTCGAGCGGCAAACCCGGCGCGCAGCAGTACCGTGTTTACGTGAATCCCAAGCTCGATCGCGCCGACGCCGATGCGGTGGCGTCCGAGGTGCAGCGCAAGCTCGGCCTCAAGGGTTACGTCACGCGGTATTATCCCTGAGCCCCGATGTGCCCGGCCTTTGCTAGAATGCCCGCGCCATTCATCGGACCGGAAATCGTGTGGACGCGCTGAACGCTGCGGACTGGGTCATCGTGAGCGTGATCGGCGTCTCGACGCTGGTCAGCCTGTTGCGGGGCTTCGTGCGCGAGGCCTTTTCGCTGGCCGGCTGGGTGCTCGCCTTCCTTGCCGCGCTGCTGCTCTCCGATCGGCTCGCGTACCTGCTGTCGGGCTGGATCGCCGACGAGACCGGTCGCGAGGTGGTCGCTTTCGCGTTGCTGTTCGTGAGCACGCTGATCGCCGCGGGACTGTGCGGCAGGCTGCTGCGCAGCCTGGTCGAGTTCGCCGGCCTCGGCGCCTTCGATCGCGTGCTCGGCATGGCGTTCGGTTTCACGCGCGGGGTGTTCGTGCTGCTGGCCGCGGTGATGATGCTGCGCGGCGTGCTCGAGCCGGAGCGTTTCGGCTGGTGGCAGGAGTCGGCGTTGTTGCCGGAAATCCTGCTGCTCGAAGGCTGGTTTCGTGAATTCACCCATCAGATGAGCAGTCTGCTCGCCGGTGGTGGCAGCTGAAGGAGCTTCCAGGGCATGTGCGGGATCGCCGGAATCGTCGGCCACAGTTCGGTCAACCAGCCTTTGTACGATGCGCTGACCGTGCTGCAGCACCGTGGCCAGGACGCGGCGGGGATCGTCACCTGTGACCGGGGGGTATTCA
>WBZY01000570.1_pt1 | contig 20879 bp, 18 predicted proteins | sample 5204191 | NCBI WGS metagenome assembly WBZY01 (sample SAMN12344363, study PRJNA552823) | activated sludge metagenome | biome: Activated sludge suspended growth; feature: Anammox Sidestream; material: Wastewater; isolation source: activated sludge from anammox sidestream of wastewater treatment...
CCGAAGGCGGTCGCAAGATCATGCAATGCGCCGCGCGCGTCGGCTTCGGCCTGAGGTCCCGGGGCGGGGTTGGCACCGGCACGCAAGGCGTAGAGAGCCATGTTCGCCCGGCGGCACCGAGTGGTCAGCGCGGCGCGCTCCTGCGGGGTCGGACGAGCCGGGTCTGCAACCTCGACGCGAAGCTCGTCCGCGCTTCGAGGGTAGTTCGCGAGCTTTTCCTCGCGCCATTTTTCGTAGGCGCGACGGTCTCCTAGATCGTATTGGGCACCCGTGAGCGCGGCCTCGCGTGGTCCGGACTCGGGGGCACCGATGCCAGCGCCTCTCACAATTGAGCTCCTCGATGGGGACGGCTTCATTTTGGGCTTGTGCAACACCTAGGGGAAGTAATAATATTCAAACATGCGAATATGCAAGTGCTCAGTCCAGTCCCGCGTCCGAGATGGTTCTATATATATGCGCGGAGGGCTCGGAAGGCTGGCGGCCCGGCATATTTTGCGGAATCTTATGTGATGGCGCCTGCGGGTGCTGGTTACGAAGTGGCAACCATGAGGTGCCTGTTCGAGGCACCCAGCTCGGGATGAAACGTCATGGCTGATGAGACGAAGAAGCCGACCGCTGGAGCAACGGGCGCAACGGAGGCGAAGCGTCCTACCCCGAAACTTGACGAGCTCGAGAGTGGGCCGTGGCCGAGTTTCGTGACCGGCCTCAAGCGCCTGCGCGATTCTGAGGACAAACCCTATGCCGGCATGATGAACGATCTGCTTGGCCAGCTGGAGCATTCCTATACGGAGCGGCTCGGCTTCTGGAAGGGCGGCACGGTTTCGGTGTTCGGCTACGGCGGCGGCATCATTCCCCGCTTCTCGGAGGTCGGCGACAAGTTCCCCAAGTCCAAGGAATTCCACACGCTGCGCGTCATGCCGCCGGCGGGCTTCCACTACGACACCAAGACGCTGCGCCAGTTCTGCGACATCTGGGAGCGTCACGGCTCCGGCCTCATCGCCTTCCACGGCCAGTCCGGCGACATCATGTTCCAGGGCACCAACACGGAAGGGTGCCAGAAGGCGTTCGATGAGTTGAACGAGATGGGCTTCGACCTGGGCGGCGCCGGCCCCGCACTGCGCACCTCCATGTGCTGCGTCGGCCATGCCCGCTGCGAGATGTCGATGTACGACGAGCCGCGCGCGCTGCGCTCGATCATCAACGAGAACGTCAGCGAGATCCATCGGCCCGCGCTTCCCTACAAGTTCAAGTTCAAGTTTTCCGGTTGCGGCAACGACTGCGTCAACGCCATCCATCGCGCCGACTTCGCGGTGATCGGCACTTGGCGCGACGACATCAAGATCAACCAGGACGAGGTTCGCGCCTACGTCGAGAAGCAGGGCCGCAAGTACGTGATCGACCACGTCGTCGCCATGTGCCCGACGCGCGCGGTCTCGCTCAACGACGACAACACGCTCGAGATCGACAACAAGAGCTGCGTGCGCTGCATGCACTGCATCAACGTGATGCACAAGGCGCTTGCTCCCGGCGATGATCGCGGCGTGTCGATCCTGATCGGCGGCAAGCGCGCTCTCAAGATCGGCGACCTGATGGGCACGATGGTCGTGCCGTTCATGAAGCTCGAGACTGACGAGGACTTCGACAAGCTGAAGGAGTTCGCGCGCAGCGTGATCGACTTCTTCGCGGAGAACGCTCTCGAGCACGAGCGCGTGGGTGAGACGCTGGATCGCATCGGCTTGCCGGCGTTCCTGAGCGCGCTCGGCATCGAGCCCGATCCGAACATGGTCAAGCATCCGCGCACGTCCTGCTATGTGCGCACGGACGACTTCACCGAGGAAGCGGAGAAGTACTTCGCCCGCAAAGGCAAGAACAAGGACGGCTCGGCCAAGGAAGCCGCCGAGTAGGCATCGTGCGCAGGGGCCGGCGGCGGGTAGCCGCCGGTCAGCGTTGAGATTTGAAGGGGGCGGTCGAACGCTCCTTGCGAACAAACTCGTGTCTTTTGGAGAGGATTCGCCATGAGCGAAGGTGTTGCACCCACCGCGGCCAAAGCCCCGCCGCCCAAGAAGCGTACCCCGATCGAGTCGGGCGTGCCCGATCCCAAGAAGTTCATGCACCCGGTCATGGTGAAGAACTATGGCCAGTGGGCCTATCACGAGCGCCCCCGCCCGGGCGTGCTGCGCCACGTCGCCAAGAGCGGCGATGAGATCTACACCGTCCGTGCCGGCACGCAGCGCCAGATGGACGTCTACACCATCCGCAAGCTGTGCGACATCGCCGACCAGCAGGGCGAAGGTCACGTGCGGTTCACCACGCGCGCCAATATCGAGTTCATGGTGTCGAAGTTCGAGAAGGTGCCCGCGCTCATCAAGGCGCTGACCGAGGCGGGCTTCCCCGTCGGCGGCACGGGCAACTCCGTGTCGATGGTCTCGCATACCCAGGGCTGGCTGCACTGCGACATTCCCGGCACCGACGCCTCGGGCGTCGTCAAGAGCCTGATGGACATGCTGCACACCGAGTTCATCCAGGAGGATATGCCGAACCGCGTTCGCATCACCACATCGTGCTGCCAGATCAATTGTGGTGGGCAGGGCGACATCGCGATCAACGTGCAGTACACCAAGCCGCCGAAGATCAACCACGACGTCGTCGCCAACGTGTGCGAGCGTCCGGCCGTCGTGGCGCGATGCCCGGTTGCCGCGATCCGTCCCGCCATGGTCAACGGCAAGCCGTCGCTCGAGGTCGACGAGAAGAAGTGCGTGTGCTGCGGCGCCTGCTATCCGCCCTGCCCGCCTATGCAGATCAACAGCGCGGAATCGACCAAGATCGCCATCTGGGTCGGTGGAAAGCATTCGAACGCGCGTTCCCGCCCGACGTTCCACAAGCTGGCGGTTGCCAACCTGCCGAACAACCCGCCGCGCTGGCCGGAGGTCGAGGAGGTCGTGCGCAAGATCCTCTACGCCTACAAGGCCGGCGCGAAGGATTGGGAGCGCATGGGCGAGTGGATCGAGCGCATCGGCTGGCCTCGCTTCTTCGAGGAGACGGGCCTCGCGTTCACGAAGCACCATCTTGATACGTGGACCGGTGCGCGCCACACGATGAACATGTCGGCGCACGTTCGGTTCTGAGCGCAACTGCCAGGCAGATCGCGGCGCGAGCTCGTCCTCGCGGAACGGGCCGCGCCGCAGTCATGGCCGAGATCGGATCCGCCGTCATCGGCCGTGCAGCAGGAAGTGTCGGGACGGGAAGCGTCAGGAGAAGCGTCGGGACCGGCGGCGGCGAGCCCGGGGCTCGGGGGCGCCGAAGGAACAGGACAAGGGGAAGGCACGTGAAGCTAAGTATTGTCGTCAACGAAGGCCCTTACACGCACCAGGCGTCCGATTCGGCCTATCTGTTCACCAAAGCCGCACTCGAGAAGGGGCACGAGATCTACCGCGTGTTCTTCTACCATGACGGCGTCAACAACGGCAGCCGCCTGACGGTGCCGCCGCAGGATGACCGCAACATCCAGAAGAACTGGTCCGAGCTCGGCGAGAAGTACAAGCTCGACCTCGTGTTGTGCATCGCGGCGGCCCAGCGGCGCGGCATTCTCGACGAGGGCGAGGTCAAGCGCCACGCCAAGGGCGACGGCGCAGCCAACGTGGCTGCCGGCTTCCGCATCTCGGGCCTCGGCCAGTTGATCGAGGCCGGCATCGAGGCCGACCGTCTCGTCGTGTTCGGGGATTGAGGAGAAGGCGATGTCCGGCAACGGCGAACCCAAGATCAAGAAATTCATGTACGTGAACCGCAAGGCTCCGTACGGCACCATCTATGCCCTCGAGTCGCTCGAGGTCGTGCTCATCGGCGCCGCGTTCGATCAGCAGGTGACGCTCGCGTTCCTCGACGACGGCGTGTTCCAGATCTCCAAGGGGCAGGACACCAAGCCGATCGGCATGAAGAATTTCTCCCCCGTCTACCGCGCGCTCGGCGACTATGGGGTGACGAAGCTCTACGTCGAGAAGGAATCGCTCGATGAGCGCGGGCTTGCCGTCGAGGACCTGATGCCCATCACCTTCGAGGACGAGAACGACGGCTTCGCGGAGAAGCCCTCGATCATCGTTGTCAGCCGGGCCGATCTTGCGCGCCTCATGGGCGAGCAGGACGTGCTGATGACCTTCTGACAGAGGCGGGAACAAAGACCATGTCAACGTTGCACACCGTCAACAAGTCGCCGTTCGAGACCTCGACGATGCTGAGCTGCATCAATCATTCGGTGGTCGGCGATGCCGTGCTCCTGTTCGAGGACGGCGTCTATGGCGCATTGAAGGGCAGCAAGGTCGCCGAGACCGTCGGCGGGATCACCGGTCAGATCAAGATCTACGTGCTTGGCCCCGATCTCGCCGCGCGCGGGATAGCGGCGAGTCGGCTGATCGACGGCGTCACCGTCATAGACTACCCCGGCTTCGTCGATCTCGTGACTACCCACAAGGCGACCCAGGCCTGGCTCTAGCGAGAGCCGGCTTGCCGGGTGGTTGCAGCGAAGAGAGCGTCGAGCCAGTCGAGACGACAACAGACCACACACCAGACCAAGGAGAAGCAGCGTGTCCTATCAAGTCAACGGAACGACCGTCGAGCACGACGAGGAAGGCTACCTCACGGACATCAACCAGTGGACGCCCGAGATCGCGCTCGAGATCGCAAAGAGCCAGAACCTCGAGATGAACGACGAGCGCTGGGAAGTCGTGAACTTCCTGCGCAGCTACTACGATGAATACCAGGTGGCGCCCGCCATTCGCGTGCTCACCAAGGCCTTGACCAAGACGATGGGTCCGGAGAAAGGCTCCAACAAGTATCTCTACGAGCTGTTCCCCTACGGCCCTGCCAAGCAGGCGTGCATGATCGCCGGCCTGCCGAAGCCCACGGGCTGCGTCTGATCGGCTGGCAAAGTCCGGGTGGACGAACGCGACGGCCGGGACAACCGGCCGCGCGCTCCGATCGCAGGATTGCACTTCAGGGAGGGTAGTCGTGCTGACGACACTCTACGCCGTGCTGTTCTATATCGCGACGCTGACGCTGGTCGGCGGGCTGGCGGCAAAATTGCTGCGCTACGCCCGCACTCCGGCGCCCCTGAAGATTCCGACGACCCCGGCCCCGACCACGCAGGCCGGCGTGGTGCTGAGAATGGCGCGCGAGATAGCGCTGTTCGAAAGCCTGTTCAAAGCGAACCGCTGGATCTGGGTGTTCGGCTACGTCTTCCACGTGGCGCTGCTGCTCGTGCTGCTGCGCCATCTTCGCTACTTCACCCATCCCGTATGGGAGTGGGTGAGCCTGTTGCAGCCGTTCGGGATCTACGCCGGGTTCGCGATGATCGCCGGCCTGATGGGGTTGTGGGCGCGCCGGATTGTCGTGCCGCGCATCCGCTACATCTCCAATCCATCGGATCACCTGATGCTCGCCCTGCTGATCCTGATCGGGGCGAGCGGGCTGATGATGAAATTCCTCGCGCACACCGACATCATCGCGGTGAAGGCATTCTTCCTGGGACTGATGCGCTTCGAGCTCAATCCGCTGCCGGCCGATCCGATCCTGCTGGTGCACCTGACCCTCGTCGCGGCGCTCATGATCATCTTCCCGTTCTCCAAGCTGCTGCACGGGCCGGCGTTCCTGTTCAGCCCCGGGCGCAACCAGGTCGATAATCCGCGCGAGAAGCGCCACATCGCGTCCTGGGCGGCCAAGCTCGAGGCCGGTCCTGGCAAGTCGGCATAGCTCATAGAACCGTTTGGTTTCAGGAGTAGGTGGGACGATGGCTGCGGTGAAGGACAGAGCGAAGATCGACTTGGGCGCCGAGCCCGGCGATCCGCTGGAGATTCCAGCCCTCGCCTGCGGTGCCATGGCGGCGTCGAAGCCGTATGTTGCGAAGGCCGATCACCAGGCCCCGCTCGGATTTCCCGGCGAGCTCGTCGACAACTGGCAGGAGAAGGCGATCGCCAAGATGGGCGATCTGCTGACGAAATACCGCTCGCTACCCGTCTACATGGACGCCTGCATCAAGTGCGGGGCCTGCACCGACAAGTGCCACTATTTCCTCGGCACGGGCGACCCGAAGAACATGCCGGTCGCCCGCCAGGATCTGTTCCGCAAGGTCTACCGGCGCTACTTCACGTTCTCGGGCAAGTACATGCCCTGGCTGGTCGGGGCGGAGGACCTGACGGAGGAGGTGCTGGACGACTGGTACAGCTACTTCCACCAGTGCTCGCAGTGCCGCCGCTGCTCGGTCTATTGCCCGATGGGCATCGACACGGCCGAGATCTCGATGGCCGCGCGCGAGATCATGGATCACATCGGCAAGGGCCAGAAATACTGCAACGAGATCATCGGCAAGGTGTTCAAGGTCGGGAACAACCTGGGTCTGCCCAAGGGGGCCATCCGTTCCACGCTCGAGGGGCTCGAGGAGGAGATCAAGGAGGACACCGGCCTCGACGTGCGCATGCCGCTCGACGAGAAGGGCGCCGAGGTCCTCCTCGTGACGCCGTCCGCCGATCTGTTTGCCGAGCCGCACATCCTGGGTCTGATGGGCTACGCCAAGGTGTTCCACCAGGCCGGTGTCAGCTGGACTCTGTCCTCGTACGCCTCGGAAGCGGCCAATTTCGGCATGTTCATCGGCTCCTACGAGAACATGCGCGAGGTTTCGCTGCGCATCCGCAAGGCCGCTCTCGAGCTCGGCGTCAAGCGCATCGTCGTGGGCGAGTGCGGGCACGCCTGGCGCGTCGCCTACTCGTTCCTCAACACGCTCGCCGGGCCCTTCGATTTCCTCGACCCGCGCTATCCCTCGCCCCAGCACATCTGCGAGTTCACGTATGACCTGATGCAGCAGGGAAAGCTGCGCTTCGACAAGTCGAAGAACGATGCCTACCGCCTGACCTACCACGACAGCTGCAACGTGGCGCGCGCCTCGCGGATGGGCGACAAGCCGGGCGGCCAGTTCGATATTCCCCGTGCCATTCTGAGGGCGAGCTGCAACCACTTCTTCGACATGGCTCCCGATACCATCCGCGAGAGCACGTTCTGCTGCGGCGGCGGCGGCGGCCTGTTGACCGACGACCTCATGGATCTGCGGATCAAGGGAGCACAGCCGCGCATGCGCGCGCTGCGACAGGTCGCCGATGATCACGGCGTCACGCACATGGCGGCGATCTGCGCCATCTGCAAGGCCCAGTTCTCGAAGGTGCTGCCGGAATACGGTTTCGACATGGAGGCGATCGTGAGCGTTCACCAGATGGTGGCGAACGCGATCGTGCTCGACGGTTCCAACCAGGCCCGAGCGCTCGATGGAAGCGCCGGCGACAAGGCCGCTTAGGGGCCGGACAGGGAGACGACGATGAACGATATTTCGAACAAGCCCAAGGGTTCGGTGAGCGATGCACCCAAGCTCACCAATCGCCGCTTCAAGGACGGCGACAACATGTGGACGGGCTGGCAGGATCTGACCGACAAGATCTTCCAGGCGGACAAGTCATACAAGTGCCCCACCTACGTGCACCGCACGCCCCCCTGCCAGGGCTCCTGCCCCTCGGGGCATGACATCCGCGGGTGGCTTGCCATCGCCCGCCAGATGGACAAGCCGCCGGTCAAGGACATGACCTGGCAGGAGTACGCGTTCCAGCGCATGGTCGAGGCGAACCCGTTCCCCGCCACCATGGGCCGCGTGTGCCCCGCCCCGTGCGAGGACGGCTGCAACCGCAACGAGGTCGACGACTTCGTCGGCATCAACGCCGTCGAGCACTACGTCGGCGACTGGGCCAACGAGAAGGGCTTGTCGTTGCCGAAAGCCGGCGAGTTCACCGGCAAGAAGGTGGCCGTGATCGGCGGCGGCCCGGCGGGTCTGGCGGCGGCCTACTTCCTGCGCCGCAAGGGCCACGCGGTGGCGATCTTCGAGGCGCAGGACAAGCTCGGCGGCATGATGCGCTACGGCATTCCCGGCTACCGTACGCCGCGCGACATGCTCGACAAGGAGATCCAGCGCATTCTCGACATGGGCGTCGAGGTTCGCACCAACATGCGGATCGGCGAGACCGTCTCGATAGAGACGGTCGAGAAGGAGTTCGATGCGATCTTCTGGGCCGTCGGCGCGCAGAAGGGTCGCGGTCTTCCCGTCCCGGGCTGGGAGGGCACGGAGAACTGCATCACCGGCGTCGAGTTCCTGAACGCCTTCAACCAGGGCTGGGTCGTCGGCACAGCCAAGCGCGTCGTCGTTGTCGGCGGCGGTGACACGTCGATCGACGTGGCCTCGGTCGCCCGCCGCCTCGGCCACATCACGCACCGCGCGAAGAAGGACGTCGATACCCACGACGTGCTCGGCTACACCGCGCACGACGTCGCCGGCACCATGCGGCGCGAGGGCCTGAGGGCCACCCTGACCTCGCTGTTCCCCATCGATCAGATGACGGCTTCCGAGCGCGAGCGCCAGGATGCCATCCGCGAGGGCGTCGACATCATGGGCGGGGTGATGCCGATCGAGGTCGTCAAGGGACCGGATGGCCGTGCCCGCGCGCTGCGGCTGTGCAAGTGCACGATGAAGGGCATGACACCCGTCAAGGTGGAAGGCAGCGAGTTCGAGATCGAGTGCGATATCGTCGTATCGGCCATCGGCCAGATGGGCGATCTGGGCGGCGAGCTGCAGAGCCTCGACAACGGCAAGGGCTTCGTCAACACGGATTCCATGTTCCGCGTCAAGGGCAAGCCGAAGCACTTTGCCGGCGGCGACGCCGTGCGTCCCCATCTGCTCACGACCGCGATCGGGCATGGCCGCATCGCCGCAGAGAGCATCGACCATTTCCTTTCCGGTCATTCGGTCGACAAGCGTCCCAAGGTGGACGTGCACCACTTCAACCTGCTGAGCGAGCTGCAGCAGCGCAAGCTGGATCCTGCGCCCTACGATCACGCGCAGACGCGCGGCACCTCCGAGGCGAAGTTCGCGGTCCACAACTACGAGGATCGCGCCACCTCGCAGATCATTCCGCACGACGACCTGTTCAAGGGCCACTTCAAGTTCGAGCCTCGCGCCAAGCGCGAGGAGGTTCACATCGGCGCGGACGCGGTGCTCGGCAACTTCGAGGAGCGGCTCAAGGGCCCGACCGAGGAGCAGGCGATCAACGAGGGCAAGCGCTGCATGAGCTGCGGCATGTGCTTCGAGTGCGACAACTGCGTGATCTTCTGTCCGCAGACCGCCGTCAAGCGCGTTCCGAAGAAGGATCGCGCGGTCGGCCGCTACGTCTACACGGAGTACACAATGTGCGTCGGCTGCCACATCTGCGCCGACGTCTGCCCCACGGGCTACATCCAGATGGGTCTTGGCGAATAGACTCTGCGGGAAGGTGTGATGATGCGCTCGCTCCTGGGCAGACTGGTGGTCATTCTGGCGGTGCTGGCTTCGGCATCGCTGCTTGATCGTCCTGCGTTCGCGCAGCAGGCGGGGGTGCAACCGCCCGCCGCGGCGGTTGCGGCGGGGCGCACACCGCTTCCCGTGATCGCCAAGGGCAAGGGCGACAAGTGCGTCGAGCCCACCGACTGGATGCGGCGCAACCACATGCGTGCGCTGATGCACAAGCGCGACGAGACGATGTACGAGGGCGACCGCACCGCCAAGCACAGCCTGAAGGAGTGCGTCTCCTGCCACGCCGTGCCGGGCAGCGACGGCCGACCGGTCACGGTGGCCGATCCCAAGCACTTCTGCCGCACATGCCACGACTACGCGGCGGTCAAGGTCGACTGCTTCGAGTGCCACGCCTCTCGCCCCGAGCAGGGCAAGCCGGCCGCGGCGGCGAATGGATCGCGCGAAGCCAGCGGCGACGTTGCCGTGCTCCACCGCTATCTGGAGGGCGTGAGCCGATGAGCGAGACGATCGACAGGGCGCAGTCGGGCTGTGGCGGCTCGTGCTCGTGCGCGGGCGGGTCGCCGGGTGAGGTCGATCCGGTGGAAACCGGGCGGCGCTGGTTCCTCAAGTCCGCAGCGGCATTCTCGACGACCGTGCTGGCGCCGGGCATCACGTTGATGGCCTTCGCGGAAAGCGCGCCCGCCCAGGCCAGGGCAGCCGGCGCTACGGTCTCCTCGAAGCATCGCTGGGGCCTGCTGATCGACGCGTCGAAGTGCGCCGATGGCTGCTCGGCGTGCGTCACCGCCTGCAGCACCGAGAACGGGTGGAGCGCGCCGAAGCGTCCGGCCACCGACGCACAGTGGATTCGCAAGCTCACGGTCAAGAGCCCTAAGGACGGATCCACTTTCTCGCTGCCCATGATGTGCCAGCATTGCACGAACCCGCCATGCGTCGATGTCTGCCCGACAGGGGCCTCGTTCAAGCGCGCAGACGGCATCGTGCTCGTCGACAAGCATATCTGCATCGGCTGCCGCTATTGCATGATGGCGTGCCCCTACAAGGCCCGCTCGTTCATCCACGAGACGCTCGAGGACCAGCGGCCGCACGCGCCGCGTGGCAAGGGGACGGTCGAATCCTGCACGATGTGCGTACACCGTGTCGATGCCGGCCGGATCCCTGCCTGCGTCGAGGCATGCGCCAAGGCGGGGCATCAGGCGATGCTGTTCGGCGATCTCAACGACTCGACCAGCGAGATCTCGAAGCGGGTCGCCACAATTCGTACCACGCGCATCCGCGCGGATCTCGGCTGCGAGCCGGGCGTCTACTACTCCAACATCTGAGCGCCGCCGCGGCGGCACGTGCAGGCAGGCACAGACCATGGCCAGGATCGCATACCAGAAGCTCGATCGGAACAGCCCGCTGCTCGTGGGCCTGATGGCGCTGCTTGCCGTCCTCGTGGTCGCGGGTCTCGCGTCCGCCTACTACATGGAGCACAATGGCCATGTCGTGACCGGCATGACCAACCAGATCGTGTGGGGCATGCCGCACGTGTTCGCGGTGTTCCTGATCGTGGCGGCGTCCGGCGCGCTCAACCTCGCCTCCATTTCATCGGTGTTCAAGCGGGCCGAGTACAAGCCGTTCGCACGCTTCTCGGCGATCCTTTCCGTGGCGCTCCTGGTCGGCGGGCTTGCGGTGCTCGTCCTCGATCTTGGACGGCCCGATCGGCTGATCGTCGCCATGACGACCTACAACTTCCGCTCCATCTTCGCGTGGAACATCTATCTCTACACCGGGTTCCTTGCGATCGTCGGCGCCTACCTCTTCGCCATGATGGATCGCGGGGTGTCGCGCATCGCGCTGGCGGTGACCCTGCTCGGGACGCTGGCGTTCGTGTGGCGGCTCGTCCTGACGACCGGCACGGGCTCCATCTTCGGGTTCCTTTCGGCGCGTGAGGCCTACGACACGGCGATCATGGCACCGCTGTTCATCGCCGCCTCGCTGCTTTACGGCCTCGCCTTCACGATCCTTTTTTTGTCGGTCGTGGGGCACGCGATGCGCGAGGAGCTGATCGGAACAGAGATGTGGGGCAAGTTCCGCACGTTGCTGGTGGTGTTCGCGCTCGCCGTGGTCTACTTCACCGCAGTGCTGTTCCTGACCAAGCTCTACATGAGCAAGCATCACGGCGTCGTCGGCTTCCTGCTTCGCGACGGCGGGGTCTACACCCAGGTGTTCTGGCTCGGCCAGGTTGCGCTCGGGCTCGCGCTTCCGCTTGCGCTGCTCGCGACGGGCGGCAGCCGGACGATCATCCGGACGGCATCCGTCCTGTTCATCCTCGGCGGCCTGGCCACGATGTACGTCGTCATCATCGGCGGACAGGCCTATCCTTTGGAGCTGTTCCCGGGAATGCAGGTGTCGAGCTCCTTCCTCGACGGCGCAGTGGAGGTCTACACGCCGACACTGCCCGAGGTCATGCTGGGGGTCGGCGGCATGTCGCTTGCGCTGCTGATCGCGGTGATCGCCTGCCGCCTGTTGCCGTTCCTGCCCGCTGCGGTCAGCGAATGAGCCCGCGCGCGGGGCAGATCCTGATATCGGCCGCGCACAAGTCGTCGGGCAAGACGACTGTATCGGTGGGCCTTTCCCGCGCGCTCAGCGATCGCGGCGCCATCGTCCAGCCCTTCAAGAAGGGCCCCGATTATATCGATCCGATGTGGCTCGCCCGCGCCTCGGGGCGTCCCTGCTACAACCTCGATTTCAATACCCAGGAGCCGGCCGAGATCCTCGACATGCTGGCAAGCCGCTCGCGCGGGGCGGACATCGCAATCATCGAGGCGAACAAGGGGCTCTACGACGGCGTCGATCTGCAGGGTTCCGACAGCAACGCCGCCCTTGCCAGGCTCACGCGCAGCCCCGTCATCCTTGTGATCGACACCGAGGGGATCACGCGGGGCATTGCGCCGCTCCTGCTGGGCTATCGCGCGTTCGATCGCGAGGTCGATATCGCGGGCGTCGTGCTCAACAAGGTCGCCGGTCCCCGCCACGAGGCCAAGCTGCGCGCGGCCGTCGAGCGCTACTCGGACCTCCCCGTGCTCGGCAGCATCTGGCGCAACGAGCGCCTTGCCGTGCGCGAGCGCCATCTCGGCCTCACGACTCCCGCCGAAGCCGGCGCGGTCGAGGAACGTATCGAGCTGATGGCGACGGCCGTGCGCGAGGGGATCGACCTCGACAAGGTTCAGGCAATCGCCGGCCGGGTGAAGGTTTCGGCCGGTGCCGGCGATGCCGCCGAGGCCGCGGACTCCGTGCCGGCCGAGGATGCGCACCGGGTGCGGATCGCGGTCGCACGCGACACGGCCTTCGGCTTCTACTACCCCGACGATCTCGAGGCGCTGGAGCGCGCAGGGGCCGACCTCGTCTACTTCGACGCGATCCACGACGCCCGTCTGCCACCCTGTGACGGGCTTCTGATCGGCGGCGGGTTCCCCGAGACGCAGCTCGACGGCCTCCAGGCCAACGTCTCTCTGCGCCGGGAGATCAGGGAGGCGATCGTTGGCGGCCTGCCGAGCTACGCGGAGTGCGGCGGGCTCATGTATCTGTGCCGCAGCATCGCGTTCGGTGGCGAGCCGCGGCAGATGGTGGGCGTGGTGCCCGGCGATGCCGTCATGAACCCCAAGCCGCAGGGGCGCGGGCAGGTGCGGCTCGTCGAGACCAAGGCGTGTCCCTGGCCCGCGATCGATGGACAGGGCGGAGCCGGATGGCGCACCAACGCCCACGAGTTCCACTTCGCCGGATTGCGCGATATCGAGCCCGACCTCGACTTCGCCTTCGATCTTGTTCGCGGCGACGGCATCGACGGACGCCGCGACGGGGTCGTCGTGCACAATCTGGTCGCGACCTTCTCACACCAGCGCAGTACAAAGTCGAACCCCTGGGCGCGCCGGTTCGTCGCTTTCGTTCGCCGCCACGCAGGCCAACAGCGGGATCGGGGGTTGACCGTGCTGCCCGCACTCCCCATTAAGCGCGGAGCGACAGATGCACAGGTAGGGACGGCCGCACCATGAGTACGCCAGCAGACCGCCTCGAGGCCGTCATTCGCGCGATCGACGCGGCGAATGCCGATGATCCGCGCAAGACCGAGGTGAACGGCCAGCCGCGCCCCTACGAGATCGTGTACGCAGAGCGCATGACGCAACGGCTTGGCGCAATGTATCCGGACGCCTCGGATGTCCTCATGATTGCAGCGCGCGCGCAGCACATTCGCCGGTGGGACATTCCGCGCTCGAACTACCCGGAAGGCCGTGCCGGCTACAACGACTGGCGCCGAGCCTGCCGCGAGCACCACGAAAAAGTCGCGGGCGAGATCATGCGCAAGCATGGCTTCTCCGAGGACGAGATCGCGCGTGTCGGGATGCTGGTCAAGAAGGAGCAGTTGAAGAAGGACCGGGAATCCCAGGCGCTCGAGAACGTGGTCGACGTGGTCTTCCTCGAGCATTACCTCGACGAGTTCCTGGCAAAGAACAGCGGGTACGACGACGACAAGATCGTCGATATTCTCGGCAAGACGCTGCGCAAGATGAGTCCGAAGGGACACGAGGCGGCGCTCGCGCTCAAATTTCCTGACCGGACCAAGAGGCTGGTGCTGGCAGCGGTGGAGCGGGAGGCGGCGACCCTGGCGAAACTTGCCGCGGTGGCCATCGATTGAAGAGGCGCCGAGGCAGAAAGCACCGAGACGGAATTCATCCCAAACGGGTGCCAAGCGAGTTGGGCCCGGCCGGCACCCGCGAGCGCGGATCGGCTTGATCAAGGAGAGACGTAGATGAGCGTGACCAAGACCGAGATCCTGAACCGGCTGAAGACCGTGATGGGACCGGATGCCAACGGAAACGTGGTCGATCTGGGGCTCGTTTCCGAGGTGATCATCAAGGAGGATCGCGTCTATTTCGCGATCACCGTACCATCCGACCGCGCCGGCAGCCTCGAGCCCCTGCGTCAGGCGGCGGAGGCAGCTGTGCGCGGTCTGCCGGGCGTCGGCAGCGTCACCGCGGTGCTGACCGCCGAGAGCGCCGGCGGCAAGTCGGGCAACGGATCGGCGGCACCGTCGGGCGCCGGCGGCGTGGGACCCAAATCATCCGGCGCAACGGGATTGCCGGGATTGCCGGGTGTGAAGCACATCGTTGCGGTGGCAAGCGGCAAGGGCGGTGTCGGCAAGTCGACGACGGCGGTCAATATCGCGCTCGGGTTCCAGGCCATCGGCCTCAAGGTCGGCATGTTCGATGCCGACATCTACGGTCCTTCCCAGCCGCGACTGTTGGGGCTCACCGGCGAGCAGCCCGGTGCCACCGAGGACCAGCAGAAGCTGATCCCCTTGCGCGCGTTCGGCCTCAAGGTGATGTCGATGGGCTTCCTCGTCGAGGAGGATATGCCGGTCGTCTGGCGCGGACCGATGGTGGTCCAGGCGCTCAACCAGATGCTGTTCGATGTCGCCTGGAACGACGGCGGGGACATCGACGTTCTCGTCATCGACATGCCGCCCGGCACGGGCGACGTGCAGCTGACGCTCGCCCAGCAGGTTCCGCTGACGGGCGCCGTGATCGTATCGACGCCGCAGGATCTTGCGCTCATCGATGCGCGCAAGGGTCTCAACATGTTCCGCAAGGTCGATGTGCCCGTGCTCGGCATCGTCGAGAACATGAGCTACTTCCTGTGCCCCGACAACGGAAAGCGCTACTACATCTTCGGGCAGGGGGGCGCGGAGAAGGAAGCGGCCAAGCTAGGCCTCCCGTTCCTGGGTGGCGTACCGCTGCACATGGACATCCGTGAGCGCTCGGACGAGGGGCGGCCGATCACGGCGACCTCTCCCGACAGCCCGGAGGCACAGATCTACAAGGAGATCGCGGGAAGGATCTGGGAAGAGGTTTCCAATATCAAGGGAATCGACATCCCGGTCCTCAAGGTCTCGCCCGCGCGCGACAGCCTCAAGGTCACGTTCAAGGACGGCTATTCCTACGATCTCACCGCCGAGATGCTGCGGGTGATGAGTCCCTCCGCGGAAGTGCAGGGCCACTCGGCCGAGCAACGCGTCACGGTGCCGGGCAAGAAGAACGTCAAGATCCGGGAGCTGAAGCCGGTCGGCAAGTACGCGGCCAAGATCGTGTTCGACGACGGCCACGACACGGGGCTCTACGCGTGGTCGTATCTGCTGGAGCTCGGCAAGGAAAAGGACGCACGCTGGTCGACCTATCTCGCCGAGCTCGAAGCGAAGGGTCTCAGCCGGGGCTGAGTCGAATCCGGTCCGGTCATTGCGGGACGCAGGAGGCGCGGGGCGGTACGGCTCCGCGCCTCTTTCATTCTTGCGGCAACCCCGCTTGTGGCATGCCCGCTCCATTCGTATCGTCCTCGGCGTCCCTGGTAGAGGGCCAGCGCCGCTCACGCATGCTCTGGAATACGACGTAGAGCATCGGAATGAGGAAGATACCGAACACGGAGGCCGCGATCATGCCGGCCAGCACCGGCAATCCAACGGCATACATGCTGTCCGCTCCCGGACCCGTGGCGATCACCAGTGGCACGAGCCCGGCGATGAAGGCGAAACTCGTCATCATGACGGGACGGAAGCGCTGGTGAGCCCCCGTTACGGCGGATTGGGCGATGCTCTCGCCATCCGCCCTGCGCGCGAGCGAGAACTCCGTCATCAGGATCGAGTTCTTGGCAGCAAGCGCGATCAGCACGACGATGCCGATCTGCGCGTAGAGCACGAAGCTCATCCGGAACAGCCATAGCACCAGCATCGCGCCGAGTACCGCCACGACGACCGACAACAGCACCGGGATCGGAACGTTCCAGCTCTCGTAGAGCGCGACCAGGAACAGGAACGCGAACACGACCGCGAACCCGATGACGATCGGGGTCTGGCCGGCCGAAAGCTTCTGCTCGAGGGCCTGGCCGGTCCATTCATAGCCGTAGCCGGAAGGCAGGGTCACCTTGGCAACGCCCTCCATCGCGGCGATCGCCTCGCCGTCGCCGGCCCCGAGTGCCGGGCTGCCGTTGATCGATACCGAGCGGTAGTTGTTGTAGCGGATGATCGATTTGGGCCCGACGTCCAGTGTCGCCCGCGCCACGGCCGAGAGCGGGACCATCTGGCCGTCCTTGTTCTTGACCTGTATCGCATAGATGGACTCGATGGATCCTCGGTACTCCTTCTCGGCCAGGATCCGCACGGTCCACGTGCGCCCGAACAGGTTGAAGTCGTTGACATAGTATCCGCCGAGCGTGGCCTGCAGCGCGCCGAACAGATCAGACAGCTTGATGCCCAGCACCTGCACCTTGTCGCGGTCGATCTCGAGGCGCACCTCGGGAGTTGCGGCATCATAGGTGGAGAACACGCGTGAAAGCTGGGGCTGCTGGTTGGCGGCCACGATCAGGCCGCGCATCGTGGCGGCGATCGCGGTCGGCTCCTGCCCCTCGAGCGCCTCGAGGATGAACTCGAAGCCGCCGGCCTGGCCAATGCCTGAAATGGCAGGCGGGTTCAGCGGCAGGAAGAAGCCGTCGGGCAGCGGGGCGAGGGCACGCGCCAGTCGCGCGGCGACGGCGGACGAATGCATGTCGCGCGTGGTGCGCTCGGCATAGTCCTTGAGACGAACGAACATGACGCCCGCGCTGGGGGACGTGCCGCCACCGAGGAAGTCGATGCCCATGATGTTGACGATGCCGTCGACGGCAGGGTCCTGCAGGATGATCGCCTCACCCTTCTTCCCCGCCTCGCTGGTTCGGTTGAGCGAGGCGCCGGCCGGGAGGTTGTAGACCGTGATGAGAAACCCCTTGTCCTCCTCGGGAAGGAACCCCGAGGGCGTCTTCTGGAACAGGAGATACGTGACGCCGGAGATGCCGGCGACGAGGATGATCGACAACAGGGCGACCCGCACGAGACGGGCTACGATCCAGGCATAACCGTCACCGACGCGATTGATGGCCTTGGTGATGCGTTGCATCAAGCCGACCGGGTGTCCCGGCTTGAGCAGCAGCGAGCACAGCGCCGGCGACAGTGTCAGCGCGTTGATCGCCGAGATCACCATCGCGGCAGAGATCGTGATCGCGAACTGGCGGAACAGCACGCCGCTCGAGCCCGGCAGGAAGGCGATCGGCACGAAGACCGACAGCAGCACGAGCGTGATCGCGATGACGGGGCCGGCGATCTCGCTCATCGCCTTGCGCGTCGCCTCCTGAGGCGACAGGTCCGGTTCCTCCTCCATCACCCGTTCGACGTTCTCGACGACGATGATCGCGTCATCGACGACGATGCCGATGGCGAGCACAAGCGCGAGCAGCGAGATGGTGTTGGCGGAATAGCCCATGGCCAGCAGGACCGCGAACGTGCCGATCACGGCGACCGGCACGGCGATGAGCGGGATGAGGGTAGGCCGCCAGCGCCCGAGGAAGACGAACACGACGAGCGCGACGAGTACGAAGGCCTCGCCGAGCGTGTGGATCACCTTCTCCATCATCGAGGCGACGAAGGAGGCGGTATTGTAGATGTAGGAGTAGGAAACCCCCTTGGGGAATCGCGCCTTGAGCTCGTCGAGGCGCTTGGTGACCGCCTTGGCCACCGCGACGGCATTGGCGCCCGGCGACAGGTAGATGCCGATGGGCGCGGCGGGCCGCCCCGCGTAGCGCGAGATCGAATCGAAGGATGCCGCCTCGAGTTCGACGCGGGCGACATCCCTGAGCCGGACGAACGATCCCCCTGCCTCGCTGCGCACGACGATGGCGCCGAATTCCTCCGTCGAGGTGAGGCGTCCCTTCGTGGTTATCGTCAACTGCAGTCTCTGGTCATCGCTCAACGGGGCCGCGCCGATGCGCCCGGCCGCGGCCTGCACGTTCTGCGACTGGACCGCTGCGATGACGTCACCGGTGGAGAGGCCGAAATTCGCCAGCTTCTGCGGGTCGATCCAGATCCGCATCGAGTAGTCGCGTGCGCCGAATATGGAGGCGTCACCGACGCCGGCAACGCGCTTCAGCTCGTCGAGGATGTTGAGCGTGACGAAGTTGGAAAGGAAGAGCTGGTCGTGGCTGTCGTCGTCCGAGTGGAACACGAACACCTGGAGCAGATCCGTCGAGACCTTGGCAATCGTGAGCCCCGTGGTGCGCACGTCCTGCGGCAGCTTGGCCTCCGCCAATCGCGAGCGGTTCTGCACGTTGACGGTCGCGATGTCGGGATTTGTCGACAGATCGAAACTCACGTTCAGGGTGTAGGAGCCGTCATTGACCGACGATGATTTCATGTAGCGCATGCCGGGAACGCCGTTGATGGCGTTCTCGAGCGGCTGGGCGATGCTTTCCTCGACCGTCCTGGCATCCGCGCCGACATAGCTCGCGGTGACGCGTACCGTCGGCGGAGCGATGTCCGGGTATTGGGCGACCGGGATGACGGCGATGGCGATGAGGCCGGCAAGCGTGATCACCAGCGAGATGACCATCGCGAGGCGGGGGCGACGGATGAAGATGTCGAAGATCATGGCCGCCTACTGCTTGGGTTGCGCCGAAGGGGTGCCCGACAGCTCGCTCTTTGCCGCCTGAGGGCTGACGAGCGCGCCGGGTCGCGCCTTCTGGTGGCCTGATACGATGACGCGATCTCCCTCGGAAAGACCGCTCTCGACGATGATCATCGGCCCACGCTGCTCGCCTGTCATGATGCGCTTGATGACGACCTTCTTGTCGTTGTCGACGGTCAGCACATAGCCGCCCTGCTGGTCCAGCATCAGTGCGGACTGCGAGATCACGAGCTTGCGCTCGGGAACCTTGCGAATGACGAAGACGTTGACGAGCTGCTGGTCGATAAGGATGCGCCTGGGATTCGGCATTGAGGCGCGCACTGTCACCGAGTCGGTGGAGGTGGTCGCCTGGACGTCGGAGAACGCGATCTGCCCCTCGGGCTCGAACATGGTGCCGTCGGCGAGCCGCAGCTTGATGTAGAACCCGTCGTTCGCCTGCCCGCCCTTGCGCACCTGCAAGAGCAGCCATTGCGGAACCGGGAACGTCACATAGACCGGATCCTGCTTGACGAGTTGGACGAGCGCGCCGCTTTCGGGCCCTACGAGGTTGCCGACCGAGTAGGTCGATCGACCGACCCTTCCGTCCATCGGCGCGGTGATGTGGGTGTAGCTCAAGTTGAGCTTGGCGGTCTGCAGGTCGGCCTCGCGGGCCTTCACGTTGGATTGTGCCTGCAGCAGACCCGAGCGGGCGCTGTCGAGCGAGGCCTTCGACGCGGTCCCCCTGCCTGCCAGCTCCTCGGTACGTTCGAACGTCTGCTGGGCAAGCGTAAGGGCGGCCTGGGCGTTCGCCAGATTGGCTTCCGCCTGCTGCGCCGCCAGCTCGAACGGCTCGCGCTCGATCTCGAAGAGCATGGCGCCCGACTTGACCTCGGCACCCTCCTCGAAATGCCGGACCTTGAGGAAGCCCTGGACGCGCGCGCGGATCTGCACCTTGTCGATGGCCTCGACCCTGCCGGTGAAGCTTCGCTCGCTGGCGAGGTCCTGCATCACCGCGGCTTCCGTCACCACGGATGGAGGTGGACCGGCCTGCTGCTGCTTCTGAGCCCCCTCGTTTCCGCAGGCGGCGAGCAGGAGGGCGGCAAGCAGCAGCCCCATTGTCCGGCGCGGCCGTGGCTCCAATGCGTGGTTCACCGTTTTCATGGCCGATGTCTTCTCCAAGAATGAACCGCTGGGGCTTGGCGGAGGGGGCGGACGGTAGGGCGGCAGGCAAGAACTCGAAAAAGGGTCGTGCACACCGAAAAGATCGAAACCTCGGGCTGGGAACGGCTCGAGGCGGCTGGGCAGATCACTCTCGCAACGGGGTCAGCCGGACCGAGCGACCGCGCCTCGGCACGACTATATCGGAAGTCGCAAGATTTGGTCACGCCGAGATGATGATGCGCGCGTGGGAGTTCGGGCAACCGACCGCTAATGCCGGGAAGCTCCGTCGCGATCTCCCTGTCGGGGTCTCAGGCGGGATCGTAATATTGATGGCGTTATCAGCAGGTTGCGGCAATATTGATGCAAGCCATGTTTGTGTGCGGCCGCCGTCGTTCAAGGGATCCGCGAGTTCCAGGACGGGCTCGCATAGGGGTGAGGTGCAGCCGGCTGCCCTGATAGGGACCGGTGCCGTCGTTGTGCGGCCGCTTGCCCTCACCTATCTGCTGGTAATGAATTGGCTGTCGAAGTCGGGAAGCGGTACGCCAGTCGATGGGGGGATCGTCGTCACAAGCGGGGTGGAGCAGCCCGCGGGATCGGCCCGGTCGCGTGCCGCACGCACGCCCAGGAAGAACTGGAAGGAAGGCGCGACATGATGGGCTGGTCGATCTCTTTGGGGCGCATTGCGGGAACCGAGGTGCGCATCCACCTGACGTTCTTTCTGTTGATCGCGTGGTTCGCGCTCGCGGCGGGGTCGCGCGGAGGGCAGGCCGCCGCCATCGATTCGGTCGTGTTCCTCCTTGCAGTCTTCGCGTGCGTGCTGGCGCACGAGTTCGGCCATGCGATCGTGG
>WBZY01000557.1_pt2 | contig 20873 bp, 16 predicted proteins | sample 5204191 | NCBI WGS metagenome assembly WBZY01 (sample SAMN12344363, study PRJNA552823) | activated sludge metagenome | biome: Activated sludge suspended growth; feature: Anammox Sidestream; material: Wastewater; isolation source: activated sludge from anammox sidestream of wastewater treatment...
CGATCGAGATCATGGAAGTTGGATACTCGGATGCGGCATATTCGAAACTCCAGACAAGTTACCTCGCCGTCGGGTTCGACGTGTTTGCAAATTACGTGAACCTGTTGATGTCGTCATCCAGTACGGCTGATCTGAAGGATCGCAGGCTTCTTGCCCTCCAAGCGGCGGAAACCGCTCGAAGTCGTTCATTGCGCCGGGGAATATCATCCGTGTCGTTCGACTTCCTTGCTGATGCCGATCAGCAGGAGACGGAAGAGCTTGACCATCTCACCCAGGCGCTGTCACGAAAAAGCGACGAACTAGTCGATCTAATGAGTCGGAATTCAGATCGATCGGCCATTCATGAACATGAGGTAAAGATCGATCAACTGGAAAATGAATTGGAAGCTCTACGTTCACGGCTCGAGGAAAGAAGTCCGATGTACTCGGCTGTCCAGAGCCCGCATGAATTCGATCTTGACGAATTTCGCACGACCGCCCTTAGCCGCGATGACCTGCTGTTGGAATACTCGTTGGGATCTGAACGGAGTTACCTGTGGCTCGTATCGAAAGACGACTTTGAGGCGTACAGTCTTCCCCCGCGAGCGGACATAGAAACTATGGCCGCAGCACTCACCGCTCTTCTCAATGCAAACGCTGCTCAGGAAGGCGAATCATTCACTCAGCAGCAAGCTCGGATCAAAGAAGCCCGCCTGCGTTTACCATCTCTCGCACACGAACTTAGCAGCATGATCCTCGGCCCTATAGCGGAAAAACTCCATGGAAAGCGATTGATCGTGGTGCCCGACGGAAAGCTCAACTATTTTCCGATAGGCGCATTGCCGATTCCGAACTCTGATTCGGACGACCCGATCATACTCACGAACGAGGTTATCTATCAGCCCTCCGCCCAGACATATGCGTTGCTGAAGAACGTCGGAAAAGCGAGGGCGAATGATCGGACAAAAGATCTGCTCGTATTTTCCGACCCAGTTTTCAGCACCTCCGATGAACGGCTAACGGGTATCAATGTCGGTCTCACTAAGGCCGTGTCGCCTGAGGAGCGCCTTCGTTTCCGATTCGTCGATTCGTTCTCATCGCTTTCGCGCTTGCGTGCATCGAGAACGGAGGCCGAAACTATCACGAAGGCGGTCGGAACATCCGACCTGTTTACGGGCTTTGACGCGACGCGCGAACGTCTGCTCTCGACCAACCTGTCGAACTACCGCGTTGTTCACCTTGCCACCCACGGATTCCTGGACATGGAACGCCCTGAGCTTTCAAGCCTTATTTTCTCTCGGTACGATCAACGCGGCAGTCGGATCAACGAGTCGATCCGACTGAACGATATCTATTCGATGAAGCTTAATGCCGATCTGGTCGTTCTAAGCGCCTGCCAGACGGGTACCGGCAAGGAGGTGAAGGGAGAAGGTGTGATCGGATTGGATAACGCCTTCCTCCAGGTAGGTGCACGATCTGTGGTATCAACGCTCTGGCAGGTCGAAGACAACGCCACGAACGAATTGATGAAAGAGTTTTATACACGGATGGTATCCGACGGGATGTCGCCATCTGCCGCACTGCGGGCTGCACAGATCAAGCTGTTTCGTGATCCGCAATTCCATTCGCCATTTTTCTGGGCTGCATTTACTGTTCACGGAGACGCGTTGTCAACGATCCTGTTCGAACGAGATCATACTCGACTCCTACTGGGTGTTGCTGCCGCGCTCGTCTTCGGACTGATCGGGTCGATCTGGCTTGTTAGACGGCGCTATCGAACCCTGAATGTATAGAGAAAAGGAGCGTTGTCAGAATCTCGTTGAACGAGTCGGATCTGATAGGTCCCCGGTGAAAACAATTCGCGTGGGGCAAGTATCCGAGCCTCAGGAAGGTTGTCTTCGGAATATAGCCGGACAGATATGACATTCAGCACGGTAGTGCCATCAAGGTCGATCGACGCGTCAAAGATCGCATTTGTATCGACATCGAATGTCATCGGAAGGCGAAAAAGCACAGAGGCAGTTGATCCACTGACCTCAGTACCAACCCCTTGCGAATTGCCGCGGAACGTTGAGGGAGGGATGAGAACTATCTCTGCATTTCGAACTGCGGCCAAATTCCCTAGATCCTGCTGATCTGTTTGCGTCCTCTGAGCGATCGACATCGGCTTACCGGTAGCGGAGTCGTCATTATTGGCCATCCGAAACACGACCGCCGAGGCTACTGCTAAAAGTAGAAGGATCCCGAACGCCGGCACCAGGTATCGAATGCGGGCGCGATACCACGGAAGTTTCGGCTCAGCCACATCTGCAAGACTCCCGGCAACGGTTCGCCGCGCATGCTCTTTTAACAACGCTATCTCCCGTACACGTTCGATCCGCTCCTCACTGATGAGATAATGAACTTCGAACTGCCGCTTTTCTACCGGAGTTAGCGAGCCTTCAAGGTAATCTTCGATCAGTTCATGTTCCGCTAACGCCAACTGATCGGTATACGCCTGGTCCTCGATCACGCGCACGCCTATCTCTTCCTCCTCCGCCTCAGTGGTCGTGCCGAGGAAATATCGGTTCATCAATTTTCCGCCCTGGTTCATTGATCTATTCACTTCCAATACATATTGCCAAAAACCACGAATTTCTAACAACGCCTTTTCAGGCAATCCAAAATGCAGCCCTTCATCGCGGACCTCATCCGATGCACACGCATATACAGTACATCGACGCTGCAACCAAATTCTTCAGCCATTCGTTTCCGCAGTTCGATCTTTTCCTTCTTCTCCTTGCTAAAATAGTGGGTGATCATCGACCGCTCTTCAGTCGTAAATTGTGAAAGACACTCGTTCAAACAATCGATCGCGTCGTCATCCCCCTCCGGCCTGCCCGGAAAAAACATAGGTGAATGGATCACCGGATCGAACTCGACCGCTCGGGTTTCCGGACTACGCAAATACTCAAGAAAAACTCGGTGCGCAAAGCCATAGACGAACGAACTAGGCCTCACATTAAGCGAAGCATCAAACTCGGACGCTTTAGCGGCGACCCTGGTAAGTGTCTCGTCCGCGAGATCAAGCGGATCACGACAACCCCGCGACGTAAAGTACCTAGCCAACCCATTGCGCAGTTCTTCATACGCCATACCCGAATCAGCCCCATCGGAGGAGAGAAGGGTGAGTAAGGCATCGAGCCCTTTCTGATGCAGGACAGTTCGTTTTGTCATTCTCGAGCGCTGGCGACCTCAAGGTAAAGAACAATATTGTAGCGGACAACCTCAACCCCGACAATAAATCGAATTAGGGCATCACGACAAATTCCATATCCGGAGAGAGCAATAGCTTGTGGAGCGCAACCACCACCGACGGTAGCCTGCATCATATACCCGCAAACGTTCAAGGATATTTCTACGTTCTCAATTCGTCGTACAAATTCACCGACCGGTTCGGACTGCTTCCCCTGGACAAAGAGACATCGACTGTTCGTGCGGGGCCGAAACTGCAGACTGCGACAGAGACCCAGGCATGTCGTCTCACGCTGAAACGGTTGTAGAACAAGACATAAACGGCCGGGTAATGCGTTTGGCAACTAATGCTTCCGAACTTGCGGACTGATTGATCGGCTCGATCTTTTGTGCTTTTCCAATGGCGGTTCTTTGCCCAGTCGAGTGCATCTGACCGCCCCGCGACCGGCGATCTGCGACGAAACTTGAACAAGCCTCTTGGGGCTAGTTGGCTCATTGCCACGCTGGTGGGTCCAAGGCGAAGATTCTGTTTGTCGGCTCAGTTTCGTATTCCCGCTCGGCTTTTTATGAACCACACCTCCGGTGAGCGAACGCCCGGCCTGACCTCTCCTGAGGCGACGACCCAGCCGCCGCGCCATTTTGTCAGCGTAGTCGTAACGCGGGAAACCGGCAACTCCCCGATCTCGCTCCACGTGTTATGCCGCGAGTCAAAACTAAGTATTTTATTCGAAAAACCGGGATGCTGCTCGACGGGGTTGAATCCTAATTTGGATCCATCGTCGCCGCCGAAGACCAGGATCTTCGAACCATCGACGATCGCAGCCGGCGATGGAGCCGCTAATACGGGCTTTGGCAGATCAGCGATCTTCGACCATTCCTTTCCCGGTTGAAACCGAAAAGCGTCGGTAAGATAAGTTCGCTTCGCGCTGCCATCGACCGCCGCCGCAAGGCTCGCGCCGCTAAAAAGATAAAACGAATCTTTTGTAGCCGCCGCGACGCTCAACATCCGCCCCACGCCCGGCCACGGATCGAGTGTCTGCCATGTCGCATTCGGCTTGGAAATATCGAGCGAATAGAACGATCGCTCGGCCGTCGCAGCCGTTGGCGAAGTTGTTCCACCGGCAACATAGACAATGTTCCCGACGATCGCTCCTGCCGCGTTAGCAAGCGTTACCGGCAGCGGCGGAAACTCCGTGAGCTTGATCTTTCCTTTTACCCATTCGAGCAGGAACGCGTCAGCATAATGACGATCAGCGTCCGAACCGCCAATACAAAGCACGCCTTTCGGCGTTGTGACCGAAACACCATAGCCAAGCGCTCGTGGTAATCGAAAACCCATCTTCCATTTGCCTTTCGCCTTCTCCAAAACAAACACACCGTCATGCCAAACTTTTTTTCCGCCTTCCCATACCGGTTTGTCGGGAAAATTCGCTCCGCCTGCGACGATCAACGCCCCATGACTAACGCCGACAAATGGCCCCGCAAAACCATGTCTGTCCGGCAGCGAAGCAAGCTGCTTCCAAGTGAGTTCTGTCGATTCCAATTCCGAAGCGGCCTGGGGTTCCGCGATCGCCATGTTCACCGTTAGAATCGCGACAGAAAGCAAGAGAAAAATTGTTCGAAGAATGAAAACCAACCGCATTCCGAAGATTATACGCTGACGTTTAAAGCATTTAGACACAAAAAGACAAATAGACCTATAATAGCGGGGTTATTTTGGCGGAGATCGTGAATCGATCACTGTGGCCGTGCTCGAATCATTGCGAACATTCGTACAACTATTTTATCGATTCGCAACTGGAGAGCCTCCAAATTCTTATGGACGAACCGGTCGGGAACCCATATCGACACGAGAGATGAGATATGAATAAATTTGAAGGCATAATACCGGCCGCCGTGACGCCATTTGACGGCGATGGACGTTTTGACGCCGCATCCTTCGAGCGGCTGTTGCAGCATTTTTATGCGGCCGGCGTTGACGGTGTTTATGTTTGCGGGCAAACGGGCGAAGGCTTTCAGCAATCGATCGAACAGCGAAAACAGATCGCCGAAGTCGCGATCACAAATTCGCCGGCGGACAAGACGGTCATCGTTCACACCGGCGCGCTTGCGACCGCCGACGCGGTTGAATTGTCAAAACACGCCTCGCGTTCCGGGGCACACGCCGTCAGCTCTTTGCCCCCGATCGGCAATTATTCATTTGCCGAGATCAAGGCGTATTACACCGCGATCGCTTCAGCATCGGACATTCCGCTTTTGATCTACTATTTCCCTGCGCTCGCACCGGCCGTGACGAGCGTCGCGCAGGTTTTGGAGCTGTGCGAAATTCCGAACGTGATCGGTTTGAAATACACCGATTCCGATCTTTTCAAACTTTCGGAAGTAAAAAAGAACGGATCGTGCGTCTTTTTTGGCTCGGACGAAATGCTGACTGCCGGGCTGATCGCCGGAGCGGACGGCGGCATCGGCAGTTTCTATAATGTGATGCCTGAAATGTTCGTGCGTGCGTTCGCTCTGACAAAGAAAGGCGACTGGGAAGCCGCCCGCGAACTGCAAAAACAGATCAACGAGGTGATCGCCATCGGCCTGCGTTATCCGGTTCATCCGGCGGTGAAATTTATGCTGTCGCTGATCGGCATCGACTGCGGCAAATGCCTGCCGCCACGCCGATCGTTGACCGCCGCCGAAGAAACGGAGTTAACCAAAAGTTTAGAAGCATCAGAAGTCTGGCGCGCGCTTCGCGGCAGCGCACAGGCGGCATAATCGCCAAATTTGAGATCGTGTCAGAACTCCCGAAGGGCACATAGCCCCGTCCTTTAGGGCGGGGACAAGGTTGAGCCAAATCATAGAGGGCGTTTTAACGTCCTTTTGTTTCCGGCTCAAAAATTTCACCACACCATAAATGGCGTGGCTATGTGCCGCTTCCCGGAATTAATGAGATTTTGAAATTTCTTAATGATCCGCCATCAGGATAAGAAATGACTTTTGACGCAACTTCATTTTTATGGCTCAGTTCACATTTTTAGATTACAGCATTTTCATCATTTATCTGCTGGCGTCGGTTTTGATCGGCGTGTTGTTTGTCAAAGAACAGCGAAATCTAAAGGACTACTTTCTCGCGGGGCAGAGCATGAACTCGGTTGTCGTGGCGATCTCGATCCTCGCGGCCTTGTTTTCCGGCATCACCTATCTCGGCGCTCCGTCCGAAGTGTATGCTCACGGTTTTTGGTTTGTGCTGATCGCGTTGAGTTTTTTTATCGCAACACCGACCGTGAATCTGATCTTTCTTCCGTTCTTTTACAAGTCCGATTTTTTTACCGCGTATCAATTTCTTGAGAGGCGATTCTCAGTCGGCATCCGTACGCTGGCGTCGATTCTTTTTATCAGCCGCACAGTTATATGGCTTGCACTCGCGACGTTCGCACCGGCGCTTGCTCTCGAACAGGTGACCGGGTTGCCGCTTTGGCTGACGATCACGGCGACCGGTTTGCTGACAACGATCTACACGACGCTCGGCGGAATGAAAGCCGTCATCTGGACGGATGTGATGCAATTCGTCGTGTTGTTCGGCGGACAACTTGCGATCATCGTGTTGGCCGTCGCGGCCGTTCCCGGCGGAGCATCCGGAATTTACGAGATCGGACAAGCCGGCGGAAAATTCGCATTCAGTCTCAGCCTTGACCCGACAATTCGTGTTACCGTTTGGGGACTAATCGTCGGCGGAGCGTTCGCAAACCTAGTTCAGATGGCGACCGATCAAGTCTCGGTTCAGCGTTATCTGACCGCAACAGATCTAAAAGCGGCGCAGCGTTCGCTCTGGATAAAACTTGCGTTGACGCTGCCCGTGGTCGGCGTTTTTTATTTGACCGGTCTTGTTCTCTACGCGTTTTATCAGACAAAGGGCGATCCGGTCGCGGCCGGTCAGGTCGCAAGCGTCGATCAGATACTTCCCTATTTCGTCGTCACCGAACTTCCCGTCGGAATGCCGGGCTTGCTCGTGGCGGCGATCTACGCGGCGAGCATGTCAACCATTTCGGCCGGGCTCAATTCGATGACAAGCTCGACTCTCGTTGACATTTATCAACGCCTGTTCAAACCCGAAGCCGACGAAGGACATCAACTGAATCTCGCGCGATACGTGACTGTCGGCTTTGGCCTTATCGTTACGGCGTTGGCGTTTTTTGTTTCAAAGCTCGGCACGATCCTGCAGGCTAGCAACACGATCTTCGGTCTGGTCGGCGGCCCGCTGTTGGGAATCTTTTTTCTTGGCATCCTCTCAAAACGCGCAAACGCGCAAGGCGCGCTGGTCGGCTGGATTGCGGGAATCATAGCGCTTGTCCCGATCGTCTATTCAACAAAGGTGTCGTTCCTTTGGTATGGCTTTATCGGATGCATCACGACGTTCGCTTTTGGTTTGGCGTTTAGCATGATATTTAGAACGCGTGAACCCGTCACAGATTTGGCGTGAAGGCGAATTCGTGTACCTTGGAAATGGACATTAAGTTAAAAAAGCACCATCGTAGATGGCGATTAGCTTTTATCCCATGATGGCCTTCGCTCGGATTACATTTTTAGCGGGACTCAAGTCAAATGAACGAAATGAGTGTCTTCACGCGTTTTTGTTTTGCATTCCTTGTGCTTACTGCAGTATTGCCGCTGTATGCGCAGACGACGATGACCACTCGTCAGCCGAACATCGTCTTCATAATGAGCGACGATCACACGACGCAGGCGATCAGTGCCTACTACGGCAACCGGCTTATCAAAACGCCAAATATCGATAGGCTTGCGAATGAAGGAATAAGATTCGATAACGCTTTTGTGACAAATTCGATCTGCACGCCGAGTCGGGCTGTGATGCTGACCGGAAAATATTCGCACCTTAATGGCGTACCTGTATTCAATCACCTCGACGGCACGCAGCCGCTCTTGTCGAAATATCTGCAGCAGGCCGGCTATTACACCGGCGTCATTGGAAAATGGCATCTTGGAAAGCCAAACATGAAGCGGCCGGAGGACGGTATGCCGACGGGCTTTGATTATTGGAATGTTTTTCCCGGACAAGGCGTGTATTTCGATCCGGTGATGAATGAAATGGGGGTTTCCAAAAAACTAACCGGGTATGCAACCGACATCGTCACGGGCAAGGCGATCGACTTTCTCAAAAACCGACCGAAGGATAAGCCGTTTTTCTTGATGTACAACCACAAGGCACCGCATCGAAACTGGCAGCCGAAAGAAGAGTTTCGCAAACATTTCGAACACTTCGAGCCGCCGCTTCCGGCTACGTTTGACGACGATTACAAGGGAAAATCCGATGCGTCACGCCTCGCTACAATGCACATCGACAGCGACCTCAATAAGAACGATACAAAGGGCGAACCTCCGGCAAATCTGTCTGGCGCCGCGTTGAAGCGTTGGAAGTACAACCGTTTCATGCAGGATTATCTCGCATGCGTTGCTTCGATCGACGAAAACGTTGGACGGGTCCTTGATTTTCTTGATAAGAGCGGCCTTGCGGAAAACACGATCGTTGTTTACACGTCGGACCAAGGCTTTTTTCTCGGCGAGCACAACTTTTATGACAAGCGATTTATGTATGAGGAATCGCTGAGAATGCCTTTACTGATTCGCTGGCCCCAAAGAATAAAACCGCGAACTGTCAGCAAAGCGATGGTGCTGAATGTCGACTTTGCACCAACGCTCTTGGCCGCCGCCGGTGCCGCGATCCCCGACGACATGCAGGGTCGCAGTTTTGTGCCGCTGCTCAGTGGGCGGGCGCCAAGATCATGGCGAACGTCGATGTATTATCGCTATTATCATCCCGGCCATCACAACGTTGCGGCGCATTACGGAATTCGCACCGAGCGATACAAACTGATCTACTTCAACAAGCTCGACCAATGGGAACTCTACGATCTAAAAACCGATCCGACCGAGATGAAAAATCTATACGGTGATCCGACAAAGGCCGCACTTGTGAAAACGTTGAAAACAGAACTCTTCAAACTGAAAAAGGAATTGAAGGACGAAGATCAGTTTCAGGACGATCTGCCGCCCGATGATGTTTAGCCTACGAACGTGACGACTTCAACAATTTTAGGTCGGCTAAAAGGAAAACTCCTCGTTTCGTGTCAGGCGTCTGAGGGCGATGCGTTTCGCGATCCCGACGCGATGGCACGATTTGCGCGAGCGGCTGTCGATGGCGGGGCGGCTGGCATACGCGCCGAAGGCGTTGACGATGTTCGGGCGATCCGACAAACCGTGCACGTGCCGATGATCGGCATCAGTAAGAGGATTGCGTCTGACGGAAAGATCCTGATCACGCCGTCGTTTGACGCCGCCGAGGAACTAGTGCGCGCCGGTGCCGACATGATCGCGCTCGACTGCACAAAACGAGGCCAAGGTTACGGAGCACTCGATCGAATTGCCGCGATCAAAGAAAAATTAAAAGTTCCCGTTCTCGCCGACATCGCCACGGCGGAAGAAGCAAAGGAGGCTGAACAAGCCGGAGCCGATTGCGTGTTGTCAACAATGCGCGGTTACACGACCGACACCGAACATTTAAAAAATAAATTCGACGTTGAGTTTATCGCCGAGTTGAAAAAAACGGTTGCCGTTCCCGTCATCGCCGAAGGCCGTATTTGGACGCCCTACGAAGCGCGCACCGCGACTGCCGCCGGAGCACTTGCCGTCATCGTCGGCACCGCGATCACGCGTCCGCACGAGATAGCTCGCCGGTTTGTCAGCGCAATAGAAAAACAGATCGCTTCAACGAGGCTTTGTGTGATCGGCGCTGATATCGGCGGCACTAACATCAAGGCCGGAATTGTCACTGGGGATGGCTGCCTCATTTCTACCAGAGTTGTTCCGACGCCAAAAGGCGGTGCTGAGACGATCATCGATGAAGTAAGGTCGATCGTTGCCGGGAAGATCGCTGAGGCTCAGGCCGCGGGGCTGGTAGTTTCCGGCGTCGGCATCGCCACCGCTGGCCGGATCGATACTGAAAGCGGCAAAGTGATCCTCGCTTCGGACAACATTCCCGGATGGGGAGGAGCGAATCTGGGTGACGAACTTCGCCGCAACTTCGATTTGCCTTTCGCCTTTGAGAATGATGCCGGCGCCGCGGCGCTGGGCGAGCACCAATTTGGAGCGGCTCGCGGGATCGACGATTTTGTTTGCATCACGCTCGGCACCGGGCTTGGCTGCGGGATCTTTACGGGAGGCGAACTGTTGCGCGGTGCAAATTCGCTGGCGAGTGAGTTGTGTCACATTCAAATCGAAGAAAACGGCTTGCCATGCACCTGCGGCAAGTGCGGATGTCTGGAGACCTATACCAACGCCGCTGCACTCGTTCGCGAGGCCGGGCCGGAATTTGCATCGGCCAAAGACATCATTAATGCCGCAAACTCCGGAGACACCGCCGCGATCAAGGCAATCGAAACGCTGGCCGATAATCTGGCGAGAGCGGTGTCGATCATCGCAACGTTGTTCGACCCGACGCTTATCGTCCTCTCCGGCGGCGTAAGCGAAAATAATCCGTGGCTTATCGCGAGACTAAAAGAAGGCTTGGAAGAACGCCTTTCCGCCTTTGAGCATCGCGGGCTTACGGTCAAATCCTCAGAAAACGGATATTTTAGCGGTGTCATCGGCGCCGCAGCAGCAGTGTGTGCGAAGTTATCAGGATAGCTATCGGGAGCAAAGTTCGGGCGAAACCTGACTCAGGAATGTAGGTTGCCCTTGTAGTTTTGCACTAACTAATGGAATTTTGATGGAACATTGTTTCGGCCCCACCGGAGGGTGCGCGCCATCCAAACGAGTTCGTCCAGGAAGCCTTTGATGCGATTGTTGTAGGCAGGGTCGGCCAGGTTCCCGTCGTGGTCGAACGTGCTTGCGACTGACGGAAAATTCAGATCGGTGAAGGTAACCGCGAGGCCGAGCTCTCTGACCATTGGCACGCATGCTTCGATGACGCGGGTACCACCCCAAGGACCGGCTGAAACGCCGACAAACGCAACTGCCTTGTGAATGTATTCCTTGAGAAGAAGATCGAGAACGCTTTTCAGCGGTCCCGGATATCCGTGGTTGTATTCGGGGGTAACAATTACCAGCCCATCAGCGCGAACGATCGCATCACGCCATTCAGGAAACTGCTCGCCTATCTCGGTACCGTAGTGAACGCGTGGCAGTTCGAAATCGCTGACATCAAAGAGCTGAGTCTCAATTTCTTCGCTCTCCTGCATTTTTGAGAACACCCATTTGGCGACATATTCGCTTTCACGAGCCTTTCGCGGCGTTCCTAACAAGAGAGGCAGAAATAGCTTTTCAGAACTCATATTTCTCCAACCTCGCAGTATGCTTTGATCACATCTTTACCCTTGGTCAAATGTTCAAAGAGCTCTTCGTATCGTTCAAGGCCGACGACCCGATGGGTCAGGAGTCGGCTGAGCCAATCTCCGTACTCAAGAACCGCCGCCGAGAGGTCCTTAACACCGCTCTCGAAATACTCGCGATTCGCGTTCACCGTCCCAACCATCACTTTATTACCAAGAACGAAATCCAGGTTGATCTTGTCGGCCGGCACTTCCACCATTTTGTCGCCGCCGGTTACGCTGGACAGAACAAGAACACCGTTCTTTGCTAGAGCCTGCATCGCTTCGAAAACGATCGGCGAAAATCCGGTTGCTTCGAAGATGATATCGAAGGCTCCGTTGGCACTTGCATATTCAATAACGGAAGAATCGCCCGTTGAAACATATTCTGCGCCCAGGTTTTCTATTAGATCGGAGTTGAGATATGGTTTCGGCGTTCGTCCGAACGTGACGACTTCCATTCCGCGAAGTTTGAAGACGAGAGTTGCCAAAAGCCCGATCGTGCCAGCTCCCATAACCGCCGCACGCTTCGGCTTCCACACCTTTAGTCTTCGCTGGATCTCGTACGCCTGGGCAATGCCTTTCTGCACAACGGTCATTGGTTCAAGCAATACTCCTACATCTTTAAGCCCACGAGGAACTTTGACTATGAACTCTGCATCATCAACGTAATATTCGGACAAATATCCATGGCGTAGGTTGATGCCTCGCTCGTAGTAGGTATCGTCTGTCGTCATGTCGTTCGTGCCGATAAGGTCATAGATGCTTGTGCCCGGTCGACGAACCGTCGCGACAACAAAGTCGCCGGGTTTAAGCTCGTGAACGTCGGCTCCGACCTCTTCCACCACACCGAAACCTTCGTGGCCGATGACTAGGAAATCTGACCCATCGGGAGCCGCTCCATATTCGGCGGCGTTGATCTCCTTATCAGTTCCATCGACCCCTACACGAAGGACTTTTACAAGGACCCCGCGTCCTTCGGCGATCTCGGCGATCGAAGGTTTTGGCATATCTACAAGATGCACCGAATCAGGCACACCCGGTTTTACTGCAATTGCTTTCATAGTATCTAATTTAGGCTGCGATCGCCTGAAGCCAACTTGGGTGAGCTCCGATCGAATTTAGTGTGCCAATTACCCGTTCCGGCTCGCCCCAGTCAGACCAACCCACGTCGCTTACGCGCATGACCAACAATTCGTCCGAACACTTTTCGAGCACTTCGCTTGAGAAATTAATGTCTTCGATCCAATCGTAGATCGATCTGATCACTGCATTTTCCTGACTCGTTCCGAACAGTTTTGAAGCCGCGGCAAACATACGGTAAAGCTCGGGAAGGTGCTTTTGAAACATCCCCAGAAATGTATCAACACGGCCAACCATTACGAAGCTGTTCCATAAACATCCGGAATCCATCAGTTGTTTTGCGACACCTGCTGTCGGCTTTTCCCAAAACCGCTTTACGCGAACAACGGCCTTCGAGAGGCTTCCGAAGAGAGACGGAACTGGTTCGATCCAGCCATATGACGTCTCTGGCTTTTCGGCTTCGATTCCTAGGAGGACGATCGATGATGAATCGGTCTTCGCCAAATCGAAAGCCGACGACACATGCGACATAAAGGCGTGATCGTCCGAAAAGTAATGGTCTGACGGAAAGAATGCGACTGTTGCGGCCGGATTGGTTTTCGCAATTCGAAACAAAGAATACAGAATAGCCGGTGCGGTGCCGCGTCCTTCCGGCTGGATCACCTTGAGCTGATCGGGCACATCGTGAAGCGACTGATCATAAAACCGTTCGTGTTTTTCGGTAAGGCTGAATAGTGTATTTTCGGATAGCACTTCACGAGCGATTCGAAGCCGTGTTTTATCCAGCAGGGTTTCTTCGCCCAAAATCGAACAAAACTGTTTGGGACGGTCGTCGCCGGCGATCGCCTGCGTGATCGAACGGAGCCTTGTTCCGTCTCCGCCGGCAAGCACAACCGCGTAGCGGTTAGCCTTGTCGCGACGATAATCGTCTATGAATTTAACCTTTTTGCTTATCCTCATGATCATCTTTCCTGAAGTATTAGTTCCAATGACTTAAGGCGACGATGAGGTCAAATTATTCCAGCAGTTTTGATTTCTCGTGGTTCGAGAACGCGAAGCAGTTCCGCCACGCTCCATGCTTGAGCGGCACATCCTCGCGGGGCGTGTGGTTGATCGGCGTCGAAGATCTCAGAGACCTGCCCGACCATAGCTTCGGTTAGATGCTTTCGAAATCCGTCGATAACCTCGGCAACGCGCTTTTCACAATTGGCACTGTCCGCGTGGGTTTTCCTATATGCGTCGATGAACGGGCCGATAAGCCAGCCCCAAACGGTGCCCTGGTGATAAGACGCATCCCGGTCGAACGGCGATCCAACATAGGACGCAACGTATCGCGGATCATTCGGAGTTAATGACCGAAGACCAACGGGCGTTAGTAGTTCGGCTTCAACCTTTTCGACAACGCTGCGTGCTTTGTCGTCCGTCAGCATCGAGTGAGTCAAACTAACCGCAAATATTTGATTCGGTCTGACCGAACCGTCCAACTCGTCGCCGTTGACAACATCGAAGAGACATTGCTGCTCATCGTTCCAAAATTGCCTGATGAAATTTTCTTTTGCGATCTCGGCCATTGACGCATAAGTCGATCTACCACCCGCGTCACCGAAGCGGGATGCGAGGTCGGCCATAATACAAAGAGCGTTGTACCAAAGGGCCTGGATCTCGACGGCTTTTCCAGTCCGCGGTGTAACGACCCAATCGCCGATCTTTGCGTCCATCCAGGTAAGTTGAACACCCGGTTCACCTGCATGTAGTAATCCGTCAGTATCGACGCGGATCTGATACCTTGTGCCGCGAATGTGCCAATCGATTATTTCTACAAGCTTTTCATAGAGTCGTTCCCGCACCAGAGCATAGTCACCTGTTTTTTTGGCATACGCGCGAATCGCTTCGAAAAACCAGAGAGTTGCATCTACGGTATTGTATTCCGGCGTCTCGCCTTGATCCGGGAACCTATTCGGCAACATGCCTTCGGAAATGTGCTTGGAAAACTCAAGCAATATGCTTTTTGCCACGTCAGGCCGATTCGTTGCGAGCGTCAGCCCGGGCAAAGCGATCATCGTGTCGCGGCCCCAGTCAGAGAACCAATGGTAGCCGGCGATCACGGTATTTCCGTCCGAGCGATCGACTATGAACTGGTTGGCCGCGGCAACCAACTGACTGGAAAATTCGTCCGTTCGTCCGGAACTTTCGATCAATTGTGTTCGACACTCTTGCTCGGCTCTCTCCAGATCTTTCGCGACCGCAACTGTTCTTCTTTGCGTCGATGCGATCACGATAGCTGGTGTCGCGAGGTCAAACGTCAACGCACATGGCTGAAAGAGATTTTCGGTGTGATCGAAGCCGCGTTCATACTCAATCGGATATTCAAAATTGCGATACCAGTATCCGGTTCGCTCAATAGACAACGCATTGCTGTCAAGATGTAGCGTTGGAAGTTGAACGGACGGCTGCACCGAAACGCTGCCTTTTTCGATCTCCAAATAGGGTTCGAAATCCTCGTTCGAACCGCGCAACTGGTGAAAGTTGCGAAATGCGACCAATGGCCGAACCTCTAAAATCACGCTGCGCTTATTCCTCCGCCCTTTGACCGACCATGACACCACCGTCGAGTTCTCACCGGATACCATGAAAACTTTCTTCTCTATCTCGATAGTGCCGATCCGATATGTCCAGATCGGAAACGGATCCAGTCGGAAGCGTTCCAGGAATTTGTATCCGGCTGGATGCACGGTGGCCGGATATTGATTTGAAGAAACCTCAAACCGCTTGCCGTCGATGACGACCGTTTCATCGTATTTTGAAAGCATTACAACCCGGCCAAGCGGCGGTTTTGTTGCGGCGACCAGCAGTCCGTGATAGCGGCGAGCGTTGGCCCCGGATACGGTTCCGGAGGCGTAGCCGCCGATGCCGTTTGTTTCCAGCCATTCGCGCTTCGTAGCTTCTTCAAAATCCGAAACTATGTGTTTGCCCAATTCGATCATTGGTCACCTATTCCCCGCTTTGCTGTAATAGCTTTGCAACTAAACCTGTCCATCCCGTCTGGTGGCTTGCACCGACGCCGGAGCCGTTGTCGCCGTGAAAATATTCGTAGAACAATACATGGTCCCGAAAATGCGGATCGTCCTGAAGTTTTTTGTTCTCACCGTAAACCGGACGCGTTCCGTCGCCATTCCTAAGAAAGATATGCGACAAGCGCCTCGACAGTTCCTGCGACACTTCCCAGAGATTCATCATGTTTCCCGAACCCGTTGGGCATTCGACCTTTAGGTCGTCGCCATAGTAATGGTGGAACTTTTGAAGCGATTCGATCAGCAGATAGTTAACGGGAAACCAGATGGGGCCGCGCCAATTTGAGTTGCCGCCGAAAAGGCCGTTCGTCGATTCGCCCGGCTCGTAATCGACGCGGTGCTCGTCGCCGTTGACTTTCAATATGTAAGGATTGTCTTTGTGATGTCGTGAGACCGCCCGGATTCCATGAGGTGAAAGGAATTCGCCTTCGTCGAGCATAACCTTAAGGACCTTCTCTAATCGTTCGCGATATGCAACGGCCAGCAGGCGGCGTTCGCCCATGCCGGGTGTCCGCATGCACGAGACGTTTTCTGTTAGATCTGACCGGTTTTGGATGAACCAGTTGAGGCGACGCTTGAATGCTGGCAGCCGGTCTAACACCTCCGGCTCGATCGAGCCAACCGCGAACAACGGAATAAGTCCTACCATCGAGCGAACCCGCATCGGTTCGCTGCCCTGTCCGTGGAGATGAAGCACGTCATAGTAGAAGCCGTCTTCTTCGTCCCAAAGCGAAATCCCATCCTTGCCAAGGTTGTTCATAGCATTTGCTATGAACATGAAGTGCTCCCAAAATTTGCTGGCAACGTCCTCGTAAGTATCATCTTCGGATGCGAGTTCGAGCGCGATCGCGAGCATGTTCAGACAATACATCGCCATCCAGCTCGTGCCATCTGACTGAGCTATACGCCCGCCGGTTGGCAGCGGTCGGGAACGATCAAAAACGCCGATATTATCGAGGCCGAGAAAGCCTCCTTCGAATACATTCATTCCTTCCGCATCTTTACGATTTACCCACCAGGTAAAATTGAGCATCAGCTTTTGAAAGATGCGCGCTAGGAATTTTCGATCGCCGGCGCCGTCCCGCTTCTTTTTCTCGATCTGATACACACGCAAAGCCGCCCACGCGTGAACCGGAGGATTTACGTCGCCATACGCCCACTCGTAAGCGGGTATTTGGCCGTTTGGGTGCATGTACCACTCGCGGAGCATGAGCGTCAGTTGCTCCTTCGCAAACTCCGGATCGACGAGCGCAAGCGGGATACAGTGGAACGCCAGGTCCCAAGCCGCATACCACGGATACTCCCATTTGTCCGGCATCGAAATGATGTCCGAGTTGTAAAGATGCGACCAATCGCTGTTTCGCCCGTCGGTACGTGAGTCTGGTGGCTTTGGCAAGGCAGGATCGCCTTCGAGCCACTCGCGAACCACGTAATGATAAAACTGTTTCGACCAGAGCATTCCGGCGAATGCCTGCCGTTGAACGCTCCTGGCGTCTTCGGAAAGTCCCGCTGGCGCAATGCCGTCGAAAAATTCGTCTGCCTCGCTCAAGCGTTTTTCGAATATCGCATCGAAATTCTCAAAGACACCGCCGCCTTTCGACTGACGGTCGGTTAGCCGCATACGCAGGACGATTTCGGATCCCGCGGGGACGACAATATCGTAGTTCGCCGCTGCCTTAGTTCCTGTTTTATTCGGATTGACCGCCTCGTTCTTGCCGTTAACGACGTATTCGTTTATGCCGTCCTTAACGAAGGGCGTCGGGTTGCTTGTCCCAAACAACCGTTCGTTATTCGTTTCGTTGCCCGTGAACAGTAGTTCCGGCTGGCCGTGGAAATATACATACCGACTGCCAAGCGCTTCACTTTCGATCTCGATTGCATTCGCATCGATCGCCCTCAGTTCACCGGTGGGTTTTGTGCCCGGCCATGTCCAATCGTTACGCAGCCAGACTGTTGGCAGTACATGAACAGGTGCGTCATCCTTACCGCGATTCGCGACAGTGACCTTGATCAAAATGTCCTCGACGCCGGCTTTCGCATATTCGACAAATACATCAAAGTACTTGTCGTCATCAAAAATTCCGGTATCCATCAACTCGAATTCGCCTTCCAGTTTGCTTTTATTCCGGTTCGCATCGATCAGTTGACGATAAGGGAATTCAACTTGCGGATACTTGTACAAATATTTCATGTACGAGTGCGTCGGCGTTGAGTCCAGGTAGTAGTACAACTCCTTAACGTCCTCGCCATGATTGCCTTCGCTGCCGGTCAGGCCAAAGAGCCTTTCCTTTAGGATCGGATCCTTTCCATTCCAAAGAGCTATCGAAAAACAGAGATTCTGTTGCCGATTGGAAATTCCGGCAATGCCGTCTTCGTTCCATCTAAAGGCGCGCGAACGTGCGTGATCATGCGGGAAATAGTCCCACGCGGAACCGTCGGCGGAATAGTCCTCTCTTACAGTTCCCCAAGCCCGTTCACTTAGATATGGACCCCAGCGTTTCCAGTGTTTGGTTCTTGCGTTTGATTCAGCAAGGCGTTTTTCTTCAGCGTTCATCGATTCAATTCCTTCTATTAGAAAACTAACCCTTGTGTTCAGGTTTCTTTGACTTGAACCCTTTCCAATTCTCTTCAGCTTTTTTGATATTGTCGGATTGTTCCTTTTCCCATAGATCTTTTACTTCCGGGCTGTAGTTCAGGAATAGTTTCCCCTCGACGATCTTCCAGGCCTTGGGGTCTCCGTCGGCCGTGTAGCCCTTTGAAACCGCATAAGAACAATACCCGCCATATTGGGGTGCGTAAGTTTCGGGGTTCTGCTTAAATTTTTCCAGGTTTTCCGCATTGGAAAAAAGCCACTTTGCACCGTTCCACACGTATGCGTACGTATTGTTGCCCTCGACCGCATTATCGACCGCAAAATACGCCACCGCGTCATAACCATGGAGGGCCACGCCGTCGGCACTAGTATTTACCATTGAGAAGTCGCTGATTTTTGAACATGCGGCGACTCCAATAACAATTCCTATTATCAAGACCCACAAACCAAAATTTCGTTTAGATAGTTTCATAATGATTATTCCGTATATTCTTCATCGCTCCATCAGCCGTACCGCGTGGCCATCAGGGTCGCGGAACATCGACGCTTTGCGAAAACCGAGCGCCGCCTTGTCGAACATGACCTCGCCGCTCGAGATCAGATCGGGCTTGTAACTGTCGAGAAACTGAGCGATGCCCTGCGAAGCGAAAGTTGTTTCCCAATGCCAGAGGTCGCTGCTCCGCGTATCGCGCGGGAAGGGACGGCCGTCGGTCGGTGCGAGATACTCAAGAAACTCGACCGCAACACCGGCATCACGAGTTTGAAGCCCCGTGATGTTCAGCCGGGCGCCGAAAACGTTGTTCAGATGCTCTTGTTCGGTACCGTAGTTCAAGCTTGTACCGGCGACCTTCAGCCCGAGGAGATCGCGATAGAATTTCAAACTCCGGTCGGTATCACCGACAACGATCGCGGTGTGGTCGATTCCGAGAAATAGCTTGCCGCCAGCGCCGAGTCCATGCCATTTTTTCGCCCCTTTGTCCGGGGGAAATGAAAGGATCTCCAAAACGTGGTTGTCAAAGTCCTTAAAATAGAACGCCCGTATTCCACTCGCGGCCGTGATATACGACGGCAAGGTTTGCGGACCGGTGGATGCATGGCGAACCTTGTTTGCCCGCAGATGGGCATATGCCTGGTCCATATCGGACACGATGATTGCGATATGTTGAAACGACCTGTCGTTACTCCGGGAATCGACCGGGATCATCCTGCCCTGAGGAGTGAAATACTCCGTCAGTTCCAGCACCTCGTTGCCGAGCTTTAGCCGAACAATGCGGACGCGCGCGCCGAAAACACCGGAAAGATGTTCAAACTCCTTTCCGAAGGTTTCGACGTCCGACACCTTTTCGAACGGCAAGACTTTTGTGTAGAAATCCAGGGCCTTGTCCATATCGGAAACCGTGAACCCAACGGTTTCGACTCTTGTGGCTAACTGACCTTGTGCATTAGCAATTAAGAAAAGGAACAACAAAGCACCCAGGATCAACCAGCCAAACGGGAACGCTTCGTGATGTTGAATTCTTGTGTTTCTCATTAATTGAGCCTCGTTAAGATATGCCGTCCGACTCTTAAGGCGTTGGCCATGATAGTAAGCGCCGGATTTACGGCCGAACTTGAGGGAAAGAAACTGCCATCAACGACATAGAGATTGTCCAGGTCATGGGCTTTACAGTTACGATCAAGGACGGAAGTTCGAGGATCGTCGCCGAAGCGAAGCGTTCCGTTTTGGTGTGCAACACCGGCAAGCGGTATCTGCTCCGCCAGATAAAGGTTGCGTGCGAAAAGGCCTTGGTGGCATTCGCCGCCGTGGATATCGCATTTACGCTGATTGTTCATCAGCTGCTTTAACTTGCCTTGCAGCCGCTTGTGCGATTCTAGATTGTTCGGCTTATAGTCGAGAACAATGTCGCCGTCCTTGTTTAAGGTCACTCTGTTCTCAGGACGCGGCAGATCTTCGGTCGTCAGCCAAAAATCGAGCGAATGCTTTGCCATCTGGTCCAGGGCAAATCCCGGTGCGATTGCCGGAGCTCCGGCCGAAAGCGTGACTCCGTCAAGTTTGCCGACAAACGAAATGTGGCCCATCGGGAATGGAAAGTCCTCCGAGCCAAAATAGAAGTCATTGACTCCGAGCGTCTTCTGAAAGATCGTTGGATTCGGGCATTTTGAGACCGCAAGCAACACGGAATTGACGTGGCCCATATAGTTTCGACCGACTTGGTCGGAGCTGTTCGCAAGTCCGTTCGGATGCCGATCGTTTGCCGACCGCAGCAGCAAGGCCGCCGAATTGATAGCTCCCGCAGAAACAACGACCAGGTTTGATGAGAACTTTTCGACCTCACCCTCGCGTTCGACCACAACCGCTGCGATCCTTTTTCCAGTCGGATCTGTCTCAAGCCTTGTAACGAGCGAATTGACTAGAAGCGTCACGTTTGGAAAATTTAATGCGGGCTCGATGCCGCACGTATGCGCGTCAGACTTTGCGTTCAGGAGACACGGGAATCCGTCGCAGGTAGCACATCGGACGCACGCGCTGGTTCGGTCATT
>WBZY01000203.1_pt3 | contig 20832 bp, 20 predicted proteins | sample 5204191 | NCBI WGS metagenome assembly WBZY01 (sample SAMN12344363, study PRJNA552823) | activated sludge metagenome | biome: Activated sludge suspended growth; feature: Anammox Sidestream; material: Wastewater; isolation source: activated sludge from anammox sidestream of wastewater treatment...
CGGCTGCGCGACGACTACCTGGCCGCCGCGGGGGGAATCCAGGCCATCATTGCAGGCCTCGATAGCCTGGCCGCGGCTGCTTTCAAGGGCCAGCATCCCGCTCCCGCCGCGGGCCCGGCGCAGGCGGCGCCCGAGCGTCCCCACCTGAAGGCCACGAGGGTCCAGGTGGAGGTGAAGGGCAGCGGGTTTGGTGACCTTCTCGACTTCCAGGAGAAGCTCGCAGCCCTGCCAGGGATTGCCCGCGTCTCAATCAACGCCATCGATAACGAACGCGCCTCCCTCATTGTCGAGCTTGAATCGGCCAGGACCCCCGGCTAACCGGATTTCCACCTAGGCACGCGCGTGCTCCCGGCGTATTATGGCCATGACGTTCTGGGAGGTCTGCATGCGCAGGGCGGTCCATCAACGAGCCGGCCGATACAGCGTTCCCCGGCCACGGCGGTCAGCGCTTCACCGCGAGCGGCTCACTGCCCGGCTGCACGAGAACATCGGCAACGGCCTGGCCGTCCTCCAGGCGCCCGCGGGATTCGGCAAGACCACCCTTCTCACCGGCTTCGCGTCCAGCCTCGCGGGCCTCTACCAGGTGGCCTGGCTCACGCTCGATGCTTCGTGCTCTGCACCAGAAACGCTTGCCCGTCACCTTGCAGCGGCCCTCCTCGGTGAAGATGCGACCTGGGCGCCGGCGAGCGCGACGAAGATAGACGACCTGAAGTCCTACCTGGGTTCGGTCTGTAACGCCCTCGCCGGTTCGGCCGAGGCGCCCGTTCTGCTGGTCATCGAAAACGCTCACGAGCTTCGCGAGTCCGACGATGCCGCGGAGCTGGTCGCGTGGCTGATCGAGCTCCTGCCCCCGGGGGCCGAGGTCGTCCTTTCCGGGCGCGAGCCCTCGCGCCTCCTTGAGGTCGACCGCCGCGTCGCCGCGGGCGAGGCCCTGCTTCTCGATGCGACCGACCTCGCCTTCACCGCGGATGAGGCTGCTGCGCTGGTAGCTGCAGCCGGTAGTGACCTCTCGCCAGAGAGGGTGCTCAAGGCTACCAACGGCTGGCCCATCGCCGTAATGGCCGTCATCTCGGGGACGATCTCGCTCGCCGGGGCCGAGCGGGCGCACGGCGGCGATGCCTGGGAACGCTATCTCTTCCAGGAAGTCTGGAAGGCCATTCCCGAGCCATTCCAGCACACCCTCCTGGCCCTTTCCGTGGCCCCTGTCATCGAGCGCGAAATCGCAACCAGGCTTGTGGGCGAAGGTCCCTGGCGCCAGGTCGCGCCCTGGCTGGTGAGCGCCACCTTGCTGGGCGAAGCGCTCGAACAGGGATTCCGGCTCAACCCGCAGGTGAAGCGCTTCCTCCTCGCCGAATTCGAGGTTCGTGCACCGGAAAGGTTCGCCGACGTTGTCGCGCAGGCAGCCACTTTCCTCGAACAGCGCGGAGAAACGGCCGATGCCATTGAGCTGGCCCGCCAGGCAGGCTGCACGGTTGTCCTCGCCGGCATCCTCGAAAGGTCCGGCCGCGAACTGATCCTCCAGGGGGCCTTCGGCGTCCTCTGGCGCGCATACCAGGCGCTCACACCCGAACTGCTTGCAGCCCGGCCACTGCTTCGCGGCATGGGTTCGCGCATCCTCGCCCACCACAGCCGGGCCAATGAGGCGCTGGAAGCGGCCGAGTCTGTCCTTGAGGACCCCACCGCCAGCGCGGCCGCCCGCCAGCATGCGCTCCTGGGCAAGGCGCGCGCTTACCGCCTCCTGGCGCGCGTGCCCGAGCTCCTGAGCATCTTCGACACCGTGCGGACGGCCGTGGACTGCGACGACCCGGCAATCGCAGCGGAACTCGCCTGGCAGGAGGCGCAGGTTGTCCTCGCCACCACCTCGGAGTTCGAACGCGCCGAGCGCCTGCTGCTGGCCGGCATCGAGAACAGCCGTCAAAGCAGCGCTCCCGTGCTCGAGCTGCTCATGCGCTCGACCCTTGGTCAACTCTACGCCACCCGGGGTGACGGGCCCGACGCCATCAACGAGCTGACGCGTGCCGCACAGGGATGGCGCGCACTGCGCGGCACGGGGAACCTCGGCTGGGTTCTCAACAACCTGGGGATGGCCTATCTCGCTGTGGGCGACTTCGAAAGCGCGGTGGCCGTGCTCGAAGAGGCGCGCAACGAGGGCAGGGCGTGCGAGAACGTTCGCAACGAAGCTTATGCCACCGCCTCGCTTGGCGATGCTCATCTCGCCCTTGGCCACTTCGAGGAGGCGCGAACCAGCTACGAAGAGGCAATCCGGGTCTGCGCCACCGATGTGCTCGACGAGTCGCTGGCCGCACTCTCCATTGCCGGCCTTGCCGCGGCTCACCTGGGCCAGGGTGACCTGAAAGAGGCAGACTTCTTCAGCCGCCGCGCCACGCTCGTGGCCGAAGCCTTTGGGAACCCCCTGGAAGTTGGCTACTGCAGGCTGCAACAGGCAACGGTCGATGATGCCGCCCAGGACCATGCGGCGGCCGCCGCTTCGGCACGGGACGCGATCGACCTGTTCCGCCCCATTGATGCGCGCGCGCCTTTGCGCATGGCCCTCTACCGCCTGGCGATGTGCCTGTTCCGGGGCGGACGGCGAGCCGAGGCCCAGGAGGCCCTGCACGAGCTCAATCAGATGGTGACTGAGCCCTGGATGGCGGGTCCGCTCGTGCCCCTCATCCGCGAGCAGCCGATGTTCGCCCAGTGGGCAGCCTCACGCGCACTGCCGGCGCGCTGGTTCCGCGACCTCCTGGAGCGGCAGTCCTTTGCCCCGCTCGAAGAGCCGGAGGCCGAGGAGAAGCCCGCACGCCTCCCGCGAGTGGTCGCCCGCAGTCTCGGTCAGCTCCACATCACCGTGGGTGGCCGCGAAGTGACCGATGAGGCGTGGGCAAGCTCCCGGGCGAAGGAGATGTTCTTCCTCTTCCTTGCCAACCGCGGCGGCCTCCGCAAGGAAGAAGCCGCCGTAGCGCTCTACCCCGACGTCTCGCCCGAAGGGTGCAACAGCGCATTCCATTCGAATCTCTACAGGCTGCGCCGGGCGCTCTACCAGGACAGCATTATCAAGCGCGACGGCGCCTACCTGCTGAACCCCGAGGCAGAATTCGAGTGGGACGTCGACCTCTTCCTGGGCGGGCTGGAGAGTGCGAGGCGCCTTGACCCCGGCACACCCGAAAGGGCGCGCGCCACCGAGGAAGCCCTCGCGCACTACGCCGGTCCTTTCGCAGATGCCTTCTTCTCTGAATGGGCCAGCGGCCTGCGGACACAGCTCCTTGACCGCCGTCAGCAGGCGCTCTCGTCCCTTGCGGGCTACCACGCCTCACGTAAGGACTTCGACGCGGCCGCCGAGTGCCTCGAACGAGTCCTTGAAGCTGACCAGTACAACGAGCAGGCCGCCTTCGACCTCGCCACCTACCGAATGCGATCGGGCGGGGCGGCCGCTGCGCTCTCATTCCTCGACGCCTATCGCGGGCGCATCCGCGAGGAGCTGGGCGAAGACCTCCCGCAGCGCTTCAACGAGCTTCGCCGTCGCATCGCCGCCGGCGCACTCTGATCAATCCCCGTCGTCTTTTCTCAATGCCTGCTCCTCGCGAGAGTTTCGCGAGAACGGATGTCCCATCCTTGCCGCAGAACCCGCGCAGCGGGCAACAGCAGGAGGAGATAGGACACAATGAAGGCACGCGTATTCAGCACCATCCTGGCCGTGGCAGCCCTCGCCACCGTCGCTCTCGCCGCCGCCGCCCCTATCCAGCACTGGTAGGCCAAACCGGGCCCGTGTTCCACCGCGTGTGGAGCGCAGTTCAGACGTCAGCAGTCGCCCGCCTTCTCCGGGGAAGCGCGGGCGAATCTGTCGTCCTGGCATTTGCGGTGGCCATGTACGTCGTCCAGGAGCTGGCCATCACACACCTGGGCCGCGACGGCGCCGATGCCCTGTTGCGTCGCGGCCTTTTCTTCCTGACAACAACTGCCCTGCTCTTCGTCGCATTCCATTTCCGGCGATTTGCCGGGGCATGGCTCATCGCCGCAGGGATCATCATGAACGTGATCCCCATGGCTGCTCACGGCGGCCTCATGCCGGTAGCCTTCGATACCGTCCGCGAGTCGGGCATCTTCCCCGACCTCACGGAGGCCGGCATCGGCGACCAGCTACCGAACTCCAAGGACATCGTTCTCGAACGCGAAGACATCCGCTTCTACATCTTCGCGGACAGGCACACGCTCACACTGCCCGGGTATGGGACGAACATCTACAGCGCCGGCGACTTCGTGCTTTTCGCCGGGCTTCTGCTCGCCGTGGCTGAGGGCGCGCTCGTCCTTGCCGGCGCGGGCCGCCCGCTGCCCTCGGTCGTCCGCCGCGTTCGCAGCACGCCCCCGGTAGCCTGACCCACCAAACTTCCAGCTATTGCCACGCGGCGCGGCGCACCGCAGGATAGTCGCGCCCAAAGATGATACCCACCCCTGGAGGCGGTAGATGGAGACCGGTCTTTTCCGAGGTTTCGATGTCGCAGTTCATGACCCCGGCATCGCGCTGATTACCTTCAACCAGCCCGAACGCCTCAACGGCCTCACCCAGGGAATGAAACGCGACCTGGTGGAAACGCTGCTCCAGGCGCAGATGGACGACAAGATCCGCGTTGTGGTGTTCACAGGGACCGGGCGCGGCTTCTGTGCCGGGGATGACATCACCGGCCGGCGGCCCATTTACCCGGGTGCCCGTACCCTTGCGCCCGACATCCCGGGGGGCCACCACAACGCCATTGGCACCTACGAAGGCCTGCGCATCCTCTCTCAGCCCTTGAACGTCACCATCCGTCAGCTCGACAAGCTCACCATCGCCGCGCTCAACGGCGTGGCCATCCAGACCGGCCTGTCGCTGGCGCTCGCCTGTGACTTCCGGATTGCCTCCACCGAGGCGCGGCTGGGCAGCGCGACCCTCCGTTTCGGCCTCCTGCCCGACGAAGGAGGCCAGTACCTGCTGGTGCAGCTCATGGGTGTGGCGAAGGCCATGGACTTCCTGATGCGCTCACGCATAGTCGATGCAGCAGAAGCACTCGATCTTGGCCTCGTGCACGAGGTGGTAGAGGCGGACGCGTTGCTCGAGCGCACCCTCACTTTCGCTCGCGAACTGGCGAACGGCCCGCAGGTGGCCATGCGCCTCCTGAAGCGCACCATCTACAACGCTGCCGAGATGACGTTCGCCCACGCCCTCGACGACATCGCCGCCAAGACCGCCATCAGCGACCACCACCCGGACGCGCAGGAGGGCGTGGCAGCCTTCCGTGACAAGCGGCCGGCGAAGTTCAACGCCTGGATTGACGAGGCCGGCACGCCCCAGGGCTACTGACAGGCGCCTCAGGCAGTTAGCTCCGCGAAGAACGCCCGGATGTCGTCCACGAGCAGTGCCGGCTCCTCCATGGCGGCGAAGTGTCCGCCGCGCGGCATCTCCGTCCAGCGCACCACGTTGAAGCGCGCCTCGGCCCAGCGGCGTGGCACCCGCCACGGCTCTTCCGGGAATACGGCAACGCCAGTTGGCGTTTCAACTTTCTCGAAGAAGAAGGCGCCCGGGTCGCGCATGGATTCGTAGTAGATTCGCGCCGCGCTGGCAGCGCTGTTGGGCAGCCAGTAGAACATCAGGTTGGTGAGAAGCTGGTCGCGTGTGAACGCTCTCTCCACATCGCCGCCGCAATCACTCCAGGCGCGGAATTTCTCGATGATCCAGGCGGCCAGCCCGGCCGGCGAATCCGACTGGGCCACCGTCAGCGAATCCGGCTTCGTCCCCTGGACGTTGCTGTAGGCCGTTTCCTGGGCCTGGAAGCGGTTCCGCTGCTCCCAGAAGGCCTTTTCCTCGCCGTTCATCTCTCCCGGCGGCATGGCGATGACGAAGTTGAGATGCGCGCCCACCATGCTGCTGCCGAACTGCGAAGCCATCTTCGCGCCAATGATCCCGCCCCAATCGCCGCCCTGTACGGCGTAGCGCGAGTAGCCGAGCTCCCGGGTCATCAGAGAATGGAAGGCTGCCGCGATGCGGCTGACGCCCCAGCCGGGTTCTCGCGGCTTTCCGCCAAAGCCGAAGCCGGGAAGCGACGGAATCACGAGGTCGAACGAGGGCGCCCCGCTCGCCCCAAACGCGGCGGGTGCGCTCAATGGGCCCATTACGTCGAGAAACTCCACGATCGAGCCTGGCCAGCCGTGCAGCAGCAGGAGGGGCAGCGCCCCGCTTCCCTCTCCGCGCACGTGCCAGTAGTGGACGTCGACACCATCGACTTCGCACAGGTACTGCGGGTGCGTGTTCAGTACCCGCTCGTGGAACCGCCAGTCGTATTCCGTACGCCAGTAGTCGCACAGCGAACGGAGATAGTCGACGCCGGCCCCGTAGTCCCACCCCGAGCCGGGGATCGGCTCCGGCCATCGCGTCTGTTCCAGGCGGTGGCGAAGATCGTCGAGGTCAGATTCGGGGACATCGATTCTGAAGGGCCGTGGCGGCATGGTCTCACATCATATCCGCACGCGGCCGGGCCGTGCTTGCCTCGTCTTATGCCAGCTGCTGGAGCAGCGTCTTCTCGTCGGTGAAACCGACGTTGACGCTTCGGATTCGCTGGTCGGGGCCAATCACCACCGTCGCCGGGACCGTGAGGATATTGAACCGGCGCGTGATCTCGGGCTCGCCCACGGCGTCGAGCTTGCGGATGTTGACCGCGTGGGCCAATTCGAGACGCCTCAGGGCGGGTTCCTGCAGGGCGACGCACTGGACACACCGTTCGCCCGAGAAGTAGAGGATCCCCGGCTCCCCGGCCGGCAGGTCGTAGCGCGCCAGGAGGTCAATCGCAGGGGCCGTCCGGTGCCCTGCCAGCCGCCGTAGGTAGAGGGCGCGGGCGGCGCAGGCCACGGCAACAATGGCCCCACCGATGACTGCGGCCACTGCCAGGCGAATGAGCTCGTCCATTAGCGGGCCCCCGCGGAGCGAGACGAGAACCCGGCGCGCCCCGCCTGGAAGTAGATGAAGCACCCCAGGCAGAACCCGAAGAGGATGTTCACGAGGGCGAGCGCCACCACCATCCATGCCAGTACCCAGCCCAGGAGGCCGGCGCCCGCGGCGAGTGCGACGAAGGCAGCGAGGAGGAACGTCCCGCCCATGCCCTGGGCAAACCGGTGCGGCGCCGGGTCTTCCACCACCACATGCGGCCGCAGCAACCCAAAGCGGACCGCCACCTGGCGGTATACCTGCACGAAGAGCCCGAGAGGCGGCCACGCCGTCCCCGCGAGCATGACGGCGGCAACGCCAAGCAGCACCCATTGCCCGGCGCCTGCGCCCAGGACGAACGCCACCACCGCCAGGATCACGATCGCGCACTGGTTGAATCGAAGGGCGTTGCGATCGACGCGCGGTTCCATTGCGATCATTGTCGAGTATTTGGGTCAACTTTGTCAAAGCCAGCGGATTCTTGACCCTCCGGCGCCACAGTCCATACCATGGGACTCCCGTGCTGAGGTAGCTCAGTTGGTAGAGCACGGCACTGAAAATGCCGGTGTCCCCAGTTCGACCCTGGGCCTCAGCACCACTTAGTTAGACTCAGAGCCCGGCGTTGTCGCCAGGCTCTTTTCTTGAGCCTCGGTGGGCGCACAGTAACCGGCACAGTAACGGACTTGCCTGGCTCCGGCTCGTTACCTACGAGAGTGTCTTGCCGACCCAGAAGCGTACGTCCTTGTCCGGGGCGCCGTCATTCTCGAGCGCAACTCCTGAAAACGACCTCACGGCAGTCTGGCGCCGCGCTCGCACCCGAAGGCCGCAGCGGGTCTTGCGCCCGAAAGGTCGCACACGACAGACGTGCCCTCTCTGTGTCCGGGCTTCCGCTTCGGAGTGACCGCCACCGATATTGGCCTCTGATCGTCCCCCACGGCACACCGCCCCCGCTCAGAAGCAGGAATCCGCCGCACAAGCCCGCCGGAACGGATTGGCTGAGCAACCACCCAGGCGGGCGCCGGACACTCGCGCCGCCCCGAAATTGCCTGTGCCACGCACTGGCCGAAGCGGCATCCGCTCTACGCGCCAGCAGCGCTGCTCGACTTCCCTTCGAGACGCTTGAACGTCTCGGTGAGCAACTGCCGCATGCCGTCGGTCACGTAGTTCTCAGCGAAGAATTTCTCCGCTGGAATGGTGGCCAGGTCATCGATGTTGTAGACGGTTTCGAGCGTTCGATGCTCGAAGACAGAGGCGCGGGGAGTACAGGCAGGGGAGAGCGTCTTCATTCCGGTCGTTCCGTCCCGTCTTCGTTTTCTGGGAAGCGAAGTTGCTGGGCGAGTACTACACTGCAGAGGGCTCCAACTCGTTCCGCCGCGGGGCGACCGTCGGCCGAGCCGGTCGCCCCGGGCTCAGCGGGCGCCGTTCGTCGCTTAGCGCCGACGTAGCAACGAATGCAGGAACGCTGGCCGCAACGGTTGCTTTCTCAGAGGCTCCTCGACCGTGAGCACTTCGAAAGCCCACTTCGTACGAGTGGCCCAGTACAGGAGGAAGTTGGAAGCCAAGCCCGGCAATGCGCAAGAGTTGGGCAAGAACGAGACAAAGCGGAGCATTTGGTCCAGCTCCGGGTCCGGGCACCACGACCCAATCAGCGGAGCGCGAGTGAGCTCTGCCAGTTCTCGTCGATTCAGTTCAAGTGCCAGAGCGCCCCGCTCGCCGGCCGGGAAACGAGTGGGCAAAATGAGGACAATCGTCAAACCGTTGCCCAGCCTGGGATTCTGAATATCCGTCCGCATCCAAAGGAAGGCGGTGCTCTCGCCAAACGGAAATTCACTGGTAAGGCCGACCTTGTCCGCCGTCGAGTGGACACCGGCTATTCGGCCGACCGTTCTCTGTGCGACGACAAAGTCTGACCCGACGTACATCGATGGGCGCGTCCCAGGCGGAACAAATACATCTCGGACCACGTTCAGCGCGTCGTGAGGGACATCGCGGATTCCGTGGATGGGGTGCTGGCTGGTTGCCGGACGAGACCAAGTGAATTCCGCAATGTCATCGACCGTCGCATGGGCATCGGCGACCTGGAGTAACGCTGCTGCGGTGAAGAGGTGCTCCCACAACTCCAGAGTCTCCTCATGCACATACGCGCTCGCGGCCAGGCGCACTTCTCCCTCATGGACGACCAGGCAACTCATGGTAGCGAAGGGCGTGAATTCCCCAAGCCGGTCTATCTGCTCCGTGCTGCTAAGTCCGGATAGGAGATCCGTCTGGACATGAACGCGAGACAACTGCATTCCGAAGTCGTCCACAGGGGGCTCCGACCAGATTCGTTGGGCTAAGCCCCCTGCCCACCATGTGAACCCGCGTTCCTGACGCACAGCCCACTCTTCGTCGATTTGCATCTCGCGAAAGAGGTGCTCGACTAGCGCTTGTCCTGCATCCACCACTTGTCCCCCTGCTCGGTATTGTATCTCCGGAGGCGCGCCCGCAACGCACTTGGCGCTGGTCCCCGAGGTGCGCCACGGTAGCCCGGTGCTGCGACATCTGTTGACGCGATGTACAGGCGAAGCAAGCCTCACATCAAGTCTGGCTGAGGTAGTACTATCCGCCCGACTTCAACGGCTCGGGCGAAACCCCCACCCCGTCTCCGCTGGCGCCGAACGCACAGTAACCGCACAGTGATGCCAACCGGGATCTGCCCGGACACCGCCAGACCATGCCATCTGTTATGTCCACACTGGAAGCTGATGATTGGGCTTCGGACCCCTCAAAGGGATGCCCCCGGGTGTGATGAACGGCACTGAAAATGCCGGTGTCCCCAGTTCGACCCTGGGCCTCAGCACCAACGATGACCCGCACAGCGAGGCAGCCCCGAGGGGGTGGTCTCGCTGTTTTGCTTTGCGCCAGATCGCACGCTCATGGCCCAGGCACGTGGCCCCTTTGCCCAACACGCGCCAGGTAGCAGCCGGCCGGCTCTGTTCATCTGCCTCGAATATGTCGAACACTTGCTAAGAATGAACCGCCTACGCCGCACCGGCGCGTGGGTGGCGCGCCCGCTGCTGCTGCCAACCCGCCGGATTCGCTGGAGGATCATGGCGCCCTATGCGGTGCTCTCTGTCCTCATGGGCGTCGCGGGCACCTTCATCGTGACCCGCCTCGTCACCGGCTCGCTGGAAGAGCGGTTCACCAACCAGTTGGCCGAGGCCAGCCGGGTCACCTCGGACTCCGTGGTGCGCCGGGAGCGGCAACACCTGGCTGTGGTGCGGAGCATCGCCTACACCGAAGGTGTCGCCGAAGCCGCCGCTCTTGGCAGCGCCGGTGAGCTGAAGCGCCTCGTTGAGCCGGTCGCTGCCAACAGCGCAACAGAGCTCGTCGAGGTGTTCGACGCCAATGGGCTGCGCCTCTGGGGCGGTCAGCTTTCCGGCGAAACAGCCCTGACCTACGTCCCGGTTGAGCAATCCAGCACCGTGCACGCTCAGACGCTTGTCGGGCGCGTCCTTTCCCGGGGAAACGACGGCGCCGGCGACAAGTTCGCGGCACTCCTTCCCGGCCCCGGCGAGATGGCCCTCTACACGGCCGGCCCGGTGTTCGATGGCTCGCGCCTCGTGGGCGTCATTCTCGTCGGGACTCGTCTGAGCTCGTTCTTGCCGGTGGCAAAGGGCGAAGCTCTCGCCGACGTCACCATCTACGGTTCGGGGGGCACACCCGTCGCCTCAACCTTCCCGGTCGCCGGCGATGGCGGCCCGGAAGCGGTCCTGGCGCCAGACTCCGGCAGCGCACCGGCTCCGGGCTTCAGGGAGCATCGCGAGCTCTTCGGCCGCAGCTACGACCTTCTCTACGGTCAGCTCCAGGTGCGTGGCGAACCCATTGGCCTCTATTCAGTCGCCCTGCCAACGTCCTACATCGCGTCGGCCGGGGCGGCGGCTCAAACGCAGATGGCACTGCTCTTTGCCGGAGGCACGTTCGCCATCCTCATGGTGGGCTGGGCCCTCTCCCGCGCCCTCACTTCTCCCCTGTTGAGGCTCTCGCGCGCTGCCCGGGCGGTTGCCGACGGTGACCTCACCGCACGGTCCGGGGTTCGCGGACGCGATGAGATCGGCGTCCTCGCTGCCACGTTTGATGCCATGGCGGAGCGCCTTCAGCGCCAGCACCTTGCGACGCTCGGCGCGCTCGTCTCCGCAATTGATGCCCGGGACCCCTACACACGAGGTCACTCGGTGCGCGTGGGGAAGCTCTCCGCTGCGCTTGGCCGCGGCCTGGGGCTGCCACCGTCGCAGCTCCAGCACCTTGAAGTCGGAGGCTATCTCCACGACATCGGCAAGATCGGTGTTCGCGACCATGTCTTGCTCAAGCCCGGCGCGCTGACGCCCGAAGAGCGGAAGATGATCGAGCTCCATCCGAAGATTGGCCTGGCCATCCTCGCCCCGGTGGACCTCCCCCGCGAGGTGACTGCCATTGTCGGAGGGCACCATGAGCGCCTCAACGGGACCGGCTATCCGCTGAGGCTGAGTGCCGAGGAGCTCTCCATTTTCCCCCGCATCGTTGCCGTGGCGGATGTGTACGACGCGCTCACGACCGACCGCCCCTACCGCCGTGCAATGCCCACCGAGGAGGCCCTCCGCATCATCCATCGCGAAGCCATGGAGGGAATGCTCGACATCGAGGTGGTGGCGCGTCTGCGCGCACTCCTGCCGCAATGGGAGGACCGCCGCCGTCACGACCCCGCTCTGCAGGGGCTGATGTTGCCCCGGCCAAACGCGAAGGTGGCGTAACGTGCTGGCGCGGCTTGGCGAGGCGGCGTTCGTGGTGGCAGCAGCGGCAGCTTGCTTCCTGGCAACCTTTGCCGGGGCTACCCTGGCCGCGCAGCGTGACCTTTCCGGCTGGCTCGACATCGATGCCGCATCGCGTCTGGAAGCGGACTACGGAACCGACCCGCGCCCATTGAAGCTAATGGCCCTGAGCCCGGGCATCGCCGCCGAGGCCGTTCGTGACGAGGCGGCCGTCTCCGCAGGTCTGCCCACGGCAGTTTCATCCCCTCCGGCTCGCCCTGAGCGGGACCTGGCGCCCGAACCCGATGCCGGTGCAGAGTCGCCCCGGCGCGAACCGCGAAAGCCAACGCCCGCCAGCACCCCATCGCCCTCCCCGACGCCGCGCGAAACACGGGCAGCCACTTCCACGCCAACACCAACCGCGACACCGTCGTTCGCTCCCCCTTGCAACTGCATTACCCCGTCGCCCGGCAAGCCATCGACCCCGGTCCCCACCACGACACCGGAGCCAACTTCAACGCCGCCGCACACGAGCACTGTGCCTGTTACGCCGGTTCCCGTTGACACTCCATTGCCGGACCCGACGGTCAAGCCGCAACCTCCGGCGGCGACCCCCGTGCCCGGGAACGGCACTGGTGGTGGCAACGGCACTGGCGGGAGCGGTAACGGGAGTGGTGGTGAGAACGGCAACGGCGGCAACGGCGGCAATGGAAGCGGCGGCAACGGCAACGGCAACGGCGGCGGAGGTGGGAACGGCAGGGGTCACCAGGACGGCAGCTAGCGTTCGCGTCAGCCGTGCGGCCGCGCGTTAACCGGCGCCCTCCTCGGCCGCAAGTGCGGGGTTCGAAACCGCAATCTTCTCGCGAACCGTCCTCCGCAGGTGCGTCAGTAGGGCGGCCCGGTAGTCGCCTTCGTCGGCATCGCCCTGCCGGATCCGCTCGCACAGCTCCTGGTTGCGGGCGTTGATGGCGTCCCGGGCCGCGCTCATCCCGGCGGGCCGCTCGGCTGCGGGCAGGAGGGTATCGAGCCCTTCCCATTCCGATGCGAGATGCTCTTCCTGGTGCGCCAGTTCCCGCCGGAGCATCTGCAACACGTTGCCCGCCACGCGCGCGTGAAAACTCAGGCGCCCCTGCGTGTTGGGCATCACATCGTCGCTCAGGAACCCGGCAACGGCTTCGAGGAGTTCGTCGATGGTGGGACGGTCTTGCATCAGGCGCCCTTCCCTTCGAGAAGGTTTAGTAGCTCCCATTCCGTCTCGGCGGTGCGGCGGCCGATGCTCGCCAGCTCGACGCTCTTGCTGCGCCCCGAGAGATAGGTCACGGCCTGGTTGATGGTGATGATGCCCCAGCGTACGTTGCCGAAAAGCTCCCAGAAGCGGACGCGGCCGCGATCCACGGGGAACCCTCCTGCCGCTTCGTATTGCCGGTAGAAGTCCTCGCGCGCGGCGATGCCCGCCATCGGTTCCTTGCCGCCGAAGCGCCACGATTTCACGGCCAGCCAGCCGAGGTCCTCCATGGGGTCGCCCCAGTGGGCCAGCTCCCAGTCGATGACCCCGCGCAGGCCGTCTTCACCGAAGATGAAGTTGCCCGCGCGGAAGTCCCCGTGGACGAGCACTTCCTGTTCGACCTGCGGCATGTTGGCGTGTATCCAGCGAAACGCCAGCTCAAACACGGGGTGCGGGTCGGGCGAAGTGAGCCTGTAGGCCGCCTCGTAGTGCGCCACCTCAGTGGCGGCGGGTGAGAAACCCGGCTGGGCAGCCTGGAGGCTGGCGAGCTCGGGGTGCGCTTCTCGCCGGATGGTGTGCACCCGGGCCAGGCTCGCGGCAAGCTGCCCGGGGGTAACATCCCGCGCATGGGCGTACTGTTCGCCGCGCACGAGGCGGGCGCCCAGCGTCTCGCCGGGGACGCGCCGCATGATGAAGAACTTCACGCCAAAGCGGTCATCGCCGTCCCAGAGAGGCTCAGGCACCACCACGCCGGCATCCCAGGCCGCCTTGATCAGGTGGTACTCGAGCTCCCGCCCCGGCACAGACGGAACACCGGCGATTGGATCACAGCGAAAGATCGCTTCCAGCCTCTCGTCACCATCCGGACGCCTGATGGTGACGTCGAATGACCACGTCTCGCGGGAGGCGCCACCAGAGAGGCGCACAAGGTTCTCGACAACCACATCGCCGGCGCCGGTCTTCTCGCGAAGGAAGGAGACCAGCCCGTCCTGGACCCTGTCGGCTTCCAAGAGCTATTCCACCTGGTCCAGGTACTCGCTGAGGCCGTAGCCCTTGCGCGCACCGTCGAGGGTGTACTCGGTCATTCCCTCGCCAATATGGGTGAACTGGCCGGCGCGCCGGTTTCGCAGGGGAATGAAGCCCGTGACGCGGCCTTCGATTTTGTGCACATCGCCGTTCTCGAGCGTCACGGTCGCCTTGAGGCCGCTGTGGTAGTTCGTGTTCCCCTCGTACTCGGTGTCGAGATCGATATCCGTGATGCGGAGCAGTTCCTGACCCTTGTGGAAGACCCCTCCCTTGCGGTCGCCCACCACGGAGACAACCATGCCCAGGTCGTCGCCAAAGTTGCCGGTGATCCAGCGGTAGGAGGGGGTGGACTGCCAGTAGCGCGGGCCCCAGGAGTGGTCGCGCAGGCCGTGCCCCGAGATTGGCAGCTCCGGGCCGTTCTCAATCTGGAGCGTGCCCGTGACGCGCATGTGCTGCTCGTAGTGGGCGCGGGCGAACTCGTTCTGCGCTGCCGCCGTCCCCGGTTCGGCTACATGCCCGTAGATGGGCCCGCACCCCTCGTGGAGCAAGTCGAGCTTGACGCGGCGATGGGGATTGTTGCGGAAGGCGTCGCCGGGCTCGCGCATCTCGCGCGGATCCTTCAGCTCAACCACCGAGCCTTCATACACCGTCCGGATCTTTTCGCCGGGCACTAGCACCTCGACCTTGAGCCCTCCGGCATCCCAGCCTTCATTGCTCGTGATCTGGGGGCGCTTGTAGTTGAAAAGGGCCGAGCCATCGGGGCGATAGACGATCACCGTCATCTCGGCGTACCCCTCGTTGGCACGATTGCCGATGCGCAGGAAGCCCCCTTGCTGCCGCTCACGATCGAAGAAGTTGAAGTACACGGATTCGTTGAAGTTCTCTTCGGGCCCCAGCGGGTGCGTGTAGTCGTCTTCCGGCCTGACGTTGCCGACGATGGTCACCATGGTCCGGCTCTCCGGGGTCTGATTGGCGAACGGCCGCGACCCGCGGGGGCATTCTACCGCGAACCACCCTCTGCGCGCCCTACCGGTCGGCCGGGGTGAAGGCCGTCCGCAGGTAGTTCACGAGGTGCCAGATCTCGTCCTCGCTGAGGGCGGGAGCCCCCTCGCTCCAGGCGCGCATGGCAGTCCCGGGAATACCCCGCGAAATAAAGCGGTAGATCTGCCCGTCCGGGTGCTGCGAGACGTGGACCGTGAGGTCGAGCGGGTAGGGGTTCAGCTCCAGCCCTTTAGGAGGGATGCCGTTCGCGCCGTGACAGGCAACGCAATTCTGCTCGTAGAGCCTGCGGCCGGCAGAGATGGAGTTCTGGTCGGGGAAGATCGGGTTTGTGGGAATACCGCCCGCGGGTTCGTGCCTGTGCACGCCGAAGAGCAGGAGGATCCCGGCCCCAAAGCCCGCGATCATCAAAGCGTTTGCGCCCATCCCTCCCCGGCGGCCGAGCCTTCGCAGGGGCTTGCGCCAGAGGGCGAATCCCAGCCCGGCGAAGAGGAAGGCAAGACCGCCGAACTCGTTCCACGAGAGGCCGGGAGCAGGATTCGACCACGCGCCACCGCGGCGCAGGTTGCTGACCGGCGAGCCGGCGGGGCGCACGTCAAAGGGAGCCACCAGGTCGTTCGCATCCTGGCGCCGGACGGAAACCTCCACGCGCCACTGCCCTTCGAGGGGCAGGTAGGGCCCCTGCGCCAGGTACGTGCCTGGCGCGTAGCCGGATGACAGGTCGAGGGTGGAAGTCCCCACCGTTGCGTCCTCCAGGTAGCGGAAGGTGAGGCGCACCCGCTCCGCCTCGTCTTCCGGGAAGCCGCCCCCGCTGAGGTCAACCTCGAAAGAGTTCAGGCCGGTGCGGTTAGGGCTGACACGGAGCGAGATGGCGACCCCATCAACGTTGATGGTGCGCTCGTAGGGACCGGCGTCCCCCGCGACGACGATGGACTTCGTCGCCGCCGTCTGGGTGAGCATGGCCGCGGCGACGAAGACGGCGAGCCCGAGGGCGACCTCCACCGTTGCGAGAACAATGAAGCGGCGTGGTTCTCCCTTCGCGTGGCCCACAAGGCGTCGCCGGCCCCTGCGGGCGTTGTATGCCGCAACAGCCAGCAGGGGAACGAGCAGACCCAGCTTCACCAGCAGGGTCACTCCATAGCGCGTGTCCCGGAGGCCGGTGCGGCTATCGACCTCGACCATGGCGTTGAGCGCCCCCGTTACGATGACCACGAAAACGAGCACCGAGGCCGCCAGCGAAAAACGCGGCATCAGGTCGCCGTACCGGGCATTCCTGCCGGAGAGGCGCACGGCGAGGGCGAGGCCCACAACCGCGCCCATCCAGGCAACGGCCGCAGCGCCATGCGCGAAGTCGAGGCTCATGGCGATGGCGCGTCCAGTGCCCGCCGCGGCATGGCTGGTAGCAGTCAATCCCCAGGCATGCGCGGCGAGACCGGCAAGCACCGCCCACGGCGCCGCCCGCGAGGCCCTCGTTAGCCCTGTCGCAGCCGCAACCGCCACCAGGGCCGCCACGAAGCGCAGCAGCCAGTAGAAGCCCACGCGCGTGCCGGTCACAAGCTCCCAGGTGCCGTGGCCGCTGTACTCGCGGTCAAGGATCGCGAGGTGGAGGAGCGTGGCCGCCACCATCAGCCCAGCCCCGGCGCAGACGCAGACCACCAGCCCCTGCCGGGCGCGGCGAGCGCCTTCGCCCCAGAGCAGCAGCAGTGACGTCCCCCCCGCTGCCAGGAGCAGGCCCAGCAGCTCCAGGGCGCGCACCGCCACGCCGTCCGCCAGGGGTGTGGGGTCGCCATCACCGAAGCCGGGGACGAGGTTCACCCCCGCGGGGGTGGTGCCGTCGGGATTGAGCACGGTGAAGGGGTAAGACCCCCTGAGCGCATGACCGTCGACACGGGAAACGTTCGACCAGAGCACGTTGTAGATGCCGGGTTGCAGCTCCTCAAGCTCCGCCCGCATGGTGTGGCCGTCGGCGGGGAACAATGGAGGTGCAATGCGAATCGTGGACCCGGTCGCATCGAGCAGCCTGATCGTGCTGGATTCCGCGGCGATGGGTTCACTGAAGGTGAGGGAGATCTCGCCGGGGGGCATGCGCAGGAACGCGTTTTCCGCCGGCTCCGAAGCCACCAGCGAAGCGTGCGCGGAGGCTTGCCGCGGGGAGATGAGGACAACCAGCAGGACCGCCAGTAGAGCAAGCCCGGCGAAGCGGCCGGTCACCTGCGCTTCTGCACCAGCAGGAACGTGCCCCCGCTGCCCAGCGTGAACATGCCCAGGCCCACCGCCACCACAAGCACCCACGTCACGCCGTCGCTCCGGCCGGTCGTCAGCACAGGCGAATCCGGCGTTCCGGGCAGGTCACCGAGCCCGAGGAGGTCCTCGCGCAGGGTCTCCTTGCCCGGTGAGGCCACGCCGGTGGGGTCGTACGTAAAGGATAGGGCGCCCTCGGCGGTGTCACCGTCTTCCGCGCTCAGCGTCTTCCAGCGGACGCTGTACTTCCCCGGCGGGAGTGTGGCGGGCAGCTCGACCGAGATCCGCCGCCTGTCGGCGTTGTCGATGATCGCCTCGGCCGCCGTGACCTCCTTGCCCGAGGCGTCGAAGACATCGATGCCGTTCGCGCCCTCGCGCCGGGCGAGCTCCTGGCTCATCTCCAGTTCGATCCGCGCCGGCGGCGAAGTGAGCAGTGCGCCATCACCGGGCCGGGCCTTTGCCGGTTCGGCGTGGGCGAATGCGCTCGCGGCCCATGCCAAAGCGCAGAATGCCGCCGCCGCGAGAGCGAAGTGCCTCATTGCTCCAAGTCTAGCCTTCGTGCTCTGCGCGGCAAGAACGGGCGCCGGCCTCAACGTCCGGGACCGACGGCGCGTAAACTCCCGGCAAAATGGCTGCCGGCGCGCCGTCTTTCGCTTGACCTTGACGGTTTTCGCTGTGTTATCGTCGCCAGAGCGTCGTCCCCGCGAACGCCTATGCGAAAACTGCCAGTGCTCTTGCTCATTCTTGGCGCCGCCGGCCTGGCGGTCGCCTCGCTGCGCCAGTTCGATGCGCGGGCCGCTTCCGGGCCGTGCGGCACCAGTCACGATGCGATGGATGCCGAGGAAGGGCAGTTCCTTTCGCTCCTCCAGCAATGGCGCGACCAGAATCTGCCCAACTCCTCCCTCCTGCAGCCTTCGGGCCCGCTTAACGCCGCCGCGGCCTGGTTCGCAGAGTACCAGGTGAGCAAGGGAGGAGGCGGCGGCCACTACGACAACTACGGCCGCAACTGGGCCCAGCGCGCCATCGACTGTGGCTACCACTCCTTCTACGCAAACGGCTCAGGGGAGGGTGTCTACGCGGTGGGGTCCAGCCGCCCGCTCGACATCGGCCCCGCTGCGGCCGTCGCGGGAATCACCTATCCCGGCAGCGGGGCAACGATGAAGGTGGAAGTCTCCGGGGCGATCCCACCGGTGAAGTGCGTGGGGGTGGCCGTCAAACGGAACGAAACCGGAACGGTGGTGGCCTGGGTGGCCGTGCTGGCGCAGTATCCTTCGAGCCAGGACTGCCCGGCGGCAAGCACCGGTGGAGGAGGTACGGTGACGGTTACGCCCGGTACCACTACGCCATCGCCCACGGCCACGGGCACCCCGACGCAGACTCCAAGCCCCACGCCGAGCCCCACACCCATCACGTACCACGCCTTCGCCCCGCTCGTCTCCGCCGACGAGCCGCGCTAGGCAGAGCGCCTCAAACGATCAGGGGATGGCCCACCCCGGCGACGCGGCGATGGTGCCGCCAAGCGTTCCAAGCGCGGCGACGCATACCAGCGCCACCAGCGCCAGCACCAGGGCGTATTCGGCGAGTCCCTGGCCGGACTCGCCTGCTTCTTTCCCGGACCGGGCCTCGCCGCCGGCCAGCGGCGAACGGTCTCTGTTTTTCATGTTTTCTCTCCCAGGCGGGCTCTCTCTCTACCTAACCATTCGACACTGCCCTGCGGCCCAAACCCCCCATGGGCAGGGACGAACGAGTGGAACCGCAGTGAACGCCCTTGCGTTGCCGGGGCGCCCTGATTCGAACTTCCCCGCCCACGTCCGCTAAGCTTCGATTCAAGACCCCCAACGGAGACCACGATGACCTACGACGTCCGCCAGCACAGCCGGGTCATGCTCGACGGCCCCGACCGCGCGCCGGCCCGTTCCTATTTCAAGTCGATTGGCCTGGACAGCGAAGACCTGAAGAAGCCGCTTGTAATGGTGGCGCACAGCTGGATCGGCACCATGCCCTGCAACTTCAATGAGCGCGAGCTCGCCCAGCACGTCATGGCGGGGATTCGCGCCGCCGGGGGAACGCCGATGGAGGTCAACACCATCTCCATCAGCGACGGCATCTCCATGGGCACCGAGGGGATGAAGGCCTCGCTCATCAGCCGCGAGGTGATCGCCGACTCGATTGAGCTCGCCGCCGTTGGCTACTCATTCGATGCCGCCGTCGTCATCGTTGGCTGCGACAAGACAATCCCGGCGGCGGCAATGGTGCTGGCGCGCCTCAACATCCCCGGCGTAATCCTCTACGGGGGCTCCATCGCGCCCGGCCGGTACAGGGGCCAGGACATCACCATCCAGGACGTCTTTGAAGGTGTCGGCAAGCAGGCCGCGGGGTCCATTAGCGAGGAAGAGCTTGAGGAGATCGTGGATGCCGCCTGCCCCGGTGCGGGCGCCTGCGGGGCGCAGTACACCGCGAACACCATGGCCATGGTCATGGAGTTCCTTGGGATCGCGCCCATGGGCTCGGGGAGCATTGGCGCGACCGACCCCCGCAAGGACAACGCCGCCTTCGCCGCCGGCGAGCTGGCCATGGACGTTCTCCGCCGGGGCGTGCTGCCACGAGACCTCCTCACCCGCGAAGCGTTCGAAAACGCCATCGCGTCCGCCGCGGCCACGGGTGGTTCCACGAACGTGGTTCTCCACCTCATGGCCATCGCGCGTGAGGCCGGCGTCCCGCTCAACATCGATGACTTCGACCGCATCAGCGAGCGCACGCCGCTGATCGGCGACCTCCGGCCCGGGGGACGGTACGTCGCCCTCGATATGGACCGGGCGGGAGGGACGCCACTCCTGGCGAAGCGCCTCGTCGAGGCAGGCAAGCTTCACGGCAACACCATGACCGTCACCGGCCGCACCCTGGCCGAAGAGGCGGCGCGGGCGATCGAGACGCCGGGCCAGGATGTCATCGTCCCCGTCGACAGGCCGCTGAAGCAGACCGGCGGGCTCGTAATCCTGAAGGGGAGCCTCGCCCCCGACGGCTGCGTCATCAAGGTGGCCGGTCACGAGCGGCTCACGCACACGGGCCCGGCGCGGGTCTTCGACCGCGAGGAAGACGCCTTCGCCGCCGTGTCCGCGCGCCAGATCCGCGCGGGCGATGTGGTGGTCATCCGCTACGAAGGTCCCAAAGGTGGACCGGGCATGCGCGAAATGCTGGGAGTGACCGCCGCCCTCGTCGGCGCCGGTCTCGGCGAATCGGTGGCGCTCCTCACCGACGGGCGGTTCAGCGGCGCCACGCGCGGCCTGATGGCAGGCCACGTCGCACCCGAGGCCGCGATCGGCGGTCCCATTGCCCTCGTCAGGGAGGGCGACATCATCAGCTTCGACATCCCCGGCAGACGGCTCGACCTGCAGGTCGACCCGCAGGAGGTGGCCCGCCGCCAGGCCGAATGGCGGGAGCCGGCACCACGCTACGCCTCCGGGGTGTTTGCCAAGTACGCCCGCCTGGTCTCCAGCGCCGCCGAAGGCGCGGTCACGGGCTGACAATATGAACAGCCAGGCAGCTACCAGCATGAAACTCCCCCTTGAGTTGCAGGCAGGCGAATCCGTTCTCCTCCTCGGCCGGAGGCACTGGCTCTACCT
>WBZY01000788.1_pt1 | contig 20782 bp, 16 predicted proteins | sample 5204191 | NCBI WGS metagenome assembly WBZY01 (sample SAMN12344363, study PRJNA552823) | activated sludge metagenome | biome: Activated sludge suspended growth; feature: Anammox Sidestream; material: Wastewater; isolation source: activated sludge from anammox sidestream of wastewater treatment...
CCCCTGGATAAACCCAGCGCTCGACACACCCACCACCGACAGCACCGCTCCCACTACCGCTGCTCCTATCCATCCTCTTCCTTTCATCGCTCTTCCTTCCCTCCTATATCTTCGATTTTTAGGAATATAAATCTGAAACTTTCTTAATACGCCATCCACATAACTTCTGAATCGTAAAACCTACCGTTTAAAAAATTTTCCCTACCACCCCCTTTCATAATTTGTTGGCTGGTCTTTGCGTCTTATAATCCAAATGCTAAAATTCTATTAAGACAAAAAACCAAACCGGAAGATACGTGAAAAAATTTATTGCGTGTATAGCAAAGAGCAACAACCGTGCCGTATTTTTTTCAACATCATGAGCAAAACGTAACTCTTTGTAAATAAACCTATTATAAAAATTATTGTGCAAACAGTCTTTTAGGCAAAAGACTATAATTGGTCACTACACATTTCGATCTTTTTGTAGCACGAGTTCTATCTCGTTATAAAAAAAGGGTATAAGGCGTGACTATTTTTGGTCATAAAATTTCGTTGTATTGTCACGTTTTGATGCGTTTTTTTCAGTAAGAAACATCTCACCTTAGACAAAAAGTGCAGGAAACGAAGAATGTTCCAAACATAGATTCTTTCGATGTGAAATTATTTTTTATTGAGCGCCTTGAGTTTATTGCTTTTGTAAGTTTTTCGTGATCAGGCTGCCGTTTCATAGTGCTAAGACATTGATTTGTCAAACAATTGCAGCCGAACCAATCTATTGCGAAGTGTCGTGCGCGGAACGCCTAAAATCTCCGCCATTTTGACTTGATTGCCATTCGTCTTTTGGTGTGCCCATTGAATAAGTTTTTTTTCCACTTCGGTAAGCGCGTCTTGCAAATTTATCGATTGTTTATTATATAAATCCATTGACAACAAGTCGGTGTTCACATCGTACTTTCTTAAATACTCCGGAAGAGTTTCCAATGAGATACCCTTGGATTTGGAGAATGCAACAGCGTGTTCAATAACATTTTCAAGCTCTCTTACATTCCCGGGCCAATCGTAGGCCATCAGGACCTCTTTTGCCTCTGGTGAAACATCCGGCAAGGCGTCTTCGTATTGCGACACAAACTTTCTTAAAAAATAGTTGATCAACAGCGGTATATCTTCCTTTCGTTCCCGTAATGACGGTATGCTGATTTGAACCACATTCAACCGGTAAAACAAGTCTTCCCGAAAATAACCCTCTTTTACCCGTTCAAGGAGGTCTTTTTTCGTTGCGCAGATAATTCTTACGTTAACACCAAGGGTTTCTTCTCCACCAACCCTTTCAAAAGTCCTCTCCTGAAGCACACGCAGGAGCTTGACCTGCATATCCACAGGGATATCATCTACGTCATCCAGAAAAATTGACCCGCCATCCGCCAACTCAAACCTTCCGCGTCGAGTCTTAATTGCACCCGTAAATGCCCCCTTCTCATGCCCGAAGAGCTCGCTCTCTAAAATTTCCCTGTTCAACGCGGCGCAACTTACCCTGATAAATGGCCCCGTTTTTCTGCTGCTGTGGTAATGAATAGCGCCGGCTATTTTTTCCTTTCCGGTTCCGCTTTCTCCCCGTATCAGAACGGTTGTGTCCCTTTCAGAAACGCTCTTCACAATTTCAAGCACCTTTTTCATCGATTCACTCTTTCCGACAATATTGCAAAATTCAAATTCAGCCTGAATTTCACCTCTGAGACGATTTACTTCTGCAGCCGTGTTTTTGTGGTGAAGCGCCCTTTGCAGTTTGATCATCAACTCGTCTGTAGAGAAAGGCTTTGCAATATAGTCGTATGCACCATCCTTGATCGCAGATACGGCGCTTTCAAGGGTGCCATACGCCGTCATGATAACAACAATAATCTCCTGATTGTATTTCTTTATTTCCTTGAGAAGCTCCATTCCATTCATGCCTGACAGTCTTAAGTCCGTGACCACCACGTCGTAGTCTTCAGACTTCACCATTTTTAGCCCCTCGGTTGCATTATCCACCGATTTCACCTGATACCCATCCTTCCTTAACTGGCTCTCCAAGGATATCCTCATAAGTTTTTCATCGTCTACGATCAACACTTTACTACCCATACGATCACTCCTTGATATTTTGCATCATGTCATTACCGTCACTTTTCTCACCGGCAAACAGACATAAAATGTCGTTCCTTCCCCTGGATTACTCTTCACTACAATGTTCCCATTATGGTCATCGATGATCCTCTTGCTAATCGCAAGACCTAAGCCGCTCCCCATCTCTTTTGTGGTAAAAAACGGGTTAAATATTTTACCGAGAATCTCTTCCGGAATCCCCGATCCCGTGTCAGCAATTGCCACTTGTATACTTGACGAATGAAAGTCACAATACCCGGTCTTTATGGTCAGGCTGCCCCCCTCCGGCATGCTATCCAGGGCGTTGACCATAATGTTAATAATGACTTGCGAGATATTGTCAGCGTCACCATAGATCTCGGGCAAATCCAGAGACAGCTCCTTCTCCAAAGAGATGCCGCGCTCTTTTATCCGATGCCCCACAAATCGTAAAGAATTTTCAACAATTTCACTTAAACTGTGGTTGGACATATGGGTGGAATATGGGCGGGAAAATGCCATCAACTGTTTTACAATCACCTCAATCCGTTTCAGGCCTTCTGACATTAAATCCAGAAATTCCCGGTTTTGCGATATGTTTTCAGGCTCTTTCCTCATCATTTTTACAAAATTCTGCAATCCGCCTAATGGATTATTCACCTCATGGGCCACACCGGCAGCCAACTCACCCACCGCAGCCAACCGCTCGGCCTGAATCAGTTGCAACTCCATTTTTTTTCTCTCGGTAATGTCCCGGCAAATCCACTGAATGGTCTTCCTTTTCCCGTATTCAATCACGCTGGCGCTGATACTCGTAGGAGTTAGCCCGCCGTCAACATGCTGGCAATCAACGTTATCCAGCATGCCGGAACCCGTCTCGTTTATCATCAACCACAATTGCCTTGTCTTTTCACGATCATATTCCGGGACAATTTCCCATATCTTTTTGTCATGTAATTCATTTTTCACGCACCCCGACAACTCCTCGGCCCTTTTATTCAAATCAACAATCTGCGCAGAGTCGGCATCCAGGGTAAAAATGGCATCGTTGGCCAGATTAATAGATTCCCGATACCTTTCCTCAGATTCTCTCAGCTGTGCGGTGCGTTCACGAATCTTTTGTTCAAGCCCTGCATACGACCCTTCCAGCTTTTCAGCCATTTTATTGAATTCTGAAGCAAGAACGCCCACTTCATCTTCAGAATTAATGGTAATGCGATGCCCCAGGTTCCCCTTGCCAATAGCATGCGCACCCTGCACCAGACGGGAAATAGGATGGGTAATTCCGTGTGACAGGGCAAAAACGATGACAATGATAATGAATACGCTTACTATCGCCAGGGTAATTACCTGATTCTTCAATTCCATAATCGACTTAAAGGCCTCGGAGGTATCCTGCTTCACAATCAATCCCCATTTCAACGGCGATAGATAACGAAAGGCCAAAAGAACTTCCGTCCCTCTGTGATCAACAACCCTGGTGATGCCCTCTTCCTTTTCGTCCAGCATAAAAGACTCCGGCGCTATTGAATTCACCGGGATACTCATAGTGAGCGCCGTATCCGCCCGATGCCGCGTGTTGTTGAGAAATTGCAACTGATCACCCTTGCGGCGCACCAGGAGGGTCTCACCCGTTTCTCCGCTGCCTGGCCAATCCTGCAACAACCGTCCTATGGCCTTGTTTGTGTTTACCCGGATCGTGACGATTCCATTGATCACGTCTGTCTCCTCCATGGTAATCGGGTCTGTTCTCTTCATCGTGCCAAACAGAGTCATTCCTACCTGTTTTGTATACTCCGAATAGTGAATGTCTTTAAACGGCAGCCCTTTATTTCCCAGCACATCAAGATAATACCGGTAATCTCCATCGACTAATCCAATATTCGACTCGGTTGTAGACATCACAATCTCACCATTTTCTATATCCAGCATCGATATTTCATCACAAGAAATAAACTTTTCCTTGAGTTTACCCAGATATTCCGAAAGTCTCTTGTAATAGACATCGCCAATTTCAGATTCCTTCATCCTTTCAACGGAACGGAATGCCTGTCTTAAGTAAAGGAGATTAGAAAATGATACCTCCAGGGACTTATTTGTTGAAAGAACTCCAATATCAACCAGGCGCTCCTGCAACCAGTTGCTTAGCTGCGTCTTTTTTAATTCAGCAATCGAGGTCAGCTTCTCTGTCACCCTGTCGTTTAACGCCCTTTTCCCCCGGTTGTACGCCGTATTACTTACGATCAGAATGGGCATCGTCGTCATGAGGATAAAATAGCAGATGAGCTTAACCTTGATGCTCTTAAAAAACCGAACAGACCCTTTCATCCCGTCGCTCTCCTCCCCCCATCCCCATCCAATTGTCTTTGCCTGGCCGTTTGCCATTTGCAGACCTTTTATCCAAAATTATATTCACACCAAACCCTTAAATAAAGCAAATTTTCCTCTCTGCAACAGGAAAACCTCTTCTGCAAAACATTCTTTTGTTGACATAGCAGATGATTTATATTATTTTACGTACATAATTACGTGGAAAAAATCCCCAAAACTCTTTGTCTATAACAGGCAAAAGCAATGCAGAGAATAAACAAAACCTGTCTTATCCTTACCATTTTCAGCATAGTATCCATTCTTTCCCAATGCAATCGCATCCAGGCAGAAAACGACAAAACTCCATGGCAGATGTTCAGAGGTGATATCCGGCACACCGGCCAAAGCGCTTACCGGGGAGCGCAGACAAACACCGTGAAATGGTCATACAAAATAGACACCCGCATTACCTCCTCTCCGGTCGTCGCATCGGACGGCACTATTTACTTCGGCTCCGTTGACGGCAGGCTCTATGCCATTCATCCTGACGGCACCACAAAATGGGCGTTCCAGGCAGGCAGCGAGATAACCGCATCACCTGCCCTTGGAGATGACGGGACAATCTACATTGGCTCCCGGGACAAAAAAATGTATGCCATCACGCCGGATGGAAAGCCCAAATGGACGTACACCGCCGGAGATATCATCCTTTCTTCCGCGACGGTTACCCCTGACGCCCTGTATTTTGGTTCAAACGATAATACCCTTTACGTCCTTACCGTGGATGGCAAATTAAAGTGGAAATATACCGCCAAGAGCAATATTACGGCTGCACCTGCATTGGGGACGGATGGCACCGTCTACCTGTTCGAAATCAGCGGCGCTCTGCATGCTTTATCGCCGGATGGAGTTGAAAAGTGGACGAAGCGCGTTGGAACCGGCGTTTATGATTCCTATTCTTCACCATCAATCGGCGCAGACGGAACGGTGTATGTGGGAACGGACAGCGGACGGTTGGTCGCCGTAAAACCTGATGGCAATGTAAAATGGTACGTTAACACCGGAAAGGCCGTCCATTGCAGCCCTGCGATTGCCACCGACGGAACCATTGTCTTTGGGTCTTACAGCGGCATGGTGTACGCTGTTACACCCGATTGCAAACTCAAATGGAGTTTTAAAACCAACGGCTGGGTGGAATCCTCTCCCGTCATTGACGCAGAAGGAACTGTTTACCTTGGTTCAAGCGACGGAAGACTCTATGCCATCAATGCAGGCGGCACCCTGAAATGGTCATATCAGACTAAGGGAGAGATCGAATCATCTCCGTCTATAGGACCCGACGGCACGGTGTATATTGGATCAAACGACTGCCACCTCTACGCCATAGGCGACACTTCACAGACAACATCCGTACCTGTGTTTGAAAAATAAGGATATAAAAAATTATTGACCTATTCCTTCTTTTCACAACTCATCCCGAACCCTTCTGTACGAACCGATTCATGCTGATAATTACCTGCAACAAGGACCAGGAGCGTTATGCCAGAAGCAGATACCCTGGATGACCTTACCGAGTCATTTATCAACTACCTCCTTGTAGAATGCGGTTTATCCAGGAATACCATCCTCAGTTACAGTCACGACCTGCAGCTCTTTACCCGTTTTCTGCTTTCAAAAGAGATATCCGGCTTTGACGGCGTCCGTCCCGACATGATTACAAGCTTTATCATTTCTGAAAAAAACCGCGGCCTTTCCATCAACTCCATCAGCCGCACCATCGTGGCTATCCGTATGTTATACAAATTCCTCCTTTCTGAAGGAAAACTCCGGACAAACCCATTTACCGTAATTGATTCGCCAAAGCTCTGGAAGAGATTGCCGGAAGTCATTCCCGTTCATAAGATCGATGACCTCCTTGCGGTCCCCAACACGCAAACGAAATTAGGGATGAGAAACAAGGCTATTCTTGAACTCATGTACGCCACCGGCGCGCGGGTGTCGGAGGTTGTTGCAATTCAGATGGACTGGGTTAATCTTGAATACCGCTACATGAAGTGCAGAGGCAAAGGCTCAAAGGAACGAATTGTACCCCTTGGAACAAAGGCGATTGAGGCGATTCAGGGTTACTTAACCCTTGCCAGGCCAGAGATAAAGAACAGCAGGGACAGCGCGTATCTCTTCCTTTCAAAGGCCGGAAGACCCCTCAGAAGAGAGAATATCTGGGTTGTCGTGAAGAACTGTGCCGCAAAAGCCGGTATCCCCGGGAAGATATCCCCCCATAAGCTGAGGCATTCGTTTGCCACCCACCTGCTGGAAAACGGCGCAGACCTGCGTTCCGTACAGGAAATGCTCGGGCATGTCAATGTCTCAACCACCCAAATCTATACCCATGTCGGCAAACAGCACCTCAAGGCTATCCATCGCCATTACCACCCACGGACATGAACAGCCAGTGTGGCTCATGAAATGCTTGCTATTACGCATCGCATAAAACATTATGACGCATTTCCATCTTCCCAAACTCATCAGCGGGCAATGGTTTGCAGAATAGATACCCCTGCATCTCGTCGCATTGACGCTGCTTCAGGAATACGAGCTGTTCCTCATTCTCAACCCCTTCAGCAACGACCTTGAATTTCAAGCTTTGCGCCAGGGCAATAACGGACGACACAATTACCTTGTCATTTTGGTCCGTTGCAATGCCGCTTACGAAATGCTGGCTAATTTTTAGCTTATGGATAGGAAATTTTTTGAGATAATACAGAGAAGAGAAGCCGGTGCCGAAATCATCGATAGAAATTTGAATCCCCATCGAGCTTAATCGTTCCAATTTCCCGATCGTCGTTTCCATATCCTGCATTGCAATGCTCTCGGTAATTTCTATCCCCAGAAATTGCGGATCGAGACCGGTCTTTTGCAAGATAGACGTAACCATTTCCACAAGGTTGGGCTGCTGAAAGGTGCGAACTGAAATGTTCACTGCTACAGACAGGGGTTGATGTCCTTCATCCTGCCATACCTTGCACTGTTTACAAACGGTATACAGCACTAACTCATCAATAAATACGATTAAACGGGTATTTTCTGACAGGGCAAGGAATTCATCCGGAAGAACGAGTCCCCTTTCCGGGTGCCGCCAACGCATCAGGGCTTCCATGCCGACAACCAGGCCGGTGTTAATACTCACAAGAGGTTGATAGTAAACATCAAATTCCTCGCGCTCCAGAGCGCGGTGAAGGTTACATTCCAGCAGCATCTTGTCAAAGGACTTGGCGTGCATCGCCGCCGTGTAAAACTGGTAGGTATTTTTCCCCTGTTCCTTGGCGCAATACATGGCGGCATCGGCATTCCTCAGCAGGATTTCCGCGCTATCGCCATGATTGGGATAAATGGCAATGCCAATACTCGCCGTAATGTAGAGTTCGTGCTTGCTGATGCTCCACGTTCGTTTGAATGCATTGAGGATTTTGCATGCAATATTGGTTACGTGGTCAACCTGAGTGATCCCCACCATTAAGAGCGTGAATTCATCGCCGCCGAAACGGGCAACGGTGTCTTCTTCACGCACACAGCTCTTCAACCGGTCGGCAACCTCACGCAGCAACTGGTCTCCCATCGTGTGCCCCAGCGCATCATTGACGGCCTTGAATCTGTCCAGATCAAGAAACAACACGGCAAGGATTTCATCCATCCGCTGTGCATGAGCCAATGCGATGGTCAGGCGGTCGTTGAATAAAATACGGTTGGGCAGGGCGGTAAGGCTGTCATGGAAAGCCATATGCCTGATTCTTTCTTCTATCCGTTTGCGTTCTTCGATTTCGCACTGGAGTTCTTCGTTTACCCTCATTAACGCCGATGTTCGCTCTGCCACGCGTTGTTCCAAAGATTCATTGAGCGCCCTTAGTTCTCTCTCTAGCTGTTTGCGTTCGGTAATATCCTGGACGACCCCGTTCATCTGAATTGCCCTGCCGGTATCATCAAAAACGACTTCGGCCTGTGCCTGGACAACGCGCTCAAAGCCACCCGGCAAAACAATGCGATAGTCAATCCGATATGGTTTTTCTTCATACAATGCATCGCGAACGGATTGTCTCACAAATTCCCTGTCGGCAGGATGAACGAAATCGAGAAACGCCTCATAGGTTGTGCTACAGGCGGAGGGCGCCAATCCGAAGATGCGGTAGACCTCATCGGACCAGCGCACTTCATTTTTTCCGATGTCCCATTCCCAATTTCCCAGGTGGGCAATTCTTTGCGCATTGGCAAGACTGGCTTCGTTTTTCCGCAACGCCGCTTCCGCCAGCCTGCGCCTGCGCCGTTCCTCAACCTCGATCAATTCCCGCTCAATAGCCGGAACCAGTCGCGTCAGATTGTCCTTCATAATGTAATCATGAGCGCCGGCTTTCATAGAAGAAACCGCGAGTTCTTCTCCTATCGAGCCAGAAACGATAATAAACGGCATGTCCTGTCCGCTGAGTTGTAACTGTGTCAGAGCCCCGAAAGAGCTAAAAAACGGCATGGAATGGTCTGCAAGAACGACGTCCCACTCCTGTGCATCGAGCATCATCTTCATGGCTGCGGCTGTTTCAACCCGTTCAAACAAAGGTTCATAGCCCCCGCGTCGCAGTTCACGAAGCATCAATTCAACGTCATCCATCGAATCATCTACAACCAGTACGCGAAGGGGGGCTTTCATTTATTGTCTTCCCCTCTCGTGTCCGGAGATTTGTTCAGGAGAAGCCAATAAATCGCCAATCGCCCTACCGCCTCCGAGAATTGAGTAAAATCAACCGGTTTTTGAACATAGCTATTAGCGCCGAACTTGTAACCGTTAACCACGTCCCTTTCCTCACTTGAGGACGTGAGAATAACCACCGGAAGGTGTTTCGTTCGTTCGTCAGAACGCAGTCGTTGCAAAACTTCAAGACCATCCACCTTTGGCAGTTTTAAATCCAGCAGCACAACCTCCGGCAGTTTACCGATGTCTCTGCCGGCATGCCTGCCATCACCAAAAAGATACTCAAGCGCCTCTGTCCCATCACTGGTTATCACCACCTCGTTCATAATATGATATTTTTTGAACGCGCGCAGTATCAGCTCTGCGTCGTCCTGATTGTCTTCCACAAGCAAGACGACCTTGGATTGCGTCTTTGTGATTATCGATTGCTGATCTGTCGTCATTACCACTCTTTTACCCTATCAAACCTCTATGGGATGATCTGCACAACTGAGCCGGCAGTAAATATAACAAAAAAATTACGATTATCGAAATTCTAAAACATTACTTCCCGATTTGCAATCTTAAATCGTAAAGGAGAACGTGGCGCCCTGACCCACCGCGCCCTCAGCCCAAATCTGCCCGCCATGACGATGGATAATACGCTGAACAGTAGCCAGTCCAATGCCCGTGCCGTCAAACTCGGCTTTCGGGTGCAGGCGCTGGAATGCACCAAAGAGTTTGTTTACGTAAGCCATATCAAACCCGGCGCCATTGTCGCGCACAAAATACACGGGTTTTTCGTCATCCTGCTTTGCACCCAGTTCTATGATTGCCCGCGGGCACTTACGGGTAAATTTCCATGCATTGCTGAGTAAGTTCGTAAGCGCTATCCGCAGCAAATGCGGGTCGCCTTGGACGACTAATTCTTCAGCAATGACAAACTCCGCACAACGCCCCGGCTCAGTTTCCTGAAGCTCCAAAGCAATCGCCCGCGCCACTGCGCTCAGATTCACTTTCTTACAGCTCATTTCACCGCGGGTTATGCGGGAAAGATTCAACAGGTCATCGATAAGCTGCCCCATATACTTGCTGGCCGCGCACACCCGATGGAGGTAGTTTTTGCCCTGTGCATCCAGCTTGTCAGAGCAATCTTCCAGCAGCGCCTTGCTAAAGCCATCGATGCCCCGCAACGGCGCACGCAAGTCATGCGATACCGAGTAGCAGAACGCTTCCAGCTCTTTGTTGGAGGCAATAAGCCGATTCGTAAGATATTCAAGGTGATCGCGTTGCTTCCTTAACTCTTCCTCCGTTCGCTTGCGTTCGGTGATGTCTTCCTTGATCGCAACGAAATGGGTAATGACGCCCTCATGATTTCTGATAGGTGAAATGGAAGCGTATTCCCAGTAAAGTTCACCATTTTTTCTCTTGTTGTGAAATTCGCCCTCCCATTCTCCCCCGGAGGTAATCGTGTCCCACAACCTCTTGTACTCTTCGGATGGTTTCTCGCCAGATTTTAAGACGCGGGGGTTTTGTCCGATCACCTCTTCCGGAGCGTAACCGGTCGCCCTGCTGAATTTGGGATTTACGTATTCGATTTTGCCTTGTACGTCAGTGATTACCACCGAACATGGGCTTTGTTCGACGGCATTAAACAACTTGCGAAGCTCTCCCTCCGTCCGCCTGCGCTGCGCGATTTCCATCGTAAGCTCTTTGTTTGCCTGCACCAACGCCACTGTTCGCTCCGCTATGCGCTGCTCAAGGGAGTCGTTGAGCACCCTCAGTGCGTCCTCTATCGCCTTACGCGTGGTAATATCACGAAAGATGCCCATGAGATATGTCTTCCCATCAAACGTTACCCGTGAGGTGTTGATATCCGCATAAAAAACCGTGCCATTCTTTCGTTGGACAGGGATATCTTTCGCCAGTGTTGTTTCGCCTTTTGCCTGTTTTTCAAACTGTTCCATAACAAAGGATATCTCTTCCTTTGAGTGAATATCCGCGATTTTTAAGTTTTTAATTTCTTCGGCAGGATAACCGAGCATATGGCAAATCGCTGTATTGCCAGCATAGAATTCTTTCGTCTCGATATCAGTGATCAGGACACCATCGATTACGCTGTCAAAGATGGTTCTGAACCGCTGTTCGGATTCCCTTAAAACCTCCCCGGTACGTTTGTGTTCAGCGATCTCTTCCTTGAGTTTCTCCGCCATAGCATTAAAACTCCCGGCCAGAACGCCAATCTCATCCCTGCGAGTCGTCTTTACCCGATAATCCAGGTCTCCGCCTGCAAATCTCTCCGCTGCATCCTTTACCTCCCTGATGGGTTTTGACGTTGAAACCGCGAAAGAGATTCCCAGTCCGGTAACCACGCCCGCGCTCACTACGCTAAAAAACAACGCAATAAGACCCAGCCTCTTCAATGGCGCAAAGGCCTCTGCCTTATCTATTTCAGCCAAAAGCATCCAGCCGTATGCGGGTAAATATCGCGAGACGCCAACAACGGTCTTCCCCCGGTAACCCGTATAAATACCAACCATCTCTTTCCCCTCTTCGACAAGCTTGCGGACTGGTTTCGTGTCCATGACTTCCGGGGAGACCGCATCATCGAAAAACCGTGAATGGGTAAGCATCTCCTTATCTTTACTCACGAGATACACTTCACCGGTCTCTCCCATTCCAATACGGTTTGTTGTAATCCCATTCAGGGCTGAAAGGGAATAGACATTGATAATCACACCAAGCGTTTCAACGCCGTTCCCTGCAACAATTGGGGCGGAGACAAAGATACACTTCACATCAAGATCGGGAGAATAATGAAGCTGGCCAAGGTATGTTTCACCGCAACTCTTTCGTATGCCTTGCATAAATACATCCTGGGCAGAAAAATCCTTGCCCAGCAACCTCTTATCGGTGGATGAGACGATTTTGCCATTCTTATCCACAAGAGCTATCGCTATAAGCTGTCGGTTGAACGCCCGTTTTTTCTTTATGAGGTATTCATTGAGGCGAATTATCTTACGGGACTGCAAATTCTCTCCACGAATGATTGACCCGAAACACCTCCGTATAAACCCATCGGTGCTGAAGTCTGCCGCGCGCATTTCAATTCTTTCCATATAAGCGCTGACGTGAAGCTCCCGTGACCTTGCAATTGCTTTCAAATCTTCAAAGACTCGATGCTGTAAGGCATTTTTGGCGTGGTAATAGTGTATCATTGTCATGAGTACAATAGGAATAAGTGAGATGCACAGCGCAAAGGTAAGTAATCTGCTCTTTATAGATAAAAAGGGATTCATCTGTGATACTCCATAAATCCGTATTATCATATCATTGAATGAGGCATTCGGCGGCTTTGTTTGATGTCACACGTAGGGGCGAAGCATTTGCTGTCCAGGATATAAAATGACATTCAAATTTAATATCAGCAAATGCTTCGCCCCTACAACAAACATTGAAATTCCTATGCATAAATGTAACGCGACGAGGCTCGTCGCTCTGCAACCTTCGCTGGTTCAATCGCCCCCGATTGAGCCACAACATTTGGCATGAGTCATTATAACAGCACAAGTTCAAGCCTTAGAGTGCCATTCAAACTATATGGTTCAATCTGCAAGATTGAACCAGCTTTGAGTTTTTTAAATCATCCGTGTAATCTGTGGTTTCAAATGTTTTTCCCGGTCTCTGAGGCTTAGCCTTGCTCATTCCTGCAAAACAATGCCTTTTCATATTCATCCAGCGCTTCTTTTATTTTCCCGCTTTGCAGGTACACGTTTCCCAGGCAACGATGGGCGGTATATGACGATGGCATCAATTCAACGGCCTTTTTCAGTGCAACAGTCGCCTCCTCGTGTTCCCCGTTTTTTGCATGCAACCATCCTAAACACAGATAGGCCTCGGGGTAATCCGGCTTTATCTCTATAACATCCATTACCTCACGGAATTTTTGTTCAATCGAAGGTACCTTGCCGCGAATCCATCCGTAATTATTTACCGTTTCATTTTTCCTTGACAGGGTATCCAAAGCCATGTTACCCGTCGTTATTGCCTCCGGAATCTGACCCTGGGAGGCGTAAAGAAAGGCCGTTAATGCCTGAATGTCGGCGTTTTCAGGCTCAATGCTCATTGCCCGTTCCACGATAGCTTTTGCCTCTTCGAACAAGTCGCACTGGACATAAACCCACCCAAGGAAGGCATACATCGGGATATCATCCGGGTACTTGCATAAAACCTCTTTGCATATTTCCACCGCTTTCTCCGGTTCTCCCTTTTTACTGTATGCGCTTGCAAGCAGCCAATATGCCTTTTTATCTCCGGGAGACAGCTTTATGGCGTCTCGTGCAACCGTTATTGCCGTATCATACCTGCAGGAACTCATGGATTGTTCGCCTTGCGTTATAAGGTTTTCCAGGAGGTTATCCCTGATTTTCTTTGCCGCACCTAACGCCTGCAATGCTTCGTTCAGCATCCGCTGGTGTGCATAAAAACACGCCAGGTAGATGTGTGTCTCCAGCCGTTCGGGTTCAAGGGAGATCGCCTTCTGCATGTCCGCAATGGACCTATCCGGCATCCCTTTCTCCCAGCGAACGCAGGCCAATTTGATATAGGCCTCAACGCAATTGGGTTTCACCTGCAAAATATCCTCGTATTCCCGTATAGCCTGATCAATCACGGAAAGGGTTTCTTTCGCGTCAACACGTTTCAGATTCAACGCCCTTGTATATGCGGTGAGAGCGTCTCCCAGCCTTCCCAGTTGCACGGAAGAAAAGCCCATGACTTCATGCGCACCCGGAAAGTCGCCTATCAGATCAATAAAATCCTCAAACTCTGCCACGAACTCCCTGACCGCATCAGGAGTATCTTTTGTCATAGGGTAGTCAAAGGGCGTGTTTTGAAGGTCTGGATGTATCCGGATTACCTCCTGAAATTCTTCCACGGCGCGGGAAATCAACCCCTTCTGACTATAGGCCCATCCGAGATAGGCATGGGCTTCCACATGATCTGGATACCGTTCGGTTATTTTTTGTAAATCCGGTATGGCCTGGTCGATGAATCCCCTTTCTGCAGCGAGTCTGGCCCTTTCATACCGTGGTTTTTCCCAGATACCGAGAGGATGATTGATGCCTTTTGATATTTCGGTGGCGCTGAGAGAAAAAAATAGCCCTTGCATAACAAGGGCTATCGCAGAAATAATGGCCGTTAATTTCACAATACGCGTCATACTTAATAACCTTTCATACCACCTGTTGAGACGAATTCCGGATAGGTCGGCGTCATGTGTTCTGAAATATCGAGTCCCATGGTCTCGTCTTCTTCACTCACGCGCGCCAATCCTATCGCCTTCAGCCCACCGAAAATAATAATCGCGCACACACACGAGTAGGCGATACAGATGATAAAACCCAGCGCCTGTACGCCAATATGACAACTGATACCATGATAGACAGGCCGTATCAGACCCATAATGCCTGTGGCAATGCCCCCGATAGCGCCTGCGGTACAGTGTACCCCGCAGGTGCCAACGGTATCGTCGATCCCTATTTTATCCAGAGACTTTACCACCAGTGGAATAATCCCTCCGCTGATTACCCCCACGACCAGAGCAAAACCGGGATGGGCAAAACCCACACCCGCACAGATAGACACCATGCCCGCTATCGCCCCGTTTCCCGTGGTGAGCGGATCGGGTTTCTTATTCACCAGCCAACCGCCAAACATTGAGCCCAGGATACCGCCAGCCATGCTCATCGTAACATTGATCGTCGTGGTCGGCAAATCGTTTACCAGGATATTGAGCATCTTCCGGGCAGTCTCCGCGCTGGTTGGCTCGCACAACGATCCAACCAACACCGACCCTACGTTAAAACCATAAAAACAGACACATAAGATAAATACCCCAAGCATCGTTTGTGAAACATTGTGTCCGGGGATGGTGTAACATTCTCCGCGGCCAAACTCAAACAACCACGTCTTCCTGCTCATGCGCGCATACTTCTCCATCCGTGGCCCGATAATCATTGCGGCAATCAGGGCGGTCAATCCCCCCTGAAAATGCACCACCACCGAACCTGCATAATCCACATAACCCCACTGCAACAACGGCCCTGCAGACCATGCCAGCCACCCAAAGAACGGATACATGAAACCACAATAGAGCACGACATAGATCAGATACGCCTTAAAGCTAAATCTTTCTGAGATGGAACCCGAGGCTATCGAGCAGGAAACCAGGCAAAACCCCCACATGGTAAACCAATGTCCATACACATTTAGCTTGTCCACGTGTCCCGGATCGGTCACCCCAAGAAGACAGTAATTCCAGTTACCGGAAAAAATGGCATATCCAAACAGCCACCAGACCAGGGAACCAAGCCCTATATTAGCGCAAATCTTCATGTAGACGTGGGTGGCATTTTTAGACCGCACCTGCCCGCTCTCCAGGAATGCAAAGCCGGCCTGCATAAAAAAGACTAATATCCCGGTAATAATTAACCAAAAAATATAAACAATCAGAACAATGTCTCTAGCTAATATGTCGACCATCGGGCATCCTCCTTTTTCTAAGTGCATCAGATCACAGGTGCAGGGAAGCCATTTATCATGCTTCACCGCCCCAGAATATACTACCACTATCATGAAAATAATCAATAGAATACTAGACAAGGTAACACTTTAGTTTTTTGAAAAATTACCATAATAACGATGTTGCCGCACTGTGTAGGGGCGAAGCATTTGCCATAAATTGGCACAAATCTGTTCACACCCCAAGCTGGCAAATGCTTCGCCCCTACTGAACAAGACGTTTCTTGGTATTTTCATTGAAACAGATGCAAAAAAATTATACGATAATAGGAAGCGCCGATGCATCCATTTCTTTTTAAATCCTGGATCCGGTGAAGGGAATTATCTCTTATTCAAAATCCTCATGCGCATATGATAGAAGCGGCAAAACCAGACGAAATCATCGTGTCTCGACGGCGAATCCTCCTTGCTGCGGGGTGGGCCGGTATTGGAATATTTGTGACAACTTTATTGAGTGCCATAGCGCGGTTCTTCTTCCCCAGAACCATTATAGAACCACCCACGCGGTATAAAATCGGCTATCCCTCCCAGTATTCCGAGGGAGTGAGCGAAAGGTTCAAGAAACAATTCAGGATATGGATTGTCAGAGAGGCCAACCGGCTTTACGTAATTGAGGCAAAATGCACCCACCTCGGCTGCACCCCGAACTGGCTGGCGGCGGAAGGCAAATTCAAATGTCCCTGTCACGGGAGCGGGTTTACGCCGGATGGAATCAATATTGAGGGCCCTGCGCCAAGACCGCTGGAAAGATTTAAGGTTGCATTGGACGCGGACGGACAAATTATCGTTGACGAAGCGATAAGATTCAGAGGAGAGCGTGGGGAATGGGAAAAGGCCGGTGCATTTTTAAAAGTATAAATTTCTAGCGACAGGGCGTGCCTTGCCATAGGGAGTAGGGTGGGCATCGCCCACCAAAAAACAGACAAGGTAAACGAGTGATGGATATTTGGTGGGCGATGCCCACCCTACCCGGCTCAATGACCGTTCCCTGTGAAAGAGGAAAGCGGGGAGCGATGGAAAAATACAGGAAAAATCTACGAAACAGCGAAGAATACCATGATACATAAACCTACGGAAAACATCTGGACAAAATACAAAGCCCTGCTGAAAGAGAAGGGGTGCTTCGGCATGCTGAAGGAAGTGACGGTTAACTCGCAGGTCTGGAAGTCTGTCTTCAGGCACACCTTTGCCGACACGCCAAAGAACCGCATGCTGAAGGTCGTTTCGAACGTCTTTATGCACCTGCATCCCGCGAAGGTAAAGAGGCATGCGCCTCAATTAAAATTTACCTGGTGCATGGGCGGTATCAGTTTTTTCTTATTCCTGGTGCTCACCTTTACGGGAGTCCTCTTGATGTTTTATTACCGGCCAACCGTCCACGACGCCTATTGGGATATAAAAGACCTGGAATATCAGGTCCCTTTCGGCGCAATTTTAAGAAATCTGCACCGGTGGAGCGCACACCTGATGGTTATTACGGTATGGTTCCACATGTTTCGCGTGTTTGCGACGGGTTCTTACAAACCGCCGCGGGAATTTAACTGGTGCGTGGGCGTTGTCCTGCTGGTGCTCACCCTCCTCTTAAGTTTTACCGGCTACCTGCTTACGTGGGACCAATTGGGATTTTGGGCCGTCACGGTTGGAACGAACATGGCGCGTTCGACGCCACTGATTGGACACGAAGGGCCTTTCGGGGAGCAACTGGGCATGACGGCGCACAATGACGTACGATTTGCCCTCCTGGGCGGTTCGCTGGTAGGCGGGAACGCCCTGCTGAGGGCGTATGTATGGCATTGCATCGGGTTGCCGCTTATTATCAGTATCTTTATGATGGTGCACTTCTGGCGGATCCGCAAGGACGGCGGTATTTCAGGGCCACTGTAACGTGTATGTAGAGCGACGAGGCTCGTCGCCCTACAAGTGATGTAAGCGCTATGCAAGACAATAAAATATTTTATAGACGCAATCTCCCGCATTACCAACCTGCTTATGCAACGTATTTCACAACGTTTCCGGTTAACGGGTTAGCTCCAGCAGAGGTTATTGCGCGTATGAAAGAGAAACATCGGCAAAATGAAAGATTGCTTTTGAAAATCAGGGACGAAAAGATAAGAAAGCAGGAGATACTCGACATGCACAAGCGGCATTTCGGTAACTTCGACGAAATGCTTGATCAAGCTGCAAATAATAAGAATTGGTTGCGGGATGACCGTGTAGCCCAGGTGATTATTGAGGCGATGCATTTCCGTGATAAGAAGACGTATAATTTGCTCGCCTACTATATTATGCCCATCCCGAACGAGTCGGAAAAGAAATACGGTAGGGGCAGGTTTCAAACCTGCCCCTACACAGTGTGAAAAAACATTTTTGCCGAAAATGTCAAAATATTTTTAATGAGACACTAAAATGGTATACGGCCGTGAAAGCAAATAAAATACTCAACCGTAAGGGCGCATTCTGGCAGCACGAAAGTTATGATCATGTGGTGCGTGATGGAAATGAATTGGAACGGATAATCAATTACGTTTTACATAATCCCGTCAGGGCTGGTTTGGTCTCAAGCCGGGACCAATGGAAGTGGAGTTATGAGCGTAATAGTACACATAATATCTGAATATAGAGCGACGAGCCTCGTCGCTCTACAAAGAAAATATACCTATGGAAAACGTCTGGGCAATTATAACGAAACCTGACAATATCCCTATCGTCGGCTTGATAATCCTGCTGCTGTTTTTTACATGGATCACCTTTAAGCAGGCATTTGAAAACGACAAGCGGATAAAACGGGAGAAGCAGCAAAAGGGAGGATAGCGTATCGTGGACTACAAGATAGTCAAAGCCGATGACCACTGGTTCAGGGAAAATATCAATTGTCAGTACGCATGCCCTGTCAATACACCGGCCATGAATTATATCGAACGCATCGTCGCCGGAGATTTTGACGCCTCCTTACGGTTAAATTTCATGGCAAACCTTTTCCCGCATATCCTCGGCAGGGTATGCACCCATCCCTGTGAAACCGCATGCCGCCGCGGGGCTATTGATAAACCGATTGCCATCTGTTCACTGAAAAGAAGCGCCGCAGACTTTGCTTCGGTAAAATCACCGAAAAAATCCGCACCTGGGGAGAAGACGGGGAAACGAGTCGCAATCATTGGCTCCGGGCCATCGGGTCTTGCCGCAGCAAACGATCTGGCAAGAAAGGGACACGACGTTGTCGTCTATGAAGCGCTGCCCGTCGCCGGGGGCATGCTCAGCGTGGGTATCCCGCCGTATCGGCTGCCCCGCGAAACGATAGAAGACGCCGTGAATTGGATAAAGGCGCTCGGAGTCGATATCCGTTTGAACAATCCCATCGACACTCCTGATGCATTTGACGCCTTATTAAGGGAATATAGCGCCGTATATCTTGCCACGGGCGCCCACCGGTCGCAGATGCTTGAAATCCCCGGAGAAGAGCTGGAAGGGGTCTTGCATGGCGTTACCTTCATGAAGGATACCAATCTTGGACTACGGAAAACCGTTCCTGAAAGGGTTGCGGTTCTTGGCGGTGGCTTTACCGCCATAGACTGTGCGCGTTCATCGCTGCGGCTGGGCGCAAGGGAGGTTTCCGTCATGTATCGAAGGACCCTGGAAGAGATGCCGGCGGGCGAGCTGGAAGTAAGGATGGCGGAACAGGAAGGCATACAGATGCACTATTTGACCTCTCCGGTAAGGATAACCGGCGGGCATGATCGAAGGGTGACGCATATCGAATGCATAAAAAACACCCTGGGAGAACCGGACGAAAAGGGGAGACGGCGCCCGGTCCCGGTGAAGGGCAGCAATTTTATGGTGCCTGTTGATCTGATAATAGCGGCCATTGGCCAATCGCCGGACATGGGCTTCCTGTCTGAACGGTGTGGAATAAAAATCAATCATTGGGGGATGCCCGTCGTCAACGCGGAGGATTTTATGACAACCAGGCCAGGGGTATTTGCCGGCGGTGATTGTGTGACCGGCCCCAGGAATGTCATTGAGGTCATCGCAGACGGGCGAAAGGCGGCAAGGGCAATCCATCGGTTCTTAACGGGGGAGGAGAGGAAGGGCTATACCTTTTATTACAAAGATCAATCCCCTTCGGACAGGATGCCAAACTATGAATCCGCACCCAGGCAAAGCCAGGACTCCCTCCCCATGTCTAAGAGGCAAAACCTTGATACCGAGGTTGAGCTGGGGCTCTCGAAAGAAAATACATTCAAAGAGGCCGGACGTTGCCTGCTCTGCCATTACAATATCTTTATTGACGAAACTTGTATCTTATGCGGCGGTTGTATTGATGTTTGTCCATATGATTGCATATCCATGGTCTCCCGTGAAGAGGTCGAAATTGCTGACAAGGCGGGGGATGAAAGCGCAGTTACCGGCGACTGGGATGCCGTGATGGTGCTTGACGAGGAAAAATGTATCCGGTGCGGACTGTGCGTAAAGCGATGTCCGGTAAATGCAATCACAATGAAACGGTTTGCCTATGCTGTGGAATAATAAAAATGTAACCATTTAGTTTGTTGAAAAATCCCGAAGGGATGACATGATTATAGCATATGGTTATGCAATTATGGTAAACCCCGTAAGGGGTGGCATAGTATCGCTATTTTCCCGATATTTCACCCCTTACGGGGTTGAATAGGGTGGTGCGTTTTTTCTATAATCATGTCATCCCTTCGGGATTGCAGAACAATATTTTGTTCACTCGTAATGATTGTGAGCGAAGGTACGCTGAATAGATACGAGAATTTTTCAAAAGGCTAAATTGCTACGTAAAAATAAACATGAAAACAAAGGTAAAAATAGCCATTCTTGGCGCTATAGCAACGGTGCTGGCCGCCGTTATTTCCGCGGTAATTCCCATCATTTACCAAAACGGTGACAAGGGCGCTCCAGAAAAACCGGGAGTAACTCCGACTGCCGAGCAGGGAAATATATCAGTTAACAAAAGCGAAAATGTTGCCATAGGAAATATTATTTTCAAAAGGGGGTATTAGGCGTGATACCTATTAATTATGACATAATTATCTTCAAGGAAGACGA
>WBZY01000789.1_pt1 | contig 20762 bp, 20 predicted proteins | sample 5204191 | NCBI WGS metagenome assembly WBZY01 (sample SAMN12344363, study PRJNA552823) | activated sludge metagenome | biome: Activated sludge suspended growth; feature: Anammox Sidestream; material: Wastewater; isolation source: activated sludge from anammox sidestream of wastewater treatment...
CTTCGAGCGCTTCCCGCGGGTGAAGCGAATCCTCGAGACGCTGGAGGCGACCGGGCTGGGCTACATCCACCTTGGCCAGCCGGCCACAACCCTCTCAGGCGGCGAAGCGCAGCGAATCAAGCTCGCCTCCGAACTGTCGCGCCGCTCCACCGGCAAGACGCTCTACATCCTGGATGAGCCTACGACCGGGCTGAGCTTCCAGGACGTCGAGCACCTCCTCCACGTCCTGCAGCGGCTCGTGGATGCAGGGAACACCGTGGTGGTGATTGAGCACCACCTCGACGTCATTAAGTCGGCAGACCACATCATCGACCTCGGTCCGCTCGGTGGTGACCGGGGTGGTGAGCTGGTGGCGACGGGAACCCCGGAGGAAGTGGCGCTCAACCCCGGAAGCTACACCGGGCGCTTCCTGCGCCCCATCCTGGAAGCCGCGGCGACGCTTCCTGGAGCAACGCTCGCGGTGCCGTCGCCCAACGGCAGGAAACGTGGTTCGGCGCGGCCTGCTTCGGCCCCTGAGGCCGCCGCTGCGAGGGCGGGCGAGGCGCTGGCGACGCGCATTGAGCGCGAGTCGGCCGCACCACCGGCGCTCCCGGAGACCAGGGCAGGTGCGCGCCGGGCACGGCAGGCCGCCTCTCCACGCAAGGAGACGGCGTCCGAGCGAAACCTCCGCGAGAAGCGCCAGGGGTAGGCGGGCGCCAAGACCGTAGCCGCCCGTGGCCCCAGAATCGTAGCCATTCACACTCCTGGGGCGAGCCATGTCTTACCGCGCTTTCGTTGTCAACAAGGTCGATGATCAGTTCACCGCCGGGGTGACCGCGCTCGAAGAATCGGCGCTGCCGCCGGGTGAGGTGACCATTCGCGTCGAGTGGTCCAGCGTCAACTACAAGGATGGCCTGGCCTCGATCCCGGCGGGGCGCGTGGTGCGGAGCTACCCGATGACGATCGGAGTCGACCTCGCCGGGACCGTGAGGGAGTCGGCTGACTCGCGGTTCAAGCCGGGCGATCGCGTTGCCGTAACCGGGTACGACGTCGGCGTTGCCCACGCCGGGGGCTTTGCCGAGCTTGCGCGCGTGCCCGCCGGCTGGGTGGTGCCGCTCCCGGCAGGGTTGACGACGAAGGAGGCGATGGCGCTGGGGACGGCGGGTTTCACGGCCGCCCTTTCGATCCACCAGATGGAGCGCTGCGGGCTGGCGACCGCGAATGGGCCGGTGCTCGTCACGGGCGCGACCGGGGGCGTGGGCAGCACCGCCCTCTCCATGCTCGCCGGCCTTGGCTACACTGTAGCCGGCAGTACGGGCAAGGATTCGGAGCACCAGTTCCTCCGCGATCTTGGCGCTACAGAGGTGCTTTCGCGCGAGGAAGTCAGCGCCGAGTCGCCGCGGCCGCTGGAAAGCGAACGCTGGGCCGGTGCCGTCGATCCCGTAGGTGGCGCCACCACGGCCTACCTCATTCGCTCGATGAAGTACGGCGGCTCGATTGCCCTCTCCGGGCTCACAGGCGGGACGGTGGTTGGCACCACGGTCCTTCCCTTCATTCTGCGCGGTGTGAACCTGCTGGGCATCGACTCCGTCTTCTGCCCGATGCCATTGCGGCTGGCTATCTGGAAGCGGATGGCCGGTGACCTGAAGCCCCGCGGGCTCCTGGAGACAATCGCGCAGGAGACCACGCTCGAAGGCGTCGCCGATGCCACGGCGCAGATCCTGCAAGGGCGCATCCGGGGGCGTGTCCTCGTGAACCTTGCGTGAGGTCCGGGACGCGCCCCGGGGTGGCTACCGGCCTGCACTTGGCGCGGCAGTAGCACGTTCGGCCGCCGTCGCTCACACTTACCTGCCACAAGCCAGTCAGGAGGAACACCGATGGCATCGGCTGCCGATCTCAGTGCCAACATCCAGAACGCGCTAAAGGGGTACCTCGATGAGCTGAGGCTCGCCGAACAGCATTGGGAGCGGGCCCCCGTTTCCAGCGGCGAAGGCGAAGAGGCCTGGAATGCACGCCAGGTGGCCGAGCATATCGCGGGGGCTGCCACCTTCTTCGGCGCCGGGATTGCCACCGCGCTGGGTGTGCCGGGACCCGAGCGCCGCCAGCCCCAGTTCGCTGCCGTGGCCGATGCCGTAGCCGGCACTGAGAGCGCTCACCATGCCCTCCTCGGGGTTGTTGGTGGACTCAGCGAGGAACAGATAGCGCTCGAGTTCGAGGCGCCGCGCTTCGGCAAGACCACCGTCGCGAACCTCGCCGGGATTGTGGCCTTTCACCTGACCGACCATGCAGGTCAACTGAAGAAGCTCCGCGAGGGATAAGGGCCCCGCTCAGGCCAGGCGGCCCAGGATCTCGTCGTACACCTCACCCGTGAGAGGGCGGACCACGCGGCCGAGGCCCGTCCAGTGGTTCCATTTCCAGTCGCCCGTGGCCCGCGGATGGGCAGTGGAATGGGCCAGCGGCCGCTCCTTGCTCGCCAGCATCAGGTGATAGTGCTCGCCAAGGGGCACCGTCTCGTTGACGAGGCCAACCCAGCAATCCATGTCGCCGCCATCCACCGAGAAAGTCGTGCCGAGGTAACGGTAGTTGCCCGCCAGCGGCCGCGAAGAGCTGTTCACATAACGCGCGCTCGCCCCGAACTTCCTCCTGACGGCGGCGGCGCCAAGGGCGTAAAGGCGATTGGTGACGATCGCCTGGTCGAGCGGCACCGGGCCTACTCCCAGGATGTCGCGCAGCACGAACTCGGCGAACTGCCGGGCGAGAGGGTCCGGGTCATCCTCCAGCGCTTCCACGACCTGCAACCACGTCAGCGAGCGCCATGGAGGCGTGGCCCCGTCGCGCAGGCCGAGAATCACAAAGGCCGGTTGCCCCAGCCACGCGGCGGCAGCTTCTTCGAGCGCCGGCAGCGCGCTTTCGTCGGCGCCCGTTTCGACCTGGACCTCCACAAGCGCGCGCGTTCCTCCCTCGAAGGTGAGCAGGAGGTCGGCGAAGCCCGAGTTGGCCACCCTGGGCTGGACCTCAACGATGGCGAGGTCCTCCCCCGTTGCGCCTGCGGCCTGCGCGAAGAGAGCGACGAGCATCCGCTGTTTCTGACCGAGGAAGTAGGCGAGGCCGCTTGTGCAGTAGTTCTCAAAAGGGGTGGCAGCCGACCCCGGTTGGAACGCGGAGAGCATTGTGAACAGGTTTCCCGAACGCATGGATCCAGTATGGCCCGCGGCCGGGTTTGGAGGCTATGGCAGCGGAGTCACGCGTTCTTCTGTCCCGCGTGGCCGCGGGCGCGCTTTTCGGCCCGCTTGCGCAGGACCTCCAGCCGGCGTTTCTCCGCCGTGGAGATTGCTGTCAGGATGGAGCGGCCGTGTTTCTCCATGCGGCTGCGCCGGCCTTCCAGCTTCTTCTCCCGTCGCTCCCAGCGTTCCACGGGCCGAGTTCAAAGCGGGCGAACGCCGTAGTCAACCCAGGGCGTCGCCAGGCGCAGCACGCGAGTGCTCGAAACCCTTGTGAGCCGGTTTCGCTCCTGCCCGGCCGCGGCCGCAATGCGGGCGAGCTCCACGATCTCGGGCGAAGAACTCGCAGGCGGGGCGACCGTGAGCCTTGTCGACTCCCAATGGGCGAGCGAGTCATAGGCGGTGAGCAGGACCACCTCGTCGCTCGGGCCGCCGTGGAGGTTCTGGAAGAGGCCAAGGATCTTGCAGCCGCGCGCCTCCATGTAGGGCCAGATACCCTCTCGCGAAAGCCGCTCGAACTCCGGGAATGTGCCGCGCTCGATGGTGAAGCTCCGCTGGACGACAATCGTCATGGTTGTGCCCCTGCGGCGGCATCGCGGGCCTTTTCCTCCGCCTGCTCGCGGCGCCGCTGTTCGCCCATCTCCTTCAGCCGGGCAGCGTCTTCGGCCCTGATGCGCATGTACCCCTCGCGCCACGTATCGGTTGGCCACACAAACGGGGTCTGGACGGTAGTGCGCGGGAAGGCGGCCGATTCCAGGAGCTCCAGCGCCATGGCGGCGATGGTGCGCTGCATCTCCACGTCGCCAGGGGCTCCGCAGGGGTTTCCGAGCGGGAAGTCGGTGAAGAGGAAGCGGGGAACACCGCATTGCTCCACGATGTCGCGCGCGGAGCCCAGGACCACGGTGGGGATCCCGTTTGCTTCGAGGTGCCGGGCGACCAGACTCACGGTCTGGTGACAGACCGGTCAGAGCCCGGCCAGCAGGACCGCGTCGACGCCGTCCTCCCGGCACCAGGAGAGAACGGCCGGGGCATCGAGATCGATCGTCTGACGCTGACTGTAAGACGTGGGGATGCCGTAGAACCGCCGTGAGAGGCTGCCGATGCGCCCGGAGGCGGCGCATTCCTGCAGCGCGTGGACCGGGAAGTAAGAGCCAAGGTCATCGGTGTTGGTGGCTTCCTTGTCCCAGGCGAGGTCCTGCGTGAAGAGCCTTTCGGGAGCCGGGTCGAGCGCGGCGGCGTAGGCGGTCTTCTTCGGCGCCTCTGTAGACGGGACCCCTTCGCGCCCCTCCAGGGGCATGGCGGTTGTCACCAGCCCGATTCGGCATGACGCCAGGGGGCGCGGCAGGCGGGCGAAGGGCGCGTCGCGGTGGTGGGCCCACCGGTACGGGTTCCCGAATCCCTGGGCGAGGTAGTACTCGCGTGACTTATCGATGTAGCTGACAAAGACCCGCTGTGCCGCGCCTTGTCCGTCCACGCCGTTCCTCCCCTCTGGCTTGATGCGGGCGCATTACACCACAACTTCGGGGCGCTGTCGCGACGCCGGCGGACTGGTGGCAAGGGCCCGGGCGATGCGAATGAGCAAGGCCATCCAGTCCGACGCATGGGCGCCGCGATCGACCCTCACCTGGTTGGGGCCCGCCAGTACGCCGGGGAGGGCCAGGGCCTGCACGCGGCGCCTTTGCTCCTCGCTGAGCCCGCCGCGCACGCGCAGATGGAGCATCTGCTCGTCGGTCTTAATGCTCTCGACCCCTGCCCGCCGGGCCACCGCCTTCAGGAGCTGCACATAGAGGAGGTTGTCAACGGCCAGTGGCACAGGGCCGAAGCGGTCGTGAAGTTCGGCCTGCATTTCTGCCACGGCTTCGGCGTTCTCGATGCCGGCAATGCGTTCATAGACGGCCAGCCGGGCGTGAAGGTCCTCTATGTAGCTTGCCGGTATGTGCGCGCCGAGCGGAAGGTCGACCGCAGGAGCGGGCGGCAGGGGGGCAGGCTGCTGCTCAGCGGCGGGGCGCAGGGCTTTCTTCAGAGCGGCCACGGCATCGGCCACCAGCCGGGAGTACATCTCGAACCCGACAGCGGCGATGTGGCCACTCTGTTCGGTGCCGAGCACGTTACCCGCGCCCCGGATCTCCAGGTCGCGCAGGGCGATCTGGAAACCGGCGCCCAGCTCGGTGGCTTCGAAGATGGCTTCGAGGCGTTTCTGTGCGGTCTCGCTCATGGACCGGTCACGGCTGTAGAGCAGGTAGGCGTAGGCGCGGTTCGCCCCCCGGCCCACGCGCCCACGCAGCTGGTAGAGCTGGGCCAGCCCCAGGTGGTTCGCCTGGTCGATGATGATGGTGTTCACGTTGGGGATGTCGAGGCCGCTCTCGATGATGGTCGTGCATACCAGCACATCGTGGTCCCCGGCGCCGAACTCCATCATCACGCGTTCCAGCTGCTCTTCGGGCATCTGGCCATGGCCCACGGCGATGTTCGCCTCGGGGATGATGTTGCGAATCCGCGTGACCACCCGCTCGATGTCGTGGACCCGGTTGTGGACGAAGTACACCTGTCCTCCGCGTTGCAGCTCACGGTCGATGGCTTCGCGGATGATCTCGTTGTCCCACTCCATGACGTAGGTGCGGATGGGCAGGCGCTCTTCCGGGGGCGTCATCACGGTGCTCATGTCGCGGATCCCGGCGAGCGACATCTGGAGAGTCCGGGGAATGGGTGTGGCCGAAAGCGAGAGGAAGTCCACCTCGGCCCGCATCTGCTTGAGCCGCTCCTTATGGGCCACGCCGAAACGCTGCTCCTCGTCGATGATGACCAGCCCCAGGTCTTTGAACCGGACATCCTTCTGGAGGAGCCGGTGCGTGCCGATGAGGATGTCGACCTCTCCGCGCGCGGCCGCCGCCACGATCGCTCGCTGCTCCTGTTCGCTGCGGAATCGCGAGAGCACCTCGACCCGCACCGGGAAACCGGCCGTGCGCTCCCGGAAGGTTGAGCCATGTTGTTCGGCGAGCACCGTGGTCGGGACGAGGACGGCGGCCTGCTTTCCCGCCGTCACGGCCTTGAAGGCGGCGCGCACCGCAACCTCCGTCTTCCCGTAGCCCACATCGCCGCAGATCAGGCGGTCCATGGGCCGCGAACGCTCCATATCGCCCTTCACCTCGGTGATCGCCTCCAGCTGATCCGGCGTCTCAACGAAGGGGAAGGCGGCCTCCATCTCCATCTGCCAGGCGTTGTCGGGCGGGAAGGCGAAGCCCGGCGCCACCTCGCGCTTTGCGTAGAGCTCCAACAGGTCCTGTGCCATTTCCACGATCGCCTGGCGGACCTTGCGGCGCGCGCGGGCCCACTCGCCCGAGCCGAGGCGCGTGAGGGCCGGCGGGTGGTCGGTGGGGCCCACGTAGCGGGACACCGATTCGAGCTGGTCGACCGGTGCATAGAGGCGGTCGCCCTGGGCGTACTGGAGCTCCAGGTACTCGCGTTCGAAGCCGTCGATGGTGCGGCGCACGAGCCCGCCGAAACGGGCAATGCCATGGTCGGCGTGCACCAGGTAGTCGCCCACCTCGAGCGTGGAGACGAGGTCGCTCCTGATGCCCGTGCGCGCGCGTGTGGGCCGCCGGCGCTTGCGGAAGCCGAAGATCTCGGTGTCGCTGATGAGGACCAGCTGCTCGTTTAGCGCGAGGCCCCCGGCGACCGCAAGCGGGACGACCGCGATTTCTCCTGCGATGGGTGGGCCAGCCAGGGAGCGGGCAAGGGTACAGGGGATTCCGTCCTCGTCCATGAGCTCGGCTATGCGGAGCGCCTGCTGGGACGCGACGACCACCGCCAGCCCCTGGTTCGCCCATGCCCGCGACTGCTCGGCCAGCGTCTTGAGCCTCCCCGCGAAGCTGGGCGCCGACGCCAGTGGCAGCCGCCGCGCCCCAAGCTCTTCCGCACCGAAGCGCTGCAGATGCACGGTCCTTCCCCACGAGTGCAGTGCGGTGGCGAAACTGTCCGGGTCCGCGGCCAGGGCGGGCAGCCCGGGAGGAATCGTTTCGCGCGCCTCCTGCTCCGCGCGCGCCCGCTGGTCGTGCTCGAAGTGCCGCGCCAGGGCTTCGCGGCCGTCCTCGAAGTCGTCGATGATGAGCATGGCTGCAGGCGAGAGGTGGTCGAGTGCCGTGGACTGGTAGAGCAGCGGCTCAAGGAAGCCTTCGAAGTCGCTGCGTTCGCCACCGGCTACCAGCTCGAGTTGCTCGCGGACCTCCTCCGGCCCCTGGAGCCCTATCGAGCCGAGCAGGGCGCGGGCGGCCTCGCGGGCGGCGCGCGTTCCTGTAGCAGCGGGAGGAATGCGGGCGGCGTCAATGTGTCCGATGCTCCGCTGGGTGGCGAGCTCTACCCGCCGGATGCTCTCGACCTCGCTGCCGAAGAACTCGATACGTAACGGGTGCTCGCCTCCGGCCGGCCAGACATCGAGGATTCCGCCGCGGCGGGCGGCGGTCCCGGGCTGGTCGGCCAGGTAGGTGATCTCGTAACCGAGGCGCTCAAGCCCGGCGACGAGGTCGAGGGGGTCGTGAGCCTGCCCAGTTTGAAGCTCGATGCCGCCGGCCTGCGCGCCAGGTCCTGCGCAATGTTCGGCAAGGGCCGCCCACGAGGCGACGACCAGCGCCGGTGACTGCCCGGCAAGCAGGGCAAGGGCCCGGGCACGCTCTACCCGGGCGGCGTGGTCGGTGCGCGCCAGCTCGTAGGGAAGGGCCTCGCGTTCGGGGAGCCGGGCCAGCGGGACCCCGTCCAGGAACAGGGCAACCTCTTCGAAGAGGGCGTGAGCTCGCGCCGGCGCCGGCGCCAGGAGGAGCGTGGGCGAGGCATTGTGTGCGGCCAGCGCCGTTGCCAGTGCGGCCTTGGCTGTCTCGGGCACGCCGAGGCGCACCGGGCCGCCCCCGCCCGGCACGAACGGGGCAACGGCGCCGGCAAGCATTCCGGTGATTCCCGCAAGCTCGCCCGCCAGTGCAGAACTCCAAAAAGGCCCCCGGCGTTCCCGGGCGGCCCTCTGTTTACTGTAAGGGAGATCGTCCCTTGCGTGCTGTTCAGGCGTCGAGGCGCACTCGCGCCCAGACCCCCGCGTGGTCGCTGGGCCACCGGCCATCGACTGGCGCGTTCCCGCACAGGCCCCACTCTTCGAGGGTCACACCGCGTCCGAAGAGGTGGTCCAGCACGCCGCCGGGCGCGCCCTCCGGTCCGGTCTTCATGGCTGTGGGGTAGGTGGAAGCAACCCGGCCGTCCGGTGCAAGGTGGCACAGTGTCTCCGAGAGCGCTGCCAGGGTCTTGCCGCCGGGGGTGGCGTTGAAGTCTCCTGCCAGCACCGTCGCACCTCCTTCGCCAAGCTCCTGGCTGAGCCGGGCCGCCTGTGCCCGCCGGAGTTCGGCGTCGTGGGGATTGAGATGAACACTGGCGACGCGCAGGCCGGGGCCCGCGGCCACCAGCACGGAAACCCCTACACTCTCGCCCGAAGGTGATGTGTGGACGGTCGCTGCGCGCGCGGTGCCCGGGTGGATCACGGCGAGGTGCTCGTTCCAGCCGTCGGCGCGGCGCATCTCGGTGCAGGCCAGGCGAAGGTGCCGCTCCTGGCGCTTCGACAGGTAGGCCACGAGCGAACGCAGGAAGGCCGTCGAAGGCGCCTCCTGGAGGCAGACCACGTCGGGCTCGACTTCGGCGATCGTCTCCATCAGCGCGTGCTGACGGGTTGCGAATGCGTGGTCTCCCTCGTGATGGTTGTAGACGTTGTAGGTGAGGATCTTGAGCGATTGGCCGGCCACCAACTGACTATAGGGCCACGGCACGCGTAGCCGGAAGCACTGCCCTGCGGGGACCATGCGTGCGGGTTTGCTACCATTCTCCTGTGAGCGAACCGCAACATTCGCACGCTTCGACTCCGCGAGCGCTTACCCTCGGCCTGGCGCTGACGATGTCTTTTGTCGTCGTTGAGGTCGTAACGGGCATGGTCACCGGGTCGCTCGCACTGGTTGCCGATGCGGGGCACATGGTGACCGACTCCGCGGGGCTCTTGCTGGCGCTCGCGGCGGCCACGCTCGCGCGCCGCCCAGCGAACGATCGGCGGACGTACGGGTATGCCCGTCTCGAAGTGCTGGTGGTGCCCGTACATGTAGTCCTCCTCCTCGCCATCGCCGGCTACATCATCTACGAGTCAATCGGGCGGCTTGGCGATGGCCACGCGGTGGATACGGGGCCGGTGATCGTCACGGGCGTTGTTGGCCTGATGATCAACCTGCTTGTCGTGCGCGTGCTTCACGGCCACGCGCAGGCGAACCTGAACGCACGCGCGGCGCTTTTCGAAGCCTTCGCCGATGCCCTGGGCTCGGTTGGCGTCATCGTCTCGGCCGTGGCGATGACGCTCGGAGCCTGGCGCGGGATCGATGCGATCGTGGCGCTGGCGATTGCAGCGTTCATCGTGCCGCGGGCCGTCCACCTGTTGCGGCAGTCTGCTGACATTCTGCTCGAAAGCGCTCCGGCCGGCCTCGACCCGGCGACGCTTGCCTCGGCCGCCCGGGAAGTACGCGGCGTGATCGGCCTGCATGACGTGCACGTCTGGTCGATTGCCCCGTCCTTCCCTTCCCTCAGCGCGCATGTGGAGCTCGAGGACGTCACCTGCACGGAGCACGTCCTGACCGACTTGGCGACCCTCTTCCGCGACCGTTTCGGCGTTGGGCACGTGACGCTCCAGCCCGAGACCCAGGCTCTGCACGAGGCGCTCGAGTGCTGCCTGAGCCCCGACGCTGCCCGCCTCGCCGACGACCACAGCCACGTCGCCGCCCGCACATGAGGCGGATCACCCGGCGCCGGGCGCTTGGCGGCGCGGTCGCGCTGGGCGCGGCAGGGGCCGGGGTCGCCGGGCTCCTGGTTCGCGGCAGGGATGCGAAGAATGCCCCGTCCGGGCCTTCTCCCACGGCCTCTCCGGCCCTGTCCGCAACCGCAGCACCAACGGGCACACCGCCCCCCCGGTACGGTGGAACTGCCCGCTTTGCGGCCCCCTCGGGGTTCGCCTTTGATACTTTCGACGCCCAGCGCTCGGGTGAGCCTTCCGTTGTAGAAGTTCTCGGCCGGACCCATTCCCGCCTCGTGCAATGGGTCGACTTCTCCCGGCCATTGCTTGGCGGCGACCTGGCCGAGCGTTGGGAGCAGCCGGACGAGTCCACGCTGGTACTTCGCTTGGACCCCCGCGCGCGATGGCAAGACCGGTGGCCCCAGGCGGGCCGCGGGGTCACGGCCGGGGACTGCGTGGCCAGCCTGCTGCGGACGCTCCAGCTTGCCCGCGACGGAGGGCTACCGCTGGCCCAACGCTCCTGGGACTACTCCACGATCGCCGGGGCAGTGGCGACCGGGGCCAACGAGATCACAATCCGGACTGCGCGGCCCGACCCGTTCTTGCTCCAGACGCTGGCCGGGCGCTTCGCGTTCGTGCAGGCGCCGGAGGCGGTTGAGGCGTTCAGCGCACGCTGGCACGAGCTCGTACCGGAGTCGGTCGTTGGGTCGGGCCCGTTCGTCCTGCGCGGGTTCGATGAAGGCGGGGCGCTGGTTTTCGATGCCCACGGGGCAATGCACTCGCCGCGTTTTCTCAACGGGGTCAAGGTCAGCCAGCCCCAATCAGTAGCCGAGCGCTTCATCGCCGGGGAGCTCGACGAGGCGCTGGTCCGCGACCGCCGGGACGCCGCGCGCATTCGTGCCGGGCAACAGGAGGAGTCGCAGGAGCTGGCGCGTTTCGAGGACAGTCCGGTCATCTCCACGCTCAACGTGGGCGCTCCGCCGTGGAACAATGCACAGCTGCGGAAGGCTCTGAGCGCGGCGCTCAACCGGACGGAGCTGGCTTCGCGCCTCTTTGGCGGCAGGGCCGTGGCGGCTGCGCCCGTGGCGCCTGCGCTACCCGCGTTCTCCCTTGCCGAGTCGGAGATGGTGCGCTTTCCCGGCTACCGGTCGCGGTACGAGGAGGACGCCCGCGAGGCGCGCGCGCTCTGGGAGGCCGCTGGCGGGCCTTCCCTGGGCCCCGTCACGGTTGATTTCCCCAGCATCTTCGATCCCCTCTACAGCGCCAGCTCCGTCGTCATCGCGATGCTCAACGAGGCCATTGGAACCGGGCAGTTCCGTCCGGCGGTGGATTCGTATGTGGCGATCTCCCGCAAGGCTTCCGAAGGCCGCTACGGGAATGGAAACGCCGCTTTCTGGTTCGGCTGGGGGCCGCCGATTCCCGGTCCCGACCCGGCCCGCTTCCTGATTGAGAACTACAGCTCCGGCTCCCGGGCGGCCGGGGCGAGCGGGTTTCGCGACGACGCGGTCGACCGGCTGCTGACGCGACTGGGCGCGGAAGCCGGGGAGGCCGCGCGCCGCGACCTGGTGATGGAGACGCAACGTACGCTCCTAGCGATGGGGGGCGGCGGAACCATCGACTGGGTGCAGCAGCGGTCAGAGGTATTCCGGCGGAACACTCTCGGCGGAAGACCGGCGCCGGCGCCCTTCTGGGACCAGCATCTGGATGCGCAGGCGTACTTCAAGGGTGATGGTGGGACCGGGTAGCCGGAGAGGGCTTCGCCATCGGGATTGTGCCGGGAGCACCGGAGTCCAGTCTCCCCCGGTTCAGGCCTGCTCATCCGCTCGCCGGTAGGCTTCGTCGAGCAGTTCGGCGATGTGCATGACGCGCGCGCCCTGGCCGGCCTCACGCGCTGCCGCTTCAAGCTGGAGCTGGCAACCGGGATTGGCGGTCACCACCACGCCGGCATTGTACTGGCGCAACTCCGCCGCCTTGCGCGAACGCAGGGCTCCTGACATCGCGGGCTGCAGGAGGCCGTAGAGCCCGGCGGCGCCGCAGCAGGTGTCCGCTCCCGGAGTCTCCACAAGGTCGCACCCCTGGATGCCGCGCAGGAGCTGCCGGGGCTGTTCGGTGATGCGCTGGGCGTGCGCCAGGTGGCACGGGTCCTGGTATGTGACGGTGCCGGAGAAGCGCGCGGGAACTTCCGCACCGAGAGAGGCCAGGAACTCGGTGAGATCCACGACCCGGGCCGCGAAGCGTGCGGCGCGCCCGGCAAAGCGCGGGTCTTCGGCCAGGAGTTCGCCGTACTCCTTCATGGCGGCTCCGCAGCCGGCCGAGTTGAGGACGATGGGCGCGCCGGGTTCGCGTTCGAATGCCTCGATGTTGCGCCGGGCGAGCCTTTGCGCGAACTCCAGGTCGCCATCGTGAGCGTGGAGAGCGCCACAGCAAACCTGGCCCTCCGGTGCGCGCACGGCGATGCCGTTGCGAGCAAGGACACGGCCCGTCGCGCGATGAACGTCGCCGAAGAGCTCTGACATGATGCACCCGGCAAAGAGGAGCGCCTCGCCCCGCGCAATTGCAGGGTGCGGCAGATCGTCGCCCGGGCGGAATGGCCGGCCGAGCCGCGACGGCAGCTGCGCTTCGAGCTGCCCGAGTCGCCCCAGCAGGCGAAGCATGCCGGACTTCCGTAGAGCGCCACGCAGCGGGAGCCGCGCATAGAGGCGGATGGGGCCGGACAGCAACGAGAGGGCACGCGGCCGCGCAACCACGTTTCGCAACAGCAGGCGGCGCATCCTGCGGCGCAGACGCCCGGACGGACCTCCGGCCGCGACCTGCGCCCGCACTCTCTCGATGATCTGCCCATAGGGCACCGAGCTCGGGCAGACCGCCTCGCAGGCGCGGCACTGGAGGCAGAGATCCCAGTGGGCCTGCACGGCGGGAGTGATGGCGAGCCTACCTTCGGAGACGGCCTGCGCCAGGTAGATGCGCCCACGGGGCGACTCCGTTTCGAGCCCGGTAATGATGTATGTGGGGCAGCTCGTAACGCAGAGGCCGCAGTGGACGCAGCGCGCCAGGCCTTCTGCCGACGGGATGCCGGTGGGCCGGGGCCAGTTGCCGCTAGATGCCGCCAACGAAGCGCCCCCTGTTGAGACGGCCGCCCGGGTCGTAGGCGGCCTTGGTTGCGCGCATCAGCTCAAGGGATGGCGGCGGGTCGCCCCACGGGTCGAGGGTGGCGCGAAAGCTCCCTGGCATGCGCTCCACCACCACGGAGCCGCCATCGGGGCGAACGAGGGCGCGCAGGCGGTGCAGCCGTGGCTCAAAGGCTCTCAATGGCGGCAGGTTCTCCGGCGTCCAGCCCGCCCGGAAGACGCCGGCCAGCGGGCGCATCGTGGCCCGGCCCGGCGCCATATCGGCAAGCTCGCGGGCAACCGCCGCGACCCGCGCGGGGACGGTGTTGACCCGGAGTGAGAGCACCCACTCGGGGCCTGCGCAGGTGTCGCGAAGCGATTCGTAGTGGCCGGGAGGTGCTGCTCCAACCCGCCCGTTGAGAAGGTGGCGGGCGGCTCGCTCCGCACCGGCGGCCACGCGGACGAGGCCGCGCCAGCCGTCACCCTCCAGCTCGAACTCCACCACTTCGGGCCGGAAGTCGGCCGTCTGCACCTGGCGCGCGCAGGCGAGGGCTTCAGCGGCCGTGCCTGCCTCGACCCCAATGTCGGCGGTTTCCGCTCGCGGCGTTACCCGCAGTGTGACCCGGGTGAGGATTCCCAGCGTGCCGAGCGAGCCGCACATGAGGCGCATCAGGTCGTAGCCGGTCACGTTCTTCACGACCTGGCCCCCGGCCTTCACCAGGACGCCATCGCTCCGGAGGGCGGTCATGCCCAGCAGATAGTCTCGAGGGAGGCCGAAGCGCGTCTGCAACGGCCCTCCCGAGCCCACTGCGAGCGTGCCGCCGATGGTGGCCTGGCCCGGCAGGGGTGGATCAATCGGCAGGCGTTGAGCGGCCGGCGCAAGCAGGTCGCCGATCTCGGCCAGGGTCATGGCGGCGCCCACGGTCACGGTCAGGTCGTCCTTGCGGTGCTCGGGCTCGGCGGCCAGCGCCCGGCGCAGTTCCATGATGGCAAAGCGCCCTTCCGGGGGGCAGCCGAGTTCGAGCCGCGTCCGCCCGCCGGCGGGAACAATGGTATCGAACCCGGGTTCGCGGAGCCGGGCCGCCAGCTCCTCAAGGGAACCCGGACACAGGACTGCCTCTGCTTCCCGGCCCGCGACGAACCCTGCCGAAGTGTGTTGGGGGTCAGACATAGGCATCGGGCCCTGCCGCGCGCATCGCCGACTGCTGGCGGGCAAGCTCACCGCACCCGGCCCCCGAAGGCAGCACCTTGCAGGGGTTGAAGTCTCCGTGGTTCCCGAACACCGGGCGCAGCCTGCCCATGTTCTCAAGGTCAACGTCGCTGAAGAGCCAGCGCATGTAGTTCTGTTTTTCGTAGCCGATGCCATGCTCCCCGGAGAGCGCGCCGCCGGCATCGACGCAGGCACGCATGATCTCTCCGCCCGCCTTGAGGACGCGCTCGGTGGCGCCGGCCTGGCGGCTGTCGAAGAGGATGCAGGGGTGGAGGTTGCCATCGCCGGCGTGGAAGACGTTGGCAATGGCCAACCCGTGCTCGGTGCCGATGGCGGAGACGCGTGCCATCACCTCGACGAGCCGGGAGCGGGGCACAACGCCATCGAGGATGTAGTAGTTGGGCGCTATATGGCCGAGGGCGCCAATGGCGTGCTTGCGCCCGCGCCAGAGCGCAGCCCGCTCTTGCGCATCGGTGGCCACCCGTACCTCGGTTGCGCCGCTGGCAAGGCAGGCCTCACGCGCGCGGGTCGCCTGTTCGTTCGCCAGGTGGGCAACGCCATCGAGCTCAATGAGGAGGACGGCGCCCGCTCCGGGAGGGTAGCCGCACTTGAGCCCGGCCTCGGCCGCCTGGATGGTGAGCCGGTCCATCATCTCAAGGGCCGCGGGCACCATGCCCGCGCCGATGATGGCGCTCACGGTCTCGCTCGCCTGCTCCACGCCGTCGAAGATGGCGAGCAGGGTGACGACCGAGGCGGGGAGGGGCAGGAGGCGAACGGCCACCTTCGTGGTGATGCCGAGCGTCCCCTCCGAGCCGATGAACGCCCCGCGGAGGTCATATCCCGGGGCTTCCGGGGTCCGTCCCCCGAGCCAGGTGATTTCGCCGCCCGCGGTGACCACTTCGAGCCCGATGACGTGGTTCTGGGTGACGCCAAGGGCAAGGCAGTGAGGTCCGCCCGCGTTCTCGGCTACGTTCCCGCCGATGGTGCAGGCCTTCTGCGAGCTTGGGTCAGGCGCGAAGAAGAGCCCGTGCGCAGCGGCCGCCTCGGAAAGCTGGAGATTGGCCAGTCCTGGCCCTACCACTGCCACCTGGTTGACAGGGTCGAGCTCGAAGATCTCCCGCATGCGCGCGGTGGCGATGACCACTCCCCGCCGCGTGGGAACCGCGCCGCCGCTCAGTCCCGTCCCGGCGCCGCGGGGTGTGATGGGCACTCGCTGGCGGTTGCAGAGCCGCACGATCTCTGCGGTCTCGGCGGCATCGGCGGGCAGGACCACGGCATCGGGCGTCTGCTTTTGCACGGTCCCGTCGAACTCGTAAACGAGCAGGTCCTCGCGCCGCCAGAGAACGTTTTCGCGCCCTGCTATGGCCTGCAGTGCCGCCACAAGCTCACGGCGCGTCGTCATCGGCAGATTCCGCTGCCTTGCAGTCGCTGCAAAGGCCGAAAATGGCGAAGTGGTGCAGGTCGGCGACGAAGCCGAAATCGGTGCGGATGCAATCCGCGAGGCTCTCCAGGTAGGAGTGGCCCAGGTCCGCAACGTCTCCGCAGCTGGAGCAAATGAGGTGGTGGTGGGGGTGGGGCGCGGCCCACTCGAACACCGCATCGGCCGCGCCCATGTCGGTTTCGGTGACCAGGCGCATGCGCTTCAGCACGTCGAGCGTGCGGTAGACCGTGCTTACATCGACGAAGGGGTACTGCTCGCGCACTTCTTCGGCGATCCGGGAGGCGCTCACGTGCCCTTTCGCATGGCGGAGGGCGCGGAGGATCAGGAGGCGCTGCGGCGTGAGCTTGTGTCCGGCCTGGCGGAGCAGTTCCGCGGTCTCTTCCTCGCAGCTCATCGTCACCAAGTCTACACGGCGCCATCGGCGGCGGGGACTGCGCCTTGGGTTGGCCGGCCAAACTGCCGATTATCCGATCATGGGGATGACGGACCAGGAATGGATGGCCCAGGCTCGCGCGCGCATCGGCCGCGGAGAGGACTGGGAAGCTCCGGTGGGCGCGCCCCTGGCCATCATCCCTGCGCCTCCGCCCGGGAAGACGACCCTGCTGACATGCCCATTCTGCGCTGGTCAGCGAGTCCTGGAAGTGTTCCGGCGGTACGAAGTAGCAGCGACGGAACCGCTGCTCTACTGCCCGGGATGCTACGGGTTCTGGGCGAAGGGGGACGCGCTGGACCACGGTGTGGCCGACCCCTACGACGAGCACGACGCGCTCTTTGCGGTACGCGGGCCGTTACGCTGCCGGGCCTGTGCCGGCCGCCTGGACAAGGATTCCGTGTGCCGTGAGTGCGGGAAGGGTTTGCCGCTCCTGAACTGTCCTTCCTGCGGAAACGTCATGGCGCACAAGACGCTGCGAGGGGTGGCGGTCGACACCTGCGAAGGCTGCAAGGGAACGTGGTTCGACGTGGGCGAGCTCTCGGCGGCTTTCGGCCTCAAGCGGCCCCAGAGCCTCCCCATGCAGACCGTGGATGAGCACGCGATTTCGGAAGAGGCCCCCGGCTGGGAGGACGCTCTGTCGACGGCCCTCGGCCTGCTCCTCAGGCTGGCCTGAGCGCGGCCGCCGCGCTACCAGATCCCGAGCGACATCCTGACGTCTTCGCTGGCCATGGTCCGGGGGTCCCACGGTGGGCTCCAGACGATGCGCACGTCGACGTCCTTCACCCCGGGGACTGTTTTCAGCTTTGCGTAGGCTTCGCCGCGAATCACGGGACCCAGGGGGCAGCCCGGGCTGGTGAGGGTCATGGTCACCAGCACGTCGCCATCATCAAACGAGACGTCGTAAACGAGGCCAAGGTCCACAATGCTGATGCCCAGCTCGGGGTCGATGACCTCGCGGAGCGTCTCCATGAGGAGCTCGGGCGTGGGGATAGCGGCAGCTTCACTCAATGCATGTCTCCTTGCGGGACGGAGTCCGCCCCCTCAATGACTTCGCCAAGCACCTTCCAGGGCAGCATGGCGCACTTCACGCGGACCGGGAACTTTGCCACCCCCTGGAAGGCTTCGAGGTCGCCCAGGTCGCGATCGGGCTCCGCGCCTTCGACGAGCATCGCCTGGAAGTGGTCCCGCAAACGCGCCACGTCCTGCAACTCGCGGCCCTTGACGTTTTCGGTGAGCATGGACGCGCTCGACTGGCTGATGGAGCAGCCAAGGCCGGAAAAGGCGATATCGCGGATCACCGAATCCCCGACGGCCACGTCGAGATGGACCTCGTCGCCGCAGACCGGGTTCACGCCTTCGAGCCTGTGGGTGGGGTGCTCCAGCGTGCCACGATTGCGCGGGTGGCGCATGTGGTCGAGGAGAAGCTCGCGGTAGAGGTCATCGAACTGCGGTTCGGGAATCGGCACGGGCGAAAATCCTGGTGGCTTCGTGCAGGGCATCGACGAGGGCGTCTATCTCCTGCTCCTTGTTGTAAATGTACAGGCTCGCCCGGTTGGTCGCCGGGACCTGCAACCGCCGCATGAGGAGCTGGGCGCAGTGATGGCCGGCGCGGATGGCCACACCGTAAGAATCGACAATCGTGCTCACGTCGTGGGGGTGAACGCCCGGCAGTGAGAAGCTGACGGCGCCGCCGCGCTGCGCGGGGTCGAGCGGTCCGTGGACCTTGAGGCCCTCGATGGAATGCAGGGCCTCGATGGCATAGCCGGCCAGGTGTTCTTCGTGCCGGCGCACATTCGCCATTCCCAGGCTGCCCAGGTAATCGAGCGCTGCCCCAAAGGCGATGACGCCGGCGATATTGGGTGTGCCCGCTTCGAACTTGTGCGGCACCTCGGCCCACGTCGACTCCTCCGGGCGCACTATGGAGATCATCTCGCCGCCGCCGAGGAATGGGTCCATCGCTTCGAGCAGCCCGGGCCGGGCCCAGAGCACGCCAACGCCCGTGGGGCCGAGCATCTTGTGGGCCGAGAAGGCGAAGAAGTCGCAGCCGAGTGAAGCAACGTCGATGGGAAGATGGGGAGCGCTCTGGGCGCCGTCCACGAGCAGCAGGGCGCCCGCCGCGCGGGCTATCTCGGCGATGTCGGCGACGGGATTGATGGTGCCAAGCACGTTAGACATGTGGACGATGGTTACGAGTTTCGTGCGGGGGCCTACCAGTGCGCGGAGCTGGTCAAGCTCCAACTCCCCCTGGTCGTTGATGTCGACAAAGCGCAGCACCGCACCCGTGCGCCGGGCCAGCTGCTGCCAGGGGACGATGTTCGAATGGTGCTCCATCACCGAGAGCACCACCTCGTCGCCGGGACCGAGGTTGGCGTCGCCCCAGGCGCGTGCCACGAGGTTGATGGATTCGGTCGTGTTGCGCGTGAAGACGATGCCGGCGGGGTTCGCCGCGCCAATGTGAGCGGCTACTTTCGCCCGCACGCCCTCGTACTGCTCCGTGGCCTGGACCGCGAGCGTGTGGATTCCGCGGTGGATGTTCGCGTTGGTCGTTTCGTAGTAGCGGACGAGGGCTTCGATTACCTGGCGCGGCTTCTGGGTGGTGGCGGCGTTATCCAGGTAGACGAGCGGGCGTCCGTTGACCTGCTGGTGCAGGATGGGGAAGTCTTCGCGGATGCGTTCTACGTCGAGCATGGTTCCTCGGCTTCCGTTCCCGGCCGGGTGGCTGAGACTGTCAACTGAGATCGACCTCCACGCGCCCGTCCACGACTCGCGCCGGGTAGGTGCGGACGGGCCTGACGGCCGGGAGGCGCACTACCTTCCCGGAAGTGATGTCGAAGCGCGCCCCGTGACGCGGGCATTCAATCTGGTGCCCGTCGAGCAGCCCCTGGTCAAGGGGCCCGCCGTCGTGGGTGCACTCGTCGTCGATGGCGTAAAAGGCGTCACCCGCATGGCAGATGGCGATGCGAAGGCCGTCGATTTCATAGGCGCGGGCGCACCCGGGTCCGATTTCATTGACGGGAGCCAGCGGTGTCCAGCTCATGAGGTGGCTCCCAGCTTCGTGTCGATGACCGCGGCGAGGTCGTCGCGCAGGGCCTCGTCGCGAATCCGGTCCAACACCTGTCCGAGGAAGCCGCGCACCAGGAGGGCCTCTGCCTGGGGCCGGGGAATGGCCCGTGCCTGCAGGTAGAAGAGCTGCTCCTCGCTCACAGGGCCCGCGGTGGCGCCATGGCTCGCGCGGATGACATCGTTTGTCAGGATCTCGAGCACGGGGTCGCTTTCGGCGCGGGCCTTCTTGCTGAGCAAGAGGTTGCGGTTCTCCTGGTTGGCGTCGGCGTTGCGGGCCCCGAGCCCCACGCGCGTCACACCGTAGTAGGCCGATCGTGAGCTGCCCTTCAGGGCGGACTTGAACAGGAGGTCGCTGCGCGTGTCGGGACCGATGTGATCCTGCACCGTGTAGAAATCGAACTGCTGCTGTGCATCGCCAAGGACAAGGCCGAAGAGCTCGCTCGAGGAGCCCCGCTCCGCAAGCGACGATTCCAGGTGGGCCTTCACCACGCGCCCGCCGGCGGCCACGCTCACCCCCACGATGGCGGCGTCGCGGCCCGGCAAGGCCCGTTGCTCGCCGAAGACGCGCGTGGCCGGGCCCCAGCGGTGCAGAGCCGTGTAGGTCACTTCGGAAGCAGGCCCGGCGATGATCTCCACGGCAGGGGCGGCCAGGATCTCTCCCTCACCTGAGCGGTAGTCCTCAACGACGTTCACGCGGGAATTGGCGCCGGTGACGATGAGGGTGTGCGGTGCGGCGAACTGCCCGCCCTGCTCGAGGTCGCGGACGATGCGCACGGGCGCGGCAACCTCAGAGTTGGCAGGGACATCAACCAGCACGCCCCCGCGCAGGAAGGCGTAGTGGAGGGCCGTGAACCGGTTTCGCGCGGCGGGGACGCCGGAAGCGAGGTGCTTCTCGATGACCCTCCGCTGCTCCTCGCCGGCGGCGGCGAAGTCCGTTACGGCCAGGCCGGCGCCCGGTTCCGTGACGATGGTTTCGCTGTTGTGCTGCACCAGGAGCGCGGCTGTCGTGCCCACTCCGTACTTCTGGCGGGCCTCATCGGCCGACAGCCGGGCGGTGGCAGCGACGGCGGGCGTGTACGGGTCCAGGTCGAGCCGGGATACGTCGAGGTACTTCCAGGGACGCTCCATGGTCGAAGGCATGGGTAGCGCCTCGGCCGCTTCGGCTGCGCGCTGGCGAAGGGCGGCAAGCCAGGCGGGGTCGCCAAGCTGCTCGCCGATGGCGCGGCTGAGAGCAGGTGTCAGGAGCCCGGAACTTGCCTTTTCGATGGCAGAACTCATGGTTTCGCTTTCCTTCCCGCTGCGCACCGGCCTAGCCGATGGCGCCCTCCATCTGGAGCTCAATCAGGCGGTTCAGCTCAACCGCGTACTCCATCGGGAGCTCCTTCACGATCGGCTCGACAAAGCCGTTGACGATCATCTTGGCGGCGGTGTCCTCAGTGAGGCCGCGGCTGGTGAGATAGAAGAGCTGGTCTTCGCTGAGCTTCGAGACGTAGGCCTCGTGCTGGATGT
>WBZY01000793.1_pt1 | contig 20687 bp, 13 predicted proteins | sample 5204191 | NCBI WGS metagenome assembly WBZY01 (sample SAMN12344363, study PRJNA552823) | activated sludge metagenome | biome: Activated sludge suspended growth; feature: Anammox Sidestream; material: Wastewater; isolation source: activated sludge from anammox sidestream of wastewater treatment...
CTCAAAAAAATATGGCAACGAGATTTTTGATGATTTCTTTGGTCGCTATGAGGAATTCAAAGATTTTGAAGGATTAGGGAGAGAGTTTTATTCAAGCATTCGTTGCGGCATTTTGCATCAGGCAGAAGTGCAAAACGGCTGGATGATCGCTCGAGAGGGTGTGCTTTTTGAAGAATCAAGTCGAGCTATAAATTCAACCATCTTTCGCAAGCGGGTGAAGAATTGCTTAAGGCACTATTGTGACGAACTGGAAGTTGCTGAGAACGACAGCGATTTATGGAAAAAACTCAAAGACAAGATGGCGTTTATTTTTGAGAATTGCCACAAGGGAAGTGTAAGTGAGGATAATGATGGCTAATTACCATGAAGAGATTTTATTAATTGCAACCAAAACTTATCCAGCCCCAAGCAAGAAATACAGGGAAACTACTTGTATAGCGGCGATAAATAGCGAGGGAGAAATGCGAAGATTGTTTCCTATTCCGTTTCGTCTTTTGGACGGTGCTCAACAATTCTCGCGTTGGGAATGGATAAAAGCCCGAATAACGAAATCTTCAAATGACAATCGCCCCGAAAGTTACAAAGTAGACGTCGACTCAATTGTCCGATTACGAAAAGTTGACACAAAACATAATTGGGCAGAAAGACTGCAATGGATAGAACCTCATTTACTCCAAGATTTCAATCAATTGGAGATGCAAAGGCAATCCAGCGGAAAAACATTAGGATTTATATCACCCAAATCTTTTTCACTAGAAATTCAAAAGGCAGATAGCGTTGACTGGACAGAGGAGGAAAAAATCAAATTGCTTCAAGACGGACTGTTTGACGCCCCTGATGTAAAAGCACGTATTCCCTTGAGGAAAGTTCCGTATGATTTTTATTATAAATATACATTCGAAAATCTCCCGAACGTATATCGCCATAAGATAACTGATTGGGAAGCCTGTGCTCTTTATATGAATTGTCAGAGGGATTACGGAAATGACTGGGAAAAATTCTTTCGTCAGAAGCTGGAAACAGGATTTTCTCAAAAGAATAAAATTACATTTTTGATGGGAACCATGCACAGATTTCCCGATCAATGGCTTATCGTGGGCTTGCTGTACCCGCCAAAGGTCGAAGCCAGGATGCAGCCGTTGTTTTTGACGCCGCCAAGTGAATGATTTTTAGTTTTCCGTTAAATTTTTCTAGAAGCGCGTCTGCAACGTAATGACGGTGACAGTAAAAGTGATCTGCTTCAAAGCATACCAGACAACAAATGTCGCTCTTCATCATTGCAGATAATTTATCAAGTGATTCTGTTTGTAGGCTCAGGTGTTTTTTATAAATTCTGGAGAATTTCGCCCAATCATCACTGTCACGATACTCGTGACGTGCGGTGCGGGGTGCTCCCAACTCAGGAATATGAACATACTTTAGACCGAAAGCGTTGGCGTTTTCGCCCAAAGCAGATTTGGAGAAGCCGCGCTTGCGGCTCAAGGGAAGTTCTCGAATATCTACTAGCGTTTGAACGTGGTGGTTTGCTAGAATTTGAAAGAAGGTCTCAGTGTCTAAACCTTCATATCCTAATGTAGTGATTAACATAACTGTCTCCTTGTGGCGCTTATTATTACAGCATTCGCCTATTAGTCAAGGCGGAAAATATCTTTTCAAAAAAATTGATCCATTTACACGCAAGTCAACTTATTGTCTGCTGTTTCGATTGCCGATCAATGCAAAAATATAACGAGTCAAAATTAGGAGAAACAATGAAAAAAAATCTTCGCAAGATTCCTTACGAAATTACTCAAAAACTGCGACTAATAAAGTCTAAAACTATAGTTGTTGGCTGTGCAATTCGCTTCAAATCAGCCACATTATTGAAAGGCGGATTGAACCATCTCGGTATTTTGCTCACAGATAAAGAACTTGCCTTTCCCAAATCTGTAATCCCGCCCGCTGATCAAGGGAGATATTCTAATAGGAATGTCAACGGCATTGAGATAATTCGTAAAGACCTAGCCAAAGAGACACACTACAATACAGTTGAATCTCCGAATTGGGGGAATGATTACAATGGTACACATACCGTGGATCTTCCATACAAAAAGTACCCTCGAGAATTTATCCCTCCGCGCGAACTGGAAATTAATATTAAGTGTAATAATACAAAACCAAATCAGCCGGAGTACATCATTGCATTTAAGGTCAACGAAATTCTTGATCGAACTCGTCGAGATTTTAAAATCAAGTTGTTTGAAAACCTCAATCTATTGCAGGAAAATGTGGGTATGTGCGGTATTGAGGCAGCCGATGTTGCTTTAGAAAATTACGAAAAGACCTTGCGTGTTACTTGGGAAATCCTTCCGCCTGGAACACGAGAGGAAACTATCAAAAGAGTCTTCAAAGGGAAAAAGCCCACTGCTGATGAGGAGAAAGTCGCTGGCGAAAGGTATGATTTTTTCATGAGCCTTAAACCCAGAAGTTTTGTTTTTGGTAGCAGTGGTTTTAGAAGGTATTTTGGAGCACTGATTCAAGACGACTTGGTTGTGTTTGAAAATATCCAATATGGAAATGCGGTATATATCCTATTTGATAACTGGCAAGAATTAAGCAAGAGAAGTCGAATTGATCTACTTAAAGGTAAGTATGGGAAAGATTTCGAGCGTGTTATCCACAAGTCAGGCTGGAAAACTGAAGTACGAAACTTGGTAAAAAACAGGTTGGCAGCAGGGAAATAAATAGAAAACGAGAAAGATTTGTCTCGAAGAATCTACGAGTTCAAGAGTCTAGATGCCAAAGGCAGTAATGTCGCACAAGGGAATTGACCATATTGGTAATATTGAGTTGCTTAATTGCTCCTTGCTGGCAATTTTCTCGTCTGCTAAATGTCCCGCCAGTTCTATTCTCAAAGCGCATGATTACACAAAAGAAATCCGAAACGGCGAGTTAGGCATTATCAGCGGCTTTCATGCACCTGCGGAGAAGGAAGTTCTTGAGGTTCTGTTGAAGGGTACTTGTCACATCGTTGTTGTTTTGGGGCGTAGGCTGGAAGGGGCAAGAATCCCTGCGGCATGGAAAGTAGAGATTGAAAAAGGCAGGATGCTAGTCATTTCACCGTTCAAGGAATATCAGAAATATGTCACAAAGGAAATCTCACTGCGATGCAATGATCTTGCTGCGAAAATTGCAGGGCGCGTACTGATAGTCCATGCCAGTGAGGGGGGGAGGTTGGGAGGTCAAGTGAAGAGGTGGAAGTCGGATGGAGTCCTGCTCGAATATTTGGGTAAGTTTTGAAGAGAATTGGAATGTCCGACTATAAGAAATTAGGTTTCTTGGTCGATAAAAATACAAGGATTAAAAATGGAATTCAAAGAGAAAATTAAAGTATTTATTAGTTCCAAGTGTGGTGGAGAACGAATAAATTTTGACAAAATTGTTGATTCTGACTTAAAGGATAAAAAAAATCTGGCAAATTCAGCTGTTAGGACCAATTATGATATCGTCAGAAAATCTTTAAAGTCTTTTCTTGAATCTACTGGATTTATCACTGTTTACATATTTGAGGATGGGGCGGCGTCTACTTTATCAGCGAAAGAAGAATATCTATATGAAATCGACAGTAGCGATGTTTGCTTATTCTTAATTGACAACTTTGACGATAATATATCATCAGGCGTGCTTACAGAAATTCAGCGAGCAAAAAGTCAAAAAATAAAGTCTATATACCTGTTCTTGAATGACCCAAACCGCGAAGAAACGATTATTCAAAAAAACTTTACGGGGGAGAATGGGGATAGATATCAAGTAATCGATGATATCCGAGATTTTATTGATAAAGGATTTAATTCTGTAATTCTGGACATTTTGAGAATTTATCGGCTGTACTGCCGTGGTGGTTTGGCTAAATCTGAACCAACATCCTCATCTGTTGAAATAACAAGCGAAATTTTCCCAGCACAAATCACGGATATAGAGAAACAATTATTTAGTAACTTGGGGATGACAAAAAATAAAATTACCAGTTTGGTATACAAGCCCGACGAAAGCCAACTTCAAACATCAGATTTGGATACAGTATGTTTACAAGTCCTTGAATTTCTACTAGGTGAGCGGCGGTTTTCGGAAATTGATTTGCCTATTTTGTTGCGGCTATTAGAAGAATTGCAGCCACCAGATTTGCACAAAATCGTTATACAAAGATGGAATGCAATCACTAGCCTTTGGAGTAATGATTTAGACGCCGCCTTGAAAACTCTTGAATCTCTGTATACTCAATTAGAAGAAAAATCAACTATTTCAGCGTGGATTGCAAACGACATTTTAATTGACTGGCGCAACTTAAGCATGACTATGGCAAGCGCCAGCGATATGTTTGATGTTTCAGTTCAACAAAAAATTGATCAGCGAAGCTCCATGATTTATTTCCCCTTGGCAGATAGGTTTAGCAGCAATCTTGCCAATGATATCTTGGAGAGGAGTTTTAATGCTTTAACGAGTTCGCCGTTTTCGGCTACCATGTACAATATAGAAAGCGCTTTCAAGGAAATTTCAAATTATTTACTTGTTGCGATATATTACGGCTCGTATACGCATATTGTCCTTACGCTCAGAGAAATTCATAATGTCTTGGTTGATTTAGTTCAAAAAAATAATAGCCTTTCAATCAAAATCCAACTGATGAAAATTAGCGTTTTGCGAGGTAGTGAAAGCGACGTGAAGAAGGTTATGGGGAAATACAAACATTCGTTGTCTCATAGTACTTCTAAAGAGGTCTTGGACTTATACAAATTGGCTGAAGCAAAACCAACGGCGTACGAAAGAATTTTGTGGAAGACAATACTTTTCAGAGAATTAGGCTATTTCTTTTCTGATGACGACTACGAAATTGCCTTAAGCGAAATAATGAACTTTCTCTCTTCATGGATGAATGACGAAAATCCGAGCGTCAGATTAATGGATCAGTTTATTGAAGCGATTAAATCTAACAAGGAACGAATCGCGCTAGACAAAATCATTGATTTGTCAAGAGCAATTTTAGACAGGAAATACTACCGCTTTTTTGATTCGATTTTTGACCTGCTCGCGAAATTGGATATTTCAGTGATCTCAGCCAATTCTATGGAAGAGTTGATTTCATGTCTCAGCAAGGTTTTAGAGGATGAAAAGATCAAGAAAGAAAATCTACACAACATCAAACATTTGCTTGCCATGCTTGGAAAGAGGCAAAAGGAGGCGGATTTAGTTGATGAAATAGTCAAGAAACATTACCCAGAATTCTATGATAAAGAATATCACTTGGAGGTCCGTTCGGGTGAAAGAGATGTTCATATCCCAAGATATATTGAAATTATGAAGTCAAGAAATGAAGTCCAAGGAAAAAACGGGCGATTCATAGGTTTTGTAGATAGACCCTACGAGACAATTAGCAACATCATTGAATTTGATAAAGTATCCCTGTTGGAAGAAGTTCTCGGCAGATTATTAGATGAGATCCGTAATACCTTGCTTTCCAAAACGCAAACTTATTCAGAGAAAATAAACGCCATTCACCTTTTGTTGCTATTAAAGCACACAAGCGGGCATGAGAATTACAACTGGGTTGATTATTACGCCAGCCTTAAACAAAATGCAGACGCAATAAAGATAGGTCATTCTGGATTTTTTGAGCAAGAAAGTGATCTTTCGTTACGCTTTGCCTTGGCAGTTTTGCAGGTTGCATTTGATGACACTTCTTCACAAGAGATGTTTGAGATTCTTGCTTTAATCAACAATGACAGCGAAAGAGAGGTAATAGACTCGTTGATTACTTTATATTATTTCTTGAAGCGCGCAAAACACCTTCTTGCTGAAAATCCATTTTTGCCTGTAATAGTTCAATATGTCTCAACTTTTTGCTTTCATGAAAGTCAGGAGATTAGACGGCAAACAGTCGGAGTTCTTTATCAACTGCTAAACACTCAATATGCTGAGTTTGCCGCTGGAAGATTATCCAAAATGATGAGTGATGATGATTTTGGAGTTAAATTGCCCATCGTTAGACAAGCGGATTTGCTCAAACAAAAGAACTTGGACGCCTATAACTATATTTTGTCCAAGGCTGCTATTGATAACCACTATTTAGTAAGGAAGGTTGCGAAGAATAAAGAGAAAAAAGTTTCATGACATAAGATAATCAAAACCAAAAAGAAAATAATATAGGAATTTCCCGTATGACAGTCCTCATCCCCCAAGACGATCATCCCCTAGGCGAATCGTTTGCGTCCATGCTGAGCAACGAAATCAGCGGCGTGCAATTTGTGAATGACAAAGTCTGGCTGGTTGTCAGCCCTACGGGCGATATTACTTCCTGGATGATCCCGCTCTTATGTCCTGTTTGTGGTGGCGCATGGCATTTTGATGCTGAAAATATTCATACAACGGTTGCAAAACTCCGCGAAAAACTGACTGGCTACACTCTTGCGGGCATGCACTATCACTCTCAAGTCACGGAGCAAGGTGTACGCGCCATGCAAAATCATCTATATTCTGACTCTGATATCTTTGCATCGCTAGTGAAAGACATCCCTGAACATGCAGAGATATCCATCTTTCCAGCGGTTGCTCTGATTCTTGAAAAGCGCCTATCGCTGGAAATGGACTTAAACGGTACAGAAGATGAAATCCGTGCGCGATTTGATATAGATCCTGAAGAGGAATTTGAGGAAGCAATGTCTGACTTACGTGAATTACAGGAAAGTGGCTATGATGTGGAAGATGACCTTATGCTGCTAATCCATCCCTTTGCACTGTTGGAAACAACGGAAGTGTTCAATGATGATTTGTAATTGAGTATCTAATCTTGCGCTTTTAGGTTGTATGACCTTTATTGATCGTACAACAATCAAAGTAATTGGGTCCAATCGGTTTATTAAACGACGAGGGAAGTGCAGTTAAAGATTTAGGGATGATATACTTCTCAAAGCCATCATTCGATAGGGCGTTTGAATACCTAGAAAATTTCAGTTGTTACACCAGAGTAATTCGCAGAATTTGGATTTCTTGTTTCGTACACACTCACCAATTCCCAACCCTCCCTTCCCAAAATTCTTAGGTCTATTTCTAGTCTCCAATCATAATGACGTCCCGTAATATCCTTTTTATATGTTTGTGAATGTGTTTTGTATTCCCATTTCTGCATTAGATTCTTCTTATTTTTAAAATAAAACATTTGTGCTATATTTGACTTTGATATAATAGTTACGGAAATGAAACGGGACTTAGTTAGAAAACTATTGCTTTACATTGTTGACCAGTTACAGGATATGGAAGGGCAAATTTCCACAATCCGACTGGTCAAATTACTCTATTTAATTGACCTAGAAAATTATAAACGACATAAAGAAACCCTGACAGGTATTGATTGGTTTTTTTATAGCTTTGGACCTTATTTCTTCGCGCTTGACGATATTCTACGATCTGCAAGTATTGATCTAGATGCTAGGGAGGTTTTAACTAGTACGGGGAAAGGTGTGACTTTTAGGAGTTTTGAAGAGCAAAGTATTTCTAAACTTGTTGACTACGCAACCGAACAACAAATAAATCGCATTATCAAAAAATGGGCTTTAGAAGATACAAAAGAAATACTTGATTTTGTTTACAACACTCCACCTATAAAACTTGGTAAACGGGGGACCCATTTGGATTTTAGTTTGGCGATGCCAAAAAAAGAAGAGATTAATAAGGAGGTAGCTTCTATGGCTTATCGCCTTATGGTAGCTTCTGAAAGCATCCTAGCAAAAGAGTGGGATACCCCCGAAGAAGATGAAGCATGGGCATACTTGTCAAAAAAGGCGAAGTAATCGTTCTTCCTTTCCCCTTTTCAGATTTGAGCGCGAGCAAACCACGCCCTGCACTAGTGATAGCCGTTCCTAGAGTAGATGAATTAATTACTTGTCAAATAACAAAACAAAACTCAAGACCTGAATACCGAGTCTTAGTTACGAAGTCTGATTTTCTATATGGGGGATTAGAAGTTGATCCATGTTACATCAGACCCGATCACATATTTACTGCTGACCCCGATATAATCATGATGTCTGTCGGAAAGCTGAAGCCGGAAAAGGTGGATGAAGTAATTGATGTATTATTTGAAATACTGACAAAAAGCCCAGCTTAACCGCTGGGCTTTTTTTGTTCTTTAGGCTTTCGCTTTTTAGGGGACTTTACTTTTGGTTGGGGATTTACTTTCAGTAATACCCCAAGAGCCTCATGTAAATTAAGAGGCGCTAGTGATACAGGTTTTTCATTTGTGCTCTCCAATACACAAATGATGCATCAAAGTTTTGGGTTTGTTAGGTATATAATTCTCAAGATTTAAATCACGCTTATTCAAGCATATAATCAATTTTGCGACAATTTTATTTTGGGTTATCTTCCTGAAAATAACCCCTTTTTAGAATGTTTTTGACTTATATTGTCGTACAATGCTTCTTATATACAACAACCTTACCGTGTAAGGTTTGACCTGGGATATTTACAAAATGAACGGACCTACACTCGTCTTCTAATTAGAGTAGTTGCAGGCAGCGATCAAGACTTTCGTGTTGCAAAGCAATAATGAAAAGCTGTACCACACTCAGTGTTTGGATGCGGCATTGAGCACGTTGGCTGTCGTTGACTTGCGGGAAGACAACCGATCTAAGATGCTTAAACATCTCCTGCGCTTCCATATGTTCTCAATCGATCAATTGGGTAAGCCATTCAAATTCTTCGTCATGTTGCCACATTTTTGTAAACTTCCCGAAAATATGCAGGATATTTATCCAAAATGGCAAACACCTCTTCGCGTCGAGCTTTTAGCATCAAAATAGTAGCACTCTTTTCAGGGGCAATTTCTAGAAAGATTGGACTCATCTCAATTGAAATAACCCTATCTGCAAAACCAAGTTCATAAAGAACAATTGCATGTTGATTCGGTAATCCGTACTTTAGCCTTTTCTGCAAGTGTTGTAAGGTTGGAATTAATAATTCAACATTTTCTATCGGTAATGACGGTAACAATTCTATCAAAGCGCCTAACACGAGAATCCCTTCATAGGCAAGTCCATTCTCGCAAATATCAACAATGTGATCTTCGCGATAATGTCTTGGTTTATCCCCCAATCCTAATCGAGCCCCAGAATTGCTGAGTTGAGTTAAAAGCTCGTGAAACGGTTTACCCTCAAGCCATGCAAGAGCTAATTCTTTCATAGATAACGGTATGCTGCACTTTTTAAAGCTTTGGTTAAAAATATTGCTTTCTATCAAGGGCCACAAAGATTCCAATATTTCAATATCTGCTTTTTCATAATCAAATGCATCTAAATTTGCATTCACCCAATCAGATATTGCTAAACTATCAGGGATACCATACATTGTTTTACCAAAAATCTTTCTCCTGATGGGGTCGGGCATCTTCGCCGAAATATTTTTGGCTAAGGTTAAAAATAAGTTCTCTAGTTTTTCTTTCTCATCCTCAGTTGCAATGAAATACGCAAGAGTCCCCTTTGCTAGCTGGACAACGTCGTTTTCACTTGCAACATCCAGTTCGGGATCCCAATAAGCCATTAAGTAACTTTCTGTTGCAGCTAATGTTGTGACTTTTTGTTCGATTTGTCTTCGCAATGTATATTCCGAAAAAAAGTCAGCCGAGTATTGTGCAGCTAATTCTAAAGTCCAAGAATTTACTCTATCTCGACCTGAAAAATAGATTTGAACAAAATCATCTATGTCTACGAAGAGGGTTCTATCCCTGTAATCGTTATAAAGTGGACTAAACAGGGCGAGTAACTGGCTGCCGCATTCTTCGGATTTAGATGGATCAAGCAATTCTTTCACCCTACCCCAGTGTTGTTTTTCGTCGTAAATGACTGGATCAGCAAATAAAATACTACCCTCAGTATGCATTCCTGAACGCCCAGAGCGTCCAATTAGATTTTGAAAATCTCTGACAGAGATTTTATCCCTGCCCTGGTAGACACTGGTCACAATCAAATATCGTATTGGCAGATTAACCCCCTGCGCCAACGTGGACGTACATATTACGAAATTGACATCCGCTTCCTTCATCGCGTGCTCAACGGCCAAACGTATCCCGTGTGGAATATTGTTGTGATGAGAGAGTACCCCAATCTGAGCTGCCTGTGAATAAATTGATTTCTCTCCAAGGTTAACATCATGAAGATATTTTATTTTTTGGAGTTCAACTTTACTTGACAGTCTTTCTGATGGTGCAGGAAGTGGAAGTCCATTTCTAAAGACTTTTGCAATTGTTTCACACATGGTATGGACGGTATCTTTCGTGCCGCTGAATACTGCAACACTTCCTTGCCCCGCCAACCTTACCCCAAGAAAAAGGGCAATTTCCTTACCATTATCAAAATGTGGAAACACTACCCTACGCTCAAGTTTATATTGTTCAAAAATTCTAGGTACAAAGTATTCTCGCTCATTTATATTTGAGTTCTGAACAAAATAGAGGTTGCGACCTGGATCGTCAATTGTGGCAAATCCTATGCTTTTGGCTGAAGGGGTCAGTTTTGAACCATCAACTATTTCAGCACTATCCCCAACTAGCCATTTCCCAATTTGGTCAACGTTACTAATCACAGCGGAGATCAGGATAGTCTGGGTCGAATCGATTATTCTTGCCTTGAGTGAAGTCAATAGGAGTTCATAAGTAATCCCGCGAGTACCATTATCAAACTGATGCCCTTCATCATAAATAATCAACCCAACTTTTTCTGCCAAACCTGGTTCATGGCGGAGAACATAATTAAATTTTTCAGGCGTGGAAACCAGCACATTTTGACCACGCAAAATTCTTTCAATTGAGAAGTCTGTTTGTAGTACATCAGATAATTCGTCCACAAATATTGCTTCTTCTTGAAAGGCATATAGCAAGTTTTGTCTGATTTCATGGCACAATGCTCGAAATGGCGCAATAATAACCGCTAGTGATGTTCGGTTTGCTAAAAACGCACTCCGAATAATAATTTCAGTAGCTTTTGTTTTCCCAGCACTGGTTGGCATTTGCACCATTGCTGACTTACCTTGAAAAACCCCTTTTTGGCCAAGTAAATGCTGTGCTGGCCAAAATTCTTTGATAAATGTTTCTTTTCTAATCAAAGGTGACCAAACATCTACCGACAAGTCCGTATAAACAGGCAAACAAATCCAGGTCGAATTCTCCAGTCTCTTTTTGACAATAGCTCCTATTAAATCGGCAAACAACAATTGTCTGGGAGTGCCAATGGCATAGGTGAGCTTTCTGAGATTATTTACTCCCACAATTACATCTTCACTTCGAGAGCCAGATAAACTAAATTCCAAAAATGTGCTTTGTATTGTTCGAACTAATTCGGCATATGGGCTATCAGGAACAACCTCAAACTTTATTGGAAATTTTTTTATCAATAAAAGCCAATGCAATAAATTCTCTAGACCGAACTCATCCAAATGAGGTTCTTCTATCTGCTCTGCTAAAATATTTGCGCTACCAGGCAAGTTACACAGATAATACGCAGCTGCGCCTACAAGATGAAGATATCTCTCATATTCTTTGTTAAGTTTTGTTTCAGCAAAAACATCAAAAAAACGGGCGGAAAAAGGCAGGCTATCCTGTAGTTCTTTCAAGTCTTCTTCTGAAATATTATTATCATTAATTCTTGCGGCAAGTTCACCCAGATTACCAATGGTTAGGGGGAAGAGTCTTGTAGGACTAACAGGCACATCGACATGATAATCAGCAGGGACACTGAATTCAAACATCTTTGCTTTTGCCTGCGTATTGCTCAGGAGTCTGTGAGATGCAGATTCAGGCTTCATCGGCTGCCTTTCGGTACAGTTTATGAACCAATTCCATCATCGCTACACCTCGAACGACAATCAGTTTTAATCTATCCTTTTTTGGATGGTCGTTTACTGATGTTGTCGCAATCGATGCACAATCAAATAACTCAATAGCAAATAATGCTGCCGCGCCAAACAATTCTCGATAAGGATTATCTGGTGGGTTTTGAAATCTGTTGACTTTTTTTGCTGCTTCTTTATCGTTTACATCTAGAAAACGTTGTCGCATCGCATTTAACGATTCTGCTCTTCGATTAAGGTCATTAACAGATCCATCAATCGCATCCTGCAATCGGGGGGAAGGTTTTGTTCCTGAAAATTGTGCTTTAGCTTCAAAAATCGCCAATGCGTCGTTGCGAGACCATTTGCCTTCTTCAGTAAAGCGAAAGCCAATAATATCGCAACCCTTTGTAGATTCATTGCGAACTGTTTTGTCAATATATCTGGTTCGTGGTACATGAAAACCGAGAATGTATTCTAAAAAATCTGCAATTAGTATTTCTCCAAAATCGCCAGATCGAATACTTGGTCCAGGCGCATTTTTCTCGTCAGGAAACTTAACATTTACTAAATAATCAGTTCGTGTTTTAAATTCGGTGTTTTCAATTAATTCATCAATTTGATTATCTGAGCAATAATGATTACGAAAATGCCTTGCCCATTCGGATAGAACTTCATCATCTGGCTGATGCCGAAATTCCCAGACTTCAACAGTTTTCCCATCCACTGTCATTAGTCGTTCTCCTGTATTAATCAACCATTTGAGATATTCAGGTTTATCGCCCATGCTTCACCTTGGAATGGTCGCGCAAATACCAGCCCATCTTTTCTAACTGGGGGTTGATCAGTTGCTTTCGAGTGAGGTCTTCTGAAAGTTTGCGCGGCATATCTTTTTTGGGTGACCCCAACATCACATCTAATAAACTGCGGGAACTGAAACTTTTTACAATTTTACGACGTTTTTTTCATTGGTAACCCCCAAAAAAGAAGACATTTCGCGGTGCTGTTTTACAAATATCGTCGCACAAGAGCAGTTATAAGCATTCATTTTCAGGATGTTATAATCCATATGAGGGTTACCTTACTTCTCTACGATTATGGTGGGCAATCTGGTATTGTTCTGGGTCAAAGCGAGAAAATGCATGTGGTGAATTGATCTATCAAACTTTGACAACAGCTCAGCGGTGTCATGGTTAAACACAAATTGAAAATGAGAAAGTCTCTGGCTAGGATGCGGGGGGCATCCTGGCCAGAGACTTTCTCATTATATATAAATTCATAAAGAGTATCGCTGAATCCGTTCGTCTCTATCTTCCTGACTATTAGAAGAAATTCTAGACACATCAAAACTGAAAATCATTGGATGCAATAACTGCGTGTAGTCGCTAAATCCAATCCAATATATTGCCTAATATTATTACAACTATATATAATAACTATAAATGAACATAAGAATACATTTGCAATCAAAAAGCAGTATACAGATAAAATCAATAGGTAGGTGGAAGAATAAGCCACCCATCATTGAATTCGATAAACGAAGGGTGATGCAATAATGGCTAAAGCCGATTACCGTGGCCCACGAGGAGGAAATACCGGAGACGACTTTCATACGCTCTGGGCCTTACGTCGAGCCTTAAGTTTGCTGAATTTCAACTCAAATTTGATCGAAGTCACAGTTGAAGGGCTTCGGACTGATGATGAAAGTGGCGGAACGCCAGATACTTGGGATGGGGTAGATTGTGGACTCTATTATGGCGATCAAGCGACGAGGAAGTATGAGCGTATTGCAATTGCTCAACTGAAATATTCTGCTTCAGATCCCGATACAAAATGGACAATTGCTCGACTCACATACAGCAAAAACCCGAGAACTGGCAATTCAGTGATTGGGCAACTTGCCAAAAGCTATGGGATATTGCAAGAAAAACATCCAGATCTTTCGGCGACCGGGAATATGCCCGTGCATCTTGTGAGCAATCAGCCTATTGACCCGAATGTTTTACATCTGTTTTCAAATGTATTTAACAAAGACTTTCAAGCTTCTCTGCCAGAATTGAAAGATATGGAATTGGTGAGAAAAGCGTGTAAGTTGCCGGAAGAAGTTTTTTTAACTTTTATCAACGCACTGGATTTCTCGGAATGTGGCCACGAATCGCGTTTTGCGCTTGAAGAGCGAGTACTGAAATCCATATCCGAATTAACTGAAAACGATGCACGCTCGGCAATTAATAATATGATGGTTTTCGTGAATCGCAAGATGTTACCAGAAGCCAAAGGGGAAACCATTACACGTGAGAAGATACTAGTCGAAATGGGCGTGTCAGATCCAGCGGCACTCTTTCCATGTCCCGCTTCCACAAAATACGTGCAGCGGATGGTGCCACGAGCTGCCTCAAAACAGGTTGTTGCTGAAATTGTTGGTGGAGCGCAGAGAATATGCCTTCATGGGGAAGGTGGAGCAGGAAAAACAACATCCCTTCAAGAGATAGAGCAATTGTTACCTGCGGATTCCATCTTTGTTTTGTTCGATTGTTATGGCAGCGGTAGTTACCTCGATTCAAATGCAGCGCGTCATTTACCTCAGGATGCTTTTTTACAGCTATGCAATGATCTGGCTGTTTATACTCGAACACCACTCCTTGTAGGCAGATCAGAAAACATAGATTATGCAAGAGTATTTAAGAAGCGCTTAGATCAAATATCCGCGATAGTAGCTGCACAAAACCCGGTCGCTATTCTCGTTATTGGAATTGATGCTGCCGACAATTCAATTACTGCTGCATCCAGACATGTTCCAGCTGAGCGCAGCTTTGTGCACGATTTTGTCAGACTTGGCAATTTACCAAGAAATGTCTGTCTCCTACTGACCTGTCGTAGTGGGGGATTGCCTAGTCTTCAGCTTCCACCAACCTTCCTTCCCCTTCAGATATCAGGATTCACCGTTGAGGAGACTGCAGCTAATGTGCGAAGCATCGTTGCAGAGGCGACCGATGAATGGATCGAGGACTTACAAGCCTTGTCTAGTGGTAATCCTAGAATCCAACAATATGCCCTGGATTTGGCTAGCCCAAACTATCTCAATGCTTTGGGATATCTGCGCCCAAATGGAAAAGTGCTCAATGAAATATTTAGAGAGCAATTCGAACTCGCCCTTAAAAAAGAAGGTCATGATGAAGATCTCAGATCTTTATGCGCGGGGTTGATCGCTCTTTCTCGCCCCATTCCACTTTCCGTGTTGGCTGAAGTGACAGGACTCAGCGAAACCAAAGTAAGAGATATCTGCAATGATCTTGCACCTGGCGTTCGGATCTCCGGACAATTTGTAAGTTTTGCGGATGAGGATTTTGAACAGTTTGTCAGGGAGGAAGGCCAATCCCAATTGCAGGTTATGTACCACCGAATCGCAGAATATTTCCTGAAACATCATCATAGAGACTCGTATGCTGCTACGCATATAGCAACGGCTTTGTTTGAGTCCGGCCGCGGAATAGATATACTGGAGCTTATTAGAACTGACCTGATGCCGAAGGCTATACAGGATCCCGGTCTGGCTCGTCAGACACAACGTCAACGTTTGCAAATCGCAATGAAAGTTTGCAGAGAGACTGGAAATAATGTTGAGGCTATGTTAACACTATTAATTGGTGCAGAAGCCATGAGGACTGGTGCAGCAGTTCAGACTATGCTGATGGATAATCCAGATCTAACTGCATACTTTGCGTCTGATACTCTGACTAGAGCAATCCTACGCAACCCAGACGAAATTGCTCATCATGGACCGTTGCTTTTTTACTTAATGGCTGCCAGGGCGATTGAAGGTGATGCGGTATCTGTCCGCGAGACTGGAAGGATGATAGAAGCCTGGCTCGAGGCCAGGCGTGAGATGCAAAGAGAGGAAGAACGGGCAGGTAGGGCTGCTCATAGGAATGATTGGCCCGTTCGTGACCGGGATATTGCTGCCTCAACGGAGGCCTTGCTGCGCATATATGGCGCGGAACGCTCAGTCCGTGATCTCCTGCGTTGGAAACCTAGGTCACTGGTCTACCGCGTAGCCACATTGTTGGCCTTCAAGCTGATCGCCTCTGGTGAGTCTAGATTAATAGAAAGCTATTTGACTGTTGAAAATGTTCGAAGCCCATGGGATCTCTTCTTGCTTGTTCCACTTTCCCTTGAAGGCAGAAGACTCGACTTATCTCTTGTGGAGGCCAGTCTAAAGCGCTTGCTCAGGCGAGGGATGATCGGACTTGAATATGTAGATAGCTCTTTCCGTGAAGATGACAAGCTGCCCATGGAATATATGGATATGATTGTTACAGCTTGTGAGTTGATCGTGGCGCAAGGCGGGGATCGTGAAGTTGTGATTGCGGTACTGGAGAGAATTACTGACCCAGCCACTCGTCGAAAACAGTTCATTTCGGCATCACAAAATTCCCCTGTGGATATTTTGGTACGGTCCTACTCATTGTTGGACAGATTGCACGGCCGGCAGTCTACAATTGATTCATATTGGGTGGAACCAGATCAACCGATGGGTGAGCTTTCGGCAAAGGAAATCGAAAAAAATAAGAAGTGGAATCTCGACAGAAAGAACGATCTTCACGCGTACGTTAGGCCGGTGCTGCCATTCTATGATATTCGCGCACAGGCAATTCTTGGACTGGTAGCTGGGGACGACGCACGCGCGAGCCTTCAAAAATCGGTTCAAAATTATGAGAGTGAGATAGCCAGGTCGGCTCGACAACCGTATGCGTACACCATGCGTGGGAAGATGGCGATCTCGTTGACTCGCTTGCTGATTATTCCGGGTTTTGATCGCCAAATCCTTTTCGACCTTGCAGTCGGATTACTCGAAAGGACTGGCAGGCTTTCTACTAACACGAATGTCTTTTCGAGTTTTGCATTGGATAAGACCCTACACCGACAAATTTTGGGATTTCTGAATGTAAGTGCGAATGACGTCAAAAAAATGCAAACTTCATCCGAAGACAAAATTAACTCCTTGCTATGTTTTTCCCGTATTCTGCTGCCGATCAGTCTAGATGATGCAGCAAGCCTGTTCAATTCAGCTTTTGAAGTAGCAGAGGAAGTTAATGCAGATTCATTATTTGAAATATCCCTCTTCGCCCCGCTTGCCGAGCGAGCTGCGCCACATATGCCAGCTGAGGAGAGACAGCTGGTCGCCAGTAACCTTGCCACCATTGTCAGTGATACTTCAATAAGACTTTCTAATTATGATGGTTTTCCCTGGCAGAGTGCAATAAGAGCCCTGGCAACTCTGGATATCAGCTTGGCCCTGGCGGCAATTGCTCGATGGGAGGATACAGATGTTAAGGGGCGGCAGGATCTTTTACCTGAATTGTTGGAGACCGCTTTAGAGGCAGGTGACATGACTCCTGTACAAGCAGCATCTTTTACGAGCATGCTTGATTATTTTTCCGAGGAACTCATGGAGCAAATTGTTGAACGAACCCTCCAAAATGCCAGCCAGGACGGATCAAAAGCTTTAGCCGAATATCTGGCCCGCGAAGAGGTGCTACGGTTTGGTGAGGCAACAAGACCTGGAGTTTTGAAAAGTTTGTTTAAATTGCTGCAAGGGGATCCTCCTGGCTTTTGGATGGTCCAACTTGCCAATTCCACGGCATTTCGCCAGGAGGTGATGTCATCTCCCAGTAAAGAGGACGGTGAGCGCTCTGAGAAGGAATTGAATGCACTGAATCAAATCAATTGGACTGAATATCGCTTCACGACTGCTGAAAAAATCGAGCAATTTATTCATGAAGTGCGTGAAGCCACGTTTGAAGACGTCATTTATATATCACATACTAAAATATTGGAGAGAATGGGTGAGGCGGTGGCCATCAGCGATCGTCGGGCGCATCTTGAGGCATTAAGTCATCTCAAATCTGATAGCCTGTTTGACTATGAAATTGCTGTGACGATCGCGAAACACGTTGAGAGTTGGATCGAACAATCGCCATCCGTGGCTGAGTGGGCTGAAAATCAACTTCTGACCGTAGCTGCGGATTTGCTGCCGGGCATAGTGAAGTGGTATCACTATGGATATGCCTCCAGCATACCGCGTTTACTCTCGAGATCCAATGCTTCTGACGAAGTGATCTGTAATACTTTACTTGAAGCCCTGGAGCGCCATGTGGACACGCTTAGCGCGCCCGCTATCTATTCAGCTATCAGCGTAATCGTTAATTATTACAAGCCCGCAGACGCTGCTCAGGTTTTCACTCGATATGTGGACCGTCTCCACAGCCGCATACCCGAGGCGGAACGGGATCATTGGGAAGTGGCGGATCTTCCCTCCAATCCTGCGGGCGGAATTGCACGATACTTATATGCAATGATGGGGGACCTCGATCTTCGGAATCGTTGGCGCGCTGCGCACTCATTAAGGAGTCTGGTTTTGCTGGGTGACGTTGATAGTCTTGCTGCCATCGTGGCTTTGTATGAAAAGCAGGAGGAAGTCTCATACCGCAATCTTGCGGCTCCATTCTATTGGCTTGCTTCACGTCTATGGTTGGTATTGGCTATCGCCAGAATTGCAGCTGAGTTCCCTGCGCAATTAGCACCCCATGGCCAGTGGCTTTTTGATATTGTGCAGGCTCAAGATCTGCCTCACATCCTAATTCGCTCTTTCGCCAAAGATGCATTAATGAGGCTGGTTAAAACGAATAATTTTGCTTTGGATCCAAATCAGCTGGAGTCGCTTGAAAAAACAAATACTTCCTCATTTGACAGAATTAAAGATAGTCGACCTGAACACAGCGTCGGCTTTGATAGGTACGGTTCAAAGCATCGTGAGGACCGACGCTTTTATTTCGATACGACGGACACCTTGCCGAATTGGTATTCCAGCGCCTTGCAGGTATTTGCCAACATCCAACCTGATGAATTTTTAGATATTGCCGAAAAATGGATCATTGAGAACTGGCACGTCACGGGTACTCCATGGTACTGGGAGTCTGAGCCACGTAAAAACCGGATTTCAGATCGGGATTGGATGCTTGCCTCTCACCATAATGAATCACGGCCTATTCTTGAACGCTACAACACTTATCTTGAACTGCACGCGATGTGGTGCACGATGGGCGAATTGCTGCAGACACGGCCTTTGAAATTAGAAAAGCGTGACGATGAATACACTTTTGAATCTTACCTGCAGAAAGAACTCCTAGCCATTCCTCCGCTCTGGCTGGCTGATATTCGAATGCCCAAACCACTCGAAGCAGGTTTATGGCTTGAGCCACATGGTGACGTTGATGCCTGGGTAGCGGAAAAAGTGAGCGATCAGGTGTTTTTGCAGGAACTAGGGGGCCTCAACGCTGAAAATCCTCTGCTTATTGAAGGTTTTAATACAACTGACTCACACGCATTCCACCGTAAGGTTGAAGTAAGCACAGCTCTTATTTCCCCAAAAACTTCAGGAGCCTTCTTGCGGGCCTTACAAAGCATGACGCATTCCTGGGGCTACGTTTTACCGAAAGAGGCAAGCAACGAAATTCAAGTTGGCCCGTACAAATTGCTGGGCTGGCTGCAGTATGGGAGCGGAGGGGAAGGTATAGATGAATATGATCCGCTCCGCTATCAGGTCGATCGCTTGCAGATCCTTCCATCAAGGAAATTGTTGGATATACTTAATTTGAAGTTCGAATATGGCAACCAAACCAAGTGGGTGGATGTCGGTCACGGCAATACAGCTTTAATCTATGAGGCGTGGTCTGACATTCGTGGAGATGAGCGAGAAGGAAATTACTCAGACTATGACCATCCACGATCCAGTGGCTGGCGCATGCGGATAAATAGGGACTCGCTGGGTACATTCCTTGATAAGATGGGTTTGGAATTAGTCGTTGAGATCGAAATTACACGAAGGAATTTTAGCTATGACTCCTCGAGGAATAAAGAAGAAGAAAGTAAGAAAACTCTCAAGTCCACAAAATACCTCCTCCTCAAAAGGGACGGCAGTATTGAAAGTATCGACGGACATCTTGGAACTTGGAAAGCATCTCGTACGTGAACTGGATTTTAATGGCGATCGCGACAATACTTTGGGGATTTGGATGGCTCACCACCTGGCTGAGCTGATCGATGCTGCGGAAAATGCTGAGACGGCTACACTCCGAAAGAAGGCACAAAGGGAAGCTAGTGACACTATTCTCAAGGTTTGGAAGCACCGCAGCGTACTTCCAGGTCATGCCTATCCTCTCACGCAATTTGAGAACGTTTTAAGAACCATGGATAGCCTACAACAGGAGCGGACTCCATTTCTAAATTTCTTTCATCATGGAGAGTCAAAAAAGGATCAGCTGACTGCTGAGATATACAAGAACTCCCCTTTATTAATTATGGCACTTCTTTTGCACAAAATTGATACTCAGAAGCGATCTCTCAATAGTAAGAGTGCGGCCATTAAAGCCTTGGGTCCACAAGAACGGCAGGTTTGGATGGAATTAGACAATTGGCTGGATAGTCTTGCAGCTCCAAAAAAATCTACATTCCGCAAGACAAAAGCGAGTCGGCAGTCCGAAGGGAAGAAGATCGATTTCGACGAAAGAGCACTTCGGCTTATTGATGAATTAGCTGGCACGCTGGGTGAGCTAAAGATCGAAATAAAGAAAAAAGCAAGTTAGTCTCTTTATTTAGCTAGGAAAAATTAGCGGAAAAGTGCGTTCAAAGGAAATACTGTCAATACCTTGCTCCTCGCGGTGGGGGGAGCAACTTAAACTGGAATTAAATAGGCCAGGCAAAGAACATCTATGGACCAATGAATATGAGAACGGAAAAGCATCATGTGATCTCAGTAATAAAATTAACAGATT
>WBZY01000628.1_pt1 | contig 20680 bp, 16 predicted proteins | sample 5204191 | NCBI WGS metagenome assembly WBZY01 (sample SAMN12344363, study PRJNA552823) | activated sludge metagenome | biome: Activated sludge suspended growth; feature: Anammox Sidestream; material: Wastewater; isolation source: activated sludge from anammox sidestream of wastewater treatment...
CTTCGAGATGTTGTGCCAGATCGGCAGCATGACCTGATCACCATCTATCCCCTTGGTCACGAGGCCGTCGAGTTCGTAATTGGGCCATCCCTTCGTGAAGAAGTGCTGGGAAAGTACGACCACGCCGAAGCGGCTGTTTGCGAGCCCATGGTCTATCCGCCGTCGCAGGCTGTCTCCGATGCGGAGCTCGAACTCGTCGAACCAGACAGCGAGCCCCCGATTCTGAAGGGCATGGGCGAGAGGACGCACGATCGTGTCCTTATCCTCAGACGCGTACGAAATGAATACGTCCCATACCGTAGTCCGACGCTCATCATCATCGACGAGGCCGTCATCAGGCATCGGGCGGATGAGAGACGGAATGGACGCCAGCGGAACCTCCCTGAGCGGAGGGAGAGCTGAGGGAAGAATCCGGACGCTGGCGCGGGTCTGGCCACGAAGGCCAGCCATGTCGACGGTCACGTGCCAGTGGCCAGAGTGCGGGATCTGAAGGTGCACGGGCGAGCGCTGGGCGAGACCGCCGAAATACTGGTGGCGTCGGCCGGAACGATAGGCGCTGAGATTGGTCGAATCCATCAGTCGGACGTTCGCTGCCGAACCACTCAACGTGACCTCCACGACCTCGCCCGCTGTCCGTTGCCCGAGGTCATGGTGAATGAATCTCACTGTCGCGACCCCCTCGTTGAAATGCTAGCTTGTCGCAACTACTGCGCAGGACCAGCCTGCACCGGAGTCTCCCTTTGCCCGGTTGTTCTGCCACTGAAGCGGCTGAAGGTTCGACATGTCGTCTGAGCCGCCACGTGCAACAGGGTCGATGTGATCAATCTCCCAGCCGGTGCCGTTGTGGGTGACGACGCCGTAATTGCCGCGGTCCATCCAAGCTCCGCACGCGTCCTTGCGCCTCTGTGCCGGATCAGCTCCCGGAACGATCCTGCCCTTGTTCCAGACAGCCTGCACTACCGCTGGGCTGAAGACCCGCCCGCTTCGGTCGGTTCCTGGGTTTCGCATCTCGTCAAACCTCAACTACGAAACTTCGGCCCTCATTCGAGCCGATGCGATCGCAGTGTCCGCCGTGTTCGCCGACCTGTCAACACCAAGGAGCTAAATCGGAAGCGACGGCGCCTCCGCCATGATCCCACACGAAGCGAGCCGGATCCGCGCGGCTGTGCGTGATACGCCGATCTCAACCGACAGGTTTGCAGCCAGCGCATGGGCGTCGGCGCTTTCCGGATGGACCGGAATCGCGATCGACAGCCGAGACGCTGCCCCCTGTGCGAGCGCCCGGAAGACACTCGCAGGCATGAGAAGCGCTGCCATGGCTTTGTTGGCCTGAACCTCCCGCCAGTCGGCTGAAGAACGGACAAAGGCAACCTCCCGCTTGAGGCACCGCATCAATATCTGTCCCTGGTCAGCCTCGGGCGCCTTCTTCATCAGAGAAAGTTGCCGGGTGTCGGGTTCGTAGAGATGGCGATGCAGAAGGACGTGGGCTGCTTCATGAGCGAGAGTCGCCCTCCACCGTCCGAACACCGAGAGCAAAGGGTCCTCAACGTCGAACGCGCTTCCGGTGAGGTCTTGATTGATCGATACGCGCGGTCGCTCGCCTGCGAGGAACTGTGTCTGTCCGAGCACGTCGCTGGGAAGGTCAGCGTATTGGTCCAGCACAGCCAACAGGTGCCGCTCTACAAATGCCTCCAGATCGATCACCGGTGCCTGGACGGTCGGGAACAGTCCGGCCTTGCGAAGCTCGTCATCGGCCATCCACTCGATCTCGGCATCCTCGTACCAGATCCGCGGAGCGCCATCGCGACCTCGATAGCGTTTCACGCGTCCCCCTTGTTTCGGGCAAGGTCTTCGGCAGCATCTATCAACTTCCTTAGGTCATCCGCGGGAAGGTTGGCGGCAGAGATACGGCGGAAGAGGCGGGCAGCTTCCGGCTGGCGCTTGAGGTACCTCTCGGCCTGCTCTCCGAAGCGGCCCGCAAGGGACATCAGCTCGTCGAAGTCAAGACTCAACTCGCGGGCCAAGTCGCTGAGAACGTCTTCAGCCGGCACGCGTCGGTCATTCTCGATGTCGCTTAGATAGGACGGCGTCTTCTGAATGATGCTAGCGAGCTGACGCAAGCCAAGGCCCCGGCGCAACCGAGCGTCACGTACCACGTCGCCGAGCGTTTCGTTCGCCACGTTCGCCGACCAGCGTACCTCGGCCTCCGGCAACAAGGAAGCCGAGCGCTCCACACTCGCACTTGCCGCAGTCCGCAGACGCAAGGCTTTTCAACTTTCCCTGCTATCCCCATCCATGGCCCAGGACTACGTCGGCCGCGTTCGCGAGCTCAACGACAGATTCAGGAAAAGCTTCGAAGGCGGCCATGTGCTCATCACGCGCGGCGTCGAGGCCACCGGCTACGTGAGCGACCTCCTCGATCGCGTTCGCACGTTCGACTCGTTCACGCCGGACAACGACCCGTACGGCGAGCACGACTTCGGCTCGTTCTCGCTCCGAGGCCAGGACTACTTCTGGAAGATCGACTACTACGACCCTGAGCTGCGTTTTCACTCAGAGGACAAGGCGGATCCGGCTAGGACCCAGCGCGTCCTCACGGTCATGCGTGCGGATGAGTATTGAGAGTCCCATCCGATTACCTAAGGCCTCTCGCACGCCGAACGGTCGGCCGGCCACTGCGTTCGGATCAACCCCTTCATCACCCGGACGCGCCCTCCGCGGACCGACGATCGAGGACATCCATCTCCATGATGGGCTGGTTGAACCTCTTCGGGGAGGAGCGAGAAGGAGCGAGGCGTTCCCTTTCTTCGCTCAGCCTCAAGCCTGTGTCCGGGTGGCACGCGGTCAGCCTCCCTTCGCTTCGTCGGGCCTTACGACACACGATGCTGAAGATACCTCGACGCTAGGTTAGCTCGGCACGCTCACGCGTGGCGATTCAGCACCGGCATTTTGCCGATGAATCGGTTCCCAGCGGCACGTTGAGCTGGAAGCGGCTCTCGGGAAAGCCCTACGAACGGATGCTCTCCGGGTGCGGTGGATTCGAGTCTCTCCGGGACGACCAGTGGATCCTCGGAACACGAACCACTTTGTCAGCCCTGTGGACGCAGCGTACGCTGAGAACGGCGAAGCCGCCGGTTTGCTCGGACGTGGGTCGTTCGACGTGGGTCGTTCATTGGGAGCATCGCAGTCTGGGCCAGGGGTGGCCCATGCAGCGGGTAAGGATCCACTACCGGCACCCACTGTCACCGATCGACGGCGGATCTCTGCTTCGCCAAGGTACCTGCCAAAGCGGGAGTTCGCTGATCATCCGCCGGAGACCGTCTCGGAACTGGAACAGTTGGAGGATGTGGTCTAACAAGGGGGATCATTTCAGAGTTTGTGCTCCCGCACTGCGACAGGGGCTGTCGCTTTTGTCGGCTATGCTGCGCCCGCCTCTGCTAGGCAGAGGAGGCGCATGGTGTCTGACACGAACGGCAGTCACAGCATGAGGCTTGGGCGTGAGGGTCCCGCGGCGTACACGCGCGTTATGGGCCTGTGGGCCCCACGCCGCTTTGTCACTGCGTCGGGTATCGACGTCAATGCGTTCGTCTCCGACATCAACGAGAAGATCCAGTGCCGAGGCTTCATCCTCTTCGACGGGCAGATCCTGACTCGGCCGCTCGACACCACCCAGCCTATCGAGGAGATCTTCGAACCCGAGGTCCCGAGGACCGAGTTCAAGGGCCATGAGTGGCGTCTTTGGAAGTTCGCACCGCGGGATGCGATCCGGAGCGAGAGGGACACAGCCAAACCTGGCCTTCCGACCAAGCGTTGGGAAGTGGTCGAAGAGCGGCTGCCACAATGGCCCATCCGCGGCGGCGAAGTCGCCACCATGCCGGCTCCAGCCGGGAATCAGGAACAGATGGAGGAGTCTCTCAAGAGGGACTTGCCAATACCTGAGCGCCGCCCATGGACTGCGGAGCAACGCGCCTACTTTGGACTCCACGAACCATATCAGATGGCGGATGAAGGCGACCGCTTCACCTGGTCGCACATCATGACTCAAGTAGTCGGTCCGTACCTAGAGTCTGACGAACTGATTGCGGGCCTCGTACACGGTGGTGTTGACAACTATGTCTTTTATTGCCCCTGTCATTCCGCAACCGTGGTCTACACGACTCGCCAGCGGCTCATTTGCATGTCTTGCGGAGCGACGCATGCTGTTCTCCGCCAGCCGCTGAAGTTCGTTCCGCCCGAGCTGTTGACGCCGCGGGAGTGGGACGAGTTTTTCGACGACAAGGGGAGTCGCCACTACGAGGAGGTCGCCCTGGCCACGGTCGACTTCCAGGACATTGAGCACGTCGAAATGATCTGGACGACAGACCAGTGGGAGCAAGCTTCAGACGAGTTCGTGTTCTTTGCTCGATCATCCCCAGAAAAGATACAGAACGCGATCCGAGGCACCGAGGCCGATCCTTCGATCTTCCTTGAGGCTGGATGGGAGATGGTGGATCAGGCGCCGCCGCCCGCGCTGCAACTCATGGAGAGTTCTATCGACGTGGGACTTGATAGGAACGCACAGCATGCCTTTGCCGAGGGGGTGTCCGAATTCCTGGCCTCTTACGTCCATCCGGAGCGGTTGGTCCATGCAATCCCGCAGCTATTTCGCGCCATCGAACTGCTTCTCAAGATGCGGCTAGAGGCCTTGGATCCGCATGGCCTCGCGGATGAGCCTAATAACCCCACCATCCTCGCGCGGCTCGCCGCCCAGAGTGTCGTGATTGGCGGCGACGAACTCGAAACGGTGGCCCAACTGCGGCGGCTGCGTAACCGACTCCAGCACGGCCACGCCAGCTTCAACCACAGAACTGGGCTGGCGCTGTGCCGTCAGGCCGTGGTCTTCGTCGATCGTTTCGTAGACGAGGAGTTGGATATGTGGACGGGAGACGCCATCTCCGGCTCGGATTGGCAAGGCTTACTCGAGCTTCCGGAAGTTGCGTCCCGAGCCGCGCGAATCGTCGAGGTCCGCCTGGCGCGCTTTCGCTCTCGCCCGGAGGCCGAGATCACGGTATGTCCGCGATGTGAGCACGTTGGCATGCTAAGGTCGCACCGATCGACAGGAGCATCCTGTGTCTACTGCGGACACGTCCCGGTCATCCACGAAGCCGACTGAAGCTATGCGGCTGAGCGACGCAAAGCCTCGCTGCCAACTCGTACCGCTCAGAGTGAGCGTTGACCTTAAAAGGGCAGAATCCGGGTTGACTCGGTTAAGATACCGGCGTCCTGGAGGTTGCGCCTCCTCCCTCGTCGCGAGTTGCGCAGCCGCATATGAGGTGCCGCTTCCTACAGGAACCAAACCTCCGGGGGGCGCATGAACCCCGCAAGCGGACCCGTAGCAGTCCTCGAGGAGTTTCACGAACGTCTCGATAGGCACTTCGCTGGCTTGCGCCTCGAGCGCACTCGTACGGCGCCAGGCAAGCCCCTGTTCGCACTCGAGCATGGTCTCTCCGACGAGGAACGAAAGGTTCTGCAGGATGCGATCCGCGAAACGCTCGGGCGAAATAGGGTTCCGTCCCGGACATGGCTACCGGTCGTCGTGTACGCCACCGAAATCGGCTATGCGTACGACGGGCAGGAATACTGGCAGACGTTTGAGGCTCGCACCCCCGGATGGATTGTCAACGGCGACCGTCAACGTATTAGGAGGCTCTTTCAGGACTTCGCAAAGGTGTACGGGGGGGCAATGCCAGTCGGAGCCTGGGCGGAACAATTCTCCATCATCGCGTGGCCCATCACTCACGCCGTGCTTCCCACGGATCTTCAGAGACAGCTTGCCCGACTCCTGTTCGAGTTCCGTCATGCGTTGACGCAGGAACTCCTCGCTGACGCCAGTGCGTTAGGGCGCACGCTCGCTTCTCGGGCCTGGAACACATCGTCGCGGTTTCAAGTCTTTGCCCAAAACACGGAGTTGCTAGGCCAAGTCGCGTCTGCACTCCTCGCTGGAGAGGGCGACGACTCGCCGCTGCTCCTGTCTGATGCCCAGCGACGAATCGTCGCGGACCTATCCTCTGAGCGAGAAGCCGCGCGGTGGCTTCGAGAAGCTGCGCGCAGCGCGAGCCAGGCACGACTGCGTGGGTTCGCTTCGGGGTCGACCTCTTCTGCCTCTGGCGCCACACCGAGAACGCGTGCCACGACGCCCCGCCGAACAGACCCTTCGCTAACGGCCAGACAAGATCCCGAGGGCTGGTCGATCATCATCGAACTACCCGACTTTTCGGTGCTGTCCGAGAGGCTTCCGGCTCTCCATGACGAGTTGGCGCGGCTTCGGTGCCAAGTGGCGGGCTCCAGCGGGTCGCCCCTGGCGCGCGGGTTCCTCCTCGGGTCTGGGCGCCGGATTCGCTTGGGAGCTTGGCCCGACGAGAGTACTTCGCTCTTCACTCTGGAGAACGGGTCACCGCAGGCGGCGGAGTTGCTGCGTGACCAATCGAAGCTCCCGCCGGGGCCACCCTGGCTGTTCGCCATGTCGGACGATGGAGAAGCCACGGAGGTCCGAGGAAAGCTTGTTCGCGCGAAGCGGAGGTACCTGCTGACGACGACGACATGTCCGTCGCCAACCGAGCTCTCACAATTTGGCTGGACCCGGCCTGCGGTCTGCCGGACACAAGGGCTGTTCGGAATCGAACTGGAAGTTCCACCCATCATCCGACAGGAGCATCGAGAGTTCCTTGAGTCCCTCGGCGTCAGCGTAGTTACCGACGTCGAGGTTCGTCCTGCGGGTTCGCTTCCCGCACGGTGGGACGGTGAGGGTGCCGCCGAGTGGGTCGCTGGCGACGAGCAAATCCTCGCACTCCGGGCAGAAATGCCAGTGAGGGAGTGCGTGGTTGCAGTGGGAGGCAGTCGCGATTGGTTCCGCTGGCCCGCAGAAAGCGCTGAGGTTTTTCTGTCCCTCGGTCAGCTTCCGGTCGGCGAGCACGAAGTCGTCTTTAGGCTTCTCCTCGACGATTCGTCTACGAACTCACTTGAAGGACGTTTGACGGTCACCGTGCGCAACCCTGCCGCTTCATCGCCAACCGGGTCGCTTCGGGAAGCCCTTGTCGTCCTTGCCGCGCCGCCGAGTCCCTCGCTCGCCGAGATCTGGGAAGGGAGAGCGAGCATCGAAGTCATGGGGCCTGAGTACACTGTCGTCGATGCCGAGGTAGCAGCGGTCGGGACGGACGGCTTCAACCTCCTCGGGGCTCATCGATTTCCTCTCTCGCTCCCAGTTAGACCTGAAGCATGGGATGTGGCGTTCCATCGTGAAGTACGAACGCGTGATCTATTCGAGCACGTATATGACCGGACGGAACGATTCCGCTTGACCTTTACTCATCCCGAGCTCGGCCGCGTCGGTCTCCAGTGCGAACGAGAGTTCACGCCCCTTCGCTGGGCGGCCGATGTAGACGCCGAAGGCCCATTTCTTCAGCTGATCGACCATACGGGACGGGCGGGATCGATTGTAAAATGGCGCGATTTCCGGACGCCAACGGCCGCCGCGGACTTCCAACTGGCGCACTCGGGGATAGCAAGGCGGGCAGACGGCGGCCTGTTCATCGCCGAAGTCGACAGCCTGCGCCGCGCCGCGATTCTCCCTCGCTCCGGACCTTTCCACAATCTCGCGGATCTTCAGTTGCGACCGGAGGCTCCCCTGAAATCCCGAACGAGAGAGGCGGTTGTTGAACATATCCAGTTGGCGGCACTCTGGAGGTCCGCCAGGCTCCCATCCAAGTTTGTCGCGGTCTATGACTGGCTCACTGTGATGCGCGCAATCACTCAGCAGCTGGCGGTCGGAATCGGCGCGAGCGGGTATTGGAAAAGCGTCGAAAATCGACACGCCTTGTTCGACGAATCGCTCACGCCACGAGACTTTGCTGATGCGGTCGGGCAACCTGGACCGCACCGCCAGCTCGGTGAAATGCTTGCCAAGGCGAGGCGACTTTTCAGGAAGGCTTCGCTCGACGACAAGGTCAATCTGTTCGCAATAGTGCTCACGGGCTCTCGTGACGAATCGAAGTTGCGTCGCGATGATCGTCGTTGGAGCGAATTCTTGCTGCGGCTCGCCAGCGATCCAGGAACTCTGCTTGAATGGCCAACGCCGGAGATTGCGTCTTGTGTGGATCGCGTCTTGAAGCAGCCCGTCTACATGCGAGCGGCGCGAGAGGTGGTGCTCTTGGTGCACAGCGGAAGTCAGGCTGGAGACGACACGAGCTTCTACCAAGGATTTGCATGGCAGTGAAGCTCTTATCTTCCGAAGACGTTGTGCGGCAGGTCCATCGTTCGTTCGGCCTTGACGCCACGACCTCCACCCTGGCGCCAGAAGCGCTCGCGGGTCTGCTCCGCCGCGCGGCGTCATTCCACTGCCCGACGACTCCGCGAAGATTAATTCGAGAGGTTGCACGCGTGGTTCAGGGACTACCGTCGGCCGTTCCGTCCCTAGAGGAGGAACTGGCAGAGATCATTGACGCCTTGGTCGCGAGTGGCGACCTCTACGAGGTCCCGGCCGACGATCAGACGTCCGGAGACTCGTCCCGAGAACTCCGGCTGGGTCCGCCTCGGTTTGTTCGGCGGTCGACAGAGTCCTGCATCCTCCTGGGAATCCGCCCGGAAGGGCTCGACCTTCTAAGCGAGGAAGCAGACTGCATCGTGGAACACCGGGCGCACTTGCGGATTGCCCGTGCCGCCCCAAACGGTTCGACACCCATCGATGAACTGATGGCGGCCCAGGGCATTTGGGAGATCGCCATGAGCCAGTGGCTGAAGGCACCCCGCGCCGCTACTCCGGAGGAGTTGGTGCATGAGTATGACCAACGGCTCGATGCGGCACCTCGGTCGAGCGACATCTCGAATGTACTCATCGCGGCAGGATCGAAGGTCGCGTTCTATCAGGGGCGTTGGCAGGAGCCTAAGGCAACCGACCATGGCCGCTTCGTCGCACGGCGCCCCCTGAGATTCGGGGCTGGCGTTTGGTGTTACGCAGAACTTGAGGGCGGCATGGTGGTTCGTGTCATCGACCTCCCTGCCCTGGAAACCTGGCGTCGCGGCGCGGACGAGGCTTGGCGGCTTCTGGCGGCCAAGGATGCGGTCGCAGGAACCCCGCAGCTGGCTCGAGTGACCGAATCTGGCGCAGACGAATGTCGTCTTGATCTGTATTCTCCAGTGCCAAGCTGGGTTCAGCGCCGACTCGATGTGACCAGCAAGCGCGCCCCTCGGTTCGCAGGGAGCCTGATCTCGTACCTAGTCCCCGTGGGCCAAATCGAGATTGAGCGCGCGTTCGTGGCCGAAGCGATGTGGGTCAGCTTTCACTGATGACTACAAGGAGGGACTTGTGACAGCTGAAGCACTGACCATCGGGCAGACGATCGAGGAGATCCGGACTGCGCTTCGGGACTATATCGAAGCCACCTATCACATCAGCCATCCCACGCTCGTCGATCAGCGTCGCCAGATCCTAGAACAGCCCGGTGTGATCCACCAGCGGCCTTACCTGGAGAGCACACCGCGATACACAAGCGGCGCCAGCTTCAAAGATCTCGGCCTGGACGATGCAACTCTCGATGTCTTTGGTGCGGTCTCAAGTCCCGGCGATGGCCGTGGGCTCTTGATTCACGACCCTCCTTATTCTCATCAAGCGGACGCGGTCAGGCTCTCTCTTCTCGAGGGGCGAAGCCTAATGGTCATGACAGGCACTGGGTCAGGCAAGACCGAGTGCTTCCTACTGCCGATCCTGGGGAAGCTCGCGCGCGAAGCCAAGCATAGGGGACCAGAGTTTGGTACGACCCCCGCCGTACGGGCGATGGTTCTCTATCCGATGAACGCTCTGGTGAACGATCAGCTTGGGCGCCTGCGCTTGCTGTTCGGCGACACGCGGATAGTCGAGCGATTCGTCGCCTGGGCCGGAAGGCCGGCCCGATTCGCGAGATACACCAGCCGAACCCTCTATCCCGGAGTCCGCGACGAGGATAAGGACAAGGACCGACTCAAGCCCATCGGGGACTACTACATTCGCAACCTGGAACTTGCAGCGACGGCCGATTCACGTCAGCGGGCAACAGCGGCGGCGCTGGTCGAAGAGCTCAAGAAGCGGGGGAGGTGGCCCGCTAAGCCGGATCTACTTCGCTGGTACGGCTCACGGGGCTCACGGTGGCGGGATGCGAAGTCTGGAGCCTTTAGAAGGGCTATCACGCTGGAGGGTGATCCCGAACTGGTGACACGCCATGAGGTTCAGGCTGCACCACCGGACATCCTCGTTACGAACTATTCGATGCTCGAGTACATGTTGATGCGGCCGCTTGAGCGCCCGATTTTCGACCACACGCGAGCGTGGCTTGAACGGAACCCGCAGGAGCGCTTTCTGCTTGTGATAGATGAGGCCCACCTGTACCGAGGAGCCGCAGGGGCCGAAGTCGCACTGCTCATCCGGCGGCTGCGAGCGCGGCTGGGGATCTCCGAAGATCGCTTGCAAGTCATCTGCACGAGCGCAAGTTTCCAGGACGCGCAGAACGCCGTCCGTTTTGGTGCGCAACTTACGGGAAAGGATCCTGGCGACTTCGAGACAGTTGAGGGACAGCTGCTACTCCGCGCCGGTGCGGAGAAAGGAGATCTCGCGGATGCCGAGGCGCTTCAAGGAATTGACCTGACGGCATTCTTCGAAGCGGAGACCGACCCTGACCGGCTGGCACAGGTAGATTCGTTCCTACACTACCGCGACGTTCTCACCCCACGGGATTTACAGTCGGCGCTTTACGAGGCACTCGAGTCATTCGGGCCCATGGCGAGGCTGATCAATATGACGATGCAAGAGGCCCAGCCAGTAAGTGAGCTGGGAGCTGAGCTGTTCGAGGGCACGCCAGTCGACGTGGCGGCCCGCGCCGTCACGGCATTGATTGCCCTCGGCAGCATCGCACGTCGGGACCCGACAGAACCAGGACTCCTTCCCTGCCGTGTCCACTCCTTCTATCGAGGCTTAGCTGGCCTTTGGGCATGTATGGACCCCGAGTGCGGGCAACTCCTAGCCGCCCCACGAGGCGGCCCAACTGGAATGCTGTTCAGCCAACCCCGGGACACATGTGCTTGCGGCGCTCGAGTACTGGAACTCTTCACGTGTCGCAACTGCGGTACCGCATATGGACGCGCGTACGTCAACAACCTTGCTGAGCCCACTTACCTCTGGTCGGAACCCGGAGGAGCCTTCCGCACGCAGTCCGGTGCCTATGATGAGTTGGAGCCCATCGACCTCCTTTTGGAGGAGCCCGTCTTTCGCGACTCAATCGAGCCGGCTGAGTACGACCTGGTAACTGGTCGCCTCAACCCTCCCAAGCTAGGAGCGAGGAACCGGCAGATATACGTCCGCAGCGACCGATCCCGCCCGCCAGTCGGCTCCGAGGAACCTCAGAACTCTCAGCCGGGTGAGTTTCGGCCATGCGCTGTTTGTGGTGGGAGCGCAGCCTTTGGTCGTACGTCCGTTCAAGATCATCAAACCAAGGGCGATCAGCCCTTTCAGGCCGTTGTCACCAAGCAGCTTCAGGTTCAGCCTCCGGGATCGGTCCCGGCAACACGTCTGGCTCCGTTACGGGGTCGAAAGGTGCTGATTTTCTCCGACTCCCGGCAGACGGCTGCCCGACTCGCACCCAACCTCCAGACCTACTCGACTCAAGACGCTCTGCGTCCTTTGATCGTCTCCGGATATTCGCGGCTCCTTGTGAAGCCGACGGTCGCGGGACTCGTCTCGCTCGCCGACCTGTACCTCGCGGTGCTGATAGCGGCGAAGGACCTCGGCGTGCGCCTTCGCCCCGAACTGAAGGTCGGAGAGAGCTTCCACGAGGAATCACTCGTTGAGGAGGCCGTTGGGAATGGTGCGCTATCCTCAGACGCCGACCTACTGAGCCTCTTGGTACAGCTTAGAACCGCCACACCTCCAGAGTCGCTACTAAAGGCCATAGCAACTTCATTCACTGACCGTTACTACGGTCTGGAACCGCTGGCTCTCGCCTCTATCGTCGAGCGTGCCCAGCATCGACCGCGGTGTGAGTCCCTCCCCGGTATCCCGGGGGTGGCCGAACTGCCGGACCAGAAGGTAGCGCTCGTTCGAGCCTGGTTGCGGTGCTGGGGACGGGCGGGCTTCTGGCTCAGCGGGATGCCTCAAGGTTGGTGGCTCAACGAGGTACAGGCTCGGACCGGAAAGTTCCAGGACATGAGCCGCCTACTCCCTGATCAGTCTGCGCGGAAGGTGTTCGAGCGGGAGTGGCTCCCGCAGCTGCTTGCGTTCTTCACTGAGCAGATGGCCCCCGGTCGATACCGGCTGAAGGGTAGTGAGCTGTCTCTGGACATCGGGGGCACATGGGCCTACTGCCAGTCGTGCCGAACTGCCCAGCGCCCGTTTCCTGGACGCACGGTCTGTCTCAACTGCGGCCAACTGACTGCGCTCCCCATCGATCCCGAGGTCGATCCGGTGTTTGCCGCCCGCAAGGGTTACTATCGTGCAAGCACCGTGGATGCTTTGCGCTCGCCTGCAAAGCCGCCGATCTCGCTCATCGCTGCGGAACACACGGCACAATTGAACGCTGCTCAGGCGGATGAAGTCTTCTCCAAGGCCGAAGAGAACGAGCTTCTGTTTCAGGATGTCAATCTCGGTCCGGACGATACTGGACGAGAACGTCCCTCGATCGATGTCCTATCGTGTACCACTACCATGGAGGTTGGCATTGATATCGGGAGTCTCTCCGGAGTGGCTCTACGCAACATGCCTCCTGCACGATCCAACTATCAGCAACGAGCTGGTCGAGCCGGTCGTCGCGGCAATGCCGTCGCTACGGTTACCGCGTTTGGTAGTGCGGACAGCCACGATGAGCACTACTTCTCCTATCCGGATCAGATGATTCGCGGACCGGTCGACGACCCAACGCTCACATTAGATAATCGCGAGATAGCACGGCGGCACATCACCGCCTACTTGCTTCAGCGATACCATCAAGCCAGGCTTCCCGATATCACGCCGGAAGACCAACCCACGCTGTTCGCCGTTCTTGGCACGGTCGCCGAGTTCAAAGACCGACAAGCAGTGCTGAATCGAGCAGATCTCGCCACTTGGTTGAATGAAGACGAGGCGTCGTTGAAGCGCGATGTCGCCGAATGGCTGCCAGAGGAAATTTCGACGGGTGAGCGTCAGGGACTCCTGGAGGGACTCATTACCGAGACCCTCGAGTTAGTCGACGAAGCGATTGACTACGAACGCCATGGCTCGCGGAACGACACGGGAGAGCTATCCGGGACTCAGGTAGCCGATAGCTCCGGCCTTGAGGCGCCGGACGAGGAAGGTGAGGAACGGCCAGGGCGCGAGGCGACGTCGGAGAACCTCCTCGATCGTCTCCTGTACAAGGGCGTACTACCGCGCTACGCGTTCCCAACCGATGTGGCGGCCTTCCACGTCTTCGATCAGGAACGTTCGACGCGTTTTCGCCCGGCATTTCGATACACGCCCTCTCAGGGCCTTCCAGTCGCTCTCTCTCAGTACGCACCGGGTAAAGAGGTATGGATCGCCAGCAAACTTTGGACCTCTGGCGCAATATACTCCCCGATTCCGAGCGAGCGCTTTCACGCATGGGAAGCTCGTAGGCTCTACTACGAGTGTTCGTACTGCCATTATGCGAGGACTACAACGCTGGAAGACGGCTCCCGTGGGGAGGCCATCGACTGCGAAGCTTGTGGAAACGCCCGGACCTTCGGGCCTGCGCGGTACTGGCTCAGACCTCCTGGTTTCGCACATCCGATCACTAAGGAAGAAGGGACATCGCCGGACGATCAGCCGGCAAAGAGCTACGCCACACGTGCCAAGTTGATGGCGCCCACACCAGCCGACACCTCCAAATGGACGACTCTGAACGACCGTCTTCGCGTTCACTACACGCGGCAACACCTGCTGGTGACGAATCGCGGGCCACAGGAGGAGGGCTACACGTACTGCACGAAGTGCGGCCTCATCGAGCCGACGGCGCTACCGATCGGACAGGTCGCTGCGGCGCATCGTAAGCCCTTTCCTGATCTGCGTGAACCGAATTGCCCCGGAGGCGGGACTACCAAGGGACTCGTCTTGGGGACCGATTTCATCACCGACGTCCTTTTGGTTTCCGTGAGTGTGGAGCCACCGATCTCATTGTCGCCCGGTCTCCTAGCAACCGATGTTGTCCTCCGTACCGTCAGTGAAGCCTTAACGAAGGCGGCGTGCGGCGTGCTCGAGTTGGAGGCTCGTGAGCTCCAGGCAGAGTACCGGCCCGCACTTACCGCAGCCGGGCGTGAGGGCCGAGAGGCGGAAATCTACCTGTACGACACTCTGCCCGGCGGGGCGGGGTTCGCTCAGCGAGTCGGACAAATGGGTCTTCGTGTCTTTGAGGAAGCGCTTCGCATCCTAGAGAACTGCCCCGACCACTGCGACCGATCCTGCTACCGCTGCCTCCGCAGCTACAAGAACAAGTTCGAGCACGACCTCCTCGATCGACATCTTGGGGCGAGCCTCCTGCGGTTCGTGCTCACTGGCGGTTCACCCCGATTGGAAGTTGATCGAATCGAACACTCGACAGATGTCCTGTTCAACGACCTCGAGCGCCATAACGTCGCCGGGCTTCAGCTGCGGAGGCGCCAGGAAGTCACCGTGCCAGCTCTTGGGACCGCGTTGGCACCGATACTGGCGCGCTCTCCCTCAGGTCGCGAATACGTGATAGGACTTCACAATCCGCTTACACCAGATGAGCCACTTGACGATGCTCTGCACGATCTGAAGGAGTACTCACTGGTGCTTCCCGTGATTCTGGTCGATGAGATTCTGGTGCGGCGGAACCTTCCGTCGGCGACAGCTGGTCTTCTTAGGCGAATCTCAGGCGAGAACCCGTGACCGCCGAAGACGCCATGTGGAGTACGAGTCTTCCGACAAGCTGGCCGGAACCACCGCATGACATGACCGTCACCACGCTTCTCGAAATCGAAGCGTGTCCACGGCGTTGGGCTCTAACCAACGCCGAGTATCCCACGCTTTGGGAGGGGCGAGGCTATCCTCCGCAAATCCAGCCAGCAGCGCTGGGCGGCACTGTCGTACACTCAGCTGTTGAGGTGATCGTTCGCGCATTCGCTCAAGCGGGGTGCTCGACGGTCGATTCCGCTGAAGCCATTGGTGTCATCAAGGACCTCGGCGGCCTGACAGCGGTGATTAGGAATCGCGCAGAGCAGGCGTTGAGTCGGTTTGCCGCGAACCCGAGAACGAGGCCTGACCTGGAGAGTGCCCGTCGGGCTTTGGGCGGGCAATTGCCAAGTCTGCGGGCCGTCGTGCAATCAGTCCTCAGTCGGCTCGTGCTACCAGGTCGCCCGGGCGGCCGCGGGCCGACAGCAGTTGCTGGGGTCCGTCAGGCGCTGGGGACGGGTGCGTTCGTTGAGGTCGCAGTGAGGGCAGGCGGTTTGCACTGGAAGGGGATCATAGATCTCCTTCTGGTCGCAGACGACTCATGTCAGATCATCGACGTCAAGACCGGGGCGCCACACGAAGCGCATCGGTTCCAACTCGAGGTGTACGCGCTGCTGTGGAGTCGTGACGTCGAGCTAAACCCTAGCGGGAGGCTCGCAACGCAACTCACGTTGAGGTATCTGGGACAGGATATCGACATCGATGTGCCGACCGTCACTCGGCTGGATGGTCTTGAGCGCGAGGTCGTCGGGCGAGCGGACCTCGCTCGCGCGGCCACAGCGGCGTCACCTCCCGAGGCGAGGCCCAGCACCGAGAATTGCCGGTTCTGCAGTGTGCGCCAGCTTTGTGGCGAGTATTGGGACGGCCTTGGGCGCCACATCGACGCATGGAGCGCCGTCGACACTCGTTACGGTGATGTCGAGTGCTCAACAACCGGACGACACGGCCCATCGAGTTGGGATGCGGTAGTAGCCGCACCCGCCGAGTTGGCCGGAGAACGTGTGGTATTACGCTCTCGCACTAGGGTCCTTCCCTCCAACGGGCGCATCAGAGTGCTCAACGCCGCGCTAACGCATGACGGGCAAGAAGAAGATGAACCCGCAATCGTAACGCTAGGCAGCGGGAGCGAGGTATATGCAGTGGTCTGACGACTGTTCCTAGGCGGCCCCGATGAACGGGTTGGATGAGGTCTGCCTGCTCGACTCTGCCTCGCTCTGGACTCGACTCACCCTTGCTGCCCGGTCAGGTTGTCCGGGAATGGTGGTGTCGATGCCGTGGTCGGCAGGGTAACTCGCGCTCCGTGGCGAATCGGGCGCACCAATGTATGCCCGGCGACCTGATCCAGAACCCGATCGTTTTCAAGCCGACGTGACAGCCACCGCTCGCGCCACCATTCCGCGATCTCGGCACTTGCCTCCGCCCCCCAGACAGAGAACGAGTAGTCGGCGACGCGACTCACTCCAAGCAGATACTCGCGAGTATTGCGAGCCAAGGGGACTCCGTAGACGACCCTTGGGCGACCGTGGCGAAGCAGCCGCTCTGCCGGGAAGTTAAGGAGTTCGAGTCCTTCTCGAACCTTCCGCAGCTTCGGGCTGACTCCCTCGCCAAAGATGCTGTTGACGCGTTGGCCCCGCTTCGATTGCTGCACGATATCAACCAGGGCTGCTACTGTCGCAGAACTGAATTGAGAGGTGCCAAAGGATTCGGATTGCCCAAGTTCGATGTAGCGGATCTCCTCGTCCTCACGGCCACCGAGGCGCCCCGCGGGGACTCGAACCCGGTTGTACTGACTGGACCCCGCGCCATACAGAGATGTCGTACCGAGGAAGACCAGATCCGCGGGACGAACGATAGCTCGCCCAGCCATGGACGACGCTATCTCGCTCTCAGCACTCGCATAGCGCTGGCGGTAGGCCTCCACGACCTCGGGACTGGCCACCAGCATCGCCACAAGCTTGCCGCCTAGCAGAGCGTTGTACGGTGCGATAGCTCCGCAAACGGTGATATCCGCCATGGCTATGCCTACGCGGTCGGCCTTGGCCTTCCGCAGAGTCCTGGCGACTACGGCCCTTCCTTCCCTATCTGCGAGCAATGCAGCCACGTCGGCCGATGTTGGTGGGAAACCAAGAAATCGATCGATGACTTGTCGTGCGTGTAGGAGATCTGCCAGCGCAAGTGCACGTCTGCTTCGGAATAGATGCGTTAGCGCTCTGGCAATCCATCGAGAGTTGTCGCCGACACCCGTCGCATTCCGCTTGTAGTCGGTTGCTCGGGCGTACCGATGGTGGAGACGACGCTCCTCGGCTCCGAAAGCCCGAAGCCGCAACAAGGCGTCATTGGTGGGGTGGCGAAGTTCGCCAAAATTCAGAAGACCGTCAACGACGAGGTCCTCCGTGTGGATTTCATTCAGCGCCTCACTGACGACTTGTTTAAGCCAAGTGCCGAATCTCGGGTTCGGCTCCTCAATCGCACGGGCCATGAAGGATGTCGGATGCCACCCAATCCAATGGTCCCTCTGCCTGATCTGTACGACTGGACTGCCGATAGCGGCAATGCCTATCACGGGATGCATCGGCGCTGCCCGGTCGCGAATGAGCATCGCGATGGTTCTACCGGGAGTAGAGGAGTACTGATTCGACCAAGTGTGTCGAAAATAACGCCAGATGTCCTGCAGGCGGAGCCCGGTCTGGGGGCAGCGGCCTTCGTCCGATACGAATTGGATGTACGGGTCTACGATGGTTGGTAGCGCCTTCAGCCGATCCTCGGCCGAAGCCCGCGCGGCTACCCTAAGCGCGTCTGCGAGTTCGCGGCCATCTCGCATGAGCGAGAAGATTGATACCAAGCGCTCGCGATGAAGACGCGGCTGCTCCATCTCCTGGACGAACCGCCGGACCGACGGTTGTCGGAGCTGTTCGTCGCGTTTGATGAGTTCCTGCCTTCTTACTCGTGCCTTGGCGGCGTCGACACTAGAAGGGATGGCGGGCGGAGAACCAACTTGCACGACGTGACCACGCACGCTCGTACGCCAGCCTTGCACACCTAGGTCAATGAGCACGCGTACCGCCGCACTGAGCAGGGGCCGATCGGCCGCCGGCACCGTACCAACTCTTGCGAGCGTGAGCTCCAGGAGGTCCCGAAGCGCGGCCTCGGCCTCGTCGTCGACAGGCGATACGTCCATTGCAGCCATCGCCGACGCGCATCGGGCGAACACGGCCAAGCTCTCCTCCGTGGAGAACGGCGGCTGAAGCGGGGCCCAACGGTACTGAGGTGCCGGTGTCATCATCACGGATTGAGGAAGGTCGCGAGCGTATCACTCCAGACTTGACGATACTGCTCGATATGCGCTGATGCGAGCGAGTCGTGCTCAGCGGCTTCCGCTCGTGCTGCCGCAAGCAGCACAAGCTCGAACTGCGTGCGTATTTGCCGAGCATGAGCGTCATCTTGGTCGAGGAGTTGTCCATAGAAGAGTTTGTAGAATGGGTGATTTGGATTTATGACGAGTACCAGCCGATCTCCGCCTCTAGCGTAGTTGAAAAACGAAGTCTCTCGGAGGTCCGTCTCGACAATTTGGTAGGCCATCCTGCTGTCTGCACCTACTGCATGACCGTTCATGTGAGTAGCGATCGCACGACGAACGTGCAAGTTACTAAGAATCTCAACGTCACGGGCGCGGGGGCCGCTTAGCAGCGGGGCAAGCAACGGCTCTCGGTTCTCGGCCAAGCTAACCGACTCAGTGAACCGGTCTCCGTTCTTGGCTGCTATATGTGCTTTTCGTACTCGCGCATTGAGAGCTCGTGCGGTTGCTTCAACGTCTGGCGACAGAGATTCTAGGAGGTAACTCTTTGGGCGAATCTGTTGTTTCGTATGAGTTAGTCCGAATGCGTCATCGAGTATTGGGTCGAACTGAATCTCGCAACGCCACCAATCATCGTAATTCTCACGCGACTTGGACCCCAAAAAATACCAACCGTAGTCCACTTCGCGGCCGGCGCGAACTATCGAAACACCAGCACCTTTCGAAATGCCAAGCTCGCGCTTCTGATCGTTCGACAGCGTATACCAATCATGAACAGGTAGTTCTGAGAACGTCACGCATACACGGCCAACCGGGCTGTCGGCATCGTCTGGATTCGAGAGCACTTCGTACTCCAGCTTATGGCCGAATATCATCGCACCAGAGAGCTGCGCCTTCTCGTTCAGGAAAAGCGGGTCAACAGGGGGGACGTCGGAACCATTCACCGAAATAGCGAGTCCACCTGTGAGTAAGTGACGGAACTGCCGCCCAAGATCGGCGACAAGCCGACGTACGATCGTGGACACGCGGCGGTGGTCGAGCCTGTCGCAACGCGACCAAGCCACTATGGTGCCACTGCGGCCGCTGCAGTCCGGCGGGAGGTCGACGCGGCGCGGGGGTGGGACATTCGTCATGGAGCCTGAGGCAATCTCATCGACGTCCAGGTAGGTCATGAAGACCTCTCGCGAAGCCTGCCATGAATAGACGGTTACGCGCCGCGCCTGACTCAGGGAACTGTTGGGGAGGCCCATTCCAAAGCGCCCGAGTCCAGTACGTGCGTTGAAGCGAGTGCTGCCGCCAAAACGAAGCGCTTGGCGAAGAGTGCTCCGATTCATACCAGTGCCGTCGTCTCTAACACGAAGCTCGATGGAGTGGCTGTCCGCGGACTGCGCCTGTGTGACGGTGATAGCGATGTTGTTGGCGTCGGCCTGGATGGCATTGTCGACGAGTTCGGCGACAGCGTGTGACGTTGCCTTGTAACCCGAATCGCGGGTCGCGTGAATGAAGGTGGACAGGGCGACGATCGAGGCGCCATTCGCACTCGATTGAGCCGAGTTCTTTGCGGTAGACAGGAGTCCGTTGGTTGTCTCTGGTGGCAGACGGACTCCGCGGACCTCGCGCGAGCTATCCAAGTAACAGACCTCCTGCGGCGACCGACCGAGGTCGGACGATCGTTGGATCGGTCAATGACCAGCGCCTGGGTGTGCGAAGCGAAGACGTGGAGTGAACTGAGACGCTGAGCACCTGCAGCGCTTGTGCAGGTGCGAGGCTAACGGTATCCAGCCTCCTCGTCGTTCTGCATGCGGTCATTCTCGTCCCTCGGAGGTGTCGTCGGGAATCTCGGGCCCGGCCGGAGGGAATTCACGCTCGAGAAGGCTAACGACGAAATCTTGAATCGTGAGTTCGAGTTCAGCGCATCGGATGCGCATGAGCCGGTGCAGGTCTGCGCTGAGACGGACGTGGATCTTTTTGGCAGGCGAGCCACCCGTAGATGCCACTCCTATCCCCCAGGTATAAATGCGGCCTAAGTAGAAAACAGCCAGAGGGGACCGTCAAGTGAGTCGAGGCCGCTTGCCGCCAGGCGCGCGAGGGCGACCGTTGCGGCGTGGTCGACGAAGCGAGGGCTCAATCGACTTCGTTTCGCTGGAACCGCAAGTGAGGGCGAAACCACGAGTTAACTACTTAACCCAAAGACAGCTATCGCGGATTCGCGCCTACCGCTCGACCGTCGGACGTCCAAACAGAGCGTTGCAAGGCTCGGCCTTCGATCTGGCCCCCGTTCGCGGCAGGCTCGTGTCACTTCTGCGCCGCACCACACTCTGGACATCGCAGGTAGCGGTACCGGGCCCGGAACCCGCAGGCCGCGCAGGTGTGCTCACCGGTGTTCACCTCGGCGTAGTTCGGCGGGGGCTTCGGATTCAGCC
>WBZY01000560.1_pt2 | contig 20625 bp, 17 predicted proteins | sample 5204191 | NCBI WGS metagenome assembly WBZY01 (sample SAMN12344363, study PRJNA552823) | activated sludge metagenome | biome: Activated sludge suspended growth; feature: Anammox Sidestream; material: Wastewater; isolation source: activated sludge from anammox sidestream of wastewater treatment...
TCCTCGCGACCGGCGGTATGCCGGCCTGAGCCAGAACCGGCGCGGGATGGTACGATCCCAGGGTTCCGTGGTGGGTGTGGCCTAGCGGTTAGGGCGTCAGGTTGTGGCCCTGAAGATCGAGGGTTCGATCCCCTCCGCCCACCCCACTCCCATCTCCCCGGCTTTGCAGCCACCCGGATGTCGCGTAGGGTACGTTCCATGTTCGGACGCTCGTTCCGCGTCGCGCGCCTGGGCGGCATTGATATCGAGATCCACCCCTCCTGGCTCATCATCCTGGGGCTGGTGGCCTACACGCTCTCCGAATCGGTGTTCCCCGACCTCTACGAAGACTGGAGCACCGCCGCCTACTGGATAGTGGGAACGGCGTCCGCGATCCTCCTCTTCGCCACTGTCCTCATCCACGAGCTGGCGCACGCGGTGGTGGCCATCCGCAGGGGCCTGCCCGTGCCCAAGATCACCCTCTTCATCTTCGGGGGGGTTTCGAGCCTCGGCCAGCAGCCGCGCACCGCCGGCGAGGAGTTCGCCATTGCCGCCGCCGGGCCGGCCACCAGCCTGGCCATTGCGGCAATCACGTTTGGGCTGGCCCTCGTGTTCGGGTTCAACGAAAAGGCCGAGGGGGTCTTCTCCTACCTCTCCATCGTCAATCTGCTGCTGGCCATCTTCAACATCCTGCCCGGCTTCCCGCTCGATGGCGGCCGCGTCCTGCGGTCCATCGCCTGGCGGCGCACGAAGAGCTTCCGCAAGGCCACGCGCATCGCCGCCAACGTCGGCGAGCTCTTCGGCTACGGGCTGATGTTCGGCGGCGTGTTCATGCTGCTCGCAGGCTACGCCTTGAATGGACTCTGGTTCATGTTCATCGGCTGGTTCCTGCTGGGCGCGGCGCGGAACGAAGCCCAGGGAACCCAGCTCGATGCCATCCTCGGCAGGCTGCGCGCCCGCCACGTCATGCGCGAGTCTTTCCCTACGGCCTCGCCCGGCGACTCACTCCAGCAGGTGGTGGACCACCAGATGCTGGGCGAAGGCGAGCGCGCCGTGGTCGTCGCCCGCGACGGCGCCGTGCTGGGCATCCTCTCCGTGTCCGATATCAAACACGTGCCCCGTTCCGACTGGCCCCAAACCCCCGTGCAGGGCGCGATGACCCCGCGTGAGCGGGTTGTAACCGTGAGCGCGGATGACGGGGCGCTCGACGTCCTTGCTCTCATCGCCCGGCACGGCCTGAACCAGGTCCCGGTGATCGAAGACGGCCGGATGGTGGGAATCATCACGCGCCGCGAACTGGTGGAGAGGGTACAGCTGGCGGAGGAGCTGACCCCCGACGCTCCCACGGATGGCCCCGATAACGCCTGAAAGCCACCCTTTCGGCCCCCACGAGCCCGGCAAACCCCGAAATCGCGACAATTTGTGACGACTTAGTGGATTACCCGTAACGCGAAGGTGAACAGCCGGGTATTCCCTTATGCGTACCCGGGGATACGCCGGGGCGTACTGGGGTGAACCTGGAAATGCGAAAGCTCTTGTTGGCAAGGGTGGTCGCCACGTTCATGGTTGTGACGATCGCCGCCGGGGTCCTGCTCGCGGATGGAAGCGCTACGGCCGGCGCCGCCAAACCACCTGCCTGTACAACCATCAAGGCGGGGATCCTGGAGTACGCAGTGGGGCACTACCTCGCCGGTCAGCCGCTGACCACCGGCGTTGATGCGTTTGGCTACAACTATCAGTCTCACCAGTTCGATGGCTCCTACGCCAATGCCTACCTCGGCCGTGACGGGCTCCCGCCTTTCGACGGTGATGATGCCGCCTACCTCCTCGCAAACCCGTCGGCTGCCGGGAAGTGGTACTGGCCGTACCGCCACGACCGGGTCGCCATGAAGTGGAATGACGCCTGGCTCTCCAACAAGGACTGCGACGGAAACGGAGCGCTTGACCGGTATTACGGGCACCTTTCCTACGTCGGATCTGGCGCGTGGCTCACCAACCACCAGTGGGGCGCCTACGAAGACTCCGAGGGCAGCCAGCATTGGACCGACTTCACGAAAATCGTGGCTGCTCCCGCCGATGCCACCAAGATCGCCGGCACGTGGTATGACGCCTCCGGAACCGAGATCGGCCCCGCCATCTGGGGCGATTTCGCAATTGTCCAGGACATCTACAACGACTCCGGAACCGGCGACCACGGCGTCCTCTACTGGTCGCCCGCCGGCCCCGGGTTCGGCCACCTCGACTAGCCCGGGCCCAAGGCAAGCAAACGAGGGGGAGGGGGCAACTCCTCCCTCCTCCCTCCTCCCTCCTCCCTCCTCCCGGGTGGCGGGGAGGGGAGGGGTCAGCGCTGGCACGCGCGGCAGAAGCTCGTAATCCGCTGGTTGGCCGTGATCTCAGTGATGGGTGACCCGCAGCGCGGACAGGGCTGACCGCCGCGACGGTGGACCTTCATGAAATCGCGGCGCTCTTCGTAGTCGAGGTTGCCGTTCTTGACGATGGCGGCCGCCACCAGGGGAATGGCGCGGGCCATCACCTCGCGCGCTGCGGCGAAGAGGCGGCGGAGGTCGTCCTCGGCCAGGCTCGTGCGCGGCGCGAAAGGGTTCACGCGCGCCTCCCACAGGATCTCGTCGCTGTAGGCGTTGCCGATGCCCTGCACGAACTCCGCATTCGTGAGGATGGACTTCACCTGCCCGCGATGCTTCCGCAGGCGGCGCAGCCACTCCTCCCCGGTGAGAGCCGGGTCCATCAGGTCGGGACCGTTCTTCGTCCAGCCGGGAATGGCGCCGAGCGCGCCGGCGGCGAGAAGGTAGACCTTTCCCATCAGGCGGTCGTCGACGTAGCGGAATTGCCGGCCGCCCTCGATCCCAAGCACCAGGCAGGTCTTCGCCGCCAGCCTTGTTTCGGGCGGCACGTACTGGAAGCGGCCCGTGAGCATGGGGTTCACCGCCAGGATGCGCCCCGAGGCCAGCTTCAACAGCAGGAACTTGCCGTGGCGCAGCGCTTCCGCGAAGGCATCGCCGGGGAGCGTCTCGCGCAACTCGGATGCAGGCGTGCGGAACACGACCGGGATGCGCGTCCCGGCAGAGAGGATGGTCGTCCCCGCGATGTGCGCATTGAAGTACCCGCGAATAGCTTCCAGCTCGGGGATTTCGGGCATGCGGAAAGGTTACAGGGTGGAGAAGCCGGCCGTGACGGAAGTCATCTTCCGATGCGCTGGTGGGGAGCGGCCTCGGCCGTCTCCTCAATCTCCCGTCCACGCTTGCCGGGCAACGTGGCGCGCGCGGCGCGTTCCGCCTCGGCGGTGGCATCACGTTCGCGGCGCCATTCGTCGAGGGAATCGTCTCGCCACGCTGGCGGCGCCGACTCGTCGTGCTGTTCCCGCTTCGAAATGCGCCAGGCAGCGATCGCGCCAAACACCATCGCGAAGGGCATGCCGAGGGCCAGGAGGGCGGAGAGGCCGCTCATGCGCCGTGGCACCGCTTGTACTTCTTGCCGCTGCCGCAGAAGCAGGGGTCGTTGCGGCCGAGCTTGGGAGCGCCGGCGGTGCGCGCCGAAGAGCTCTCTTCGCGGTTGGTGCGCAGCGATGCCGCCGCCGGGGCACTGGTGCGGGCGAGCACGGGCGCCGCTTTCGCCCCGCTCTCGCCATTGGGAGAACTGGCACTATCGCCCGGCACGGGTGCGGCCGCCGGGACCGGCTGCTCGACCATGCGCACCTTGAAGATGGTGCGCGCCACCTGGCGACGGATGTTCCCCTGGAGCTGCTGGAACATGTCGTACCCCTCGCGCTTGAAGGCGACCAGGGGGTCGACCTGCGCGTAAGCCTGCAGTCCGATGCTCTGGCGCAGGTCCTCGACCGCCGTGAGGTGCTCGCGCCAGTGGTAATCGATCGTTTCGAGGAGGAGCCAGTGCTCGACGCGGCGCATGTTGTCGGCGCCGATGAGCTCTTCCATCTGCTCGTAACGGTCTTCGGCGCGATCGAGGACTTCGTCCGATAGCTCCTCGCCAAGCTCCTCCATCTCCTCGAGCGAGGGCAGGTCGTCGGGGTGGAGGATCTCGCGGAGCTCGTTCTGGAGCACCTCGATGGATTCGGCGTTGCCGCTCGTTCCGCCCCCCATTAGCGCTTCGAGCTCGTCGATGAGGAGGCCGAGCACGTTGGCGCGCGTGTCGGCGCCCCGCAGGATCTTCTCCCGTTCGGCGTAGATGACGGTGCGGTGCTCATTGATGACGTCGTCGAATTCGACAAGGCGCTTGCGGATGTCGAAGTTGTGGCCCTCAACCTTCTGCTGCGCCTGTTCGATAGCACGCGTGACCATGCGCGATTCGAGCGGCATCTCCTCGGTCATCCCCAGCTTCTGCATCATGCCGGGGACCCACTCGGGCGCGAACCGCTTCATGATGTCGTCGCCGAAGGAGACGAAGAAGCGGCTGGAGCCGGGGTCGCCCTGGCGGCCGGAGCGGCCGCGCAGCTGGTTGTCGATGCGGCGGGATTCATGGCGCTCCGTGCCGATGACGTGCAGGCCGCCGAGGTCGGCGATGCCCGGGCCAAGCTTGATGTCGGTTCCGCGGCCGGCCATGTTCGTGGCAATGGTGACCGCGCCCCGCTGGCCGGCTTCAGCCACGATGTGGGCTTCCCGCTCGTGCTGCTTGGCATTGAGAACGTTGTGCTGGACACCCTTGCGCGTGAGGAGCGCCGCCAGGTACTCGGACTTCTCGATTGAGGTGGTGCCCACGAGGACCGGGCGGCCCTCCCCGTTCAGCTCCACGATCTCGCTCACGACGGCGTTGAACTTGGCCCGCTCGTTGATGTAGACCACGTCGGAGAAGTCCTTGCGGATCATGGGGCGGTGGGTGGGGATGACAACCACTTCAAGCTTGTAGATCTTGTGGAACTCTTCGGCCTCCGTCTCGGCCGTTCCCGTCATGCCGGCGAGCTTCTCGTAAAGGCGAAAGAGGTTCTGGAAGGTAATGGTGGCGTGCGTGACGGACTCGCGCTGGACCTTGAGGCCCTCCTTGGCTTCCACCGCCTGGTGGATGCCGTGGCTCCAGCGGCGCCCGGGCATGAGCCGCCCCGTGAACTCATCGACGATAACGATCTCGCCGTCCCTGACCACATAGTCGCGGTCGATGCGCTTCAGCACCTCGGCATCGAGGGCGGCCTCGAGATGCCGCACAAGGCGCGGGTCCTGCCCGAAGAGGTTATCGACCTTGAGGGCGCGCTCCAGCTTCTCGATTCCCTCTTCGGTAAGGGCCACGTGCTTCGCCTTGTGGTCGACCTGGTAGTCGTCGTCCTCTCCAAGCGACTTCACGGCACGGGCGAAGGCGATGTAGGTGCTGCTGGCCTCTTCAGCGTTGCCACTGATGATGAGCGGGGTGCGCGCTTCGTCGATGAGGATGTTGTCGACCTCGTCGACGATGGCAAAGTAGAGGTCGCGCTGGACTTTCTGCGGGAACGACTGGGCCATGTTGTCGCGCAGATAGTCGAAGCCGAACTCGTTGTTGGTGCCGTAGGTGATGTCGGCGTGGTAGACGTCGCGGCGGTCGCAGGGGCGCAGGAACTCGTGGCCGCCGCCGCCCTCTTCGCCGGGGCGGTAGGCAGGGTCGTACATGAAGGAGATGTTGTTGGTCTGCACGACGCCCACGGTCATGCCGAGGGCGTGGTAGACAGGGCCGTACCAGGCTGCATCGCGGCGGGCAAGGTAGTCATTGACGGTGACCACGTGCACGCCCCGTCCGAGCAGGGCGTTCAGGTAGACCGGCGCGACGGCCGTGAGCGTCTTCCCTTCGCCGGTCTTCATCTCGGCGATGCGGCCCTCATGCAGGACCACGCCACCAATGAGCTGCACGTCATACGGACGTTCGCCAACCCTGCGCGCGGCCATCTCGCGAGCAACCGCAAAGGCTTCGGGGAGAAGGTCGTCCAGGCCGGCGCCGTCTCGCAGCCGTTCCTTGAAGTCGGCGGTCTGCGCGGCAAGGGCCTCATCTGAGAGGGCCGCGGTCTCATCGGCGAGGTCGTTGATCTCGTCAACGATCTCCCAGATGCGCTTGAGCTCTTTTTCGTTGGAATCGCCGAGGAGGCGGGAAATGAAGCCGAGTTTGGCCATGACTCGTCCCAGTGTACCGCACGGGCCGGGAAGGAGAGGAAAGGAACGCTGACAGGCGCCACTTGGAGATGCGCACCCGGCCAGTGACGTTGCCAGCGATGATCACCCTCAGCTCCTCCCTCGCCGCACACCAGAAGCTTCCTGCTCGCCTCCCACAACTCCGCGCCTTCGCCTACCACTCCCACCGCTCCTACCCCATCCTCAACTGGCAACGCCTCTATACCGGCGCCGAACCCGATTCACCCATCGCCCTCACCCTCGCTTCCGATGGCTCACTCATCCGCGCCCGCAACGCCTCCGGCACCCTCTACACCTCCCGCGTCACCTCACCCGGCCCAGCCTCCACCTACTCCTCCTGGACCAATACCACCACCTGCCACACCTCCGCAGGCATCGCCCTCGCCTCCACACCCGGCGAACTCACCCTCGCCTACATCAACCCCGCCGGTACCTCCCTCATCACCCGCCACTCAACCGATAACGGCGCCTCATGGTCAGCACCCTCCACCCGCGCCACCGAAGCCACACAGATCACCCACATCGCCGCCGCCTACAACCCCTCCGGCAACCTCGCCCTCTTCTACACCCTCACCGCCTCCCCAACCCTCAAACACCTCCGCCGCACCGCAGGCCTCTGGGATCCCACCCCCACCACCTGGACCCGCTCAGCCGACCTCTCAACCATCACCGGCATCGCCGCCACACACCACAACGCCGACTTCCCACTCATCATCACCGCCACCATCCCCTCACCAGCCAACGATAAACGCGTCCTCGCCTACCGCTTCGGCGATGGCGGCCTCCCACTCAACGCCTGGTCATCACCAACCACCATCGCCGAAACCGATGCCCCCTCAACCATCACCTACGCCAACCCCGCCATCGTCAACCTCAACCACATCCTCGCCTCCTTCGCCCAGCGCGAATCCGCCAACGTCACCGCCAACCCCGCCATGCTCACACACCCACCACCAGCCGCCACCGTCGCCAACCCCTGGGCCGAACCATCCCCACACCAGGCCAACCACCCCTTCGGCCTCGCACTCGCCACCCTCGACCAGCTCAACACCTGGGCCGCCACACCCTCCGGCGTCTGGTTCGCACAACGCATAACCACCACCCTCGAGCTCACCCCACACATCACCGCCGCCACCTACACCATCACCCCAACCACAACCACCGCCCGCCTCACCCTCCAGCTCGCCAACTCCAACCTCCTCCCACCTCCCTCCACCCTCGCACCCGGCCACGACCTCCTCATCCAACCCGGCTACCTCTCCGGCACAAACGCCGCCTTCGAATACGGCACATCCCTCCGCCTCACCATCAACCGCCTCACCTACACCCACCACCACGGCCGCGCCACCCTCACCATCGAAGCCCACGGCCCATGGGAAACCGCCGCCCACTTCCACCCACCACAATCATGGCAAACCAACGCCGGCACACTCACCCGCGCCGCCATCTTCAACCGCATCGCCACCCGCGCCACCATCCCAGCCACCACCATCTCCTCCTCCTCACCCTTCACCACCAACACCCCACCATTCGCCCATCCCGCCGGAGAAACCGCCGCCAGCGCCCTCACACGCCTCCTCAGCACCGTCACCGACCACACCCGACCCTCACCCGATGGCGGCTTCCACCTCCTCAACCCACTCCCAACCGATACCCCTTCCCAAACCTACGGCCCCAGCCCAAACCACCCCATCACCACCATCGCCACCATCAGCCAACCACCAGCCGCCAACTGGCACCGCCTCAGCGGCCCCGACCGCTACGCCGACTCCCACAACTTCCCCAGCCTCTACCAGCACGGCCCACGCTTCCACCCACACCGCGACCTCGACGCCACCACCAACCCCAAAACCACCGACGCCGCCACCAGCACCAACCGCCGCCAAACCCTCGCCACACCAACCGCCACCCTCACCGCACCCTTCCACTGCGGCCAGGAAATCCTCGACGTCATCACCGTCACCCACCCAACCCTCGGCCTCACCAGCCAAAACTACCGCGTCATCGCCCTCACCCTCGACTACACCCGCACAACCCAAACCCCAACCTACAACCTCACCCTCACCCTCGGAGAACCCTGAAATGATCGACTTCCGCAGATGCACCAACTGCCAGCACATCGGTGAAGATCACCCCTCCTGGAACGCCCGCCGCTGCATCGGCCATCCAGTCCCCTGCCCCTGTCCCGGCCTCGAGCCCCAAACTCCTCCCTCCTCCCTCCTCCCTCCTCCCTCCCAGCTCACCCTTCCCCTCGGAGAACCCTAGTGCCCGTCTACCGCGCCACCCTCGTCTCCTGGAACAACGGCACCTACCGCGCCATCGTCCGCCTCGCCGCCTCATCCCCACAGGTCCTAACCGACGTCCGCGTCAACCGCGCCATCCCCCCAGCCGAAATGACCACCGGCCGCCCCTGCCTCATCGATACCGGCGACCACAACAGCCCCACCGACACCATCCTCATCGCCATCTGGACCTAACCACCACCACGCCGCCGCCCCAGCCACCTCCTCACCGCCGCCTCCTCGTCCCTGGCGTTCCACAGAGGATGATAGCCCACTGGCGTCCCGCATCCCCGGGCCGGTCCACTGGCCGTCTCGATGGGGTCCGTTCCGTTCCTGGTTGCCTTCCGGACCCCCACGGGATTGCGGAACGCTTCCGGAGGTGCGGCGTTCTGCCGAGAGGTGACGCAACGAACACCTCCGGTCTCGGCGGCATAATTCGGGGCTTCGCCAGAGTCCGTGCAGCGCTCGAGACCCATCACACCCCGGGGCTGTCTCGCCAACGACACCTACGCCCCCGTGACGCGGGCCAGGAAGACGCGCGCGCGCTCCGTCTTTGGCGCGCTGAAGAACTCTGCCGGGGAGCCCTCCTCCTGGATAACACCTTCGTCCATGAAGATGACCCGGTGCGCCGCCTCTCGCGCGAAGCCCATCTCATGGGTCACGGCGAGCATGGTCATCCCTTCGGCCGCGAGGTCGCGCATCACGGCAAGCACTTCGCCCACAAGCTCGGGGTCAAGGGCGCTCGTCGCTTCATCGAACATCATCAGCTTCGGGTTCATAGCGAGCGCCCGGGCAATGGCCACTCGTTGCTGCTGGCCGCCCGAAAGCTGCCCGGGGAAGGCATCGAGCTTGTTCGCGAGCCCCACCCTGGTGAGCACCGCAACGGCCGTCTCGCGGGCCTGGGCCTTCGGCTGCTTCAACACCTGCACGGGCGCTTCCATCACGTTGCCAAGCGCCGTGAGGTGGGGGAAGAGGTTGAAACGCTGGAAGACCATGCCCATTTCGCGGCGCACGCGGGCGATCGCGGCCTCACGGTCTTCCTTCAGTTTTCCTCCGCTCTCCCGGTAGCCCACCAGCCGGCCCTCGAACAGGATCTGCCCGCACTGGATCTTCTCCAGGTGATTGATGCAGCGGAGGAGCGTCGACTTCCCCGAGCCCGAAGGCCCGAGAATGGCGACCACCTCGCCGGAACTTACGTCAAGCGAAATGCCCTTCAGAACCTCGTTGTTCCCGAAGCGCTTGTGCACATCGATAAGCCGCAGCAGCGGCTGCGTACCGCCGGCCTGGCCGTTGACGGAGGGCGCAGACTCGGCCCGTACGGCCCCAGGAGGTGTCATGAAGCATACCCCGGCGGGGATTCCCCGCTGCGCCATGATAAGCGAGCGGGGCTCTCGAAGCGCCCCACGCTGGCTGCGCCCGGCCATTCCCACATAACCTCCCCCGGGCGTGAAAGATCTGTTAGCTTCCGGCACGGATCCACATAAGAGCGTTGAACGCCGCGTCCTCCGGGGCTACGTTACGCCGCACGCCGCCACCGCTCCGGTGGCCAAACCGCCGGCCGCCCTCAGCACCGGCGCCGCCGTCCCGCCCCAGGCCCAAACTAATGAGCTGCCACTACGCCGTGGAAGGAAGGAGTTTGCCTCGCGCATGTTGAGCCGCAAGAACGATGCCCGCGAACTCGCCTTCGCCTGGCAGGCTGTCCTCGGCAGGCTCCAGCTCGAAGTGACACCCAACAACTTCGAGACGTGGCTGCGCGGCACCCGCGCCCTCCGAATCGAAAACGAAACACTCATCGTGCAGGCCCGCCGCGCCGGCGACTGCGACTGGCTCAACGAGCGCCTCTCACTGGTCGTGAGGAGGGCAGTCGTGGGGGCAATGGGCGAAGACCTTGGCGTGCGCTTCGTCCCTTCCTCCACCGGCGCGAACGGGACATCCCCCGCGCAACCGCCCGCCGGCAGCCCGGCGCCGTCGAGCACCCTCGTCGGCAGCATCAATAGCGCCTTCACTTTCGAGCGCTACCTTGCGGGCGAAGGGAACCGGCTGGCGCTGCAACGCTGCGCCGCGCTCGTGGAAGAGGGCGAGACGCCCATCAGCCCGGTGGTGATCTTTGGCCCACCGGGAATGGGGAAGACGCACCTGCTCCACGCGGTGGCCGGGCGCGCAGCGAGCGGTGGGCAGGCCGTGGTCTGCCTGAGCGGTGAGGAATTCACGAACCGCTACATGGCCGCAATCCGCAATGGCGTGACGCACGATTTCCAGGCCGCCCTGCGATGCGCGTGGCTCTTGGTCATCGACGACCTGCAGTATCTTGCGGGCAAGAAGGGCACCCTCGATGAGCTGCTCCACACCATCGATGCTGTGATGACCGCCGGCGGCCACGTTGTGGTGGCCAGCGAACGCCACCCCTTCGACCTTGACCTCCCCGATCGGCTGGCATCGCGCCTCGCCGCCGGGATTGTCACACGCATCGAGCCCTTCGCCGGCGAAGAACGGCGTGAATTCGTTGAAGCGCGGGCGCGCGAGCGAAGGGTAGCGCTCCCCGCCTGGGCCGTGGACCGCATCGCCAACATCGAGGCGCCCCCCGTCAGGATCCTCCAGGGGGCGGTCAACGCCGCCGTCGCTCTGCAACAGGCCGGGCAGCTCGACCTGCGCCGGCTGGATGCGGCCCTCACCTGCATCTCCGTGGCCGAAGGCGCACCGCGCCCCGAGAGCGACGATGACCTGCTCGCTGCCGTTGCCCGCCATTTTGCCGTCCGGTCGGGAGACGTGGCCGGCCGCGCGAGTGGGCCGGAAGTGCGCGAGGCCCGCGCCGTCGCGGTGGCTGCGCTCAAGCTGCGGGGCCGCAGCCTGAGGCAGATAGGAGCCCTGCTCGACGGGCGAAACGCCGCCACCATCAAAGATCTGGCCGAAAAGGGCGCCCCGCTCCTGGAGGCATGCCCCGAGCTCCGCGCGCGGCTGGCCGGCTAAGGAGCGATGTCCCGGGCGAGTCCCGCGGCAGCGACAATGCCGGCCGCTCCAAACCCCGAAATGACCCCCCGGCAGGCGGCGCTGAGCGGCGAATAGGCCGTCCCGTCCCAGCGCTCGCTTCGAACCTCAATCACGGGGAAGCGGCAGGCCCGGACGACGCCGGCGGCCTGCTCCAGGTCAGCGGCGGGCAGCCCATCGCTGACGAGAACGGCGGCAGCGAACTCCCCGGCCAGCGCCCGCGCAATCTCACCCACGCTTCGGCAGGCGACCACATCGCACCCGGCGACGGGATCGGTGGCCATCCCTTCCGGCGCCAGCACCAGGATCTTCATCTGCCGAGTCTAGCCATCCAGCCCGCCCACTGCGAGCGACTGCGGATATGCTAACATACTGCATATGACCTTGCACCGCACCACCTTCCTCCTTGGCAAGGACGTCTACGAGCGCTACCGGCTGCGGGCCCGCCAGCGCGGCACCACCGTCAGCGAGGAGATCCGCCGCGCCCTCGAAAAAGACCTCGAAGACGAGAACCCGAACCAGAGGCTCCTCGACCTCGCCGGCGACATCCGGGAGATCGCCACCTCATCTGCGCCTCCGGCAGGCGGACCGTGGCCCCCGGCCGACTCCGAGGAGGCAAAGGAACAGATGGTCCGCGACCTCTATCGCGATGCCACGAACCGTGAGCCGGACTGGTGATCCTTGTTGATGCCGGGCCCTTGCTGGCGTTGTTCGACCCCCGCGACGCCGCGCACCTCCGCGTGACGCCGCTTTTCGAGAGCCTGCGCCGGGACCGGCTGGTAATTCCCGCTCCCGTGATCCCGGAGCTTGCGTACTTCCTGCCGCAAAGGGTTGGCGTGACGGCCGAGGTTCGCCTGCTCCACGGCATTGCCGGTGGCGAGATCCCGGTCATCGACCCCATCTCCGCTGATTACTCCCGGGCCGCCTGGTTCGTGGAGAAGTACGCGAACTTCCCCCTCGGGACGGTGGATGCCCTCATTGCGGCCATGGCCGAACGCCTGGGTGTGACAACCCTGTTCACCCTGGACCAGCGGCACTTCGGGGCCATCCAGCCCGCCCACTGCGAGCGCTTCACCCTCGTCCCGTAGCGGTGGGCCTACAGGTCAAGGGCAGCGCGCAACTCGGCAAGGTGGGCAATGACCCGGTCGGGCGCCGCCGGGATGTCCTCGCGCGGGGCGAGCCGTTCGCGGTGAATCCAGATTGCGTGCAGGCCCACCGCTTTCGCGCCCCCCACGTCGGCATAGAGGTTGTCACCCACCATCCAGGCCCACGGGGCTTCGGCGCCCACTTCGGAAAGCGCGTGGACAAACACCTCCGGCGAAGGCTTCCCCCTGCCGAACTCCCCTTCGATGACTATCGCATCCATGTAGCGCGCAACATCGAAACGCTCGATCTTGTCGCGCTGGAGCTCACGCGGGCCATTGGTGATGAGGGCCGTCTTCAGCCCCGCCGCGCGCACCGCCTCCAGCGTCTCGAAGGCGTCGCCAAACGGGCGCAGGTGGGCGCGGTGCTCGGCACCATAGGCCTGCGAGAGCGGCTCCGCCAGCGTGGCGTCGAGCCCCTCCGCGCGCAGCGCCAGCTCGATGACATGGGTGCGAGCGTCCTGGAGCCGCACGCGCCAGTGGCCCACGGCCTCTTCGTCCTTCCAGAACGCGGTCGCCTCGCGGCGAATGGTGTCCCGGAGAACGTCGGGCGCCACCCCGAGGCGTGGCCCGAAATCCGCGCAGACGATCGCCCACGCCGCCTGCATGGCGCTGTAGCCGTCGAGAAGCGTGTCGTCGAGGTCGAAGAAAACAGCGCGGGGGAGCATCCCTATCCACCCCTGGCGGCCTACGTCTCGTAGATCGCGATGTAGCCCTGCCAGTCCTTGTTCTCCTCCCGCCGTTGAGGGGAGAAGCTCTCTACATCATATGACACATAGAGGCGGTTGCCGTGCTTCATGATCGACGGCCGGCCGGCGCCCATCAGGCTCTCGGGCGAGTAGGCCGTCACCGGCGTGCTGCTCACCAGGTCCCAGTTCTTGTCGTACACCCCCAGGACTACGTTGTTCGCGCCCTTGACGCTCGTGTCGATGTAGACCACGTAGTACCGCCCATTGTCGTAGACCGCCCCCTGCGCCCATTGGCCCCGGTCGGCAAGCTTCTTCTCCCCCAGGAAGTTCCATTCCCTGTCGTACCGCAGCACCAGCAAGTCCCCGAAGAACGCCCGCGAGGTCACGAGATTGTACACGCCATCCACCTCCACCAGTGACGAGCCGTTGATGTGGGGGACGTCATCGAGCACCCGCTCGCCCGCCGGCTCCAGGTCCGTGGTGACGATCTTCTGGAAGGTTGCTTCGCCCTTCGTGGGGTCTGTCTTGCGCTGGTCGAGCGGACCCGTCCCAACCCCATCCTTCACATAGAGCGAGCTGGCGATGAGCTGGCCGCCCGCGAAAGCGAGCATCTGATCGTTCATGGCCTCGGTCCGCTGTTCGAGTCTTATGTCTACGATACCAGTCTCATTCCAGGACGAATCGAAGCGCCGCAGCCGCCAGAGCCCGGGTCCGCCCATGGCGCCGCCAAGGAAGTAGTAGTCGTCCCCCACCATCACCGACGCCGAATCGCCCGCCGCGCAGGACCCGGAGAAGTCGACGAAGTAGCCCGTATCCCCGGTCTCGTTCATGTCCGTGTCGTACTCCCGGTAGACGTACCCCATGCCCGCGCCGACGCATCCGCCGGGAACACCCATGGTGACCTTTGTGTAGTCGCCGGTCCCGAACGTCACCACAATGCGGTCCTTCGATTCGGCGTAAAAGGCACGGACGAAAGCGGCGGTGGGGTACCCCGTGTTTACCTGGACGGTCTCGACGTGACGTGGGGGGCCGGCGGGAGCGCCTCCTACTGTCTCTGGACCAGGTCCCGGAACGTGCTCACCCCGGCATCCGGCGCCCACAAAGACAGCGGCCGTGGCAAGCGCTGCCACCAGCACGAGCGGGAGTCTCTTGCTCATTGCGGTTCCCCCTTGTGTACGTGGGATATGGCCATGCCGGTTCAATTGGTGACGGTCCCCACGTGAGGGCGTCTTTACCGGGCCAGGCAAGGACGCGTAAGGACGGGCGCGGGAGATCCCGCTGAGCGCGCACCCTGGAAGGGAGAAGAGAATCCCGGCAGGGGCGCGGAGGCCATTCCTCGCCGCCGGCATGGTGAAAACCCGGGACCAGATGCGGGTTGTCCCTTACAGAAGCCCGTGCCCGCTCAGCACGACAATTAGGGCAATGTCCCTACCCAGCTCCCGCTTCGCCTGGCTCGGCCGGGCTCCGCGGCGGGCCAGCCGTCTTCCGCTGGAACACCGGATGCGCGCCGCTATTGTGGTCTCGACGGTCCTCCTCCTGGGGGTGCTCGGGATCACCTACCTGTCGGCGATGCGCCTCATTGAGGTCGCCGAGGAGACCCGGCGATCGCACGACCTCCTCGCTGACCTCGGCCGGCTCCAGGCGTACACCTATGACCTCGAGACGGGAAGCCGCGGCTACGTTATCAGCGGCGACGACAGGCAGCTTGGCCCCTACTACTCGGGCCGCGGGCTCCTTCAATCCTTGCGAGAGAAGCTGCGCGACGACCTGTCGGGTGATAGCCACCTGGCCAGCCTGTTCGCCGGGCTCGAGCCCATGCTCGATGCCCGGGTGGCGTTTGCCGACAATCTTGTGGCGCTGCGGCGCGACCAGGGCTTCGAAGCAGCCCGCGACCTGCTCATCACCAACCAGGGACAGGACCTCACCGACGACATCCGGGCACGGCTCGGCCAGATGCAGGCCTTCGCCGGGGTCCAGCTTGAAGAGAACCGCCGCGCCGAAGAACGGAGTGGCCAGTGGGTGTTCTACTCCTCGGCCGTGGCCGCACTCGTCACCGTGGTCCTCTTTGTAGGAGCCTACGTGGCTGTGCGCAGCGAGCTCGCCACAAGGCGGCGGTCCGAAGCGGCCCTGCGCCAGAGCCGGGCGGACGTCCAGGAGGCCCGGGCCCGCCTCGCCGGGATCATCGACTCCGCCCACGACGCGATCCTGGCGGTGGACGCCGCCGGGACAGTGACCATGTTCAACCGCGGGGCCGAAAAGTTGCTCGGCATCCCCGCGCACGAAGCGATAGGGCTGCCAGCCAGGAGGTTCGTCCCGGAGCGCTACCTGGCTAGAGGCAACGGCGACATTGTCAGCCAGATTCGCGATATGGCGCTGGACGGCTCCACCCTGACTGAAATGCACGTGCTCCGCGCCGACGGCACGGAGTTCGCCGCGGAGGCACGCGCCTCTGCCGCCGGCGCCGGAAGCAACGAGCTTCACACAATCATCATCCGCGACGTGCACGAGCGGCGCGCCGCGGAAGAGGCGCTGCGCCTCTCTGAAGCCAACTACAGGGCAGTGGTCGACGGCTCCTCCGATGCGATTTTGGTCTTTGAGGTGGGGCCTGACGGCGTGCCCCGGCTAAGCTTCGCCAACGCTGCCGCCGAGGCCGTCCACCAGACCGGCACGGGCGCGATCCCTGGCCTGACCATCGCGGAGATCTTTCCGCGGGAAGAAGCCGGAATCATGGAAGCCCACGTCGCCGAAGCGATCGCGACCGGCCGCTCCATCGCCCGCGAACAGACCTTTGATCTTGAAGGCGAAGAGCGGGCAATCTCCGCTCACCTGACGCCCATCCTCGATGCCGAAGGACACTGCTATCGCATCATCGCGAACAGGCGCGACGTGACCGAATTGCGCCGCGCCCGCCGGCTCGACGCCGAGGCCCGCCACGCTCAGAGCCTTGCCATCCTTGCCAGTGGCATCGCCCACGACTTCAACAACGTCCTGGCCACAATCATGGGCAACGCGGGGCTGGCCGCAATCCTCGCCGGGCCGAATTCGCCTGCAAGCGAGCCCGTGCGGGAAATCGAATCTGCTGCCGGGCGAGCGGGCGACCTCGTGGCCCAGCTCCTCACTTACTCAGGCCAGGTGAAGCCCCGCTTCGAGGCGGTGGACCTCTGCCGCCTGGTCGAATCCCTCATTGGGCGCCTACGGCCCTCTCTTGCCGCGGGCATCGTCGTAAGCCACGAATGCGAGCCCGGCCTCGCCCCTGTTGAGGCCGACCCCGCTCAGCTCCGCCAGGCCATCGGCAACATTCTTCTCAACGCCGCCGAGGCCATCGGCGATTCCCCTGGGGTGATTAGTGTCAACGCGGGAATACGCCTTGCCGACCGTGCCTACCTCGCCGGGGCCAACGGCGCCCACGACTCCCCCGAGGGCGAATACGTCTACGTCGACATCAAGGACACCGGCCCCGGCATGGACCCCGAAACCATTGGCCAGGTCTTTGATCCGTTCTTCACCACGAAGTTCGCAGGGCGTGGCCTCGGGTTGCCCGCGGCCCTTGGCATTGTGCGCAGTCACGGCGGCATGCTCCGCATCGACAGCGTCCCCGGCCGGGGCACGCTCATTGCGCTCCTCTTTCCCCGCGTGGTCAACCGCCGGGCCACCGCCGGGGAGGCTCCCGCAGGATCCGCAACAGGCGGGAGCCATCAACCAGCGCTCTCGCACCCGGCAGCCCCACAGCGCCACTGACTCCGCTTCCAGGTCCGTGCTCCCGGGTGAGCCTGCCAGGCGCTTCCGCAGCCGGCGTGCTATCCCTCTTAGATCGCTCCGTCGCCATCAGCGCGCGATTTTCCGTGACAGACCTTGACGCGCCCATTCCCGTTGCCCATGATCCCCGGCAAGAATCTCTGGATCACAACTTTCGCCGGGGTGCGAACCTGGCGTCGTCCGAGGGGGGGAAGGGCGGCGAGTGACTCAGTACATTGTCAAGAGGATGCTCTTTTCGCTGGTGGTCCTCGTGATCATCAGCGTGGTGGTGTTCGTCGCCGTGCGCATGATCCCCGGCGACGTCTGTAGCATCGTCCTCGCCACCAGCGATGTCGACGAGACCCAGTGCAAGGCCATCCGTGAAGAGCTTGGCCTCGATGAGCCCGTGGTCACCCAGTACTTCCGTTACATGGGCAACGTGCTCAGGGGCGACTTCGGCACCACCCTGATCAGCAAGCGCGATGTCTGGGGCGAAATCCGCACCCGCATCCCCCTCACGCTCGAGCTGACGTTCCTCGCCACGTCCTTCGCGATTGCCCTTGCCATCCCCATCGGTGTGATCTCGGCCATTCGCCAGGACCGTCCTATCGACTACGCCCTGCGGTTCATGACGATCGGCTGGCTGAGCATTCCCAGCTTCTGGCTCGGGACCATGCTCATCGTCTTCCCGGCCAACTGGTGGGGCTACAGCCCCCCGCCCGAATACACGGACATCTGGAACGACCCGCTCAAGAACCTCGAGCAGCTCTACCTGCCGGCCTTCTCCCTCGGGCTGGCCCTGAGCGCCAGCCTCGCCCGCATCACGCGATCTTCGATGCTGGAGGTGCTGCGGCAGGACTACATCCGCACCGCCTGGGCCAAGGGCCTGCGCGAACGCGTCATTGTCGTCCGCCACGCCCTCAAGAATGCCCTCATCCCGGTGGTCACGCTGTTCGGGTTGCAGGTGGGAGTGCTGATGGGCGGCACCGTGGTGCTTGAATCAATCTTCAGCCTGCCGGGCCTGGGCAGCCTCGCTCTCGGCGCCGTGCGGCTCAAGGACTACCCGCAGGTGCAGGGCCTCGTGCTCTTCTTCGCCGCGGTGCTCGTCACCATCAACCTCGTGGTCGACATCAGCTACGCGTGGCTCGACCCGCGCATCAGGTACGCCTGATGGCCACAACCGCTGCGAGCCGCGACCGCGAAAGCCTGCTGGCCGGTCTCCGCCCCAAGCGCAGCCGCCTGCGCTCGCTCTGGCGCATCGCGCGCAACAAGCCTGTGGGCGCCATCGCCGGTGTCATCTGCCTCGCCTTCGTTGTCGTAGCCCTTGCGGCCCACGCGCTGGCACCCTACGCGGCCGAGAGCGTGAACCACCCCCGCCTGCACGCGCCCTCGCCTTCCTATCCGTTTGGAACGGACAACCTCTTCCGGGACATGTTCAGCCGCATCATCATTGGCAGCCGCATCTCGCTCGGCATCGGCTTCACGGCAGTTGCGATTGGCACCGTCTTTGGAACAACCGCCGGGCTTATCAGCGGCTACGCCGGCGGCCGCGTCGACCTGTTGCTCAACCGCGTGATGGACGTGATCCTCGGCTTCCCCCCGCTCCTGCTCGCCATGTTCATTCTCAGCATCTTCGACCCCACCTTCTTCAGCGTGAGCATGGCCATCGGCATCATCATCACTCCCGCCACGGCGCGAATCGTCCGCGGGTCGGTGCTCAGCATCCGCACACTGCAGTACATCGAGGCCGCCGAGGCCGTGGGTAACACGTCACTGCGGATTGTGATCCGCCATGTCCTGCCCAACGTGGTCGCCCCCATCATCGTCATCGCGAGCATCCAGATCGGCAACGCCATCCTTGCCGAGGCCGCCCTCAGCTTCCTCGCCCTCGGCATCGCCACCGACTCCAACCCGAGCTGGGGGAAGATGCTCCAGGACACTCGTGCCGTCTGGCAGTCCGCCTGGTGGACGGCAGTGATCCCGGGCGCGGCGATAAGTATTGCCGTGCTCAGCTTCAACCTCTTCGGCGATGCTCTCCGCGACGTATTGGATCCGCGGCTCAGGCAATCGTCGTAAACAGAGTGTGGATACGCGGCCATAGCGGCTGCTTCCAAGTAAGGAGGGGTTCTCAACCATGGCAGAGCGAACGAACTACTGGCTGCGGCGCCGTCTCGATCGGCGCACAGCGCTCCGCGGAGGAGCTATCGCCGGCGCCGGCCTGGCGACCTTCGCCCTTGCAGGTTGCGGCGACGACGACGGCGGCGGTGACAAGAAGGATGGCGACAAGGGGCTGCTCCCCACGGCGGTCCCCTCGCCCACAGTGGCGAAGCAGCCGGTTCCCGGCGGCTCGTTCTCCTTCCAGATTTCGTCGCCCCCACCCAGCCTGGACCCGTACACGCAGACGAGCTTCGTCAACTCGTACCTGTACGGGCTGAGCTACAGCAAGCTGCTCCGCTTCAAGGCAGGGGTCCCGGAAGTCGCCCCGGGGGACTTCTCCATGGAGCCGGACCTCGCCCAGAAGATGCCCGAGCAGCCCGACACCCTCACCTTCACCTTCAAGCTCAAGCCCGCCAAGTTCCACAACGGGCGCGCGCTCACCTCTGAAGACGTGAAATATGCCTTCAACCGCTACATGACCTTCGACAAGTCCGTTCACAAGTCGACCCTCGCCTGGATCGACTCCATCATCACACCCGACGCTGAGACGGTTACCCTCAAGACCAAGTACCCCTTCGCCGACACCGTCCAGATTGTGGGAGGCAACCTTGGCGCCTGGATCTCCCCCAAGGAGCACGCCGAGACCGACGAAGCCAAGACCAAGATGGTGGGCAGCGGCCCCTTCATTCAGACGGAATACCAGACGGGCGTCAGCCTGAGCTTCAAGAAGAACCCGGACTACTTCGACAAGCCGTACCCCTATTTCGACGAGGTCAAGGTCTTCATCACCACCGACCAGGCGAAGCGCGTGGCCGACTTCTCCGCCAAGTCCGTGAACCTGACCTGGCTCTTCCTCCCGGACGAGCGCGACCAGCTGAGGAAGAACCGCCCCGATGCGAAGTTCGAGGAGACGCAGGGCATTGGCGGCCACATCTACCTCCGCACCGATAAGCCGCCCTTCAACGATAAGCGCGTGCGACAGGCCATCAGCATGGGCATCAACCGCAAGGCCATCCGCGATGCGCTCACCAAGGGCGAGGGCGTCTCTGACCAGACCGTCTATGTCGGCTTCCCCTTTGCCACCCAGGTGAAGGACCTGGGCGCCGTCGCCAAGTACTGGGACTACAACCCCACGGCAGCCAAGCAGCTGCTCTCGGCTGCCGGTCTCGAAAAAATCGAGACCACCTGGGACCACGCCGATGCGGCCATCTACACGCAGGCCTACGTGGACACCGCCACCCTCACCCAGGCGCACCTCAAGGAGATCGGCATCAACATCAAGGACCAGCCGGCTCCCTACGCCACCTACATCAGCACCACCTACCAGGGCAAGTACGAAGGCATGGCCCACACCCCGCGCTCCGTGCCCTACCACCTCGACATCCTCACCGACAACTTCTCGTTCAAGGATGGCAAGCGGGCGCGCATCAACCTGGGCTACATCAACGACCCCAAGCTCGAAGCCTTGCTGGACAAGCAACGCGGCCAGTTCAAGATGGAAGAGCGCCTGCCCACAATCCGCGAGATCGAGCAGCTC
>WBZY01000794.1_pt1 | contig 20570 bp, 21 predicted proteins | sample 5204191 | NCBI WGS metagenome assembly WBZY01 (sample SAMN12344363, study PRJNA552823) | activated sludge metagenome | biome: Activated sludge suspended growth; feature: Anammox Sidestream; material: Wastewater; isolation source: activated sludge from anammox sidestream of wastewater treatment...
ATCCAAGGCTTCTTTCAAAATGGCCGAGCCTACAAACCCACTGGCGCCGATCAATACGATTTTCATAGGAACCTCTTGCTCTCCATCGAATCTCCTGCCTGGTCTTTAATGCCCGCCACCGCCGATGTCGGCCCCGTGCATATCGATGACCATTCCCGCTTCATTCAGTTCAACAGTGATCAATTCGCCCTCTGCCATTCCCTTTGTCTTCTGTCTTTCTTCCGCCAGCGGAAACACTTGCTCGCCATCCGGCGTTTGCAGCTTAATCTGCCTTTTCATCCGACCGACGTGGATGAGTTTACCGGTTATGTATCGATGTGTTCCTTCCTTCCCCTTGAGGTGCATGTCGATAATGTAATTGTTCTCATCCAACACCACGATGAGTTCATCCCCCGCTTTGAACGGCTCCTGCCCGTGGCGTCGAGCCATGTTTTCATTGAGTTGGTGTGTCGCTCCCTTCGGTGTCGTCACCACGAACACCCCGGCCTTTTTCGTGACCACGCTGGTGAACTGCGTGTGGCCTCGTGCAAGATCCTCTGCCCCAGTCGCCGCGTCGCCGCCGACTGGGGCGACGAGACATGTGTCGAGAACCGTCGACCACGCGAGTTGCGGGAATCTACCACGAAGCATGAACCCTCCTCTGTTGGTTACCGGTGATTACCGATTTCGCTCCCATAGCCTGGCGGAACAAAGGCAACATCGGCATTTCCGGAATCCGCCTTTCAGGATGTGAGTTCGGCCTTCAGGCAGTGCTTCGGCGGCTTTCCCATACCCCGTCGAAACGCTCACAACATCGCGAATAGCGAACGACGAATGCCTGATGACAATTCTTTCCGGAACCTCCCGCTTCAGCATTGGGCGTGTCCATGTGCGAATAACGGCAGGCCCGCGCCGCTCGTGTAACGTCGCGGTTCCTTCCATCTGCTATACCCATCCTACTCCTCCGAATTTTTGACTGCTACACGGGCGATTCAGCATATGTGACGAACCGCTCTCGATTTCTCGTATGTGCTCCGGATTGACGCGCACGTAGACGGACACCTCCTGAACCGTCCTGGCGAGCAATCCATCCGGCATTTTTTGAGCTCCGCGCCGGTAACAGCTGGCCTCTCCGTGCTGATACCGCGGTCCTGCGCAATCACGGCGGCCGTCTTGGGATGATCGCCGATGATCATCATCGACTCGATGTCGGCGCCCGTTCTCGGCTAAGACCGGGGGAATCTCCCGGCAAGGGCACGCGAGATGTGACCCGACGGCGCAAGCCTGCCTGTCCCAGCAGGTAGGCGCTGACGGGTGCGGTTATGAATAGAAACAGTGTGATGAGGAGTTCGCGCAGGCTGAAGTCCCGCCCAACGCCGTGAACGATGGCGGCCAGCAACATGCCGCCGACGCCCAGGGTCGTGGCCTTCGTCGGGCCATGCAGCCGCATGAAGAAATCCGGCAGGCGAATGAGCCCGATCGCACCGACGAGAATGAAGAAGCTGCCGACCAGCAGCAACAGGGACACGATGATGTCGAGCATGTGATTACTCTCCAATATTGCCACGGGCGAGGTAGCGCGCCAATGCCACCGTCGCGACGAACCCGATCATCGCGATGAGAAGCGCCGCTTCGAAAAATACGGACGTGGACTGGTGAATGTCCAGCACGATCAGCAGCGCAATGGTGTTGATATACAGCGTATCGAATGCCAAGACCCGATCGGCCGGATCAGGGCCACGCAACAGACGCAGAGTACAGAGTATGATCGCGAGCGCGATGGAACCGAAGGCGATAGAGAGCGCGACCGTCAGCATTCCAACATGTCCATGATCGGACGCTCGTAGCGCTCCTTGATCCTGGCGACGAAATACTGCTCATCTTCCAAGTGGAGCACGTGTAGAAGCAGGGTACGGGAATCCGGCGACAACGCGATTGACAGCGAGCCTGGCACGATGGATACGACGCTGGCAAACAGCGCGATCGCATGCGGGTGAGTCACGGCGAGCGGGACGTGCACGAAGCCCGGTCGCAGGCTTGGGACCGGCCCGAGCACTAGGCGCGCGACCGCAATGTTCGCCAGCACGATATCCCACGCCACCAATCCGGCGAAGCGCAAGGCGGTTCCGATCGAGCGGATTCCAGGCAGTTCGCCTAGGAGCGGCGCCGTGAGATGCGGGATGGCGACCGCGAGGAGGAGGGCCAGAATGAGTTGAGGCGGCGAGATCCCGACCAGCGCCAACCAGCAGGCCGCGAGCGACAGCGACAGCACCGGAAATGGAAACACCTTGTTCACCGGGGGCCTCCCGTCGTATGGGACCGGACAAGAGCATCTCGTTGAGGTCCGAGGACCGCATCGACGTAGGAGGCCGGCGAGAGCAGTTGCGCCGCCGTTTCATCGGTGTACTGTTTGATCGGCGCCGCGAACAGGACCAGAAGCAGGCTACAGGCCGCGAGCGCCCCCAGCGCCATCCATTCGCCGACGCGCGGGGCATGGACCGGGCCGACCGGGAGCGGTTCCGTCACATTCCACAGCACGATGCTGCCTGCTCGCGCACAGCCGACCAGCATGAGCACGCTCGTCACCATGATGACCATCCATATCGGCACGATCGCGATCGCATCCTTCGCGCTTTGCAGCACCATGACCTTCCCGAGAAATCCGGACAAGGGCGGGACGCCCGCCACCGTGGCTCCGGCGAAGAGAAACGCAAGACCGAGCGCCGCCGCGCGACGGATCTGCGGACCCGGATGGATCTGGTCAGTCATGTCGCCGCGGCCGCGTCCGATCAGATCGCCGACGAGGAAGAGAAGGGCAATGACGATGGTCGAGTGCGCGAGATAATAAAGCCCGGCAGAGAAGGCTGCCACGCCGCCGATCGCCACGGCAGTGAGGATTGTGCCGACCGACGCGATGGTCAAATACGCGGTCAGAGTGGCGAGGCGCCCGGCGCCGAATGCGCCCAGTGCGCCCAGCGCAAGGGTGATGAGGGCACAGGGCAGGAGCCAGGGAGAGGTCAACTCCATCACGACGCCAGCCCAGGCGCCATAGACCAGTGTGGTGATCCTAATGATCGCGTAGACACCGACCTTCGTCATGATCGAAAAGAGCGCCGCGACAGGGGCGGGCGCATTCGAATAGACCGCAGGTAGCCAGAAGTACAGGGGGAAGAGCGCGGCTTTAATGGAAAACACCCCGAGCAGCAGCAGGCCCGCAGTTCGCGCCAGCGCCACGTCCTCCGTCCGCATCTGGGCCATGCGCTCGGCCAGATGCGCCAAGTTGAGCGTCCCCGTGACGCCGTAGAGCAGGCCGACCGCGATGAGAAAGACACTGGAGGCGGCGATGTTGATCGCGGCATAGTGCAACGTTGCGCGCAGGCGCTCTGCAATCAGGCCCTGCAATGAGAGACAATAGGAGGCGATCAACAGAATTTCGAAGAAGACGAAGAGATTGAACAGATCTCCCGCAAGGAACGCCCCGTTCAGCCCCATCAGCTGAAACAGAAAGAGCGGGTGAAAGTATTGTCCGCGCGCATCCCAGGCTTGCGCCGAATAGAGCAGCACCGAGAGGGCGAGCAGCGCCGTCAGCAGAAGCATGAACGCGGAGAGACGGTCTGCGACCAACACGATTCCAAAAGGCGCCGGCCAATTGCCGACCTGGCAGACGAGCGGCGTACCGGCTTCCGCTTGCGCCAGGACGGCAATCGCTGCCGCGAAAAGACCCAGCGTGGCCGCCGCACTGAGCGCGCGCACCAGAACCACCGGTGCGCGCTGCAGGACGAGGAGCAGTGCGGCGGTGAACGCGGGGAGGACGATCTGCAGCGCGAGCAGGTGATTCATGGCTTACCCGCCGGCCTGGAAACGGCCTCCGGCTCAACCCCGTCCACATGATCACTCCCCGTCTGATGCCAGGTGCGCACTGCGAGCGCCATGAGAAAACCCGTCATGCCGAAACTGATGACGATGGCCGTCAACACTAGCGCCTGCGGTATGGGGTCGGCGTATCCGGCCGCTTCTGGTGAGAGGATGGGTGGTGCGCCGGAGGTCAGCCTTCCCATGGACAGGATGAACAGGTTGACGGCATAGGAGAGCAACGACAAGCCAAGTACCACCGGGAACGTGCGCCCACGCAGAACAAGATACAGGCCGCAGGCGGTGACGATCCCAAGCGCGCTGGCGATCATCAGCTCCATCACAGGACCTCGCCGGTTGAGGACAGCTTGCGCCTGGCCTTCCCAAGGGCGGTCACTGTCAGGAGCGTCGTCCCAAGCACCGTCATAAACACGCCGAGGTCGAACGCCGTGGCGCTGGCGAGCGGAATCTCTCCCAACAACGGCACATGCGGATGGACGGCTACGCTGGTGAGAAAGGGCGCGCCCGTAAACATGCCGATGAAACCGGTCAAGGCGGCGAGCAACAGGCCGAAACCGAGCAGGATTCTGAAGTCGATGCGTATGCGGGTCAGCGTGTGCTGGAGGCCCTCGCCCATGTACTGCATGATGAGCGCGATCGCGACGACGAGCCCGGCAAGAAATCCGCCGCCCGGCCGATTGTGGCCCCGCAGAAACAGATAGATGGCCACAAGGATGGTAAACGGCATCAGCAGTCGCGCCGCCACCGCGAACATGGTGCCGGTCGCTTCGGATGGTCTTGTGAAGACAGGCCGCTCGACGCGCAGTCCCGCCGTCACTATCCAGGCTCCCATCGCAGCCAGGCTCAGGACGGTGATCTCGCCGAACGTATCGAAGCCGCGGAAGTCAACGAGCAGCACGTTCACGACATTAGCCCCGCCCCCCCGCGGCAGGCTGTTCGCCAGGAAGTACCAGGCGATGGATTCCTGACCGCGCGTCAGAACAGCCCAGGATAACGCCGCGACACCGGTTCCGGCTGCGACCGCAAGGACGGCATCGCGAAGTTTGCGCCGCCGCTTCGACTCCGCGGGTGTCGACTGCGGCAGAAGCGCCAGGGCCATGAGCATCACCAGGGTCGTGACGACCTCGACAGCGAGTTGTGTCAACGCGAGGTCTGGAGCGGAAAAATACGCAAAGGCGACCGACACGGCCAGGCCGACGACGCCAGCCAGTATGACGGCCACGACCCGCTCGCTATGAAACCAGACGGTGCCGAGCGCGGCCGCGATCGCGGCGCCCCACAGGACGAGAGCCAGCGGCATCACCGGGGTCGCCTCCACCACTACAGCCTCGAACCCAAACTGGAGGAACGGCCACAAGCCGAGTCCGATCACCGCCGCGATGGTGAGCGCGAGATAACGCTGGAGCGAACCGTTCTCCATCCGGCTGGTAAGGCGGCCCGCGACGGCAATCAGACCATCGTAAGCGTGCTGGAAGAGCAGCCGTCCCGCATAGCGCACCGGCACGTGAAGATGCAGATCGTATCGGCGCCGTAACAGCCAATAGACCACCGCGCCGCCGGCGAGCGCGACCACACTCATGAGCAACGGCAGGGTGAAGCCATGCCACAACGCGATCTCATAGACAGGCAACGCGTCGCCGATCACGTCCCGCGCCGCCACATTCACCAGGGGTGCAACGGTGTAAGCGGGCAACACACCGACCGCGATGCATACCATCGCCAGCACTTCAGCCGGCACCTTCATGTAGCGTGGCGGCTTACCGGGGGTGTGCGGGAGGTCGTGCGGTTCATCGAAAAACACGTCGTGAATGAAGCGCACGGAATAGGCCACGCTGAACATCGAACCCAGTATGACCAGGGCCGGGCCCATCCCCCCGAGCAGAGGAAGATGCTCCAGATCGAGCGCTTCGGCAAAGAACATTTCCTTGGATAGGAACCCGTTGAAGAGCGGCACGCCGGCCATGGCCGACGCCGCCACAATCGCCAGGACTGAAGTTTGCGGCATGTACCGCCAGAGGCCGCCCAGCCGCCGCATGTCACGAGTCCCGCACTCGTGATCGATGATCCCCGCCGCCATGAAGAGCGACGCCTTGAAGGTCGCATGGTTGCCGATATGAAAAATGGCGGCCACCGAGGACATCGGCGTATCCAGCCCCATGAGAAACGTAATGAGGCCGAGGTGGCTGATCGTTGAGTAGGCGAGCAGGCCCTTCAAGTCGTGCCTGAATACCGCCACATAGGCACCGAACAAGAAGGTTGTGAGACCGACGGTGGTCGTCACGTATTCGAACACGAGGTTCCCACCCACCAAAGGATAGAGCCGCGCGAGCAGAAACACTCCGGCTTTCACCATCGTGGCAGAGTGCAGATAGGCCGACACAGGCGTGGGCGCGGCCATTGCCGCCGGCAGCCAGAAATGAAACGGAAACTGCGCCGATTTAGTGAACACACCCACTAGAATCAGCACCAGCGCGACATTGAACGAAGAATGGCTTCGGATACCCTCGCCCGCCGAGAACCACCTTGTGAGCTCGAAGCTTCCTGCGATATTGCCGATCAGCAGCACCCCTGCGAGCAGAGCGAGTCCGCCGGCGCTGGTGACGGCAAGCGCCATGCGCGCACCCTGGCGAGCCAGCGGGCTGTGAGTCCAAAAACCGATGAGCAGGAAGGAGACCAGGCTCGTTAGTTCCCAGAACATGACGAGCAGCAGGACGTTTTCGGACAGCACGACGCCCAGCATAGCGGTCATGAACAACATGAGCAGCGCATACAACCTGCCGATGCGATCCTCCGGAGCCAGATAATAGCGCGCATAGAGGATGACGAGCAGCCCGATGCCGAGGATAAGCAGTGCGAAAAGAAGGCCGAGCCCATCCAGCCTGAACGACAGGTTGAGGCCGAGCTCCGGCAACCACGGCTGGCTTATGAGGAATTCCTCGCCGACGAGCACCTCCGGGACCGTCCCAGCCAGCAGGGCCAGACTTGCGGCGACCGGCAAGGCGGCGGCCCAGGCGGCGGCGGTGAACCCGCGGCGTTGGGCAAGCAGCGTGGCGGCGGCGAGCAATGGAAGCAGCATGATGCTCGGTAGCGTCATGGCGTCAGCGCAAGGCCCGCTCATGGACTACAAGCACGTCACATTTCGAATCGGCGAGGACATGGCGCATGACGCTCCCGAGGAGCCATTCTTCGACCATAGACCGGCCGTGCTTCCCGATGATGATCAAGTCCGCTGAGAGTTCCTCCTCTTTGGCGAGAATCACGCGAGACGCGCCGCCGTACTGGACGGCATACGCTATCCGGAATGCGCCCTCGTCGGAATTGCGGATCAATTCCTTGATGTGTTTCACGGCTCCTTGTCGTTCCTCTTCCCCCGCGACGATGCCGGCGCGCTCGGCGCCATACCGGGCCTCCTCTGAGAAGTCGGTTGCCGCGATAATGGATTGAATCGACGCCACGCGCGATTGTCCTCCTTCGCTAGCGAGAGACGCAAGATGTGCCTGATCCCAAGAGTGAGCGCACGAGGCCGACTCTATTGGAGACGCGGATCGCGCCTTTCTCGATCTCGGTGAACGTCAAGACCTTCGCTCCGGCCAGCAACACCTTGAGCCATTCAAGCCAGGTCAAATCCGTCGAACCGCATACCTTCTGTAACGGGTCTGCATGGACATAGGCGAGCTACAACTGGGCGCAAGCGGCGATGACGATCGGACCGAAGCGATTGCCGAACAGCCCTTCTCGGTGCGGGCTGTTAACCATATTCTTGCCTGTGGTGGGAGCTCTATGAGTCTGCTCACCTTGCACTATGCACTGGCTGGCGGCCGCTCGTCATACCCTCAAAACGGGAACTGTCGTGGTGTATGTTGCACGCTGACCCAATGGTCCGTCGTGAACTCCTCAATAATCCAATCTCCGCCGAAGCGACCGAGTCCGCTGTTCTTCTCACCGCCGAAGGGACAATTCGGCAGATCGACGACCGGCTGGTCGTTCACATGCGTCATACCGGCCTTTACCTGCAGCGCGACCCGCACGCCGCGTCCGACATTCCTGGTGAACACCGCGCTCGACAGGCCGTATTCCGTATCGTTCGCCACCCGAATAGCCTCCGTTTCGCCGGTGACCTTCATGATGGACACCACCGGGCCGAACATCTCGTCCTGGGCGAGGCGCATCTGAGGCGTCACGTCGGCGAACACATGAGGGGGGAGCAGAAGGCCCTGAGGCTCACCGCCTGCCGTCAGCCGGGCCCCTTCCGAACGGGCGGTTGCAATGTGCCTGATCAATCCCTCGAACTGCGACTGATTGATGATCGGTCCGATCGCCGTGTCTGCGCTGTTAGGGTCTCCCACTTTGAGGCTACGTACACGAGCCGTGAAGCGCTCAACGAACTGGTCATAGATCGTGGCATCCACAATGATGCGGTTGGTGATCATGCAGATCTGCCCCTGGTGGATGAATTTGCCGAAGACGGCCGCGTCGACGGCCAGGTCGAGGTCTGCGTCGTCGAGAATGATGAAGGGACTGTTGCCACCAAGTTCGAGAGCCACTTTCTTGAGCATCGGACTCTTGGCGGCCAGCTCCGCGATGCGACGCCCGACCGGCGTGGAGCCGGTAAAGGATATGACGCGAGGGACTGCATGAAGCACAAACGCGTCGCCGATCACGCTTCCGGGTCCGATGACCACGCTGAGAACACCGGGCGGAAGTCCCGCTTCCTCAAAAATCTTCGCGAGTAACAGGCCGCCGGTCACTGGCGTATCGGATGCCGGTTTCACCACCACCGCATTGCCCACGGCCAGCGCCGGGGCCACCGAACGATTGCTGAGGTGGAAAGGAAAGTTCCAGGGACTGATCACTCCGACAACGCCGACCGGCTGTCGATACACCCGGTTTTCCTTGCCGGGAATATCCGAGGGCAGAATACGACCTTGGACACGGTAAGGCGCGGAAGCGGCTTCTAGCATGATCGCATGGGCGGACCCCCATTCGACATTCGCCTTAAGGCGCGTGCTGCCCGATTCTTTGATGAGCCAGGTGACGATTTCCTCGCGCCTGGCCTCCATAATCGCAGCGGCCCGGCGGAGGATGGCTGCCCGTTCGCCGGGCAACATCGCCGCCCATTTCGGCTGCGCGTCCGCCGCGACCCTGTAGGCTTCATTCAAATCTTGCTCGTCGGCGAGGGGAATGCGGACGAGAATCTCGTCGGTGTAGGGATCGCGATCTTCGGAGATTTTTCCGCTCCGCCCGCCCCGCCATTGCCCGCCCAACGGCATGCGGTCAAATCCCTCGTACGGTGTCGCTGTCATGACGATGCTCCTTATTTCATTTCTTTCAGAAGACCTTGCCGCCACTCACGATCCGAAGCGGACGATCGGCCTGATCGTGATGCCCTTCTCGCTGTCTTCAGCCGTCTGGTTGATCTGGTCGAGGCTGTAGAATTTCACCAGCCTGGCGAACGGGAAGCGGCCCTGCGCATACAATCCCACGAGACCGGGGATAAACAGATCCGGCACGCTGTCGCCTCGACAATCTCGGTAAGCCACTTGACGGTTGTCACGCAATTCACATCGAAGCTGGCTTCCGTGCTCAGCGCCGCGCCTCCACGATGCCCGCAAGTCCACCGCCTTAGGGCTCACCGAGGAGCTGTTGTCGCGTGTGGCCTACGTTGCCGTCTATATCGACGTTCGCATCATGTATTGATCCTGTAGACCCTCGGCGCGACGTTTGAGGGCGGCATTCATCTCTTCGAAACCGCGGCGTGTCACCGGTTCGATGCTCCTCCACAGTAGCGGCACCAGCAACCCACGAAAACGCTCACGTTGGATGAACCTGCTTTGATGATCGCCCAGACGCTCGATCTGGAATGCATGCTCGCCATCGAACAGACCCGGAATGATGAGATGCCCCAGCCAGCGTAATTCCTCGCCCGCTTTGGAGACGAGAACCCTGGGTCGAAACGTCATGCCTCGACCTCCAGTTGGCTGGATTTTCGCTTTGAGTGTCTCGCCGGGCTTCGGGTTACCAGAGATTGAACGGATAAACGGATTCCACTCCGGATAGGAGCTAAAATCCGCCAGCACGTTCCAGATGGTTCCACGCGACGCATTGATGTGAATCTCTGTGAGCAATTCTTTCATGGCAAGGCGCAGCGCGTCATCTGTTGACCGTCGTGAGTACAGTGGTCAGCGGTCTTCTCACGCACCGAGACGCACGATCGGCTTGATCGTGACGCCCTTCTCACTGTCCTCCGCCGCCTGATTGATCTGGTCCAGGCTATAAAATTTCACCAGCCTATCGAACGGGAAACGGCCCTGCGCATACAGCTCAACGAGACTCGGAATGAACAGATCCGGCACGCTGTCGCCTTCGATGATGCCGATAATCCGTTTGCCGGTGGTCATGACCCCGTTCACATCGAAGCTGGCTTCGGTGCCCAGCGCTGGGGCCCCGACGATGCCGCACACGCCTCTAATTGCCAAGGCATCGATCGCCTGGCGCAGCACGGCGGGACGTCCGCTCGATTCAAGCGTGAAATCTGCGCCGCCGCCGGTGATCCTGCGGACCGCTTCAACGGGATCAGTCTCGCGGCTGTTCACGGTGTGGGTCGCTCCGAGCTCCTTGGCCAGCGCAAGCCGCGACGGGACAACATCGGCGACGATGATGGTCGTCGCACCGGCCACCCGCGCGGCCATCACCGAGCTCAGGCCGACGGCTCCGCCACCGAACGCGGCGAAGCTGCTGCCGGGCCTGACTTTCAACCCGTTCATCACGGCTCCCGCACCGGTTTGAATACCGCAGCCGAGGGGACCGAGCAATTCCAGCGGTGCATTGGCCGAGACCTTGACGACGTTTCGCTCGTGAGCGAGGGCATAGGTGCCGAACGACGACTGGCCGAAGAAATGATCCTGGACGGCACCCTGCTTATCATGAGTCGCAGTACTGCCGTCTTCGCGCGCACCCCCGAAATTCAACGGGTAGAAATTCGCGCAGTAGGTCAGGTCGCCGTTCAGGCAGGGTTTGCAGTGGCCGCACCACATGTAGGTCAGCACCACGTGGTCGCCCGGTGCAATTTTTTTGACGTTGCTGCCGACCTGCTCTACGATACCGGCCCCTTCATGGCCAAGGACAACCGGTAACGGCACGGTATAGAGCTGGTCGCGCGCGACCATGTCGGTGTGACACATGCCAGTCGCGACGATCCGAATCAAGGCCTCGTCGGGACGTGGCCCTTCCAAGGTGAGCGTCTCGACCTGGAACGGTCCACCTTTTTTGCGAACCACCGCCGCCGTGATCTCGCGGGCTATACTCTTCTCCTTGTTTGTCATTTCCGTGCTCCTCTCAATCGACATGGCCAATCGGTGGCCCTTTCCTCCTGGGGCGCTGATCCCCCCACCTGACCGGCACCTCTGGGATGAATGACGTCCTCTTCACTATGGACTCACGCGGATTCACCGATTACAGCCTGATGCCGGACTTGCCCGGCGCGAGGATTCCGTTGGGGTCGAGCGCCTGTTTCAACGTCCGATTGACCGATCGCTGCACCGGACTGTATGTGTCGGCCACCTTGTCCATGAATGCCGTGTTTGTGCGATAGCTTCCGTACCCCAGCGCCGAAAACTCCGTTACCAGCTCATCGAAACATTGGTACGCGGCCTTCGTCATGGCTGGATCGGACCGGTCGTACAACATGTCGAGAATATGATGCATGTCACGCATGCCGACGATAAACTCACCGGTGTAATCCAACCCGTGCTTGGTCAGGATGCGCTTGGCCAGCGCCATCTGATTCAGGGTCTCACTGCCCCGCGCCGGACACACGGGGGCGAACCAGAGAGAACCGCCTCCGCCGCGCCAGTTGTAGAGATTAAATTCCCTCAGGTCCATCCCGCCGCGCATGAGGGCCGCCCGGTATCCGAACTGGGGATCATCGCCGACATCCTCTTGCGTCAAGAACTTCGCCTTGCCCGACTTGCCGAAGGCGTCGGTCACGATCTTCCAATTCACGTCCACCTGTTCCTTTGTGCCATAGAGTGCGGCCGTAACATTCCAGAGGCCCATGTTGTGATCCTTAACCAATTGTCGCACCGCTTCATCCGAGATCGAACCGGGCCCTGACACGTAGTCGCTCCGCTTGGCCTTCACCGCCGCTTCGTAGAGCGCATGGGCGATGACTCCTGAATTGGGAATGACGCCGTTCAGGCGAAGAGGGCGCATGGTCTCCACGATCTCCACGACATCTTCTTCATTTTGATATTGAATCAGGAACGGCTTATACACCGGCGGCGCCGGCTGCAGCCAAAACCCGAATTTCGTGACGATGCCGTAGTTGGACTGGGTAAAGATGCCATCGAGATAAGGACCGTAGCCCCACTTGAACACCTGCCAGGTATTGGATTTCGGCAACCCACCCATTGCCGTGCGGAGAACTTCGCCGTTCGCGAGAACCACTTCCATGCCGCAGGCGTTCATAAAATGCTCCCCGTAGGGGGTGTAGCCGACCCCCCGGTCCAGCGTATTGCCCGTCGGCCCGGCAATGGCGGAGGGCGCCGGCACGGAGAGCCATAAAGGAAGCTTATGCTCTTGAAAGTAGTCGTAGAGCTGTCGATAGGTGACGCCCGGTTCAACGAGGGCGTAGCAGAGGTCGCCATCGACTTCGAGGATGCGGTTCATGCGATGGAGATCGAGCACGACCTGGCCACGCTCCGCCGGAGCCGCAGAGCCATATCCCAAGTTCTTGCCGGTCGAGACCGTCCATATCGGCACCTTGTGTTTGTTGCAGATACCAACGATCTTCTGGATTTGTTCCACAGTCGTCGCCAGAATCGCGGCGGACGGCTGGTGATTCGCCTCCGCCACCGGCATCATGACCTTGGTATAGGGTGCGAGCTGATCAGCACTCGTCAGCACATTACTCTCCCCCAAGACGCCACGGAACTCCTTCACCGCGGCATCAAACGTTTCTTCGGAAACACCCTTCGGCAAGGCGATATATTTGCTGGCCATTCTTCTTCCTCCTGGCTCGGGCTAGAGATCCACCACAAATGACACGAATCGTTCCTGCGGATGCGTCCCATCACCGATTGGCGATTGCCGCACGAACGCGCGGCTGGCACAGGATTCTCGAACGGAATCGACACCCAGCGCCGAGACGGTCACGGCATAACCCACGGACTCGACCCAGTCGCCGGCCTGCAACCTGACGGTCTCGCGCCTGCATGCTCGCAGGGGAATGGGCTCCCATCCCTCGATTGCAGTCAGGCCGATCAGCCTGCGCCCGTCCGCCAGCGAGAGCCCTGAACTGTGGAGATGGACGGATTCCGATTCGGTCGACAGATACGACGAAAATCCCGGCGCAGACCAACCTGACACGGGGCCCGCTTCGTTCGGGGCGTGAAGAAAATCTTCAGTTATCGAGAATCCGTCCTGGTCGGCGGCGAGCTGCGACGCCAAAATACCTCCCACGCCATGAGCCGGGGAGGTGGTTGCCCAGGCATGGCGGAGCTGACAGGCACTGTCTGCCGAGCACACATGCGTGCCCATCGAGAGGAGCCGAACGCCGGCTGTCCGAGCCAGCTCAAGAACAATCACCGCGCTGGCATCGTCCATCACGGCGATCATCCGCGTTCCCCGGGACTGATCCAGCAGAGTGACCATCCGGTCCACGGCGGTTAACAACCCGCCTTTCAGTTTCACGATTCGGAGCGCTTCGTATGTCAAACCTACACAGGCGGCGCCTGCGCCGCTTGCGAAGGCCTCGTCCGCACCGGTACCGCCCAAGACCAACATGCACCGGCTGGGTCTTCGCACAGGTGACTCCGCAAAGGTCCATGGAGGAACACCCATCGCCAGGAGAGCCCCGCCCGCTAGCAGGCCCTTCATCAGACTGCGTCGATCAACCTTCATGGAGTGAGCCCTCCTTACTTGTTGGCCTCTGCTTTGGACAGATATTCGGCCAGTTTTTCCAACGACTGGTCATCGATCTCGGAAGCGCGAAACGCCGGCATTGCCCGGTTGCCGTGTCGCACGATGAATTGGATGTAGGTAGGATCCAGGCCGCGACCTCGAAGGGTCGGACCTACTGCGGTTTCGTGGCACAAGGCGCAGATCTTCGCATAGACCTCGGCTCCATTCTTCCACGCGAAGCCTGGCTTGGGCGCCTCTTCGGGCGCCGCCCCGGCGACTCTCGCTGCCATCCCAGCCGCAACGAGCACCACCAGGCCAAGCCTGGACAATTGCTTATTGGTTGTTATCCCACCCATATCGCCTCCTCTTGCTGGCCTCGCTCACTCTCCTCCGCGCTTCACATAGGCGGGGACATCTTGCATCTGGCAGTCGAAGACATGCCCTCCCTACTGCCCCTGCTCATCGATCGCCGCTTTGAACTGTCGCACCACGTTGAGCAATTCTCTCTGAGGTCCTGTCCTCTGTTACTTCCTCAGCGTCAGCACATAGGCGAGCAGGTCCTGGATCTCTGCCTCGGAAAGTTGGCTCTTCCACGCCACCATCGCCGTTTTGGGTTTGCCGTTCTGAATCACGTCGAGCAATTCCGCGTCAGACTTCTTTTTGCTCTCGGCGCTCGTGAAGTCTCCCGCCGGCGGCTTCAGTTGTTTCCCGATGGGTCCGTCGCCCTTCCCCGCCGGGCCATGACAGGTCACACACTTGGCCTGGTAGATGGATTTCCCCTTGGCGGCGTCGCTACCAGCCGCAGACACGAACTGCGTCATTGAAGACCATCCCCACGCCGCAACCAAGGCAGCCAGCACCACCGTCGATCGATACATCGTTGCCATCGTCGCCTCCTCTGTATGTGAGATGAGCGGTTTCATGCGATTTATGACTTCCATCTCCTCAATACGAACTCCAGAATCGGATCGTGTAGTAAATCCCCCAAGCAATAAGTCCGAGCGAGACGAGTTTGAGCCAGGTCGGGATAGATCCGCTTCGTTCGCGTATTCCCGCCGGCTCATACACATAGGTGCCTGGCTCGTCACCGGTCTTGGGCATCGGCTCGGAGGACATCACTTGATCCTTTGGCGCGGATGGGTCGTTCATTCGTACCTCACGGACCTGCATTCCCAGGTCGGACGCCGCCTACTGCGCCGGACCACTGGCCATCATGGGTGTCCGAACTTCCGCGCGACCGGATATTGCCGACCAGATTCTCTCGCGCGCTCTCTGCCGGTCCTGCTCTTGAAGACCTGCCGTCACGAGTTCAGCTTCATGGGCCATGGCTCGCAACGATTGGACGTAATGCACCAGGTCCCATACTTCTTCTGCTTTCAGACCGTCGAACGGCGGCATCGGCGTCCCGCCGATCCCGCCCACAATCGTCTGGAACAGGTGCGGCCCGTCATGCCCGAGCTTAACTCCTCCCGGCATGCCGGCCGGAAGCGAGAGATGGGCGGGCCTGATGGGCTCACCCCAGTCGTCCATGAGCATGCCGGGCCCTGCCAGCGGGCCATCCGCCTGGCCTTGCTCGCCGTGACACAAGACGCAGTTCATCTGAAACAAAACCTTTCCCCTTTCAATCGATGCTACCGTCAGCGGGACTTCAGATGGAATGGAGATTGGGATACCAACCGACTCCTTTCTCCAGCGATCGGAGAATGTCTTCAGATACTGGACGACGGCCCCCCGCTGTCGGTCCGGGATCTCTTGCATGGACGGCATCGACGTGCCCCACAGGCCATGCGTCAGCGTCAGGTACAGGTCGGCATCGGTCGGCAAAGAGTCCTTGCCGGCGGTGGACCGGAACTTAAACACCCCCGTCGTGAAGTCGCGGGGTTTCGGATGAAGAAACACCGCCGATGGACCTTTCCCGTCACCCTTCGCACCGTGACAACCGGCGCATCGTCGGGCGTACACCTCTTTGCCGAGCGACAGGACTTCCTCGCGGGCCTGCGGACTCCCGGGGAGGCTTGCTGCGCCTGACATCCGGGTCGAGGGTGATCCCGCACGCCAATCGCCGATCGCAGTCCCGAGACGTTGGAGATAGGCCACGAGGGCCAAGCCTTCCTCATTCAATTGCGGCGGGCCTTCCTTCCCACCCGTATCGAACAGCCATGGAAAACGCGGCATGATCGAATCGTAGACGACATCGGCCGGATTCCAGAGGTGGGCCACATGCCAGTCATCCCCGTATTTCCGTCCGACGCGCGTGAGGTCAGGCCCGATGCGCCGGGTACTGAACAGGTGCGGCACATCATAGGCCGATTCACCGATCTGAGACACCGGCCCCCACCGGAGCGACTCGCCGGTTACGGGGCGGATGTACTGGGAATGGCAATGCCAACAACCGTCGCGGATATACACCTGCCGGCCCCGCTGTTCGAGGGGGGTGTAATCCTCCACCCGGACAGTGAGATCAGTCACAACATCGACGACGGTGGTCACGCGGGAAGCAGGCTGAAGCCAGGGAATGATGCCCAGGATGAACACCGCCACTGAGAAAAACCCGATGCCTGCCAGGATACCGACCGTGGAAGGATTCTCAAGCCAACTTCTGCCCGGCACCATCGCAATCGGCTGGCTGTGCCTCTGCATCGGCACAGCCAGCTCTGTCTCAATCGGCTCACCCTGACCGATGGTTTTATAAAAGTTATACGCCATCAAGCCGAGAGCCAGATCCATCATGGTGCCCACGACGGTTCTCGCTACCCACCAGGGCTGCATGACTTTGACCGAATCGACGAAGTCCGCGCCGTGTTCCAGCATCGATCCTTGAATGAACCCCTGCGCCGTGAGGCCGAGAATCATGGCCGAAAATCCGGTCACCGTGAGCCAGAGGTGCCAGCTGGCCAGACGATCGCTCCAGAGTTGCCGGCCCACCAGGCGCGGCCAGACATAATAGAGCCCTCCGACCACCCACAGAATCATGGCGCCGAATACGGTCAGATGGGCATGGCCGATGACGAAATCGTTGAAATGGGTCAACTGTTGAAACCGGTAGAGAGATTCGATCGAACCCTGCACGCTGCCGACGAGGTAATAGAACACCCCGATCATGAGAAACTTCGCCGCATAGTTGTCGCCGCCTCCGCCGCCCAGGACGGTTCCCCAACGCCCCAGCATGGTGCCGAAGAAATTCACGATCACGGTCACGACCGGAATGATCATCCACATGCTGTGGACGATGGAGACCGTTTGCGTCCAGTGCGGGATGGGACTGTAGAGGTAATGATGCGTCCCGACGAGCGGATAGAACAGCGCGAGGGTCCAGAATCCTAACAGCGAAAGCTTGTGGCTATAGAGCGCATTCTTCGCCGCAAGCGGTAAAAAATAATAAATCGTTGCCAGCCCGGCCGGCGTCATCCACAAGCCAACAACATAGTGAATGTACAATCCGTGCATCGCGGCATTGTTCGCTCCCGCCAGCGGTCCATAGGGGAGCAGCACGTTGCCGATGAGCAGGTTGAGCAGAGTCCAGATCGCGGCGGCGAGCGCGTACCACAGAGACACATAGAACCGGGCCGCCCGCCGACGGAAGATCGTGCCAAGGACTTGGATCGTGAGACCCACGAATACCACGTAGCGCAGGATATTCAAGGGCCATTCGAACTCCGCGTTCTCCACGCCGATAACATAGCCCATCAGCAGCGACAGCGAACCGAGGACCAGAAAGGCATTCCAGAGCCAGAGCAGTCCCCATCCCCATTCGGCCTTGTACAGCGGGGTCCCGCACAGTCGTGGAAGGAAATAGTAGAGGAGCGCGATGAAGGCCGTGGTGAACGACCCGAAGATCACGCCGTTCGTGTGCACGGGACGGAGCCGCCCGAACGTGAACCAGGAGATTCCCCCCAAAAATTCAGGATTGTGAAATTGGATCGAAACAAGAACGCCGACGAGCGGAAAGAACGTGAGCCAAACCAACGCCCACCGAGCCCAGGCTTGCACAAGCGATTTTGCGGACGGGTCTGTCGTATCCATCTACAGATCCCTTGTTCGCCGAGGCATTTTTCCCACGTGTAATACGTGGACAATGTCTAATACCTATTTATTCGTCTAAGACTCTGTCGTGAATAACTCCCTTGGGCTGCACCGTGAGACCGCCACAGAACGCCGCCTTCAGTAGCCCGCGAATTTTTCGGTTCGAATATCGCTGTCGTCGATGCGAGCCTCTTTGAGCATGGTCCGCAATGCGCCAACCATGCCGGGCGGGCCGACCACATAATAGATAGGCTTGTTCACGTTCGCAAGATGCTTAGCGAGCAAGGCCGCGTTGATGTATCCCGTTTCCCCCTGCCAGACTAGAGAAGACTTCTCCGGCTCGGTCATCGTGCCCACGAACGTGTAGCGAGGATTCGTTGCCTGTAAGGCCTGCAATTCGTCCAGGAATGGGGCATCCTCCGGCCTTCGGTTCGAGTAGAACAAGATCATGCGGTGTGACGATTGCTGCATCGCCGCCTGCACCAGCATGCTGCGGAACGGTGTAATGCCGATCCCGCCCGACAGAAATACGGCCGGGCGAGTCTGATCGGTATGCAGCACCAATTTTCCGAACGGCCCTTCCATGCGGACGGTTGAGCCGATCGGCATACGTTGCAGTTCACGTTGAAGGCCGTATCACGCAGTCTGGTGGCCACCATCAGGGTGGATTCCTGCGGCGCACTCGCGATGGAAAACGCTCTGGTGTTGCCCTCCGCATCGGTCTCGGACGGTTGAAGCAGCGTCAAATCAACGAACTGCCCCGGTGCAAAGACGAACTGCGGCGGCTTGTCGAAGTAGAACGCCATCGTCCCTTCCGCCACCAGCCGTCGTTCGGTCAGCGTGACCGTATAGCCGTTCTCGTTCACTGCCTCACTCATGGCGCACTCTTATGGTCGTACAATATACGCACTTCAACCACGCCGCTCAGAGTGTCTTGTGCGTGCCGTCGCAGAATGGGGGATTCTTGGTCTGCTTACATTGACAGAGCGCAACCGTTTTTTTCTCGGTCGTTGTGAACTCCATAGGTGTGAAGCTCGTTCCCTTGTGAGACCCGTCGCAAAACGGCTGGGCTTTCGAGCGCCCACACCGACACCAATAATACGTGCCCGCTTCCAACTCCAACACGGCCGGCTGCTTCGCTGCAATGACTGGCTTTTCCATTCTCGGTCCTCCTCGGAGCCATATGTTGAACAAGGCACTCCCGCAGGGGACACCTTGTTCCCATAGACCATCTGTCTCTCTGACGGTCTCCGTCGGCCGCATGGATAATAGCCGCACGGACGCCCTGTGGCTCTAATTCATAGGGCCATCCGTCGTGAGACGGATGGCCTTCTGACATTCAATGAACAGACGCGGTCATTGCGCCTTGAGATCAATCACTGTCCCGCTCTCATCCAATTCCACGGTCACCATCGACCCCTCTGCGATCGGCTTGGTCTTCACTTCCATCCGATCCAACGGAAACACTTTCTCGCCTTCCGGTGTCCACAATTTGATTTCTTTTTTGGTCAACCCGGCATAGACAAGCTTGCCGGAAATCAGACGGTGCGCCCCTGGTTTATTTTTATGTTTTCCATGGTGGTCGATCACCAGATTCTCTTCATTGAGCCACAGTGTGACCTCGTCACCGACGGCGGCATCGGCCGGGGCCGTCTTGGCATTGATAGTGTATTGGCCCACGGGGGTCTTCACAAACACTACACCGGACTGGATTTTCGTCACCTCCCCATGCAAGGTCAGGTGATAGCCTGACTTGGTGTGGGGATGTTCATCCAATTCCATCTCCACGGTCATCCGATGGATATCGATGACCTTCCCGGCTTCGTTCAGCTCGATGGCGATCGGTGTCCCTTCCTCCACGCCCGACAGCTGAGACCGGCCCGTTTGCACGTCAAATGTCTTCTCACCCTCGGGCGTCCAGAGCTTGATTTCTTTCCTGTCCTTCGACGCATAGGCCAGCTTGCCCGAGACGAACCGATGAGAATGGGATGGATCTCCCTTCCGATGGACGTCAACTACCACATTGTTTTCGTTGACCTGCATCTCAACTTCTTCACCGACTTCCAGGTTTTTCGGCGCCGTGGCGGAGGAGATCTTCAACTGGCCCCATGGCGTCTTCACCGTGATCAGGTCGGGCTGGATCTTGGAAACGACGCCGCTGACCTTTATGTGCGTCCCCGTGACATGCGACCCACCCGGGCCGTGCGCCCCTCCTTGGTCAGCCAAGCCATTGGGCGCCTCCATCAACAAGCTCAGAACGATCGAACCGAGAAGCATTATCTTGCGCATCTGCATACTCCTTTTCTGGCAGCTCACTAATTCCGGTTGCCGTTGATTGTGACCATTCACATGACCCTCCCTGGTGATAGGTTATATACGAATTCTCTGATCTACAGAGTTACAACTCCGGCCTCCGGAAGATCATTACCAGATCAGCATTCCCGGTCGTGGTAACCTCCTGGACCTGATCGCACTCAGACTTTCTTTCTTCTTACAATCTGGTTGCGACGGTCCTATCCCACGTTCCGAGTTCTGATCGTGCGAAATCCCTGCCACATCAAGACATGATATTTCGTTCCTGATGCAGGGAGTATCTAGAAACTCTGGGTAAAAATGCAACACTTTCACAGGTACAGAAGGGCAGGAAGGGACAGGAGTAGCATACCGGATACGCTCCCACCTACGAAGGTGATCTTAGAGTCGCAACGGCTTGATGGGCGAGACTACCGCCGACGGATCGTTCTTCCAGATCGCTTCGGCGGCATCGACATAGACTTCGACTTCGTTGCCGTCCG
>WBZY01000264.1_pt2 | contig 20566 bp, 24 predicted proteins | sample 5204191 | NCBI WGS metagenome assembly WBZY01 (sample SAMN12344363, study PRJNA552823) | activated sludge metagenome | biome: Activated sludge suspended growth; feature: Anammox Sidestream; material: Wastewater; isolation source: activated sludge from anammox sidestream of wastewater treatment...
CACGGCTTCGGCAAAATCGCCAGTTACCTCGGAAAGCGCCGCAAGGAACAAATTTCCGAAACTATGCCCGCCAAGATCGCCAACGCCTCCAAAACGATGCTGAAACAGCCGCGAGAGCAGATTCGAATCTTCCGAAAGGGCGACCATGCAGTTTCGAATGTCGCCGGGCGGCGGCATCTGGAGTTCGTCGCGAAGCCGGCCGGAACTTCCACCGTCATCCGAGACCGCGACGATAGCCGAAAGATGTCCGATTTGGAACAATTCCGTCGCGTCCGCTCCGACAAATCGCTTCAGGCCCGACAAAAGCGTTGCAAGGCCTGTCCCGCCGCCGATAGCGACGCAATTGATCGTTTTGGAGGCTGTCTTTTCCGCCATTAGCTGTTTTCCGATGCGATGCGGACCTGCTCGGTCGGCCAGTTACTGCCGAGCAGTGAATAACGAATAGTCAAAACAGCCAAGGCTGTCAAATCTCTCCACCAGGTTTGTCATCAAAAAACACTTGAAGCCAATGTTGCGCGTGTGTTAGATTTGAATTGCGAGGTTCTTCCCGCAAACCTGCCCCTCGTCGCTCGTTCCTATTTCGCCTCTGCAGAACTTACCGTTATAGTAATAGTCAGGTACGACCCCAATGGCTCAATCGCCTTTTATTTTACAAGAACATCAGTTTCAAAGGCTAAAAATGGTTTTGGCCCGGCTATGCGTGGAGTGTGCGTCGCGCGTGGTATTCCTGGTTGACAGGGACGGGCAGACCATTGCCTTCCACGGTGACATAGGTGACATGGACACGATGAGCTTTTCATCGCTTGCCGCAGGCAATGTTGCCGCGACCAGCAGCATGGCAAAGCTGATCGGCGAGGATGTGTTCCCGGCGGTTGTTCACGAGGGTGAGCGAGAAAGCATATTTATCAGCGTGATCGGGCGCAGCCTTTTGGTCGTAGTATTCGACGAGCGATCGACACTCGGGCTGGTGAAGCTGAGAACGAAGAAGGCCAGTTTTGAGGTTGCGGCGATCCTGGACGAAGCGGTTCGCGAATCGACCACATTCAATCCGAACAACGCTTCGGTTTTTGCCGAGATCACCGACGAGGACATTGACAGCCTGTTCGGTTAACTATAGATTTTTGATTCTAGGATCGGGAGCACTGAGCATCTTCGTCTGCCAAGCATAACGATCCGAATAGCTGGCCCACAGCCGCACATCGCTATGACATTCATCAACTACGCGTCACGAGAGATAAACTGCAAGATCGTCTATTACGGCCCTGGCCTCTGCGGCAAGACGACGAACCTGCAATATATCTACGACTCGACCGCTCCCCAGGCAAAAGGCAAGCTCATAAGCCTCGCAACCGAGACCGACCGCACGCTTTTCTTTGACTTTATGCCGCTCGAACTCGGAACCGTTCGCGGCTTCAAAACGCGGTTCCATTTATACACGGTTCCGGGCCAGGTCTATTACGATGCATCGCGAAAATTGATCCTGAAAGGCGTCGATGGCGTGGTATTCGTCGCCGACAGCCAGGATGAGCGAATGGACGCCAACATCGAATCGCTCTACAACCTCGAAGAAAATCTCCAGACCCAGGGCTACGACCTGATGCAGATACCGTACGTGCTTCAGCTCAACAAACGCGACCTGCCGAACGTGACGCCTCCGGACGAACTTGTGCAGGAACTTATGCGCAAGAACGAACCGGTCTTCGAGGCCGTCGCAACCGACGGCACCGGCGTTTTTGACACGTTGAAGGCCGTCGCAAAACAGGTGCTCACTGAACTTAGAAAAAGCTAGCCGGGCAGATAATGCCGCAAGAAATCAAAAGCCGCATGTGCATCGCGCACTTGCGGCTTTTTGCTATTTTAATGGCGGGGCCGACGGGGCTCGAACCCGCGACCTCCAACGTGACAGGCTGGCGTTCTAACCAACTGAACTACGACCCCGCATCTTGGCGGAACCACCTCGCCTTTAACGGGTGGTTCTTTCGAATATCAAAACTGGTGGGCACGAAGGGACTCGAACCCCTAACTTCCTCCTTGTAAGGGAGGCTGTCTACCAATTGACGTACATGCCCGAAACCGGTCCCGGCCACTCTCGGCAGCCGCATTTTTCCGGTCCGATTCAAAGAAAAACGCACCTTACTCCGGAAAGTGCGAACAGCTATCGTATTAGAAACGAAGGCAGAGTGTCAAGTTTTGCACGCCATTGAAAGGAGGGGCGGCTTACGAACTCCGCTGAAGAATGTGCTGGGCAAGGCCTTCGAGTAATCCTGTGTCGCGATCGATCGGCGCAAGAGCCGCGACCGCGGTGCCGCACAATCTCCGGGCGTATTCCGATGTTTCAGCTAGCCCGAGAACGCTTGGGTAGGTCGCCTTGTTCGCCTCTGCATCTTTGTGGGCGGTCTTTCCAAGGCCTTCGGTCGTGCCGGTAACATCGAGAAGGTCATCAGTGATCTGAAAAAGCAACCCCAGGTTCGAGGCGTATTCATTTATCGCCTGTCGTTCCTGCGCACTTCCCTTTCCGATGATCGCGCCGGCCATCGCACAGGCAGAGATAAGCGCACCCGTCTTGAGCCGATGTATCTGTTCGATGTCCGCGATCGCGGCCGCTTTGCCCTCGGCCTCAAGGTCGAGCTGCTGGCCCGCAACCATTCCGTACGGTGTTCCTGCGGCCCGCGCCATTTCAGCTATCAGCAGCACGCGGACATCGGCCGAAAGCGTCTCGTCGTTTGCCATCGCTTCGAAGGCGAGGGTCTCAAGCACATCGCCGGCGAGAATGGCGGTCGCCTCATCGAATTTTTTGTGGCACGTCAACCGCCCGCGGCGAAGGTCGTCGTTGTCCATCGACGGCAGATCGTCATGGATCAGCGAATAGGTATGGATCATTTCGACTGCGGAAGCCGTTCGCAAAAGGCTTTCCACTGGTGCCTCAAAAACGCGGCCGACCGCAAAGACCAATGACGGACGGAACCGCTTGCCCCCTGCGAACAAACTCCAGCGGATCGCGGAATGCAGCCGCCGCGGCTCGGTCTCGGCAGAAGGGACCAATCGGTCCAGCGATTCGTCCACCATTCGGATCGACTCGCTGAGAAACTCGTCCAAATCACTCATTCTTTGAGAATTATCGTTCAATCTCGAACGCATTTCAAAAGAGCAGCCGAGTTAGCCGCGCCGCCTCGTTTTTGCCAAAGCTTCGCGATTGGTTTAAATTCTCGATAGCATTAGATGCCTGTCACCAGCGACGAATTCCGAGCCGCGCTTTCCCGTTTCCCGAGCGGCGTAACGGTAGTGACGACACGCGACGCCGCGGGTCTATATCATGGCCTGACCGTGTCGGCGTTCTGTTCGCTCTCGCTCGAACCACCGCGCGTTCTTATCTGCATTGAAAAAACGACCGGCAGCCATGGGGCGTTGGGCGAATCGCGGGCCTTTGTTGTGAACATGCTTAGCGCCGAACAGCGCGAGATGTCAGAACGCTTTGCGTCGCTGATCGACGACAAATTCGACGGCACGGATATTGAAGAGGGCATTGACGGGATCCCTGTTCTGCTTGGCTGCATCGCCACGCTCGAATGCCGGATCACCGACGCGTACGATGGCGGCGACCATTCCATCTTTGTCGGCGAAGTGGAGAGAGCCAACGTTTATGATGGCGATCCGATACTCTATTTTCGGGGCGATTATCGCGCAATTTCGGCGTAAGGAATAGTCTATCTCGATAAGTTGGACGCCCGATCGCGGAGCAAGCATCATGTCGGCAAAACCTATCCATACCATGAAGACCACTGTTCTGGTAATAGCCTTGCTGCTTATCAGTATCACGGCGTCGGCCCAAACGCTGCATTGGTATAAGGGCAACACTCACACGCATACGATAAACAGCGACGGCGATTCGACACCGGCCGACGTGATCACATGGTACCGCGAGCACGGCTACAATTTTCTTTTCCTGACCGACCACGAATATATCAACAACGTTGAGGCGATGAACGGCGTTTACGCCAAGCCGGGAAGCTTCATTGTGCTAAGCGGACAAGAAGTGACGGACGGCTACGCCAAAAAGGCATATCACTCTAATTCGCTCGGTGCGTCGTCATTGGTGATGCCGAATCGCCTTCCGGGTGTCGAAACGCTCCAGAAGAACATCGACGACATCGTAAAGGCTGGCGGAGTCGCCCAGGTAAACCACCCGAACTTTCTTTGGTCGCTGACGGGCGACGATCTGATCAAGCTGAAGAACTACACGCTGCTTGAGATCCACAACGGGCATCCGCTCGTGAACAACCAGGGCGGCGGGGGTGTGGCCAGCGCCGAACAAATGTGGGACAGCGTGCTTTCGAGCGGCAAATTGGTCTTTGGCATTGCCGATGATGACGTGCACTCGGTCAAGCGGATCGGTGACCCGACGGCCGCAACGCCCGGACACGGCTGGATCTATGTCCGGGCGGCTTCGCTGGACCTTGCGGCGATATTGAACGCTCTGAAAAAGGGTGATTTCTATGCCTCGACCGGCGTCGAGCTGTCCGATTATCAGGCCGACCGGAAGCAGATCGTCGTGACGATCAAGGAGCAGCAGTGGAGTAAATACCGGATTCAGTTTATCGGAAGCGGCGGGCGCGTCCTTGCCGAGTCAACATCAAGCCCTGCATCGTATAGCATAAGGGGCGACGAAGGCTACGTCCGGGCCCGGGTGATCGAATCGAACGGCAAAATGGCGTGGGCCCAACCGGTGATGGTTGGGAAATGAATGGTGCGGACCTCCCGGTTCGTTACTTATCGAGGATCACGTCCACCGCCTTTTCGTCCTTTGATGCATCCTGTTTTTCGCTGCCAAGAACGGCCCGCAGGATCATCATTTTTGCAAGGATCCTGATCTCGCTGCGGTCAAATCGGCTCGTCAGGTCGCGGGTTTTCTTAAAATCGGCCTTGGCAAGTACCTTTAACGTCGAGTCTGCCATACCGAGTTCGCTGGTCAGGCCGCGCACTATCTCACCGCCGAACGCGCCAACCTGAACCTCGCCGTCATTTATGACCTCACCGGCAACGTCAATGAACTCGCCCACCTTGATGAACGCGGAGATCGTATCATTTGCGCGCGTTATTGTATCTTCAAGCAGCGGAAATGCCTTTTCGGGCTCGGCAGAGGCATAGCCCGTGGCCAGCATCCAGGTCAGCAAAAAGTCCTGATAGGTTTTGGGCTGAGGATTCACCAAGGCCCGTGCGTCTTTCATTATCTCAGCCGCAAGTTCCTTATCGCCCGCCTTTGCAGCCTGGGCGGCAAGTGCGCTCAAGCCAACGATCTTTTTATCAGTACCCGGCGTCCGGGTAAGTATGCGGCGTGCCTGAGCGGTGATCTTGTCCCGCTCCTCTTTAGGCAGGTCCTTGTTGGCGAGTTTCTCCACGTCTTGTTGAAACTCCTCCGCTGCCTTTTCCTGCTGCTCCTGTTCCTGCCGGTCGCGTTCGGCACGCGCATTTGCGTTGCTCAGCGTATTCGAAACCGTGTTTGCGGCATTCGATGCGGCGTTGAACGCATACCCGCGTGACCCGGCGTTACCAGACCGCCCACCCGTAGGGCGCTTGAATTTCGCCCTGATCTGTACCGCCCTTGACGGGTTGTATTTCTCGATCAGATCTACATACTCAGGGACGGAGAACGATTCTTCGTCTCTATCGAGGATCGCCTGCGCAAGGCTGTCGGCGAGATCACGCAGTCCATCCCGATCAAGCATCGGCCGTTTTGGATCTTTATCCTTTGATTTTTCAAAGGATTCGCCTGCAGCAGCAAGGAACGAGTTTGTTATCCAGAGATCACTGCCCTTGCCCGACCGGATCTTGCTCAACATTGCGGCGGCCAGTTCGGCTCCCTTTTCCTGGTCCTTCTCGTAGATCTTCTTCAAAAGCTCAATATGCTGATAATTAACGCCGTCGTCCAGCGACTTGAGGGCGAAATCGGCCGCTTTTGCCGCATTGGTTCGGGCGATCTCGGTCATCAGTTTCACTTCAAAAAGCTTGTCGCGTTGTTCCAGTTGTTTGTGAAACAACGGATTCGAGATGGCAGTGACGCTGTCGAAATAGAAGCCAAACGCAAGTTCGGGGTCATGTTCTGCGAGGCTCATCGCGATCTGTTGCCGGACCGCCATCGCCGTGCGGAATCGCCGCATCAGCCTTGCTTTGTCGGTTATCTCAGCGAACATCCCGCCGCGGCCATAGCCGTAGGGTTCGTCTTCGTCGCCATCGACGGAAGAGAATTGATTCATCTGTATGTCGTACCGCATCAGGAGTTCCCTAAAATTGCCAAAGACCCCGGCGTATAGCGAGCGGGCCTCTTTCTCGTCGTAAAACCACATAAGTCCGGCCAGTTCCGCCGAGAAACTGATCCGGTTCTCCAGCGTTCGGAGGTTGTTAACATCGGCCAGCGTATCGCGGAGAAACACGGCGGCATCCTTTTTCAACGCGGCCTGTTCGTCCTCCGACGCTTTGGCCTGAACAGCCTGTCCCGCGGCAAGCGGTGAGAGAAACGCAACGAGGGTTAGAGAGCACACAAATTGTTTAAGTATCATTCGGCCTCCGACGGTCAACTCGTTTATGATAGGTTCGAACGTTCGAATAGTAAATAGTGAACGTTGAACCGCCACATTATTTGCGACAGTATGCTTGCAGTCATCGACAACTACGATTCGTTCACTTATAACCTCGTCCAATACCTTGGCGAGCTGGGTGCGGAAATGAAGATCTTCCGCAATGATGAGATAACGGCCGAAGGCCTTGAGGAACTCGGCCCTGACAGGATCCTGATATCGCCCGGGCCGGGAACACCCGACGGGGCAGGTGTGACACTACCGGTTTTGGAGAGGTTCTCGGGAAAGGTCCCGATACTTGGCGTTTGCCTCGGGCATCAAGCGATAGGCCAGCATTTTGGCGGCCGCGTCATTCGCGGGCCCGAGCCTGTGCACGGTAAGCCGGTTACCATCAGACACGATGGCCGCACGCTCTTTAGCGGCATTGAAGGCGAATTCAGCGCAGGACGCTATCATTCGCTTATCGTCGATCGTGAGTCGCTGCCCGAAGAACTTGAAGTGTCAGCCGAATCGCCGGACGGTTTGGTAATGGGATTGCGACACCGGGAAATGCCGATCGAGGGCGTTCAGTTCCACCCCGAATCTATCTTGACCGAACATGGAAAACTGATGCTGGGGAATTTTCTGAACCTTTGAGGAGTCTCGTGTCAAGCGGCCTGGCCCATTCGAAGCAGTACCTTCAACACGCCTTTCTCACCGGCACGCTTCATTGCCGCAACTCCGTCGGACAGCGGGAATTCATCGCTTATCAGCCGGCCGAGAGAGATCTTCTTCGCAGCCAGCAGATCGACCGCCGGTCCGAACCGCCCGCAGCGAGAGCCGACGACGGTTATCTCGTCAACTACAATTCTGGATGCGGGCCACACGGGCGTACCGTGAAATGTCGATTTCAGGACGATCTTGCCGCGAGGCCTGACCAACGCGACGGCCGACGCAAAACCCGATTCGGAACCGCTTGCCTCGACGACCACATCGAACACGCGGCCGAATTTCGAAACGTCATCAGCCATCACGCCATCGATACCGTAATCCTCGGCAATGGCCATCTTGCTTCGGTGGCGGCCGATCAGCGTCAACTGCGGCCGCTTTTGCGCAAGCGACATCGCACACAGTAGGCCAAGTTTGCCATCGCCGATAACGGCAATGCGATCCTCCGGGCCAACACTGACCTGCTCTGTTATTCCATACGCGGCCGCAAGCGGCTCAACAAATACGGCCTCTTCATCCGCGATCGCCGATGGAAGTTCGACAAGATTTCGGGAAGGCAGTGTGATGAATTCGGCGTGGCATCCATCGCGGCCAACAATACCCAGGACCGTCCGCTGCGGGCAATGGCGCGGGTCGCCATTTCGGCACAATTCGCATTCGCCGCACCCGGCATTGATCTCGCCGACAACCCGTTTGCCGATCAGAGCGGGTGCATCGTCTGCACGCTCAACCACACCCACGAACTCATGGCCGAGCGTTCCGCTGAACCCGGCGTAGCCGCGAACGATCTCAAGATCGGTGTTGCAAATGCCCGAAGCGAGCACGCGAATAAGGGCCTCGCCGCCGTGATCAGGCACGCTTACGGTTTCGACCGTCAGCTTTCCGTCTTTGAACTGTAGTGCCCTCATTTGCTCGGTCAGTTCAGGTAATACACCTTCATATCGCGCTCGCCGGTGATCAACCATTGTCCGCTTATTCGCTTGAACTGAAGCTGCTGTTGTACCTTGCCGGTGGAGCGGCGTTTGCCCTCGAACACCCACCCTTTATCAAAAACAGCCGTCGCTGTCTCGCCAGATGCTCCTACCGCGACCCTCAGGTTGCTGATAGTGATCGCAACGGTATAGAACATTCGGTAGGCTCGGATCTTGTCATTACGTATGAACTGGGGCGAGACCGCTCGGCGTCTATAGTAGTCGACTGTAGGAGCATATTTGAGCATCAGCCCTTCGATATTGCCCGATTCGGTCTGGTTCTTCCAGTTGGTGACCTCGTCCGCTATTTCACGCGAGATCCTCTGCTTGTCCTCATCGGTTGGCAGTATCCAGATCGGGCCATCATCGGCATTCGCCGAACCGTTCGAATTTGAGGGCCTCGCGGTTGCGGTTGGGGTTGGCAGCGGTGTTTGTGTCGGTTTCAGCGTCGGGGTCGGCGAGATCGCCGCATTGTTGTCGCTCCAATTGCCGTTACGGTTTCCATTGTAATTCGCTATTTCCCTGTCCGGGTCGCGGAAATACAGCCATAAGCCTAGGCCCGCCACGCTGGCCGCCAATACAAGAAGGACCGCGAGTACCGCAGCGATCACCGCGACTTTGGTCCCACTAACGCCTGGCGAGGTCGAACGCGCTGAGATACGCGTTGGCTCGCTATTGCGCTTCCATTGGGTGACGGTCGACTCATTGGCGACCAGATCTTGCCGCCGGACGGAGGTCTCCATTTCGACACCGGACAACGATTCAGTGGGCTTTTGCGTGGCGGGCGTTTCAGTAAGCACGGCACCGTCCTGCAGACAGAATCGCAAGGATCCATCCGTATAATGACTGCCGCAATTGGGACAGGTCTTCATCTCGATCGGGCCTGAACCCAACATAATACAAAAACCCCAAAATTTACATTTGGCGTTGAGCTATCTATACTTTTTTATCGGGCCGGACCTATCGATATGAAGAGAATTCTCACTGTTTGTTGCGTTCCATTCTTGTGCCTGTCGGCGCTCTCATGTAGTCAAACTCCCGTACCTAACGCTAATAGCGGCGAACGTGTTTGCGGGGCGATCAGCGACACGCCGACCGAGGCATATAAGCGTCTTTACACCTCGGTAAAGGCAAAGGACACCGAAAAGATCAAGGCGGAGATGTCGAAGAAAAGCCAGGAGTTTGCTGAGTCGCTGGCCGAAAGGCAGAAGAAACCGGTCGAGGAGGTTTATGCGAACGGCTTTACGGCGACAACATTTGCCTCCAACCTTCCTGAAATACGTGATGAACGCGTAAAGGGCTGTTGGGCCGCGGTAGAGGTCCGAAGTGAAAAGGACAACAGGTGGGAAGATCTTCCCTACGTGAACGAGGGCGGAGGTTGGAAACTTGCCGTGGGTGAGATGTTCAGCGGTGCGTATCAATCGCCCGGCAAAAGCCAGGACGAGCGAGAGCGGGAAGCATCAAACGTAGCGCGCGGAAATGTCCCGATGGCACCGAACCCGATCGGCAACGTAAACAACCGGCTTGCAAACACCAACTCTTCGCCGCTGCCCAAATATGACGGCCCGCAGGTCGAACCGCTTCCAAAAAAGAAATGATCGACCGCGAAGCGCTTGATCAGATCTTGGCACAGTACGCGAAACACGGCTGGAAATTACGCCGTGTTCTGCTGTCCAAAAGACTGGCCGACGAACTCGCGGACATTTCCTCATCGATCGGCGACGTCGAAACGCTCGACTCGGAGATCGATGGTCTCTGGTTCTCGCGTTCGTCACGGCCCGACGTTACGGCATGGGAACTTCGGCGTCTTTCGCAAGATCCGTTTGCGCTTGTTACCTCGGTTCCCTCTGATGCGGATCAGGAAACGACCGAAGCGATACTTAAAGAGGCCGAATCGCAAATGCTTGCGACAAGAAAGCCCGATCACTAGCTCAACCGCCTTTTCCCCGTCCTTGGCCGATCACGGATCCCGCGCTTGGTACAAAATGTACTTGATTCCGATGCACGTTTCGGCTTCTAATATAGCTGGTTGACAAGTTTGAGATTTCACCCCAAACTTGAACAGTTGAAATGGTAATAAAAGATCTTGGCCCGGCGGTCGTTTCTATATGGGATGGCCTTCGGCCGATGACAAAAAAAATGCTTGCCGGCGCGATGAGCGCTGGCCAGTCCAGCCCAAGTCCCGCCCTAAAATTCTTGTACGACGCACATGCAGATTGGGAGTTGAGCCGTCTGCTCACTGCATTGGACGAGCAATCAAGTAAGACGGCAGTACGAAAGGATTCTGAAAAACTGGGCGAGATCAATCAATTGGCGGAAACGTGTGTTCGCGTTCTTGAAAGCCAGGGAGGATCGGCGGAGGTATTCATCCAACTCGCTGAACGTGCCTTGAAAAAGCACGACTACGATAAGCTGGACAAGCTGTCTGACCGTCTGCTCGAGAGATTTTCTGCGGCCGAGATCGCGGAGATCGTTCGCCAAAGCGATATGCCGCAGATCAGGGCGATCGCCTACGAGACCCTTTCGATGCTGCCGGTCCCGAGCGTCGCAGCACTCCTTAACGATCCGCTTTACGCTGACATCGCAGCCGGTGCACTTGAACAACGAGCGTATGAGTATGAATCGGAGGAAGCTCGGGACGCGCTCGACCTGTATTTTCCGGAAAATAGTGAAATGGGTGAATAACGTGGTCGGAAAGGCCGTGTAGGCTTGATCGTTAGTAAGGTGAAGGCTGGACGAGTATCAAACTCGGCCCAGCCTTTTTACACTTTCCAAACAAGTCAGATCGTGGTATTCGCCTCAGAGCTCTTTTCCCTGAGCCGATTTGGATACATCGGGAATTTCGCCGTGACTTCGCTTACGCCGGCGCGGACATTTGCCTTCACGGCCTCCGATTCCGGCTCATGAATGACCGCCGCGATCATCTCGCCGATCTGGCGCATCTCCGGCTCCTTCATCCCGCGGGTGGTAAGCGCCGGCGTGCCGATGCGAATTCCCGAAGCCGTGAACGGCTTTTGAGTGTCGAACGGTATCGTGTTCTTGTTGACGGTGATATGCACTTCATCAAGCGCCTTTTCGGCGGCCTTGCCGGTAATGCCTTTGCCGTCCATATAGACATCGACGAGCAGAAGATGATTGTCGGTTCCGCCCGAAACCAACCGCAAACCCGCATTTGATAACGTCTCAGCCAACGCCTTTGCATTCGCGAGGATCTGCTGCTGATATTCCTTGAAGCTCGGCTGAAGCGCTTCGTGAAATGACACTGCCTTTGCCGCGATGATATGCACCAGCGGGCCGCCCTGGACACCCGGAAACACTCGGCGATCAAGATCTTTTGCAAACTCTTCCTTGCACATTGCCAGCCCGCCGCGCGGCCCGCGGAGCGTCTTGTGCGTGGTCGTTGTGACAAATTCGCAATGCGGGACCGGTGACGGATGAAGGCCGGTCGCGACAAGGCCCGCAATGTGCGCAATATCGGCCATAACCTTCGCTCCGACCGAGCGGGCGATCTCGCCGATGCGTTCGAAATCTATCGTCCGCGGATAAGCGGACGCTCCGCAGATCAACAGCTTCGGACGGCTTTCTTCCGCGATCCGCTGCAGTTCGTCGTAATCGATCTGCTCGGTATCCTTGTTAACGCCGTAATCCGCGACTTTGTAATTCAAACCCGAAAAATTCAGCGGATGACCGTGCGTCAAATGTCCGCCGTGCGACAGGTTCATCCCCAATATTTGATCGCCGTGCTCCAATGCCGTAAGAAGCACCGACATATTCGCCTGTGCTCCCGAATGCGGCTGAACATTGGCATGATCACAGCCAAACATCTGCTTTACACGGTCGATGGCGGTCTGCTCCACCACATCGGCAAACTCGCAACCGCCGTAATAACGCTTGCCCGGATAGCCTTCGGCGTACTTGTTAGTAAAAACCGTGCCCATCGCCTGAAGCACCGCTTCGGAGACAAAATTCTCCGAAGCAATAAGCTCAAGCCCATTGGTCTGCCGCCGAACTTCGTCATCGATTGCTCCGGCAATTAATGGATCCACGTTAGATACATTTGTAGTAAAGAAATTATTCATCGTATTTGTTCGAATCGAGTTCGGGTAGTTCAAAGCCGTATAACTCACGAAAAACGAATCTTCGTTTCTCAGCGACAGAAAGCCCTGATGGCATGCGCGATTCCGCAGCGATTTTAGAAAAGGCAAACATTTCACCGCAGCGGCGCAGCCTTTCTTCCTCGGAAAGAGCCAGCCACATTTGCTGTTGCTGTAGCCTTATTTTTTGACTCGTGTCATCCATTTTTCGAAGCCGTTCCAGACATCATGAAGCCCGGCGCGCGCGATCCGATCTTTCAATAAACTATCGTCCACCACCGTTTCCAACAAGTTTCGGATATCCTCAAACTGCCGTTCAGATAGCGAATCGGCGGCCCATCTTAATTTTGATAATATCAGGTCTTCCTTGCCAATCACCCAGAAACTGACCGATCCGATCCGGGATTTGTGACGACGGGCAAATTTCTCGATCTCAAATCGATCGTTTTTCCTAACAATACAATCGACCTTTATGAGCGTTGAATTGTTGATGATGTTGAACATCGCCTGACGTCTGTCGGCTCGAACTATGTCAGAAGCCTGAACGTAATAGTCGCCCGCAAACCGCTTTTCGAAACGCGAAGCATCTGAGGCAGTGATCTCGAGCACGATGTCGATATCCATCGTTGCCCGGGCTTTCGCATAAACGCTCATTGCGAACGAGCCAGTGACCATATAATCGATCGCGAGGTCGTCCAGTCGCTCCGCAACATCTTGCATCGTTGTTAGCATTTCGTTGAGTTCAACCATACTGGTAACGCCCTATGCTACCAGAAGAACTCTCTCGGCTTTATTTCACCGTTCAACATACTAATTATGTTCTTTCGTGCACGGACAACGCGCCAGTGGGTCGAGTCGCATGACGCCTCAAAGGCTTCGCTTACCGTCGCTGCATCTTCAGCAGAGATCTTGAACGCGGCCTGAAAAAGCAGGAAAAGCGATTCAGCTCGGGATCCGATCGGAGTTGCAGTGACGGCTAGGTCAACCGCTTCCTTTAACGATCGCCGCGCCTGCACGAATAGTTTACGCTCGGCTAAGGCAGCTATTTCCCATGTTCGAACAGCCGATCGCTGATATTCATCTCTTGTTTCGGCAGCCGTCTTCGCCGCTTTCTGAGCAAACGGCAGAGGCTTCTCAGCCCACCTCGCTAGATGAGACCATGCCTGCGCCTGGAACCACGGTTCATTTATCTTAAAGGCGATCTTGCTCGCCTTTTCGGAGTCAGTCTTTGCAAGCTCGGCGACCTGATCGCGATAATGAGTTGGCGTCATTTGACTTCCCCTGCGTCATAATTCGGCATTTTATGGATTACCGCCGAAGCCATACTTAACGCGAATCCTTAATGGTGAGCCGTGTATCGAACTCAAACTTAAAAGGCTTGCCGACATGGATCGACTTGAAGTCCGGATGTTCCGGATTAATCAAATAGTTTGCTTCAGACGGAACAATTACGGACGGCACACGAAGGACGGCTGACCGCTTACCGTCGATCCAACTGTCGCCGATCCGTCTTGTCTCAAATGCAGGCGGTGACATGTTCCACCTTGCCGGCAGATCGGCAAGATCGAAAATATTTACTATCAAACTGTCGTCAAATTCTGCCGCTACCCACGAATAGTCGTTCAAAAGCTTGCCGTCCTGCAAACCTACCAGAATTTCAAGTGCTGCCAGTGAAAGAGTCGCGGCCGTGTAAACGAGACTCTTGCCCCGGCTGTTCCATCGTCCTCCAAAGAGCCGTGCACCTTCACCGTCAAAAGCATTGCCGATGTATTTGCTTTTGAAAATACGGAAAGCTCGCGTCATGACAGGTCTTTATAAGAACACGCCGTGCCCCAACCTGCCGATCACATTTTCAACTTCACGACAGCCTGTCTCGGTTTGCGCCATAACCAGCGGTGAAATGCCTCCAAGCGCCAGATTGGGTTTCGACAACCAGGCCATCGCATTCTCCTCGTCGCCCTCAAACAAATCCACGGCTAGGGCGAAGATCCTCGAGATCGATACGAGACGATCGGATTCTGTGGACGACAGCCGTCTCTCTTTCCTTCTCCTACTAAGCGTTCTTTGGCTGATACCTATTGTCGCAGCGAGCGATTCCATCGGCAACCCTGTTTTGCGCTTAACTAGTTCAAGTGCATGAAACGGAAATCCGCGGTGAATGGCCGAAACCAATTGCACAGAATTTTCGGCCTTTACGCCAGTCATCTCCTTCAAAGAGACATCGCCAGATGAGACCTTCGGCAAATAGACAGGTGTGGGTTCTGTTTTCGTTTTCTCCGGCATATCAATAAATGCATGAGCAGCTTGCCATGTGACACTCTATTATACGCCATGTGACACTCGCACACAAGCAAACATTCGTTCAAGCTAGCATCTGTTCAAAGGCCGCCTCGTCAACGACCGAAATACCCAAACTCTCGGCCTTCGTCAATTTCGATCCCGCATCTTCGCCTGCCACGACATAGTCGGTTTTCTTACTGACCGACGACGAAACGCGGCCGCCGCGGTCTTCTATGAGTTTCGCGGCTTCGTCGCGGGTATAGTTTTCAAGTTTACCGGTAAGGACGAATGTTTTTCCGACGAATCGTTCGTCAAGTGCCGCCGTCAAGGCCGCATCCATTTCGGTTTGCACACCGGCCGCTCTTAGTCGGGCGATCAGATCAAGGTTCCGAGCGTCCTTGAACCATTCGCAAACACTCGCGGCAAGGATGGGGCCGATCTCAGGGATCGAGGTCAACTCCACCTCCGATGCGGCTACGAGCTTCTCGATGCTTCGGAAATGTTTCGCAAGTATCTTGGAATTGCGCTCGCCGACGTGCCGGATGTCGATGCCGAAGAGCAGTCTCTGCAAGCCGTGCGTCTTGCTCGCCTCGATCTGCCCGATCAGCTTTGCTGCCGACTTCTCGCCCTTGCCTTCAAGGTTTGCGATGTCTTCCTCTCTGATCGAGTACAGGTCAGCGACATCCTGTACCATGCCGCTGTCCACAAGCGTGTTGATCAGCACATCGCCCAAGCCCTCAATGTCCATCGCCTTTCGCGACGCATAATAACCGATCCGGCCCTTGACCTTCGCCGGGCAATCGTTGTTCACACAGCGGCGAACAGCCTCGCCTTCCGGCCGCACTGCATCAAAGCCGCATACCGGGCACGTCGTCGGAAATTCAAATTTCGTCTCGCTGCCCGTGCGTTTGGACTTATCGACACCAAGTACCTGCGGAATGATCTCACCGCTTTTTTCTATCTCGACCGTGTCTCCGATCAGGATCTCAAGTCTTTCGATCTCATCCTCGTTATGCAGTGAAGCTCGGCCAACCGTAGTGCCCGCAAGAAACGTCGGTTCGAGGATAGCGATCGGCGTTAACGCACCGGTGCGGCCAACGCTTACTTCGATATTGAGCAATCGTGTGAATGCTTTCCGGGCGGGATATTTGTAGGCAATGGCCCATCGCGGAGCTTTGCTGGTGGCCCCAAACTCCTGCTGCAACGCGGTCGAGTTCACCTTTACTACAACGCCGTCGATGTCGTAATCAAAGCTGTCGCGTTTCTCCTCAATATCATTGATGAACCGAACAAGGCTGTCGTGATCGCGGCATAATGCCCGATGCGGATTAACGTTAAAACCATTTCGTTCGAGCCACGCGAAATTCTCCCAATGGGTCGCGAACATCTTCTGGTTTCCGGCAAACAGGTCGTAGGGGAACATATCCAGCCTGCGTGAAGCGACGATCTGGCTATCGAGCATTCTGAGTGTCCCCGAAGCCGAATTTCGCGGGTTGGCAAACGTCTTTTCACCCTGCATTTCCAACTCAGCGTTATTCTTTTGAAACTGAGAACGCGAAATGAAGACCTCGCCGCGAACCTCGGCGTGCCGCGGGGCATCAACCTTCAGCTTGAGCGGAATTGTCCTGATCGTTCGGGCGTTTGGCGTCACATCATCGCCACGCGATCCGTCGCCGCGAGTTGCACCCACCGTTAATATTCCGTCCTCGTAATGAAGTGAAACGCTAAGGCCGTCGATCTTCAATTCGGCGACATACTCAAGAAGGCGCCCCTCAGCGAGCTTTTCACAGCGTTCGGTAAATGCCTTTAGATCATCGAGGTCATACGAATTGTCGAGCGACATCAGCGGAACTGTATGCACGAACGGCTTAAGGCTGTCCGCCTTGCCCCCGATCCGCTGTGTCGGGCTGTCAGGCGTGATAAGTTCGGGATGCTCCGCTTCAAGAGCTTTCAGCCGCTCAAGAAGGCGGTCGAACTCGAGGTCCGAGATCTCCGGCTCCGACCTTTGATAATAAAGCTCATTGTGCCGCTCGATCTCAGCACGTAATTGTTGTATTTCCTCAACTATTTCCACGTGACCTTAAGGAGAGAACCAACCGCAATCCGTTATCGACCTCATCCATTATCGCCTTTGGCAACGTGCCGAGGAATTCCAACAGATCGGCCCTATCAACTGTATATAATTGCGTGACGTTTATGACCGAATCCTCCCCGAAACCGCCAACGCCACGAGCGACCGAAACGTTCCCCGGCATCGATCCAAGTCGCTTTGTCGTGGTAGCGATCGCGACGATGACGGAACCGATCTCGGTCTTATTAAAAAGATCGGCCTGAATGACCACTGCCGGACGTTTATATCCCGGGCTCGACCCGCGTGGAACACCGAGATCAACCCACCAGACCTGTCCGCGACGAAGCATTTATTTGGTCCTCTTCACCCGATCTGCCTGATAGCTCTTCATTTCTTTGGGAACAGATGTGTCAACCTCAGCACAGACCGCGTTGATCCGCTCAATAAGCTCCGCTTCTTCGAAATCCTCATTCAATCGCTCGACGCCCAATGCAAATACCGCACTCCTGGAGATCTTGAGCCGTTTAGAGAGCTTTTCGCTTAGGCGAAATACCTCGGGCGGTATTGAAATTGCGGTTTTAGTGTTCATACTTTGAGTATAACCGGAATTATACCGGCGTCAACCTAAAAATTCTGCGATCAGGCGGTGGAAATGGTGTGTTCCCTGTTCGCGGGTCGGCGAGTATCTTCCATGAAAATAAAAACGTGAGCGAATACCTTTCTGGACACTTTCGACAACCGCTTCGTCTTCCATTTCGACGCTGTGCAGATCGGCTCCGGCGCCTTGATCCCGTTTGCTTTCGTCGGAAACATAGGTGAGAAATTCGACGATGGTCTGTGACGGCGAGACCGGACGCACAACGTTTACCGAGATGCCCCACGGGTAAAAATTGAACATCAGGTTTGGGAAGATGAATAAATATCTAGCTGCGATCTCTTTGTCAGCGTCAAAGCCCGTCTGCAAACTCGCATATCGAAACGTCTCGGTCATGTAGCTGCCGTAATCAACCACCGCATTTAGCGATCTGTGAACATACGGAATATGAAAGCCCTCGAGATAGTTTTCGCAGTATAAGGCCCAGTGAGCATCGATCTCGTATTCGCGCGTCTCCGTCAGCTTCAGTTCACGAGTCGTGTCGTCAAGCCTGATGTTTCCGACATTCACGAATTCGTCAAATGTCTCGGCGGGAGCGAGTGATGCAAATAGAAATCCGTTCCATTCCGAGGTCGCGATATTGCGCAAGTTGTCCGATTCGTTTGGAAAATCCTCAACATTTTCAAATTCCGGCATCGACAAGAATTTTCCACTAAGGTCAAACCTGCGTCCGTGGTAACCGCAGCGGATCAAGTTTGCCTGGCACGGTTCTTCGACCAGTATCTTACCGCGGTGTGTACAGACGTTTGAGAGACACCGCGTTTGCCTGCCGCCGCGTGAGATCAAAATCGGCTCGTCCAGCAGGGCGGGCAATAGCGTACAAGGCGTAAGGCCGGCAGCAAGCTCCGGACCGGCCACCAGCTGCCAGCTTCTTGCAAAGATCCGCTCCTTCGCCAACTCGAACCATTGCGGATCAAGGTAGAACTCCTTATCCAGAGTCCTAGCTTTTCGTATGTCAGGGTCGATGAAAAATGTGGCCATCACGATCGGACCTTGCTAAATACCGAAACGGCGTCTAATAAAGCAGATACATCGGCCGGCTTAAGTCGCGATGGAAACCGCGTGCGACAAGGCCCGATCCAAATGCGGTCTCGAATTCCTCCCGCAATCGATCCTGTGCTTCAAGGGCGCCTTGCGGGTCTTCTTTCACTAATGCTGCCCAATCCGCCGGCGTGTCGATCGCAGCCCGCGGGGCATTTTTCTCGGTGAACTTTTCGCCGCTGGCGAGAGCCTCAACCTTCTCGCCGGTCAGGTTCCACTCGGCGATGAGCCTGTCGCTTGCCAATCCGATCTTGTGGCCGCTCTGAGCTGCTGTTACGTGATCGATCCCGTAAAAATCAACCCCATATTCGCGGACCTCGGCCCCGAGCTTTTCAAGGTTGAAAAAAGCGTTTCGGGCCTTCCATGGCTCGAACGTCCATTTCACATACCGCACCCCAAGCTCAAGTGCCCTTGTACGCTGTTCCCATTTTAGTTGGGCCCCGATCCCGTGACTCTGAAAATCTTTCCGGACGGCGGTCATATGAGAGTAGAACGCCTTTTCATCCCGCAGGAATGCGGGAACGCTCAGCACGAACCCAATAAGGTCGTCATTAGAATAAGCACCCAGAATGAATCCGCCTGCGTTCCTCGTGACAACCAGGTGCCGAACCGGCGAGATCTCGAGCTCAGGCAGTTCAAAGACCGTGCGTTGAAGATCCACGCACGCCGCAAGTTCTTCAAGCGTCGTGCACTCGCGTATCTCGATCGATTCATCCATTTCTTCGCTGGGATAGGTAAATATTACAACCGACGGCCTGCTGAAACTTTAGAAATTTGCACTAAGGGTGTCAACCGCCTCTGCCTGGTCTCATGCTCCAGATCGCGACTGCGACTTGCGGTTTTGGTTCGAACCACCGTTCGAGATAGTACTTACATTCTCGACCTTCGATTTGGTAGAATGATCTTGCCTGCCAGATGATGGCTTGCTCCCTGCCCAGCCCGATCAATGACACCCCAAAACCCTCTAGACCATAACGGGTCCTTGAAGGACAACCCACTTGCCGAATTGCTCGCAGAAATTGACCAGGCCAAGCTGGACGGGTCGATGCGTCTCGCGCGCGGCGAGAGCAAAGCCATTCTCTATTTTCGAGAGGGCTCGGTCGTTTACTGCGTGTCGAATGCCCGGGAACACAGGCTGCTTCAGCTCCTTCTCGACTCAAGAAAGATCGAGCCAAAACAGCTTGCGGGCCTGCCAAAATGCTCGAACGATGTCGAGCTCGCCGTGACGCTCGTGCGAGAGGGCGTACTTACCAAAGAGGAAACTGATGGTACAGTCGTGGCTCAGATCGAGCGAATACTTATCGATTCGCTATGCTGGCCCGATGGCTCATGGCACTACAGCCCACTCGTCCGCTCACGCGAGGACCTTATATTTCCGGTGAACGTGCATAAAGTTCTCGCCGACTACGCACGAGTTCAGCCGATGACCGCCGTTCTGGGCAGGTTCAAAAGCATGCAGGAGCGATTTGAGCGGATAGGCGAAGCGAACGGCAGCGTGCAGCTTCAAAGCCACGAGGAGTATGTGCTCGAGAGGTTCGGGACCGAGTTGCGGACGATTGATGAACTCACGCTTGAATGCGGTTTGCCCGAAAACGGCTTTTTGCAGGCGCTTTATGTGCTATGGCTCGCCGGAATGCTGCGGCGTTACGACTGGAACGCGGCGTTCTCGGAAAACCGGATCAAAGCGATCAGGGGTGCCCGGGTAATGATGGTCAAGCAAGCCCAGAAAACAGCGGCCGAAGCTCCGCCCGAAGCAAAATCTGCCGAGACGGTGGCTGTGACAGAAACACCCGAACAGCCAGACGAGCCGGCAAGGCAGCAAACCCCGGAACTCGGTTTGGACGAATACCTTGACCGGGTGGAAAGCGGTAAAACGCATTACGATACACTCGGCGTTGAGACCGACGCTACCCTGGAAGATATAAAAGACTCATACTTTTCGCTTGCCAAGCTCTTCCATCCGGACCGGTTTCACCGTGAATCCGATGAAATGCTGCAGCGGATCCAGGCGGCTTTCGCAAAAGTACGCTCCGCTTACGATACGCTTAAATCCTCCGATTCGCGCGAGAATTACAACTACAAGGTGCGAAAGGATCTGGAGATGAGGGAAAAGCTCAAGGCACAGGGTGTCGACACCTCGGAGAAGATAGACGCAAAGGTCGAGCAGGGCCTCG